>Ga0209636_10002991_pt1 | contig 17247 bp, 18 predicted proteins | sample DeeMarSWOR152_54_FD_187464 | JGI IMG/M metagenome (GOLD analysis project Ga0209636, IMG submission 187464) | Marine sediment microbial communities from White Oak River estuary, North Carolina - WOR-1-52-54 (SPAdes) (version 2) | ecosystem: Environmental > Aquatic > Marine > Intertidal zone >...
TCCCTAGAATCGTCAAGGCAGTTGAATCTCTCTCATCAAATCCTTTCCCTGTTGGTGTTCGCAAGTTGTACAGTAGTGAACACTCCTATCGCATTCGAGTGGGTGATTATCGCGTAATCTACACTGTGTTTGAGTCGCACCTCGTAATAGAGATAATTCGTATAAGGCACAGGAAAGACATTTACAGAAAATGACATAACCCGTCACTACACCTGACCTGTCACGGGCTGCGCCCCTTCCAGGCACGTGAGTTCCACCGTTACGTTCAAAAGGATGCGAGATGTCTGAATTCAACTACGAACAGTTTTCCCGGGAAGTTATGGCTATCCTTTGGCGTGGGAGGGGATCTGACCCCCCTTTTTCACTATACTAATTATTTCGTAGATTATGGCAAACAGGATTGAAAAGAATTCCTTTAAGCCGGCCTCTTGGATATACGCACCGCTTTATCAGAGGATCGCAGCTTTTGTTATTGACGTCGCGGTCATATATGGCGGGGCAATATCTTTTTCTTTAGGTTTTAGGCCCATAAGCGGTCGAGCATGGATAATGCTTTTCGCAGCATTCTTCTCATGGATCTATCTTACGCTCCTTTACTACAAGGGGAAAGGACAGACAATAGGCGGTAAGGTATTGGGAATCAAAGTAATTTCGGTAGATGGGTCTGAGATAGGTTTCTGGGGGGCTCTGTCACGGAGTATGCTAATTTCGAGTATAATTGCACCTCTTGGTTTTATTTCATTTTTGGCTCTCTCTTTCATACTCTTCTCACTCCTAAGCCTCAATGTAAAACCAACAAGGCAGAGGCGGCAGACATTCTGGGATGTAGGGACTAGGAGCTGCGTCATAAAAGGCGGTACTAAATTTAAGTGGGGTGAATGGGAATGGTAATCCCTTATGATCTGGAGTCTGCTTAATTTCCAATGCACTTGAAGCGCAGAAGAAGCGTTTTGAATAGTACTGTAGCTGTCTTAGCCTGTCCACGGGTAGTCACTTCCTTCTTTCTTCGCTGTAAGAGTAAAAAAGGGGTGGCATCCATAAGAGTATAAAATTTGCCGAAGCATAGAGTGAAAGTTGAGACATTGCCCAGCAAGGTGGCAACTCTCTAATGTCAATCGAGGCCCGTAGATGGCAGAGGAGTGGATAATAAAAGGGGACGTGCCTATTTCAAAGGATGCGAGGAATAACAATTGAGTATTGAGGAATTTTATCATGGAAAGATTTGCAATAGTAATTTTGATAATTGTATTCGCCTTCATAATCTTTCTGAAGCAATTCAAGGAAAAGAGAATTGATATTAGACTCATTATTTGCACCAGTTTCCCAATTCTCTTGTTAGTATTATACCTCGCTAACTACGAGTTTTTTGGAGAGATTGTCCCACCTAAGGTCGACAAGGCATTAGCAGTTTTAGGCCTATGCATTATGCTTGCCCTCATTTTACTAGGAGATAAGGTAAGTTTCGCATCACTAATGATTCTAGTTGGAGTTGCACTTGAAGTTATTGCTCTTACATCGATTTGGATATTTCTTGAATCCCACCCACTTTTTTCAATTTGTTTTGGTGTGATTTTGTTAGCCCTAGGCTCTTTGCTATTTCTGATAGGGCTTTTTTATAAGATCAGAAGATTTTTAGCTAAAGACTAGGCAGAGGAGCTAATAGCATGGAAGCTCAATAAAAGCGTGGCTCAAAGTCTGCGCGGGGTCAGGGCTACACATTTGACACAAGGGGATTTTTTTATCCCCCGTAACATGTTCTTCAAGGAAATTACTATATTAAGATACTGCAAAGGCCTAAAATATTGGGGTATGTAGAATTTCTTCTGTATAGTAATTGTTGGATGCCACAATAATGATAATGAAGCTGACTATATTCTTGTTTTTGATATTCTCAACGTCAGCCTTCTCGAGGGAATTTGAGTTTGAAGATTTTATGGTAAAAGTCACGCAAATCAGCACAATTCAAAGAATTGATCTTCGAAGTCATCCAAAAGCAAGACGATACCGAACAATACTTAGAAAAGCAGCCCGTGAAGGAATCAACTTTGCGGGGCATTATACAATTGCAATCTGGGGCTGCGGATCATCTTGTGCTCAGATTGCAATCATAGATCAGATTGATGGAAAGGTATATTTCCCTGAATCTGTTTCATACGTAAGCTGGGGTGGCTGGTGGCATGAAAAGTACGGGTATCATTTCAAGCCCGATAGTCGATTATTAAAAGTATTTGGCGATCCAAATGAAGCCGGTGCTTATGGAAATTATTTTTATGAATGGGCCAACAATGAACTTCGGTTGCTTAAGTTTGTGCCCCGGGATCCAAGTCGACCACCAAAATTAGACTAAGCACTGCCCAACAAGCGCATGGAGGACAACGCGACAAACCACGCGCCTCATGCGCGGCGGTAGGCCTACTTCCTTTCTGTCGGGGGCTTCGTTATGAAGGATGAATTAAGGGCCTTTTATGGGCAAGTCAACTATGCCAGATATCGCGGCCAGTCCCAAGGCCACTATGAAAGTTTCTTTCAACGCGCCAATCATCCAGAACGTCCGCTAGCCTTTTGGATCCGGTATACGCTCTTTAGCCCCAAAGCGCATCCCGACAATGCCATTGGCGAACTCTGGGCCATCTTTTTCAGTGGCGAAACCAATCGGCATATTGCCGTGAAAAAGGAGCTCCCATTGAGCGAATGCCTGTGGGGCGCATCGGAGTTCCATGTCCGAATCGGGGATGCCCAGCTCACTCCTCGCCACCTCCACGGAGCCATACAAGCTGAGAAAAACGCGATTTCATGGGACCTTTCCTTTGAAGGCGAGTCCACTCCTCTCCTCCTGCTACCCTTTCGGCTCTATAAGACCAAGTTTCCAGCCGCAAAAAGTCTGGTAGGTCTGCCCATGGCACGTTATAGCGGCAGGCTGCATGTGAACGGCGAAATCGTTGATGTCGTACGCTGGCTCGGGAGCCAAAATCACAACTGGGGGACACGACATACTGATCTATACGCCTGGGGCCAAGTCGCCGGTTTCGACACACATCCTGCGAGCTTTCTGGAGCTCACTACCGCCCGACTGCGGATTGGCCCTTTCTGGACACCGGGTATCACGCCCCTCGTTCTCCGATACAACGGAAAAGAGCATGCGTTGAATGGATTGCTCCAGGCCATTAGAGCTCGCGGTGCATTTGACTACTTTACTTGGAGTTTCAAATCGGAAACGCGACGGGCGGATGTGGAAGGAACCATTTCTGCCCCACGACAGGCGTTCGTCGGGTTGAGCTATTGCAATCGGCCTGGCGGTACCAAGCACTGTCTAAATACCAAGATCGCGTCGTGTACTGTGCGCTTCAGAGATAAAGAACGTAGGACGACACAGATGCTGGGGGCGAAGAGCCGAGCAGCCTTTGAGATACTGACCGATGATCGAAGTCACGGAATACCTATAGCGGTTTGAAACTGCTGTTTGAGATGGTCGTAGGCCCAACACGCGTATGTAGCCCACTGTTCGCTCGCGCTCGGCTTAGCGGCTGATGGTGGACGTTGTCTTATCGATATTTTTTTACTGTAATACACATTTTTTTTATGATAATGTGTATACAAGGTCAAGAATGGAGGTAGGTTAATGAAACGCACAAATGTCGTTCTCGATGATAAGCTAATGGATGATTGTCTGAAAGCGACTGGAATAAAGACCCGCAGGGCTTTAATTGAACACGCATTGCGTGAGCTACTTCGACACGAATCTCAGTCTAAGATTCTCGAACTCAAAGGCAAAGTTCACTGGGAGGGAGACCTCAATGAGTGGCGTCAGGGTCGTGATATATGATGGTCCTTGTTGATACGACCGCTTGGATCGATTTTTTTGCTGCACGCTCATCGCCCCATGTGGTAGCTTTGGAGACCCTTATCGAGCAGAGAGAAGACATTTGCATCTGCGGAATCATTTTAACAGAGGTGCTTCAAGGTATTTGGAAAGATACTGAATTCAGAAAAACAAGAGATTTATTCAAGACTCTGATTTTCCTTCCAATGCCATACACAATTTTTTTACGGTCTGCTGAGATCTACAGAACATTGCGTAAAAAAGGTATAACCATCAGAAAATCTATTGACTGTATGATTGCCTCTGTTGCTCTTGAGAACGATATACCTATCCTTCACAACGACAAGGATTTTAGCCCCATTGAAAAGCACTTCGGTTTAAAGACTCTATTGCTATCTCAGGTAAGATAACAAATCGTTCCACAGGGACACCATCTTTTCTTACTTAGAGCAGAATAGAAGGAAGGAATTTGATATTCGAGAACCAAATATGGATAATGCGGAAGGCGTAGCCAAAGTCCATGTTGAAACATGGCGAAATACCTATAGTGGAATTGTTTCTGATGAATATTTAACTCGCTGGGGAAAACCTGTCTAATGGTAACCTTAAGATCGAAGATTTGGAGGGCGTGACCTATGGACCTTTTTTCTCGATGGTTTTTTGGGCTTGGGATTTTTGCACTGGGCATCGGGTGGCTATCCACATTTCTTCTTCTAAATGTCTTGCGCAGCTATATTAAGACAAAGGCCGCTGAACGCAAGGAGTTGGAGGTATATGACGAGTTTATGACCGCGGCTGACATCCCTTCCTGGCTCATAGGACTTGCAGAGCGTACATTTTTTGCCATTCTCGTCGCATTCAACGTGTCCGCCACAGCAGTGGCGATGATTGTGTGGGTGGCGGTAAGGTTGCTCTACAATTGGAATATCCTCTGGAGGCAAAGAGAGAATATTACCATTCAATCTCTGGCTCTCTCAGACCTTCTTGGAAATATCGTCTCTATGCTCTTCGCATTGATCGGCGGATTGATCTGCCGAGGAAGTATCTAATACTGGCCAGATTGGTTGACCGAACTCCGCATGACGAGCACATCTCAGAATAGTGTCACACTGGCTGCGGAAGGGACTGCGTTTCGGCAGATCGTTTTAGATCACCTCTTCCGATATCCAGGGCTTCAAATCCAGGATTGCTACAAGCTCATACATCAGGCGGCTATGGCAAGCGAGCACGCCGACCAGGATATCGCTGGGGCCCGCGACTGACTTGAGCGTGAGTTGAACAGCCTCGGCGAAGGGCCGGAGGAGGGAGCTGTGGATCCACTATCACCAGATGGTGGGATCGTGAGGGTTAACCTGAGGCCGTATATCGCTGCAGGGGGTGATCCCTCCGCGCTTCTTGCTGCATTCATTCGCACCGCGGACGAGTGCCAGGGGACGCTGGCAAATCTGCGGCGGCTTTGGTCCTATGCTGAGGGGATGGCTGCCGAGGGACAATTGCCGTTCGCCCCATCTGTGAGTTCTTAGTTTGGTGATCGAGTTTTTCTCGGTACTTAACAGTACTCTCATTTGATTTTGAAGAGACGGGAAGAGGAGGCAGAGAAATGCGCTTAGAGTATGGAAGTGGGTTCATAGAGATACCGATCCTCAGCAAGCGAGTTTTGGCAGTTTTACAACCAAAGGATGCAAGGGGGATTGACAATATCGAGGAGAGTGTTAAGGAGAGCCTTGAGAAGCCCACAGGAGCACCTCCCCTCGCAAGTATCCTCAAGGGGAGGGAAAAGGCGTTGATCCTGACCGTGAATTTCTCGAGGCCCTCGCCCAAAGCCCTCGTGGAACCGATAGCTGCTTTATGTGATCGGATGAAGCTAGAGGTAACGATTCTCATTGCCAGGGGAAGGCATCGTCCAATGAGCAGCGAGGAAATCCGCGGCCATCTGGGAAATGACCTGGTTGATCGTTATAGAGTAATAGAGCATGACCCCTTTGACGAGGAAGATTGTAGAGAAGTCGGAAAAACGTCGCGTGGCGTTCCAATTCGAGTGAACAAGATGATTTTCGAACACGACGTAGTAATCGGCACAGGCATTATTGAACCCTCGTATCTCTGTGGATTTTCAGGCGGAAGGAAGCTCCTCATGCCAGGTATATCTCATTATGAATCGATCGATCTTAACCACTACCTCCTCTTGGAGGAAGGATCAAAGCCCGGAGTCCTGGATGGGAACCCGCTGAGCGAAGATGCAGAGGAAGCGGCGCGAATGCTTCCATTTCACTGGATCACTTACGCCATCGTGGGCGCCGATGACCAGGTAGTGGAAGTCATCTCTGGCGACCCTTTCCAGGCCCACCGATTGGGTTGCGAGAGATCAAAACAGATCTACACGTGCAAAAAAGCGCCCGCCCATATCGCGATATCAAGCTCCGGGGGATATCCTTACGATTGCGATTTGGTGCAAGGCAAGAAGGCGATTATACCCGCCATGGAGACCATAAACCCGAAGGGAGCCATCCTTATCGTGGCCGAATGCAGGGAGGGATGGGGAGCAGAGAGCACCTTCAGGGAATGGGTCACGGGTTTTTCTCCAGAGGAAGTGATGAAGAGGGTGAGGGACAAATCGCTCTTTAGCCTCGGTGCCCATGGGGCTTACCTTTTTGCCAAGGCTTTGGTTGAAAAGGAAGCCAAGGTCATCTTGGTGACGAATCCTGACCTGGCAAATGATCTAAAGGGAACATACGTAGAGGCCTTCTCCTCGATCCATGAAGCTGTCGCAAGGGCAGAAGAATACACGAATCGGAACGCCAACATAACAGTGTTGAAAAAGGCCAGGAGACTGATAGTCTCTTGACTTACGCTGATCAGCCCCGTGCATGAAACAGGTTGGTAACATGAACGTCGAGATGCTCTCCTCATCCATCCGTATCGGAGATAAATCCGCGCCGAATCGTATCGTGAATCAACCCATGGAATGTAACGATGGAGACGCCTCCGGGAATCCCACCGAACTCACCTTTCAACGATATAGAAAATTGGCCAAGGGCGGAGCGGGTATTATCATTATCGAATCCCTCACCATCTCTTATGAGAGTCGGGCCAGGAAAAACCAGCTGAAAATCGCCGAGGAAAATGCTGAGGGGCTGGAGAGGCTGGTCGAAGAGATGCGGGAGATCAATGATAGGTCTCTGATTCTCTTTCAGATTAATCATTCCGGAAGACTCAGCCAGGCAGCCTTCTCGAAAGTCGCCTCCGTTTATCCGACCGAAGACCCGAGCATCCACCTGGTCACAGAGGAGGAAATTGATGATATCGGTTCCAGATTTGCGAAAGCGGCGGTAATCGCAAAAGAGGTGGGGGCTGACGGCATTGACTTTAAACACTGCCACGGGTACCTCTGCGGCCAGATGATTCGACCTGCCAATACAAGGCCAGATCAATACGGCGGTACCTTTGAGAACAGGACGAGGTTCTTTAAGGAAACCACGCGAAAAATAAGGAAGGCAGTGCGGGATGGATCATTCCTCATCGGCGCAAGGTACTCAGCCTACGAGGGGATACCGGGAGGCTTTGGCACAGCAGGTCCGAGAGAGGTCATCGAGGATCTCTCTGAGCCCATCGCCTTTGCCAAGATGCTCGAAGAGGAGGGAATGCAGTATGTGAATGTCTCAGCGGGAATACCGTCGGTCACTTCTGAAATTGTGAGGCCCACAAGAGATTTTCCAGAAGGGGTCTACAGACACTTTGGATGGGCCAAGGCTGTGAAGAATGCAGTAGAGATTCCGGTGATCGGATCGGGATATAGCTACCTAAGGGATGGGAGGAACGATTTGAAAGAACCCGATCCGGCTCAGAAGAGTTTGATCTATTGGGCAGAGAAAAATCTGAAAGGTGGCCAGGTCGATCTTGTAGGAATCGGGAGGCAGTCCCTCGCTGATCCGTTATTTGCAAGAAAGATCTTAACGGGCGAGGTGCATTCGATAGATTTCTGCACGGCCTGTGGGGGCTGCAGCGTCCTTTTGAGGTCGCAAAAACAGGTTGGATGTACGACCTACCAGGATTATTACCGAGGACTGGTGCGCCAGGCGAAAAAAAAGACTACCCCGTGAAAGACTTGCGGATGAAAAGGGTTACTGGCGGTACGGAGGCGCTAAGGAGGAGAGTAAAAGAAGGTGTCAGGCTGAGGAATTCTTTAAGAAATCTGGTCGGTTAATCACCTCTTTCCGGTCGAAACTTGAAAAAAGAAACATAATGGAAAATCTCAATCCCCAAATCGAATCAGATCGCAGACTGCTGAGGGAAGCGAGAACAAAGGGCACAAGGGCCTCTCTGGGTGCATTCTTAAAATTATCCGGCCCTGGATGGCTGCAGAGCGCCATTACCCTTGGCGGCGGTTCGCTGGCCAGCGCCCTTTACCTGGGAGTACTCGGCGGTTACAGCCTGTTATGGCTTCAGGGAGTGGCGGTGATACTCGGGGTCATCATGTTGAGCGCCATTTCTTATGTGACACTTTCCACCGATGAAAAACCCTTTCCGGCCATCAACCGCCACATCAGTCCGGTACTAGGATGGGCCTGGGCAATCGGCACCTTAATGGCCAACATGGTCTGGTGTCTGCCGCAATTCAGCCTCAGCACAGCAGCGGTCCAGCAAAACCTGCTGCCCGGTCTTATGGGAAGCAATGGACTGCTTGGAAACACAGGAGGAAAAATTGTCACATCCGCCATTCTCTGGGCCATCGCCACCGCCATAGTCCTGCAATCGGGAAACAAGGGAAAAGGCATTAAAGTATTCGAGTGGATTTTGAAAGGATTGGTTGGCCTTATAGTAATAAGTTTTCTTGGTGTGGTCCTCAAACTGACATTTGCGGGTGCTTTGGATTGGGGCGCCATTTTTAAAGGCTACATTCCAGACCTCGGGCAGTTTTCCAGGCCTTCCGAAACCTACATACCATTTATAAGTGCAGTGTCACCGGAATTCCAGTCCTACTGGACAGGCAAGATCGTGGGAATGCAGCAGAACGTGATGATAGCGGCAGCCGCGGCAGCCGTGGGCATTAACATGACTTTCCTGATGCCCTACTCCATGCTGAACAAAGGATGGGACAGGGACTTCAGGGGCCTGGCCATTTTCGACCTTAGTACCGGCCTGGCCATTCCCTTTATCGTGGTCACATCCTGCGTGGTCATTGCCTCAGCATCACAGTTTCATACGAGGCCGGGCACTGGACTCCTCGATCCGGCAGTGAAAGCGCCGGCCGACCTTGAAGGCCAGTACAGCAAACTCCTGGATGGACGTTTAAAGGTGGAAATGAAAAGCGGATATGCAGCGTTGTGGAAACAAGAGAAAGCAGCCAGGCTCGAGGCCCTGCCCGAGCCCGATAAAAAGATGGCCGCCATGCTGGTAAAACGCGATGCTTTCAACCTGGCGGAATCGCTGGCCCCGCTCATGGGCAATACCTTCTCCAAGGTGATTTTCGGCATCGGCGTGCTGGGCATGGGACTGTCAACCATTATCATCTTGATGCTTATTTCAGGGTTTGTGGTATGTGAGATGTTTGGATTCCCCCACGGCGGCAAAGAGCACAAGAGGGGCTGCATGCTGGCTTCCGTGGGCGTGCTCGGTCCTTTTATCTGGTCCGGCAAAACCCTTTTCTGGCTGGCCATTCCAACTTCGGTTTTCTGCATGATGCTTCTGCCAATAGCTTACGTGACCTTTTTCCTCATGATGAATTCAAAGACCCTTATGGGCAGGGCAATGGTTACTGGTGCGAGGCGTAATATGTGGAACACTATGATGGGTATCGCATCCTTAGGCGCTCTCATTGCAGCGGGATGGAGTATTTGGAACAGACCTCCTCTGTTCAAATGGGCCGGAATAATTATTGCTGCAGCTCTAATAATTGCTGTTTTTGTAGTTAATGCCTTGAGGAAGAACCGTTCTGCGGCTTCGTAAGACTGGAAAGTAAATAGCTTCTATAGTCGAGCTCACCCTCAACCGTCACCCGTATCAAGTACGGAGCAAGCTTCGAGTAGCCCGCTTTTCTCCTTCGAGCCTGTCGAGGAGTCGAAATGACGAGTGAAAAAATGGGGTCAGGACCGGTTCATTGGCGTATAAACTCCTGGCGTTGTCATCCAATAAGAGCACATGTTTGAGGGTTAATCGTTGAACCATGATTCCCAGCTAAGGGCAAATTATTCGCAGTTGACCCCAATGCGCCATCATAAAGGTTTTATGTGGAAACCGCCATCAACGTTGATGACTTCACCAGTTGAAAATGGCAGGTAATCCTTTGCGATGGCCAGAACCGCCCTAGCCACGTCCTCTGGAGTGCCCCATCGCTTTATTGGTGTCACTCCCTCAGATATGAGTTGATCGTATTTGTCTCTGACCGGTGCTGTCATATCCGTTTCAATAATACCAGGCCTGACCTCATAAACCCTTATGCCGTACTCAGCGAGCCTCACCGCAAAGAGGACCGTCATCATAGAGAGACCAGCTTTTGACACGCAGTACTCTCCCCTCGAAGTGGAGGGCGCGTAAGCACTTATTGAAGATATGTTTATGATCTTGAAGCTACGCCCTTCGTCCTTCTTTTTCTGCTCTATCATCCAATTGGCTACCCGCTGGGTCAGAAAATAGGGCCCTTTAAGGTTTATCTTGATCAAACGATCAAAGCTCTCCTCTGTCGCCTCAAGGATATCGAGCCTCACATGTGGAGCCACGCCGGCGTTGTTGACGAGAATATCCAGCCTCCCAAATCTCTCACCTATTTCTGCAATCAACCTTTCCCGATCTGCCCCTACGGAAATATCGGCCTGGATGTACTCAGCGCGGCATCCGGTAGATCGAACCTTTTCGATAGAATCCTTGGCACTCGAAGGCGAGGACGTACCGTTGAGGATAATATTGAATCCACCCGTGGCGAGGGCTCTGGCAATACCCAGGCCAATTCCCCGCCTTGAACCCGTAACGAGGGCTACCGCTTCCGTTGGTTGAACCTTTTCCTTTACTTCATCCATTTCGAGACCCCTGAAACAAGGAGACGCGTCCACCATTTTCCGCCGAGACATACCCTGAATAGATGACGTTCACTACTTCTTCGGCTAGATCCAAACCCGAGATGGGTTCGCGATCTTCGAGAATTGCATCAATGAAGTCCTCAAGCTCCTGAGGATATCCCCTTTCCCAGTCTTCATCAGGGCTGGGGAAATTCCATCCTGCCTTGGTTTGAAGCTTCTCAACGAGGTATTCGTCGCCAAATACCCCTGAATCAGGGGCATAGACCTCTACCGCGGTGTTTGAGCACATATTCATACGAACTACCGCGTTCGAGAGGTAGACCTCCATCATATTGCGTGTCCCTCCCAACATACCGTCAGTTGCCATGATCACCGCGTGGGTCGAGTCCTCAAATTCGATGATAAGGCTGCTCCAGTCCTCTACATCCTCCCAATCCGAAACTAACCACTTCTTTGACATCTTCCGATAAGAGGGAATCTGCGTATGGTGCCCCACTGCGGCAATCACACTGGTCCCCCGGATCGGTTTCCCCTCCCTGATCTGGCCTTCAAAGTGTTTTAAGTGAAGGGCCGCTCCGATCGGGTGGGATCCGAGGCGAGCGAGTGAGCCACCTCCTGATGTCTTCCATCTCCTGGAATATGCTGCATGCGAGCCAGAATGGCTCTCCTCTGCCCGTATGTCCATGACCACTCCTCCGCTGACATCAACCATCCTCTTGAGTTTGACAAAGGGAGGGGCATAGATCCAATCCTCGGCATAACCAAACGTTACCCTATTTCTCTCAATAGCGCCTCTGATCTCCCGGCAGCTTTTCATAGCCTCCCGAAGCATGGTTTCCCGTGGCACTTTGTCCGCCACCCGTTCCTCATCCAGGTCTTTGCCAAAATATCCCGTCAGGGGTTTTTCGCAGATCACGTGCTTGCCGGCTTCTGCTGCCGCTATGATCGCCTCTTTGTGCACATCCGTTGGGAGACAGACATCGACTATATCGACATCCGGGTCTTCGACCAGCTTTCTGTAATCGATGTAGATTTTGGGAACATCGAAGGTCTTTGCAAATCTGCTGGCGCTTTTCTCTGATCTTGCCGCGGCTGCGACAACCTCCATCTTGTGTCCGCGCAGTTTCTTATAATTGGAAAGATGGAGGTGTGCTGAAAACCCGGAGCCCAGAATGCCTATTCTTACTCTTTCCATGTTCTTCTTTATATTACCCATACCCTGCATTATCGAACCCGGCGAGAGGATCGAAAAGTCTTGACTTTTTTTGAAATGACATACTATATGTGAATCTCCCATGCAACGTAGTTATTATTGGTCGTTCCTCCTGTGAGACATGCTTCAGAAGTGCACCTCTCAAGAGACAAACCGACCTGAGCCGTTTCAGACTTTGCTTTAGGCTCAAAGAAAGGGCATTCTCACTGGAAGGAGGTGATAGAAGGGTTGATATAAAAGGTTTGGCTAGGTCCTAGCCATTTGGTGTCGGTTAATGGTAGTGAGTCCAAGAAGGGCTTGAGGACGGCAAGAAAGCCATAAAAAAAGGAGGATAGCTATGGAAAAGGGCGTAGGAAGACGAGAATTTTTTAAGGACGTGGCCAAGTATGGCGGTGTTGGCCTAGCTGCCATGGGACTGCTCCACTTGCACAAAGAGGCAGGTGCTGTGGCAGATCTGGACAGGCAAGCACACTCGGAGCTGTGGAAGTTTCGGGACGCCTGGATGGACCAGGTCGGCGAATTCATCAATAACGCCCCTAATCCGGAAGGGCACTTTACAAAGGAACCCGGGGAGTTCATCAACAATATGAAACCGGTTGATTGGTCGCACCTCCATAAAAACTGGTACACGGGAAATGGCGGTAAGGCGTTGGTGAGCATCATCGAGGCGACCCCGCTCCACAAAGACCTTACGGGCGACATCAAGCGCGCTGTTGATAAACTCGGTGGCTTTGGGAGGAGCCTGAACAAGACGGATAAAATCCTTATCAAGCCGAATATGAACACAGGTGATGAATGGCCTCGTGGAGGCACGGACTATCACTTTCTGGAAGCCTTGATCCAGGTCTTGCAAGATGAAGGGTATGGAAATCTGGCGGTCGGGGATAGCTGCGGCCCCTGGGGGCCTACGGAGCGGGTTTTCCCGATGCTCAGGTTTGATGAAGTGTGCAAGAGGACCGGTGTGCCGTTTATCGATTTCGACAAGACCAAGTGGATGCACGTTACCAACGCGAATGCGGAATATCTCGGAAAATTCGGAGGTGGCGAGGGGACGGTTGGATATCCCGAGCCCCTTCGCAAATTCGACAAGATCATCTACCAGCCTATCATGAAGACCCATGTCACTGCCGGTTTCACCATGGGCCTGAAGCTGTCGGTGGGAATACTGCACCGTGAAGACCGAAATAACCAGCTTCATATTCTCAACCATATATTCAACAAGCAGGCTGTCGCTGAGATCAACATCCCCATCAAGCCGGATCTCGTTATCATGGATGGCAGGCGGTCGCTCATCGCCGGCGGGCCTTCCCACGGTGAGGAGATCGCTCCCGGCTTCATCGTCGCCTCAGGATGCCAGGTGGCCAATGATGTGGTTGGCGTCGAGATTCTGCAGGAATGGTATCCGGCATCACCGAACATGATCCAGATGTACGTCTGGCATAATCCCGTGATCTCGCAAGCCGTGAAGGTAGGCTGTGGTTACGCCCGCGGTCCGGAAGACATCAAGCGGGTTGTGTAACAGCAGTCAGGTAGAAAAAGGAAGCCCCATTCACCCTCTCTAGACTAAGGGTGGAGGGGCTTCTCTTTTTTCGGGCTCTCAGCGCGCTTCGATAGAATCGAGGGAGGGGATTCATTTCTTCGTTTGATTTCCCTCACGTTGCGGGAAGGGAAAATGACGGCCGCACTTGCACCGGGCCAAAACTCTCATTCGTGGCTGGGATCTCCATCTTATAGAAGTAGTTCTCCTCCACGGGAAGATTCTCATCCACATAGCGGTACTTCTTTACCCCAGGCCTCAACTCGATCGACGTCACCAAGCTGTAAGGCCCGTCGGGTGTCACCTGACTGCGATAGATTTCCAAGGTGACTTGCTCGCTACTGTCAATGCTTGCCACCCAAGTCAACCGGACCGCTTTATAAAGCGGCGTCACCCTCAATTCGCTTATAGAAGCCCTCTCAATTTGTTCTTCAGCGTAGGCCATCGAGATGGTTCCCGGTATCTGGGCCCTCATCGGGTTGACAACCCCGCAGGTATAACTGCAGGGAAAGGGGACAAACAGGCTCCAAAATGGTGCAGCCGCCAGTACCCAGTAAATCGGCCTTGTCACTGTCTTTGCCTCCTTTGCTGATTGGGAATGATCATTGTTCTTCTGAGGATTTCTTGTACTCGTTACATATAGAAGATGAAAGTCAAAGAAAGATCAACAAAGAAATCGATTATCTGACACGGGCTCAGGCCTTGATTATTGCATTATCTTATGACCAGATCATGAGGCGGCTTTCCCTTTGACACACAAGGCAAAATCCCCTATATTTCGGCCCTTAAAAAGGGCCTCTTTATCACCTTCAGGCCTCCTCGGGTATTATGTAACGAAGATGCTCAACGTCCGTCGTCCTTTGTCCATTGCAATCGATAGGGCTCTGAACATGGCGCTTTTGTACGCAAACCAAGGTATTGCCACGCATTCTGTTGGCCATTGCCTGAGTTTTCCGGTAGATTTGGCTGCTCATTCGAGGGACGTCACGTGATGAATAATGCTCGCAAAGAAAACCAGGAAGAGCTAAGGCAGGTTCAAGAGGCAGCGGAGGCCGGGGGTCTCAGAAAACTCACGAAATACAGCGCCCTTATGGGGCCGGCCTGGCTCGCCATCGCCCTGAACATTGGTGGGGCGACCGTCACCGCGTCGGTTGTCCTGGGATCGAAGTCGGGGTTCAAGTTCTTGTGGGCCATCATCCCGGAAGTCTTTGCCATCTGGATCATCTGTATCGTTTTTGTAAGACTCACGTTGGCCACGAATGATGGTCCGATCAGCGCCGTCAGGAGACACTTGGGAGCCGAGGCTGCCTGGGTGACCGCAGTGTCGGTGTTTGTCGTCAACACGGTCTTCCATGCGGTTCAGTACATGCTCATAGGGATCACCATGAAGACCATCTTCGGGGTAGATCAGAGGGTTGGGGCCCTTACGGGGCTTGTCTTCGTGCTGGCAATCGTGTTTAATCCCGCCAAGGGGAAGGCGTACATCAAGACCATCGAAACAACGCTTCGCATCCTGGTTTGGGCCCTCCTTCTTTCATTCCTCGTGATCCTTTTCCTGGTGGAGATCGATTGGGCGGCCTTTTTGCAAGGCTTCATTCCGGGCCTTCCGGTAGATGCCGATGAAGCCATTACCTTTGTCGGGGTCTTAGGCGCGGCCATCGCCATCAATGTACCCGTCCTCGCAGCTTACGGGGCCAAGCAACGTCAGTGGAGCCAAGCGTATCGACACCTAAGCCTGTTTGAACTCACCTACACGAATATCATTCTGGTCCTCGTGCAATTCATCATTATTACGGCGGTGGCCTCAACCTTGTTCAAAACGGGTCAGGTTGTCACTGCTCCCGTGACGGCGGCCAAGGCGCTGGAGCCATTTGCGGGCGGCGCCTCGGTCTATCTTTTCTCCTTCGGGCTGCTCGGTGCGGTTTTCACCACCATCGTCTCACAGGTCCTCATTTCGGGGTTTGTCATCACCGACACCTTGAAATGGGATGTGAACGCCGCGTCGCTCAGATTCAAATTTGCAGAACTCATGGTGACCCTCTTCGGCGTTACGGCGCCCTTATTTGGGTGGAACGCGTTTAAGGCCGTCGTCTACGGCAGTGCGTTCAATCTCAGCTTTGCGCCGGTCATTGTTGTCCTGTGGCTCGTCATGGTGAAACGCCAAACCGTCATGGGGGACCTCAGGGCCAGTACGACAATGAACATCGCGCTCATCCTCGCTGTCCTGATTGCCCTGTCGGCGACGCTCAACTTCTGGATGAGTCTGCCAGCAGGCCGTTGAAAAACGCTCATCCCGCATCACTGCGGCGCACTCCGTATGGCATCTAACACTCTATGAGTAGGAGGCGACATGTCGAGGCTCTTTGAAAGGACCTCACTCAATAGCATGACCCTCAAGAACAGATTCGTCCGTTCGGCTACCTGGGAGGGGATGGCCGCTGAGGACGGCAGCTGTACGCCGCAGCTCAGGGACCTTATGGCTCAACTCGCACAGGGAGATGTCGGTCTCATCATCAGCAGCTATAGCTATGTCCTGCCCGAGGGAAAGGTCAGGATAGGCCAGTTAGGGATCTATAAGGACGAACATATAAGCGGCCTGCGTGAAATAACACAGGACGCTCACCGATATGGCAGCCGGATCGCAGTTCAGCTCGTCCATGGCGGCGTCTTCTCCGACGCCGCATTCACCGGCCGCATCCCGCTGGGCCCTTCTCATGTACCGAACCTGGTCGAGAGTCCCCACGAGGAAATGTCCATCGCGTACATTGAAGGTGTGGTCGAGGCCTTTGGCCAGGCGGCCCGAAGGGCCAAGGAGGCCGGCTTCGATGCGCTTCAGATCCATGGAGCCCATGGATACCTCCACAGTCAGTTTCTCTCTCCGGCTTTCAATAGGCGCACGGATGCCTATGGTGGATCCCTTGAGAATCGCGCCAGAGTTCTTTTAGAGACCTTGAAAGCAATCCGAGCCTCTGTGGGACCAGACTTCCCGGTGCTCATCAAAATGAATTGCCTAGATTTTCTCGACGGTGGACTTGCCTTGGAGGAGTCCTTGCAAGTGGGTGATTTGCTGGAGCGACAAGGCATTGATGCGATCGAACTGAGCGGTGGGACCACGATCTCAGGCAAGCTGGGACCCGTTCGATCCGGAGTCAAGACTGAGAAGCAAGAGGCCTATTTTCGAGCCGAAGCCAAGGCGTTCAAGGAAAGAGTGCAGGTGCCCTTGATGTTGGTTGGGGGCATCCGGTCTTTTCAAACGGCAGAGCAGCTTATTGAGGAGGGTTATGCCGACTATATCTCCATGAGCCGACCCTTTGTGAGGGAGCCTGACCTCGTGAAACGCTGGGGCTCTGGAGACCGACGTAAGGCCAGGTGTATCTCGGACAGTCGCTGTCGCGACGCGGCCTTCAGTGGCGAGGGGATTTATTGCGTCGTTGAGCAAAAAAAGGGGGTTTGAAAGGGATCAAATAAGCGGACACTTCGTTTCATCGGTCCGCGTCGGGATGTAGTTTACTGAGCAGGTTGCCAAAGATCTCAGTCTCCTTCTCAATTACTGGAGTTATCGGAGTTTTATAGGGTGTATTTCCATAACCTTTTGATTATATGGCAAACTCTATTTTTGATTAGCGAAAACCCTTGTCCTTTCGCTTCCCCTGCTTTCGAGGTG
>Ga0209636_10002992_pt1 | contig 17241 bp, 12 predicted proteins | sample DeeMarSWOR152_54_FD_187464 | JGI IMG/M metagenome (GOLD analysis project Ga0209636, IMG submission 187464) | Marine sediment microbial communities from White Oak River estuary, North Carolina - WOR-1-52-54 (SPAdes) (version 2) | ecosystem: Environmental > Aquatic > Marine > Intertidal zone >...
AAACAGACCAAATTTGTTTGTTTTCGCCTATTTTGGCTTAGTTTGTTTTAGTTGTGGTAATTAACTTAATCCAAAGGCATTAGAGGCAAAAAGAGTGCCGAGGGCCGGACTCGAACCGGCACGTTGGATAAACAACGACGGATATAAAGTCTTTTGCGACTGTCAATGAGTCACTTTTCATAATTTTTATCCATAGTGGATAAAAATTTGCAACCTTTTTCAAAAAAATTCGTATATATTAATATCCATGATGGATATTAATTGGAGAAAATCATGCCGAATTTCATGACACGTAATGAAGAAATAATTCTTCTGACCATCCTTAAACTTAAAGACAATGCTTATGGTGTAAGCATCCGGAGGCAAATTTATCAAGATACGGGAAACAAGTGGTCCTTTGCTTCTATATACCAGCCTTTAGATAATCTTGTCCGCAAACAATATGTCAGGAGAAAAAAGGGCCATCCGACTGCCAAACGGGGTGGAAAAAGCAGATTCTACTACGAAGTCACTCCGGATGGCCTACAAAATCTGCAGGAGCTCAAAAAAGCTCACGAACAGATTTGGTCAGGCATTCCGGAGATTTCTTTGGAGAATGGAAAGTGAAAAAAAGCCGTCTCGCTGTCCCCCGATTGGCTGATCGGATTCTTGGGTATCTCTATTCCCAGGATTACTATTTCGAGAGGTCCGGTGATCTGGAAGAAGCCTATGCCGATCTGGTGGAAGAGTCCGGCCCCTTTTGGGCAAGGGCATGGCTCTGGTTCCAACTTCTTAAATTATGCTTTGGCATCATACGTACGAATATTTTTTGGGGGGTTATCATGATTCAAAACTATTTAAAAATCGCCTTAAGAAACATCAAAAGGCACAAAGGGTATTCCATCCTCAATATTTCAGGACTGACGATTGGTTTTGCCTGCTTCATATTTATATTTCTTTTTATAAGATACGAGCTCAGCTTTGACCAACAGCACACAAATGCCGACCGGATATACAATGCCATCTTTAAGTTTACAGGAGACTATACCATGGGAACCCCGAAACAGGCCCACTCCCATCCCCTTCTCGCACCTACGCTTTTAAATGAATTTCCTGAAATTGAAACAGCCACTCGCTTCAGCAAGTACAACAACGTTATGATTCGAGTCAAAGATCAAAAATTTCTCTTCGACAAATGGGTATGGGCAGATAAGCATATCTTCGACGTGTTTGACCTGCCCTTAATCTACGGCGACCCCAAAACTGCTCTCGAAAAACCATTTTCTTTGGTAATCGACGAAGACACGGCTAATAAGCTCTTCGGACATATCAATCCCATCGGACAAACACTCCATGTTATCCGAGGCGAAGAAATGGACTTTCAGGTCACCGGAGTGATGGAGAACCTTCCCTCGAATTCTCATTTCAGACCGAATCTTCTCGGCCAATTCGAGACACAAAACAGTCTCGGCTTATCCAGGTCTCTGAATTCATGGGATGCTCATTGGTTCCATTCCTACGTCCTCTTGAAAGAAGGCAGCAACGCCCAGGAACTGGAAAAAAAGATCCAATCCTTTATCCAACAAAAAATACACTCCCTCAGTTCTTCACAAAATTGGACCTATCTCCTTCTGCCGTTGAACGATATCCATCTGAAATCGACGGATGTTCTTAAAAAACTAGAAGAAGGAGGAGATATCAAGTCTGTCTATATCTGTAGCCTGATTGCCTTATTCATTCTTTTTATCGCCGGAATAAATTTTATCAACCTCTCCACAGCCCGCTCCTTCACTCGCTCAAGGGAAGTCAGTATCCGTAAAGTTATCGGAGCCATCCGCCTCCAGCTCGTCAAACAGTTTCTGGGCGAATCCTTGATCTTCACAGCCATATCATTCATAACAGCCGTCGGATTCGTTCATCTGACTCTCAAGCTATTCGCCGATATTGTAGACAGAGATATCACAGCCCATTCTATGACTCATCCCGGATTCATTTTGGGACTTCTTGCGGCTGTAATTCTGGTGGGTCTTTTATCCGGCTTCTATCCCGCTCTGTATTTATCCGGATTCAAGCCAGTGACCCTTCTCAAAGGAGTCCTCCCAAAGGCTTCAAAAGGTCTGAATCTGCGAAATTTTCTGGTTGTCTTTCAGTTTGCCATCTCCCTTTTTCTCATCACCAGCACTTTGATCATTTCGGGCCAACTTCATTTGATCCGGACAAGAAAGCTCGGATTCGACCGGGAGCATGTGGTTGTGATCAATTTGACAGACAGTAAAATAAGGCGCATGAGGGATGTTGTAAAAAAAGAGCTGCTTCAGTATCCAGGAATCAAGGGAGTCACATTCACCCAAACACTCCCGACCAACATCAACTGGGATTCCGATTTCGATTTTGAAAGAAGGGGAGACAGAGAATATCCTACATTTTATTTTTCCAAGGTCGATTATGACTTCGTGGATGTTTTTGATATGGAGATCACAGCGGGAAGAAACTTTTCACGTGAAATAGCCTCAGATGCGGGGAGTGGAGGCGTATACATATTAAACCAAACCGCAGTCGAACATTTGGGATGGAAAAATCCCATTGGAAAGAAAATAGGCTTTCCTGAAAGTGATAACAGGGGAACAGTTGTCGGAGTGGTTAAGGATTTTAACTGTCACTCCTTGCATTTTCCGGCCGAACCTGTTGCTTTAATCCTGAATACTACTCCCTGGAACATCTATTTTCTCTCCATTAAAGTGAGGCCGGAAAACATGACTCAGACTTTGGGAGCCATAGAAAAAACCTGGAAGAAGCATTCCGAAGGGTATCCCTTTGAATATTACTTTCTGGACGAAGCCTATAACAACCTGTATAAATCCGAAATAAGGCTGAACACATTTTTCCGCCTGTTTACTCTGATTGCCATTTTAATTTCCTGCCTTGGTCTCTTTGGATTGGCTTCGTTTACAGCAGAAAGGCGCACTAAGGAGATCGGCATCCGAAAGGTTCTGGGAGCATCCATCCCCAGCATCGTGTTTCTTATTTCCAGGGGATTCACAAAATGGGTTTTGTTGGCTAACATCATAGCCTGGCCGGTTGCGTATTATTTCATGAATAAATGGCTGCAGAACTTTGCCTACCGGATCGATCTGAGTGTCTGGATCTTCATTCTTTCCGGTTTGTCGGCATTGGTTGTTGCCCTGATCACTGTCTGCTACCAGTCCATCAAAGCCGCCGTAGCTAATCCTGTCGATTCCCTGCGGTATGAATAACAATCAAAATGAAATTATGTTTTTCCGTTCAGGGCATACTTCCATCCATCCTAGGTTCCTGAAACTCCTTAAGCTGCTAATTGTCGACACATTGTGATTATTATTCCAGGGACAAATCAGGGACGTAAATATGCAAAACCAGACCAAATTTGTTTGTTTTTATCTGTTTTGGTTTAGTTGGAAATAGTTACGCTAAATAACTAATTCTGAGGAAATTTGGCATAAAAAAGAGTGCCGAGGGCCGGACTCGAACCGGCACGTTGGTTACCCAACGAGGGATTTTAAGTCCCTTGCGTCTACCAATTCCGCCACCCCGGCATGTTGGGTCGGAGCGTTTTCAGAGACTGTTTTATCCTCCCAAAATATAGATGATTTCTTCTTTTTTTTCAATCTGGCCTTCTATTAATTTTCCGCATTGAAAGGTCAAAACAAAACTAAAATAGGGAAAATTCCGTATTTTGCATACAAAGAGTGCTCAAAACGACAAAACGAATGGGAGAACAGTCTACTCAATCATATCCGGAGGAGCTGAGTGTTGACTTGTCCCAGGGGAGTGATACAATAAGATTACTCTTTTCAATCATTAAATATTGAGAAGTCATTTCGATGCGCATTATACTCTTTACTGGAAAAGGAGGAGTCGGAAAAACCACTCTGGCAGCCGCTACAGCTCTTCTCTCGGCAAAGAAAGGTGCCAAAACCCTGGTCATTTCCACAGACGCGGCCCACAGCCTGTCTGATTCTTTCGACACGCAACTCTCCAACGAGCCTAAAAAGATCGCCCCTCATCTGTTCGGACAGGAAATCAACGCACTGGAACAGATCGAAAAAAACTGGGGAGATATCAAAAGCTATCTCGCAGCCCTATTCGCTTCCCAGGGAGTGGACGCGATCGAGGCCGAAGAAATGAGTATCTTCCCCGGAATGGAAGAGCTCTTCAGCCTGATGGAGATCAGGAATTACAATAAGACCCAAGATTATGATGTCATCATAGTCGATTGCGCTCCCACAGCAGACACATTAAGACTTTTGAGCGCGCCTGAAATCACAAACTGGTATCTCAAGCACATCTTTCCGATTCAAAGAAAGGCTGCCAAGGCAGTGCGGCCAGTGGCGAACAGAGTCCTCCCCTTCCCTTTCCCCGAAGACAAAGTCTTCGGAGCGATGAAGAAGCTGACATCCCAGCTTGCAGAAATGAAAGAAATCCTTGATGACCCGAAAAAGACCTCCATCCGCCTCGTTGTCAATCCTGAAAAAATGGTCATTAAAGAGACACAAAGAGCGTTTACCTTCTTCAGTCTCTTTGGATACGCAGTGGACCTGGTCATCGTCAACCGTTTGCTCCCGCCTGAGATCCGGGACACTTATTTCAAAAAGTGGAAATCGATCCAGGCCACTTACCAAAAAATGATAAAAGAATGTTTTTCTCCCATTCCCATCCTGACTGCCGAACTTTTTTCGCAGGAAATCGTGGGAGTCGATTTGCTCAACAACCTGGCAAACGAAGTCTACGGTAAAAAGGACCCGTCACAAATATTCTTCACCCAAAAACCGATTTCCATCGAAAAAACAGACGGCGGATTCGACCTTTCCCTGCATCTTCCCTTCGTTAAGAAGAAAGATTTGGACCTCTACCAGAAGGGAGAAGACCTTTTTGTAAGGGTGGGAGGTTATAAAAGAAACATCCTTCTTCCTCAGACTCTTTTGAATTATTCCATAAAAGACGCAAAATTCGATAAAGACATGCTTAAGATAAGCTTTATTGGGGTCAGACCTCAGTAACTTCAGTAATTTATAGATGGTAAATTTAATAAATCATTTAATATAAATTACTGAAGTTACTGAGGTCTGACCCCAAATGAAGGAGGTGAGGAATATGAGTCCGGAGAAAACAAGGGAAATTAAAATCAGTATTCCAGAGGAATTCTTTTTTATTTTCTTTCCTGAAAAGACAGTGGATCATCTCATCAATGCCAAAAAAGAAGTCCTTCTTGCTCTGCGTTCTGTGATCGATTACAAGATTGAATCACTGGAAAAAAGAGGGGAAAAAAAGTCAGCCAAAGGGAAAAAAATCAAGATCGAATGATATGTTTTTCCAACAAAAAAAAATATAATAATAGCCCCTATGAGTAGTGAAACAAAGGAAATTGCCCGGATTTTCCCAAAAAAATTAATAACCTTTGTCCTGAATTGCCTGGATTTTTTAGCATTGCTCTTCATCAATCTCCGCATCGGCCCAAACACTTTAAGCGTTCTTGCGCTGCTGGCAGGGATGGCAGCTGGGGCTTTATTCATCTTCGAACGGCCACTCCTGGCCGGAATCATGATTTTCATATGTGGAATATTCGATATCCTGGATGGGAAAGTCGCTGAAAGCATGAATAAAAAAAGCCTTTTTGGAGCCATTTTCGACTCTACCCTGGACAGATACTCAGAATTTTTCATTTTCCTGGGTATTGTTGCTCACTTCAGGAACCACTGGGCACTGTGGATAACATTAGCGGCTATGCTCGGTTCGGCTTTAGTGAGTTACACACGGGCCCGCGCCGAAGGACTGAGTGTAGAATGTCGAGTTGGAATCATGCAGAGAGCCGAAAGAATTGTCTTTCTCGCTTTGGGTGCTGTCCTTGGCTCGCTTTTCAAAATCTTTGATCCGGCAATGATCGTTGTCTTGACCATGATCGCGGTTATTTCCAACATCACTGTTATCCAGAGGACTCTCTATGTCAGAAAAGTCGAAAATGCGAATAAGCCTGGAAAGGAGGTCTGAGTGAATGGGCAAAATTAGAGTCGGAATAATAGGTATCGGAAACTGTGCGTCTGCGTTGATCCAAGGTGTTGAATATTACAAAAATGCCAAAGAAGCCGACGATATTCCTGGAATCATGCACCTCAACTTGGGCGGTTACTCGATCAGCGACATCGAATTCGTTTCTGCCTTTGACATCGATAAAAATAAAGTGGGTAAAGACCTAAGCGAAGCGATTTTCACGCCTCCGAATAACACCACCAAATTTTCCAAAGTTCCTCATCTCAAAGTCAAAGTCGAACGGGGAATGACTCACGACGGCCTTGGAAAATACCTTTCTCAAATCATCCAAAAAGCTCCAGGCTCCACCGCGGATGTCATCGGAATCCTCAAGGATAGCCAAACCGATATTGTCATCAATTATCTCCCCGTGGGAAGTGAGGAGGCCACAAAATGGTACATCGAACAAGTGCTGAAGGCGGAATGCGCCTTCATCAACTGTATTCCTGTCTTTATTGCCAGCGAGAGGTACTGGCAGAAAAGGTTTGAGGAGAGAAAACTCCCCATCATCGGAGACGACATAAAATCTCAATTGGGGGCCACCATTCTCCACAGAACCCTGGTTAATCTTTATCTCGACAGGGGAATGCCCATCGACAGAACCTACCAGCTCAACACCGGTGGAAACACAGATTTCCTGAACATGCTGGAAAGAGAGAGGCTGCATTCCAAAAAAATATCCAAGACGGGAGCTGTCACATCCCAAATCAAAGCGAGAAGATCGGATATCAACGAGAAGGATATCCATGTTGGCCCGAGTGATTATGTGCCCTGGCAAAAAGACAATAAAGTCTGCTTTTTGAGAATAGAGAGCCGTCACTTTGGCGATGTTCCGATGGTTCTGGATTGCAGGTTATCCGTCGAGGATTCCCCAAACTCTGCAGGAGTCGTCATCGATGCGATAAGATGCTGCAAGTTGGCCCTGGACAACGGACTCTCTGGAGCCCTGTATGGGCCTTCATCATACTTCATGAAAACACCGCCCCAACAATATACAGATAGTGAAGCTCGAAGGCTGACTGAAAAATTTATAAAAAAATACGGAAAGAAGGTCCGCCCAAAAAAAGCGCCGCCAAAAAGAGGCCAAAGGAAAAAATAGAAAGCCCTTAAAAAGGGGACAGGCTTCTTTTTTTGGAGAAGAGGGACAGTCCCTATCTTCCTTAATAAAAGGACTGAAAAAGACAGTTCCTGAAAAAAGCAGCCTGTTCCCTTTTTAAACTTTCGGCCTTTTTCATAAAATCAATCAATAAAAATGAGTTGATAAATGGGAAGCATCACGTCAAAATAAGATACTCAAATCCGCTTAATTCCAATAGAGAGCAATTGTCTGGAATGAATAAGAAAAAAATAATCCTCTTGTCGTTAATGTTTGTCCTTTTTTTCTGGACTCAGGCTTGGAGCGTTGAGACCGGTGAGATCAAGGGAAAAGTCGTGGAGGAAAACGGAGAAGGCTTGCCAGGAGTCGAGATAACAGCGCAGAGCTCCCGCCTTCAAGGAAAAAGGACGATTCTTTCATCTCTAGCCGGCGATTTTCATTTCCCGATCCTCCCTGTTGGAAAATACACGCTAACCTTCAAGCTCGAAGGATTCAATCCGGTTACACAGGAAAATGTCATCGTGCGCCTCGGACAAGTGACCAATCTGAAAGTCACAATGGAATTATCAGAGATACGAAGAGAAATCGTTGTCACGGCTGAACCTCCTCTGATCGATAAAACTTCTACAGACACAAGCTTTCATCTCACGAGTACAGACCTGGAAACAATCCCCTCCCAGAATCGAACAGTCGTGGATGCAGTCAAGATAACTCCTGGAGTGACAGGAGTCCGAGTCAACACTCGCCGGGGAACAGCCACTCAAGGTCTCCCCAGCTTCAGGGGTGAAGGCGAAGAGGGCACAAACTGGATTGTGGATGGCCTCTCCATCAGCGGAGTGAGATTGAGGAATGCGGGAATGCAGCTCAATTTTGATTCTTTAGACGAAATCCAGATCATATCCGATCCCTTCAACCCTGAGTTCGGCTCGGCTTACGGCGGCATTGTGAACATGGTCACTAAAAGCGGAAGCAATGATTACTCTGGAGAAATCTCTCTCGTTTTCACGGAAAAAAGCCTGCAGGCCTCTCGAGAGGACCAGCTTTCTGTGGTGAGTGAGCCCGACTCATTCTCGAACACGGACTGGTATTTCAATCTGGGCGGTCCATTCATAAAGGATAAACTGTGGTTTTTCCTATCCAACAACTTCTTTATCGATACAGAGCAAACAAAAGACGGCGTTATGGACTATCTCTTCGTTCCCGGCGGAAGTTTAACCCAACGAAGTAACAATCTTTTTGCTAAGCTGACTTTTGCCTTCAACAGCAGTCACAACCTTTCCCTGACATCCATATTCCATAAATTCCTCAAGCAAAGCGGAGGGACAGGCATTCCGGAGCTCTTCGAAGACAAAGATTTTTCTGACCTTATATTCAGGCTGAATTACAAGGGAATCCTCAATTCTTCAACCTTCATCGAAGCCGGACTCGGCCAGGTTAAAAGAGATTCTTTCATTGAGCCTCTCGATAAGGACCTCGGGCCGGCTCAGTACTACATAGAGGATCTGGCCCGGAACCTCAATAATTCTTATGGAAACGTGACTGATGACCAAAAACGTCTGGATTTCAACATCAAGCTGACAAAGCACTATGAAACAGAGACTTTTGGGCGTCACGAACTCAGCTTAGGTTTTGAATATTATAGCTTTTCATCACATTTCAGAGTGGATTTTACAGGAAAGGATGAAGACCTCTTTCCTAGCAACGGTTTTGACAGCGGGACAAAATACTATTTCGACACCTGGTCAGGGGGCAATGGAACACCTACTTTCTTTTACGAGTATGGAGAGTTCGATTTCATCAACTCTGCAAGGGGAATAGGCGTATTCTTTAAGGATAAGATGACCTGGGGCCGGTTCACCTTCATGGCAGGAATCAGAAGCCAGACTCAGCGCTGCCTGGATAACAACGGGGAGGAGCTCTGGTACTGGAATCTCCGCGATTTTCTCTCGCCCCGTTTCTCTCTGGCATTAGACATTACGGGAAACGGGGTCAATATCCTAAAACTCGGATGGGGAAGGTTCTCAGACGTGATCACGACTATGCCCCTCGGCCTGCTCAATTCCGGGGCAGGATTGACCTTCCGCACTTATCGCTGGCAGGGCTCAACCACTCCCTCTGAGAGCGAAATTCACGATCCGTCAAACTGGCTGTTTGAAACCGAGCAAGGCGCTCAACCCTTTGAGATCGCTGAGAGACTGGAACCGAATTTTCTGACTCGTTATCTTATCGAGTTCGACAGGAAATTAGGACACAATTGGGCCTTCAAAGCCCGCTATGTCTACACACAGGCCAAAGATTTGCTCGAAGTCCTAGCTGTTATCGATCCTGACACTGTGTACAAGTTCCTGTATGACAATTTTGAACACAAAAGAAGACACTACCAGGGTCTTGAATTCGAGCTGAACGGAAAAATCGGACAGAATTTCTTTCTGTTCGCTTCCTACAGCCATTCTTTTGCTAAAGGAACCAATCCAGGCCAGAACGAAACAGGCTCCTGGTCCCAGGAAGAAGGAAGCACCAACTACATCGGACTTTTCGGAAACCATATCAATATTCCTGACATTCCTGGATACGAGGATGAAAAGGCGTATTATGACTGGGCCCTGGGAGGATTGGGCGGAAGAGGAATTGGAGAAGAAGGCTGGTACGGAAAACTCCCCTACTCTGTGGATCACAATTTGAAACTGAGTTCCATATTCTTCGCTCCTTACGGTTTCACCCTCTCTGCCGTCTTTGAATGGATCTCTGGATACTACTGGGAAAAATTAGGCTATGTTCCTTTTTTTGGAGGTTACTATTCCTTCCCAGAAACAAGAGGAACGAGGGAGACAGATCCTCATTCTTACCTGGACCTGGGAATTGAAAAAGAGTTTTCCCTTCGAGGCCTTCGCCTCTCTCAAAACATGGCCTTCACTCTCAGAGTTGACATCTTCAACCTTCTTGACAGCCAGAGACCCATCTCCTATGTCAAAGAAGATGTCCCCATTTTTGGAGAGGTCTGGAGCAGACAGCAACCCCGCCAGGCCAGAGTCATGATCAAAATCAAATGGTAAAAATAAAAAAAGGGCCTGTCCCCTTTTTAGAAGAATGAATGAGGTGTCGGCCGATTTTATGAATGATTCAGGTTATTCGACTGTGACACTCTTTGCCAGATTTCTCGGCTGGTCCACATCGGCTCCCCTTTTGGCAGCGATGTAATAGGCAAAAAGCTGAAGAGGAAGAGTGGTTAAAAACGGTGTGAAAAGAGGGTTGGCAGAAGGAACAGAGATGACCCTATCCACTTTTTCCTGAATTTCCTTGTCATCTTCAGAAGCGACGGCCAGGATATACCCCACTCGTGTTTTAATCTCAGATATATTACTCAGCATCTTTTCATACACTTTATCTTTAGGAATAACAGTCATCGTAGGCATTTTTTCATCGATGAGGGCGATTGGGCCGTGCTTCATCTCCCCGCCTGGATAGCCCTCCGCATGAATATAGGATATTTCCTTGAGCTTCAGGGCTCCCTCTAGAGCCACTGGAAAATTGATGCCGCGTCCTAAATAGAGGAAATGGCTGAAAGACACAAATTCCTGAGCAAGGCCTTCAATCTCTTTGGCTCGATGGAGAAATTTCTCCATCCTGTGAGGAATCCTCTGCAGGTCTTCAATCAAAAGCAGGCTGGCCTTCTCATCTATTTCCCCCTTGATCTGGGCCAGATAAAGCGCGAGCAGGGCCAGTGCCGCCATCTGAGCCGAAAAAGTTTTGGTGGCGGCCACTCCGATTTCAGGGCCTGCATGAGTGTAAAGAACTCCATCCGTTGTTCGAGCAATCGATGACTTGACCACATTGCAGACTGCAAGAGATAGGGGTTTCTGTTTCTTTGCAGTTCGCAGCGCAGCCAGAGAATCAGCCGTTTCACCGGATTGAGAAATGACGACCACTAGTGCGTCTTTATCCAGGATAAAGTCCTTGTACCGGTATTCAGAGGCATACTCCACATCCACAGGAATTCGGGCTAAAGTCTCGATAAAACACTTGGCCACAAGTCCGGCATGGTAGGACGTTCCGCAGGCAATGATCACAACCTTGTTTATTTTCTTAAAATCTTGTGGGGATATCCCCGTCTCCCCTAGGAACACCTTACCGGAATCAAGAGAGGTCCTCCCCTTCAGAGTGTCTCTCACGACCTGAGGTTGTTCGAAAATCTCTTTGAGCATGAAATGTTTGAAACCGCTTTTTTCGACCATAAGAGGATTCCAAGAGATTTGTTCTGCTTTTTTTTCCAGAGCTTTCCCTTGAAAGCTAAAAAACTTCGCTCCCTCAGAACCCAGAACAGCGATTTCTCCATCTTCAAGAAAGATGATCTTTTGAGTGTGGCTGAGAAGAGGATTGAGGTCAGAGGAGAGGAAACACTCCCCTTCTCCCAGACCGACAACAGCAGGGGGACCGACTTTGGCCACAACAATTTTCCCTATATCCTGTGTTGAAATGGCTGCAACCGCATAGGCTCCTTCAAGCTCTTGGACAGCCTTCTGAACAGCCTCCTCCAAGGAGCCGTGAAAATATTTTTCAACGAGATGGGCAATCACTTCGGTGTCTGTCTCCGTCCGGAAAGTGTGTCCCTCTTCGATGAGTTTTTTCTTCAGGGAGAGATAATTTTCGATGATTCCGTTATGCACAACGACGAGTGAGCCCGTGCAATCCCGATGAGGATGAGCGTTTTCCTCAGAGGGACGGCCATGTGTTGCCCATCGAGTGTGCCCCACTCCAAAGTTTCCATCGAACGAGGAAGATCCCAAGCTCTTTTCCAGGTCGATGATCTTCCCTTTGGCTCGTTTGAGATGGATCTGATTCTCATCCACAACCGCAATCCCGGCAGAATCGTATCCCCTGTATTCAAGCCTTTTTAAGCCTTCCACAAGGATGGGGATCACATCCTTGGGACCGATATAACCGATGATGCCGCACATTATTTTTTCTTGTTTCTCCGGGACCAGTTCTTTTTTTCGACCTGTTTGCTCCGGGAGAAAGCCAATGCTTCGGGTGAGACGTCTTTGGTGATGGTCGAACCGGCTCCGATGTAGGCTCTTTTCCCGATTTTTAAAGGAGCGATCAGTTCGGTTCCAGACCCGATAAATGCCCCTTCATCGATATAGGTCTTGTGTTTCCTCTTGCCATCATAGTTGCAGGTGATCGTTCCGGCTCCGACATTCACTTCACTCTTTATCTCAGTATCCCCCAGGTAGGAAAGGTGCATGGCTTTGGATTTACTTCCCAAATCGGTGTTTTTCATCTCCACAAAATTTCCCACTTTAGCCTTCTTGCGGATAATTGAATCAGGCCTTAATCGGGAAAAAGGACCCACTCGAGCATCATTCTCGATGACGCTTTCTTCAATCATGGTCGAGCCAAGGATCTCGACACCACTCCCCAACCGTGAATCTCTAATGTGGGTAAAGGGATAAAGCCGACACTCTCGACCGATAATAGACTGTCCCTCAATCACCACGGACGGATAGATTATAGTGTCCAGCCCTATCTTGACATCAAGGTCGATCCAGGTTGTCCTGGGGTCTAAGACGGTCACACCTTTCTCCGCAAGGTCCTTAATCTTTCTTTCCCGAAGCACTCCTATAGCCTGAGCCAGTTCATATCGGCTGTTAACTCCCACGAACTCCCCTGTGTTCGGGGTCTTATACGAGCCAATCTTTTTCCCTTCCTGAGCCATTATTCCTGTCACATCTGTCAGGTAAAACTCTCTTTTCTTATTCTGATTCGAAACCTTGGGCAGCGCGGCAAGAAGATCTTTAACTTTAAAAAGATAAACACCGGTATTGACTTCTTTTATTTTTTTCACAGAAGGAGAGGCGTCCTTTTCCTCAATGACCCTTATTTTCCCTTCGGAGCGGATGACCCGTCCAAAACCCGTAGGATTTTCCAACTCTGCACTCAAAAATGTGAGAGAATTTCTTTTTTTACGGTGAAGAGCCAGCAAAGGTTTCAGGGTATGCGGCCTGACTAGGGGAAGATCTCCATTTATGATCAGGACATCCTTATTTATGTCTTTCTTGAGTACGGTGTTTGCAGCCATCACCGCATGAGCGGTGCCCAGCTGTTCTTTTTGATGAACGAATGTGACTTTGTCGGATTGAACTTCCTTCCTGATCCCATCCTTTTGATAGCCCACAACGACATACACTTTTTGAGGTTTTAGCCTGAGAACAGAATCCACCACAAGCTGCAGCATAGTCTTCCCCAATAAAGGATGAAGGACCTTGATTCTGTCTGATTTGAATCTGGTTCCCTTCCCTGCGGCTAAGATAAGAGCAAGAAATCCTTGATTCATGCCATTCGGGTTATCAGTTTAAATTTCTTATCCTCCCAAAGAGGTTCAAAGTCACTTTCGTTTTGAGCGAGCGTACTGAAAAACTTATCAATCTGAATAGCTTTCCTCAAATACTCTAAACACTTCTCTGTGTCCCCCTTCAGATAAAACACATCAGCCATCAAATAAAGTATTTTCCCTTCTTTCGGCTTCATCTCTCGCGCCTTCTCCAGCAGTTTCAGGGCTTCGGCGTAGTTTCTCTGATTTGCCATAAAAACGCTGTGCTGATAATAATCATCGAATGTCTTCAGCGGCGGTTCTTTTTTTTGCGACTCGGATTCGCAGATTTTGAGGTAGATATGAGCCCGGTCTACGAGTTCCGTTTCGGAAGTAAATTTGGCTGTAAATGACTTGAGCAATTCTTTTGCTCTTCCAAATTCTCTCTTGTGAAAGGCGTTGACTGCCTGATTGAATGCAGAAAGAGCTATTTCGTAGTCATCTTTTCTAATTTTCTCTTTTTCTTTTGTCACCATTAGCGTTCCTCGAATGCAGTTTGAATTGTGATTTTGTCATTCTATCTCAGAAAAAGGACTTTGACAAGAAAAAACTGATACTGGGGCTCAGGCCTTGTCTAGAAATCAAAATTCAAAATTTAATTCTTGCTCTGCTGACAAAGAGACTAATAAGGTTTGATCCCAAACTGGAGTTAAAGCCTGGTCCCGATGTATTCAGGGTTATCCAGAAGAAAACGGACAGCTTTCAGATGAAGGCCATGGCCTGCTCTGTTCGCTTCGAAATGTCCGATTAATGGAGAACCCATGAGAGACAAATCTCCTATCAGATCCAGGATTTTATGACGGACAAATTCATCGGGAAAGCGGAGGGTTCCGCTGAGCAAGCCTTTTTCGTCAAGAACAATGGCATTATCTAACGATCCGCCTAAGGCAAGGTCCTGAGCTCTGAGCGCAGGAACATCCTTTAAAAATCCAAAAGTGCGTGAAGGAGCAATCTCCGATACAAATCTCTCCAAATTCACGTCTAAACTCAACTTCTGTTTCTGAATGAGGGGATGATCATATTCAATACAATAAGTGATTTTAAAATCTGAATCCGGATAAAACGAAAGAGACGCATCTCCTTCTTTAACGGAATAGGGTTTGAGAATTTGAATGAATTCTTTCCTCTCGGGTAGATGTCTGACCCCCCCCTCAACGACAGCCTCAACAAAAGGACTGGCGCTCCCATCCATGATGGGGATCTCCTCGTTGTTCATCTCCACAACTAGACTATCAATGCCGAAGACATAAAGAACGGCCAGCAAATGCTCGAGTGTCTGAATTTTACATCCCTTTGCTTCCATGTATGTTGAATTCTTGGCTTTGATATCTTTTGGATCAAGATTCACCTCTAAACCACCCAGGTCTGTCCGACGAAAAATAATCTTTCCTGATGAAGACGGCTTCAGCCGAAGCTCTACGTCTTTTCCAGTATGAATGCCGATGCCCGAAAGCTGAATTTCTTTCTGAAGAGTGCTTTTTTCTCTCATCTGGCTTGAGTACAGACCTCCCTTCTCAGTCGATTAGCTACCAGATTCATAAATAACGTGTCCACTCCACAAGATGTTTCTCAGTATAGCTCAAAACCTTCACTCCCAGCAAACTTATATATAATGGGGTCAGACCTTAGTAACTTCAGTAATTTTTTATGTTAACAGTTCCCAATTCTATTTCTTTATGATTTGCACAAGTCTCAAAGTTTGACTTAGTCGTTTGAAAGAAATTTGGCGTCAAATCTTCATATTTGAAAAATTACTGAAGTTACTAAGGTCTGACCCCATTATCTCGACCCCATTATCTCTAGACGTTTCCCTGCATATTTGGTAGAATCTGGCTCATGAAATCTCTACTTAAGGAAGTTCTGGATAAAGTCCAAAAAGGAAAGCTCTCTCCGAAAAAAGCCCTCGACATCCTCAAAGATTATCCTTATCAAGATTTAACCTTCGCCAAGATCGACCATCACCGGGAATTGAGGAAAGGCTACCCAGAGATAATATATGGGCTCGGAAAAACAGAAGAACAAATCGTTAAAATTGCCCAAGAAATCATCAAAAAAGGGAGCAATCTCCTTATAACCAAACTCGATGAAGAAAATTTCAAGAACGTAAAGAAAAAAATTCCCGGCGCACAGTTTAATCCTCTCGCACGTATAGTCTATCTCCTACAGAAAAAACCTTCCCCTGGAAAGGGAAAAATCATGATCATCACAGCCGGAACATCGGATATTCCTATCGCCGAAGAAGCGGCTGTGACATGTGAAATACTAGGCAATGAAATCGATAAGGTCTATGATATCGGAGTGGCCGGCCTTCACCGCTTCTTCGGAGAGTATGAAAAAATCAAACAGGCAAGAGTCATCATAATCGTTGCTGGAATGGAAGGCGCTTTACCCAGCGTAGTCGCTGGAGTCGTCAATATCCCGATCATTGCCGTACCTACCAGCGTAGGATATGGCGCCAGCATGAAAGGTCTAGCCGCTCTTCTCGCTATGCTCAACTCCTGTCCTGGCGGAGTGGGAGTCGTCAACATCGACAACGGATTCGGCGCAGGATATCTTGCCAGTTTAATAAACCACCTCTAAAAAATTAAAAATAAAAAAGGGGACAGGCCCCTTTTTCTCTCTGGACTGCCTCTTTCAGTCCTTATTTGAATAAGAGAGGGAGCGTTTCATTTTAAAGAAAAAGGGGCCTGTCCCCTTTTTTATTCCTTTTATCTATTTGTAAGGCTTTGATTTTTAGTGACTTAGAAACTTGACAACGAGACGACTCAAACCTATATTTACTGTTGATATTTTACACCCATAAGATGATGGCATGGAAGTCATTGATCAGATCAGGCAAGCGTCTAACATCGTAGAAATCGCCTCTCAATACACGACATTGAGGCTGAGAGGGAAAAGGCATGTTGGACTCTGTCCTTTCCACTCTGAAAAAGCCCCGTCTTTCACAGTTGATGAGGAAAAACAGCTCTATCATTGCTTCGGATGCGGAGCCGGCGGCGATATCTTCACCCTCATCATGGAAAAGGAAAACCTCAGTTTCCCAGAGGCCCTAAAATATCTTGCAGAAAAGTACAACATCAAACTCCCGGAAAGAAGGAAACTTTCTCCACAATTTAGAAAATTAGAAGAACAATTACTCAAGGCTAACGAAGACACTCTCGCTTTTTTCAAGAAAAACTTGTTCAACACTAAAGAGGGGGAAAAAGCTCTCGACTATTTACAGAAGAGGAAAATTTCTTCAGAAATCATTCAGGAACTCAAGATAGGCTACGCATTGAACTCCTGGGATTCTCTCATCTCTTTTTTTCAAGGAAAAGGAATCCAGCCGAACCTTCTTGAGAAAGCCGGGCTTGCTCTCTACAATGAAAAGAAAAAGAGCTATTACGACCGGTTCAGGGGCAGAATCATATTCCCTATTTTCACCGAATCAGGGAAACCCGTTGCTTTTGGTGGAAGAACCATTTTTGACGCAGAACCGAAATACCTGAATTCTCCGGACACACCCATTTACATCAAGGGCAAACTTCTCTATGGCCTGAATTTCTGCAAGGACGCTATCCGGAAAAAAGGATATACGATTCTTGTGGAAGGCTACACCGATTTCCTTGCCCTCTACCAGGCAGGCATACCCAATTTGACCGCATCTCTGGGGACAAGCCTGACTTCTGACCAGGTATCCTTTGCCAAACGCTTTGCCCCTCGAATGATTGTGAGTTATGATGCTGACAAACCAGGT
>Ga0209636_10002993_pt1 | contig 17241 bp, 18 predicted proteins | sample DeeMarSWOR152_54_FD_187464 | JGI IMG/M metagenome (GOLD analysis project Ga0209636, IMG submission 187464) | Marine sediment microbial communities from White Oak River estuary, North Carolina - WOR-1-52-54 (SPAdes) (version 2) | ecosystem: Environmental > Aquatic > Marine > Intertidal zone >...
CATGGCAATGCCCTCGATGCAAAAAGATCTTTTGTCAAGACTGTTGTCCTAAAGTTGGCCTAGTGTTTAAGAAACCTGCATGTCCTGAATGTGGAGTAGAACTCCAAAAGTGAGCTTAGATGGTCTCTCTTTCTCCAGGTGAACATATACTTCTAACAGATGAAGCAAAGTACCATGGAACTAAGGGCAAGTTGTTTCTGACGAATAAGAAGTTAGCATTTGAGTATGAGAAGAGGGGGATTGTCTTCAGCGGCAAGTACTCCGCCGTAAATATACCTCTCGAAAGAATATCCGAGGTATCTGTTGTAGGAGTGAGTTTCCTCAAGAAGCTTGCAGTAAACACAACAAGAGATCAACATTCATTTGGCATTCCTAGATACGAGTTTGGTCTCAAATCCCCAGAAACATGGAAAGCCAAGATAGAGGTGGCTAGATCGAGACCTACGACAACGCCCCAGAGAGAGGTGAAAGAAATAATTAGAGAAATTGTGAAGATAAAATGCCCTTACTGCGGAATGCTAGTAGAATCAACACTTTCGAGATGCCCAAACTGTGGTGCTATCATGAACTAATTTCGGGAGGAAGACGCATGCGGACTTTGGCGGGTTTCCATTCTTTAAGATGCCTAATAGTATTGTCTAAGAAATGTATGAACCCGACCCCTCTTATACCGTTACATTGTGGCCTATGGTGAATTGAGTATTACCCAAAAAGAACGAAAAGACTTGAGCCCTTAGACGAAACCATTGCATGCATGCAAAGGTATCAGGTGCAAAAAAATGAAAGGCAAGGGAACCTCGGCTGACACTCTGACAAAGGCTGAAATTCTCGATCTACAGAATCGCAAGTTGAAAAAGATAATCAAGTACATTGGGGAGGTACCGTTTTACAAAAAGAAACTTGCAAAGGAAGGAGTGGATCTCAAAAAGATCCGTGATATCTCAGATTTGGAGAAGTTGCCTTTTACAACCAAAGAAGAGCTTAGAGCGACAAATCCAATGGAGCGAACTCCCCTTGACTTTAGAAGTATTGCCTTTCTTTTCTCAAGCTCCGGCAGTACTGGTCCTCCTACGATCTATCCTTGGTCAACGAAGGATGAACATGTCCTGAGAAAGGTGGCAGCCCGTTGCATGAAGAGAGTTGGGATAGGAGCTGGCGACATAGGTCTAGTGGTTGCTCCATTTGGAATGCCCATAATGTGGTATTGCATGGTAAACCAGTATCTTGCTGCTGGTGCAGGAGTAGTTCCGCTTGGTCTAGCTTCGCTGGAGGTTGTTGTCAACGCAATGAGCACGTTTCCGATTACAGCAGTCGCAACCCTTCCTACGGTTGCAACTCGCACAATGGGAATTATGAGGAAAGAGAGAACATCATTCATAAAAAACAGACTCCGCCATTTCCATTTTGGTGGCGACTACCTAAGCAACGCAAGACGTAGGCGGCTCCAGGACTATTTCGGAGTAGAGTGCTATGATTTCTACGGACTTAGCGAAATATTTGGGCCTTTTTCCGGCGAATGCAAACAAAAAAATGGTCTACATCTGGCTTCAGACTCCGTCTTGGTTGAAGTGCTTGATCCTTACACAAAAGAGCTGGTTCGTGAGGGAGAAATAGGGGTTGCCGTTTACACAACTTTGTGGGAAAAAGCAGCGCCATTACTCAGATTTTGGAGTGATGATTATATATCAATGACTTGGGGGAAATGCGAGTGCGGACGAACTTCTCCACGAATTCGATATGAAGGTAGACCTAATGCTGGTGTGCGTATTGGACGCAAATGGATTTTTGCAAAGAGCATTGAAGAGATAGTAATGTCCTTCCCGAAAAACAGCGGCGAATGGAAGATAGAGATAGAGGGCACAGTAAAAGACCCCATAGCCAAGCTCTATTCAGAGGATCAGCACCCTGAAATTCCAGTGGAACAGATAGAGGAGGATGTTGCGAATCTTCTAAAGATGCCTGTGAAGATGGAGAAAGTGGGTGCTGAATTCTGGAAGAAAGGTCTTAAGTCAAGAATAGTTCGGATTTCTGACGTGTGAACAACAAGGATTTCGACGCACAAGGGCAGATGCTGGAATGAAGACAATTTCAGGATTGATATGGTGGAAGGACTGGTATGACTCTAAGCCACCGCTTTTCTTCTTTGCGCGCGCGCATGTGGAAAAAGAACTATTTCAGGTTGGATATTGACCTCTTCAGGCTAAGGCGTGTGCACACGCTGAGGGGAAGGAAGTTATGAACAGAATGCTTGGCCACCTCTTGGGAAAGGTTTTAGGTAGCTTTACTAGTTACAGAAGACTTGTGGAAATGTCAAGCAAGCTCAATCTTCCACTTGTTACACCCTTGAAGTCGTCGGTGCAGATTACATTACATTGTAATTCAAAATGCAGTTATTGCGACATGTGGAAACTCGGAGAGAGTCCGAACTCGTGCTATGCTGTGGCTTCAGAAACGCTAGATGATGTTTTTTGTTCTCTCAGTGAACTAGGCGTAAGATTCGTAAGCCTTACTGGTGGAGAGCCTCTTACCCATAAAGATCTTAACGAAATAATTCATTCAGCAAGACACCACAAATTGTTGACGGATATTTCCACAAATGGCATATCTTTGACAAAGGATCGTGTTCTAGAACTTGCAGACGCGGGAATACAGGGCATTAGTTTGTCACTGGATACGTTAGATCCCAAAATTTACGAAAAACATAGAGGCGTGCCTTTCAAGTTCGCCCAGAGAGCCCTCGAGTCACTATCTTACGTCGTGAGCGAATATCCAACGATTGGTGGCACTGTTAACTGCGTGATCACGCGCTACAATATTGGAAAACTAGTCCGTTTTGCAGAGAGCATTGCAGAATATGGAAAAAGCGCGATCTCGGTTACTTTACAGCCATACCATCGCCCTCCAAGTTTCTCAGAAATATCGGGTGAACTTGACCAAGAAATGACAAGGAAATTGTGCTTATGCTATCGAGATAGGCTGCCTGAAGGCCTCACCCCTAACAACAAATTAAAACCGAAAGTCGAAAAAGAGATAGAAGAGCTTATCCAACTCAAACGAAGAGGCTTCCCGCTGAGAAATTCCGAGACATACTTAAAGATGATTCCCGATTTCTTATTCAACAATCAGCTTCCAAGAGACTTCACTTGCTTAGCTGGCTATACTTGCGTTTTCATTCGGTATGATTTGAAAGTATTGCCCTGTTATAGATTACCTCCAGTCGGAGAAGTGCTCGATGGAGACCTAGCTGACATCTGGTTCTCGAAAAGATACAGAAAACAAAGAAAGAGGATGAAAGACTTGATATGTCATGGATGCATGTTTCTTTGCTACACCGAACCAGGTTGGTCAAGTTCACTAATGACGTGGAAGTTTTATGATTGCATCTATAGGTCTTCCATAATTCCTCGAGACTATTGAAGAAAACAGCGGTACAACTTATGCAAGTGTAGAACGTTTGAGAATTGCCCCGATCATAAGACATTCTCAGGTCCTCATGCAGGGCATATTCACTTTCTTTTAGCAATTATCACTGCACAACTGCCTCCTCGAAAGTACTCGGTCTTCGAAACTTCGAAGCCAGCTGAGAGATATTTCTCCGAAATTCTCTCAAAAAGCTCTGATGTGTGTGTCTCAATGCCCCATTCAAGAGGTTTTCGCAAAATCTCTCTTGACAGATCTAGAAGGACCGCCTCTGCACCTTCAATATCCACTTTCACGACGTCAGGCATGATGGTATTTATGAGCACTTCCACCTGTTTTGAATGCGTTATTATCATTCGTATTGGCAGGAAATTGTCAAGATTCGAGTTCCATGCTGATTCAATATACTCTTGATTTGCATCCACACCAACAACCGAGATTGCGCCATTGCGTAGAAAATAATCGGCGGTAGAGCCTAAGTCACAACCCAAGTCCAAGATTCGCCTGCCTTTGATGGACATTCCGCGCCAATGATCATCATAGTTTTCACCGTAGATTGGTTGTATCACTTTCCTATCTGCCGACCTCGGACATATGTGTACATGCATGCGCATATTTTGAGATACTCTACGAAAAAGTACTTAAGTTTATACTCAAATTTCCTGTTGAACACTCCATTGTTCGATTGACAATTGCCTATTTGATCTGCACGCATATGTCCGACGTGGTCTGATGATAATTAGGCACGCAAAGCATGCATGGATTGTGTGTGATGCTTTTGAAACCGATGAAAAGACGATTTTGATTGAAACAGGAAGACATAACGACGTTTTCGGGAGTCTTTTCCTAACCAACAAACGTCTAATCCTTGAACATGCTTCTGGAATCTTATTGAAAGAAGTACATGTGACACTCGACTTGCGCTTGGAAGGGGTTGAACATGCGTCCGTGGAAGGGACATTTAAAACGGCTTGCGATGTTTGCTAAGAAGGGGTTTGTCAGCATGTATGCACAACCTAGAAAGGAGAACGCTCGCCATGGGCTAGGTTCCTTGTCATCTCTGAATAGACTACCACTATCTGTGTGAGACTTTTTGTTCCATGCGGATGTCTTGTAATACAGTGTATTCTGAACGGGTTATTTTCTGAACTTTCTTAAGTAATAACAGATCTTGGTCTGTTTCTGCAATTACTTCATAGTCTTGCTTTAGATATAGATTCTTGGCGAAATTCGACTTTCTCGTGGTTAGAAAGATAGCTTCAAATCCATTTGCCCGGGCCACAGCAAATACTTTTTTCAGAAGAAGAGTACCTATCCCCTGCCTTCTATGTTCTCTCCTCACAGCAATAGCATGCAAACACATAATATCAGCATCGTACTTAGTCGTTATGACAAAACCCAAGATCGCCTTCCCGTTTGTAGCTACCCAGCAACCTTTGGGGTATGAAACAGGCGCCAATTGTATTTTCTCCGCTTCTGTTACCTTATCCATGAACTGGACGAAGGGAAATGAATCCAACCAGAGTTCCACTACTTTTTCAACGTCTAGCAAGTTCATTTGCCTTATTCGTATATGCTCGAGTGCAACCACTCATGCAACCTCTCGTCGTGAGCGCGTTAGGGTAGGTTATTTTTTGAACTTCCATTTTATGCTTCTGAATTGGAAATATGAATTGTAGGTCTATTGGGAAAACACGTCCGGATTGCCTTCGAGTCCCTACACACGGTGATATTTATAACATATAGGCAGACAGCAGTGAGTGTACGGAAAGTACTTGGCTTTAGCCCAAAAATCACTAATGTAAAGGCTTTAAGATTATTCGCCCGCCGCGTGCGTGCGCGCCGCCCGTATTAGTACAAAAACCTTAATGAAGCGATTTAGCCAATCCAAACAACAATATGAGTAAGGGTGAGTTTATTGGCGAAAGTGGGCATTTTTGGAAGTGGGACTGTGTGGTTAACCAGCGGAGTAGGATTCAGAGAACTCGAGAACGAAGGCATGTTCTACGAAATCGATAGAGTTCGTGTTCGAGGACTTTTGGATAGAGGCTTCTTTGCGCGCGCGGGCGGCTAGGCACTAAATGAAAACGCTTCTAGGATTGATACGGTGGAAGGACTGGTATGACTCCAAGCCACCGCTTTTCTTCTTTGCCTTTTACTATCTCCTGCTAACTCTCTATAAAGTTGATATTCAACACTTGTTTTCATTGATATTCTTAGGCATTTTCTATATCTCCTTTTTTTCTTTTGCGTACATGATGAACGACTATTTTGATCAGTCTGCAGACCGAATCGCAGGAAAAGAGAATTTCTTAAGTACCTTGATTGGTTGGCAGCAGACATTAGCTCTTTCAACTGCGTTCATAGTAGGCACAATTGCCCTTACACCGTTCTACCAACAACAAACGGCGGTGATTATGCTCATCTTGAGCTACTTGTTCGCAGTACTTTACTCTGCACCTCCCTTCAGACTCAAAGGAAGAGGCATTTTGGGAATTGCTTGCGCCTCCTTGGGCCAAAGAGTCTTTCCCTTGCTGGTTGTCTATTCGGTCTTTGAACATTTTGGCCTTGATACTATAATATTTGTGGCTCTTTCGTTTCTAATAGGCATTAGATGGATATTGATACACCAGCTTCTTGATCGAGAAAATGATTTACGGGCTAATCTTCAAACCTATGCCTCAAGCAAGCCTCTTGAAAAAACGCTTGACGTCACGCGATTCACCCTTGCCATCGAGATTGCATTGGCGCTATTGTTTTTAGTCGTTGCCGCGGCTGAAATACCTGCTTTCCTACCATTAGGCGTTTCTTATCTACTATACGAACTGTATCTTTTTCCTCTCTGGAGAAAAATGGGTCTTAGAAATATGCTTTGTTCTTATAAGTACGCTCCACTTGCAGACTTCTACTATTTATGGCTCCCATTTGGACTATCCATTCTGCTAGGATTGGCAAATCTGACGTTCTTTTTGATTGTTGCCCTAGAAATACTGTGGAAAGTTAACTACATCAGATTCGACATCGATTTCATCAGACTAAGGAGAAGGCAGCTATGAATAGAATACTCATCCGCCTTATGAGGAAAGGTTTCTTTTTCCTTAACTATGGAAGACTCGTAGAAATATCCAGCAAGCTTAATCTTCCTCTTGCTTCACCATTTTTAGCCTCAGTGCAGATTACATTGCGCTGTAACTCCAGATGCAGTTACTGCAACATATGGAGACTTTCGAACGAAAAACAAGTCTCTAGCGATATCACACAAACTGATGATCTTGACAGAATCTTCAGGTCTCTTCGAAAACTTGAGGTAGGAGGCGTATCGCTCACTGGTGGGGAACCCCTTACTCGCGATGATCTTGGCGCTGTAGTGCGCTTGGCAACAGACAACGGATTGTGGGCAGACATTTGCACTAATGGAATATCTCTGACAAAGGACCGAGCCCTTGAACTCGCAGAGGCGGGAGCAAAGTGCATTATCTTATCATTGGACACGCTGGATCCAGAAGTTTATCAAAAGCATAGAGGAGTACCTTTCAGATTTGCAGAACGAGCGTTGGAAGCATTGTCCTATGTTCTGAACGAGCATCCAAGCACTCATTGCAACATAAATTGCGTAGTCACCCGCTATAACGTTGGCCAATTAGTGGCTTTTGTTGAAAGGATTTCAAAACATGGCGAGGGACAAATCTTAGTGAACCTGCAACCGTATCACCGCCCTCCAAGCTTCACAGAGATATCACGTGGACTTAACATGGAAATGAAGGAGAGATTATGGGCAGCCTATCAATCTACGTCATATGACGCCCTAATGCCCAACTACAGGCTTAAGGCAGTTTTTGAGAAGGAAGTAAAGGAGTTGATCACCCTAAAGCGGAAAGGTTCTCCTGTGGCAAATTCTGAATCATACCTCCAAAGAATGCCAGACTTCTTGTTTGACAACCGATTACCTCCGCATTTCAAATGCCTAGCCGGATACACAGGCATAGTGATTAGATATGATTTGAAGGTATTGCCATGCTGGAGGCTACCTCCGATTGGAGACCTTCGTAAAGAAGACTTGAGTAGCATCTGGTTCTCGAAACGGTATGCGGAACAAAGGAAGAAGATGGAAAACATGAAATGTCAAGGATGTATGCTCGTATGTCACAACGAGCCTAACTTATACGAGTCTCAATAACAGCATGCATGCATTTTATAGCCGTTCCATGGTCTCTGTGCCAGTTTCAATTTGCCAATCCTTGGGAGCTCTACTTCAAGTGGGTAGCTTGAAGACAATACTTTTGGCAAGCAATCTTTCTATAATAGGTTTAAACATACATGTTGTTTCGGGGTGGTCATGAATAACAATGATTTCCTCTGAGTCTGGGTAGTTTAAGCCTTGTTGATCTTCTGGAGCATCTTCATCCATTTTCTCATATATTTTTTGCAGACTATCAACTATAGAATGATGAACGTTTTGAGGTATTTTCCATTCCATTATATCATAGGTGTAGTACCAATCTACATCACCCGTAAGACGTGCTTTTCGATAATATGCGTATGTTATGTTTTCAAATTTCGGTTGCGTATAACCAAGACTTCTCAGAAAACCTTGTATTTCTTCTCTTCTTACATTACCATCGCTCTTGTATCTTTCGGATAATTCACTATGGTTGAAGACACGATGTTGAAAATCGCCTTTATCTCCATAAGGGAATCTGAAGAACTTTGCAGGTCTTCTAACATCTGCTCTTCTATAGATTTCGTCAATAATTTTGTCCGTTTTTTGGATTTCCTCAAGGCACTTATCGAGAGGAAGAGTAGAGAAGCGTGAATGTGAATAGGAATGATTACCTAGGATAGAACCTCTTTCGATTGCATAGATTGCATATTCCAGCCTTTTCTTCAGAAAACTGCCCACACAAAACCAAATGGCTGAGATGCCCTTCGAAGCAAGGATCCCCACCTTTTCTTTCATATCCTTTGAGGGCGCGTCATCTATTGTGAGATACGCAATCTTTCTCATACTCACCAATTCCATTATTCCCTTATTTTTGGCTTTTGTAGACAAAGATGCCCGCTTTGTCTTGAGAAGCCCTCGTGAGTAGCCAATTTCACTCACCGGTCATATTGTCTTGTTTTCAATTTGGTTTTTAGTAAAACTCTGTCTGGCGCTCCTCTAAAGCAGAAATCCATCAAATCAAAGCGAATACGACAAGTACAATCAAGGATATTATGAAACTCCAGTTTTGAATCAATCTATGTCTCCACTCGAATAGAAGTTGCCCAGCCCCATACAGATGCCTCTTGTACAACATCTCAAAGCTATGGTTCTTCATGGATTCATACACTAAGCCAAACTCGTACACAAAAACCAGCCAAAACGAGAAATAGTTAAAAACGAAATCAGAAATATCAGTCTTTGAACTAGAACTTCGAAGGACAGCGTCTATTGCTGGAACACACAGTGACCATAGTATTGGAAGCATAATCATTTTCCATCGTAGACCAAACAAGCCATATAATATGGCCAAAGCGACAATTAAAAGCGAGACGCTAATGAACTTAGGGAAATCAGTTGTCGATAGATACGAATGCTGCGTGAGTATATGAAAACCCGTACGCCCCCATCTGAATATTTTTTTTAGTAAGACTGTGAGACTGCTCCAGGTCTCTCTACTATGATATGCTATAGCTTTGGGATTACATGTGATCTTGTAACCACGTTTGCTAATCCTTAGTCCTAGGTCCACATCTTCGCCACTAAAGTCAAATGGAAAGTCGGTTCTAAATCCCTCTACTTCCAAAAGGACTTCTTTTCGAAAGGAAATGTTCGTGCATGGTCCCCAAGGAGCGCAATCCATCCTTCTGGCGAAAGAAAAGGGAATGAGAAAAGGCGTCCTTTCGACTATCTTCCAGACCCAGTTCTTATGCCCCATGAATTTTGTTAAACCAAGAACACCCCCGATGTCTTCATCAGTGTATGATAAAATATGCTCGCGCAAGAGACCAGGAAATACCATGCAGTCCGAATCAATGAAAAGCACTATTAGGAATTTAGCAGCTTCTATCCCATAATTCCGTGCTCGCGAAATACCTCTCTTGATGTGATGGAACTTGTAGCCAAGCTTCTTGCAGACCTGGGATAATGCTTGGCTTTCTTTTGGCTTGCTGCTATCAACTACAATCACTTCTGTGGGCTCGTCGAGGAACTCCAATTCGCTATGCAAGGACTCAAGGAGTCTCTCTGCATATGTGACCCTACCGCTAGTAGGGATCACCACGGATATTCCTTTGGAAAGCAGTCTGTTTCCTTCGGGTGCGCGCTTCATTTCAGATCACCGCTAGGAGTAGCAGAACGATCAAGATGCTAACTATCATACTCCAAGCCTCTCTAACCTTTTCATCCCATAGCAGAATGACTTGCCTAGGATCGCTCAAGGGTATCTTGAGAAAAACCGATAGGTTTCCGTTTTTTAGAGATTCAAAGGCTGTTCCAAAGTTGAATAGGAAATGCAAGAGTTGTGCAGGTATCTCCAGCGGAAGCTCCTTCAACGATTTGCCTAGTGAAACGAGCTTCAGAATGCTGTTCAGAAGCAAAAAGACTGTGAGCCAAAACAAGGGCAGAAAGACAGCGCTCAAGAAGTTGCTGACAACGGCCTTCATGACACCAATAGAAGTAAAAAAGAAGAATATGGCGACTGGCTTGATGAAACTCGGTGAAAGCTTCTCTTTGTGTTTCCTGAAATATATGTAATAATCCATTCGCCCCCAGCGAATTGCTCGCCTTGCGATAGAAACCAGACTGTTCCAAGTCTCTCGACTGTGAAAGATAATTGCATTAGGGTTCATTCGTATTTTGTAACCGGCCTTGTTGATTCTTATTCCTAGATCAGTATCATCACCACCAAGGAGAAACGGAAAGCTTGTGTCAAATCCTCCAATTTTTTCCAATACCTTCTTCTTCACGGAAAGATTGTTTGCTCCTGCCCAAGGAGCTGAATCCACATACTTAGTGAGCGTCTTAGCGAAGGAACAGACGTCAAGAAGCCTTGTCCGCTTCACGATTCTCCACGCATAGTTTTCTTCGCCCACAAACTCTGTTATGCCTAAAACGCCTCCTGTATCCTGTTCACTGTATACCCGCATATGTTCATTGAAAATGCCTTCAGACACTTCACAATCAGAATCCACAAAGAGAATTATCTGCCCACATGAAGCCTTGATTCCTAAATTCCTTTTTTCCCTAACATTAGATGGACCTCGTAAGCAAACTGCCCCGAAATCTTGGCAAAGCCGTTCTATCTGATGCTGTTGTTCCCCAGGACTATCATCTACTATGATCACTTCAATGGAAGCATCGCATTTTTGACAAGCCTTACTTATCGAAACCATGAGTCTCCTTAGATGATCAACTCGCCCGTGGGTTGGCACTACCACACTCAAGGCTGTGGGTTGTGCGAATTTGGTCATATATCAGTATCCCTCACGCTCTGTGTCATTAAAACCCAACCTTCTATCAAGCACAGAGTATTCCCCCAACCTTCTTCCTAAACCTCTCTTCATCAAAAGACCCTGCCCTACTTCTGGCGATTTCCGAAAATCTTGTAAATTTCGTTTCGTCTGAGATAACCGCGTCAATTCTCTCTGCTAGATCATTCACTGTCTTGAATCCTAGTCCATACTTGCCCCTAGCCGCGATATCAACCCAAGGTCCCCAATCCTTATACACAATTGGAACGCACCCAGCGGCCATTGCCTCAACCACAGCAATTCCGAAAGGTTCTTTCTGGCAAGGATGAATGAAGACCTTTGCTTGCCCCAAAGTTCTCTTCACATGTTCCAGAGAAGCGTCTACTAGAAATGTTGTGCTTCTTTCTATTCCTCGCCTTCTTACTAGCGCTTTCAGCCTCTTTAGATACGCATTGGATCCAGCAAGACCAAGGATGCAGAGTCTGGGCTTGGTTTCGCTCAAAGCGACAGCTTCGATCCCGTCTTCAATATGCTTGTAGGGACAAAACCTTCCTAGCATTGCAACAGTATTCTCCTTCTCAAGTGGTCTAAAGTTGACTGTGTCAACAGGTGGATAAACAATCTTTGCGTCACGCCTCCAGGCAGTTTTGATGCATTCGGAAGTCTTTGAGGAATTCGCCAAAATCAAGTCGGCTTCTGGAGTGAGTTTGAATAGATTCTCGTATATCTTGGTTCTTAGCTTGTCGCTTCGACGGTCGAAATATCTTATTCTTAAAGAGAACGGGAAGTGCGCATAAAGAACGATTTTTCCTCGTATCTTGTTCTTGGGATCGATCACGTCGTCGAAGAATATGATCTGATCCGGTTTGTACTTTCGGAAGGCCCTAAGAATTGCTGAATAAAGCCTATAGTAGGTGAGTATTCTCGATCTCCCCAGCCCAAAAGGAATCGACTTGTAGTAGATTTCAACATGTGACAAATCCATCTTCCACTGATTATAAATGCTATGTAGATCTGGCTTGTACAAGGTTACTACCGACACATCCTCCTCCAGTTTTATTAGCTGATCAACAACAGTAACAGTGACTTTGTTTGCTCCCCCGAGGTCAGCCAGATTTAGATTAGCCACCAAATGCTTCATTAGGGTAATACCAACCAGAATAGTTTCTCTTTTCATGCATGCATGATATAAAGCTGACGAAAGGACACGCGTAAAGAAGTGTATAGCTTAACCACTGTCGTGATCGGTAAATGGAGATGGACAAAACACTAGTTTGCTTATCGGCTGATTTTGTTTTGGGTGCTTGGAAACTAGGAGAGACCGAGTCCTATCGTAGTCGGGATAAAAGGCTCCGTCGAATGTAAGAAAAGCTATTTCGCAGTAAGATCAACTACTACTGAGCGTTGCGGACATTTCGAAGAATTTTGCAAACGATTAAGAGTAAAAAAATTAAGCCAAGACTACATTTTGTTAATTGAAGGCAATTCTGAGGCAGAATATTGGTTTCAGTGTTGGAGGGCTGGAGAGGCAGGAGGTCGTGGAAACTGACCCTTCCTCTTTGCCCTATCTATAAATCTCGAACGACTGGACAAAGGGACATTTCGTTGAGTTCACTCTGCAGCAAGGAGAGAAAACTGACATTAAATCCGGACACAGGTTTTGAGGAGATAGCCATAGCAACCCCAAAAGACGAAATCAATCCAAAGTATATACACCTTATCAATCAAACCGAGAAAATCCGAGACACACCTGAAAACTACGCCAAGAAACTCGTCGAAAAGGTGGAAGACTATTTTGCTCAACTATGGAACAGTAATAGATTCCATCTCGTGATTTGCAGCGCTGGAATGGATAGCAGAGTGATATCCTGGGTCTTGGCAAACTTGAGAGAAAAGATGGGGAAGGATTGGGTCGGAGACATTCACTTCAGATGCCACGGATACGAGGGCCCAACATTTAAGGAGATTATGAGGAAGCAAAGGTGGAAGAGCCAGCAATACAGTGTGTATAAAGAAGGAAAAGAAGAGCAAACAGATTACTACAACATCGGTGATTTCAACGTTGACACAAATGCTTTCAACGGGCCAACCGTAGACTTCTTTGATGATATTGTGGAGAGAGTGGGCGAAAAGGACATTGCGCTAGTAAGCGGTGTCTGCGGTGGAGAGATATTCTGTTATCCTTTGTACAGTCATAGGAGATTCACAGAGAACAGATTTCAGGATTTATTTCACAACGCTCAGGAAATCCAAAATCGCTTCTGCAAAGAATACAACAGGTGGGGCGACATATTAGTACCATACCTTGGGTATGAGTACTTGGATACGGCGTTTCGCATTCCAAGAGAATACTTCAGATGGATTGACTTGAACGGGCAAAAAATAGACCTTATGAGAGGAACCATGGTGAAGCTGTTCAATGACGGCGTTCCATTCTTTATGGGGCATAGATATAATATGAGAATCTCGAGGGCTAGGGCACGATATTTGAAAGAGAAATACCTGAACTCGAAATTCTACAGAGATTTTAGACACTTAGATTTCGTGAGGGAGGCAACTCCTTGGACTGACTGTCGGGGTATCTCAGAAACCGACAAAGAGCCAAATTCAACTGACCTGAAGTTGTATGGCTATGCCACCATGTATGAGAATGTAAAGAGGATCTGACCGCGCGCGAAGAGTAGATTCGGAGGCGTGCTCTTAGTTGATACCGTGCATGCATGTTAACCATTCTTCAGTATCGTCAACTTTCTTCCTTCTGAAAACAAGTCGATGTTTCTAATAACAACGTGCGCTAGTCTCATAGCTGTCAGAATTTTCATGAAATCATCTCGCTCCGTGTTTTTGAACCTTTTGAAGATCATGCTACTAGCTACTCAATGCTTTTGTAGATTAGACCTCGAGTGACCAAAGATTGGCCGTCGAGCTGTCTCCTACAATCTACAATAGACTTCACTTTCATTCTCTGTAGGTAGTCTGCATTCAGCTTCTGGAATTCTTTTCGTTGGATCGTCAAAACTACACAATCACTTCCCATTACCGAGTCTTCAAGGGACTTGGTGGTGGAAAGCTCTTTGACATGTGGGTCAAAAAGCTTTACACGATATCCCTTTCTGACGAGTTCATCACAAATGACCAGTGCGGGGCTTCCAGTTGTATCACGAACACTCTCTTTGTAGGATAATCCTAATAGCGTGATAACCGAACTCTCAGGCGATTTGCCTAATTCATCCATTGATTCCTCGACTAGCTTGATCACTCTTAGTGTTGATCTTGTGTTGATACTTCTTGATAGTGATAGCAGTCCACTGCTTCCTCCTGCGCGGCTCAAGCCATGAAGGAGAAAAAGTGTGCTTGTTGGAATACAATCGCCTCCAACTCCAGGTCCAGGAAAGAAGGGCATAAACCCAAAAGGCTTGGTAGATGCACCTTTGATGGCTTCATTCAAGCTGGCTCCCATTCTTGGAGTAACCCAAGAAAGTTCGTTGATAAAGGCGATATTCAGTTCTCTGAAACTATTCTCTAAGAGCTTGGCTAATTCCACTGTTTTGATTGAACCTAATTTCACTATTTCAGAATCTAGGATGCTAGCATAAAACTGAGTTGCCTTTTTAGCAGATATGGGATCAATTGTTCCCAGTACTCTGGGTATCTTTCTTAACGGCCAATTTTTGCTACCAATATCAACCCTTTCAGGACAATATGCTAGGTAAAAGTCTGCCCCACATCGGAGACCAGATCTCTCTAGGATCGGTAATGCAATTTCTTTGATAGCTCCTATAGGGACAGTTGATTCCACAATTACCAGAGTCCCTCTTCTCATGAAATTCGAGACTTGCAGCAATGCATTTTTTAATGCCTCTAGATCAGGTCTATTCTTCTTATCGATAGTTGTCGGTACACAGACTACAGCGATATTTGCATCAACCAACGCTTCACTCGGCTTAAGTGTTGCTCTTAGATTCTCAATTTTTGTTGTGTTGACTTCATCAACGATGCTTCTTTTATTGTCTAGACCTTTGGTTTTATACCCTCTAGAGGCGCATAGTCGAGCAACCAAGAGTCCTACATTGCCAAGACCTACAACTGCCACCTTGCCATTCCTGATCTTCAGAGAGCTTCGTTTCATGTTCTATCGCTCCCGCATCGCGTGGCATAAACCCTGCTTTTGCTTAAGAGCATACCAATTATGTGCGCGCGGGCTAACTCTAGTCTTTCGACAAAAAGAAATGCATAACGCATTGAGCTGAACAAACATTCGAAAGTAACTCATCCATTTTTCGTTGATCTTCTGAAATGACTGCGGGCTTTCCTCAGCATCTCAGGCGTGCCTATATCCCATACGCCCTCTGGCGACAAAACACCGTAAACATTGTGGCAACTCGCTCTCATTAGTTCTATAGTGTCGGTTAGCCAAGTTTCTCCATTCCGTCCCGCCCTCGTTTGTTCTATAAACTGAAACACTAGTGGCTCAAGAATGTGCAAGCCAGCCACACAAACGTAGTTGCGCCCTATCGTGCAGGAAATAGCTTCCTCAACTGTAGGCTTTTCAATGATCTTTAGAATTCTGCAATTCTGATCAAGTTTAACCAATCCTGAATGATACGGCTCCTTTATGTAATGCAACAATAAAGTTGCATCTGCTTTCCTGTTTTGGTGAAATTCTATCGCACGAACAAAAGAACTGGATGATTCAAAGTAGTTGTCTCCATAGACAACGACAAAACTTTCTTCACCAACGAATTTTCTTCCCAAGTAGACTGCATGCGCTGTTCCACTGGCTTTGTTCTGAAAACAATATGAGACATTAAGTCCCATCATCTGCCAAGAACTAATACGGTCTAACAAAGCCTTTTTTTGAGGGTTTAGTACGATTAGGATCTCCTCTATGCCGCAAATTGGCGAAATTTCTATTATCCGCTCGATCACGGGTTTTGCGCCAACCTGTATCATTTCCTTTGGGGTGGTCCGAGTAAGAGGCATAAGCCTAATTCCTTTGCCAGCCGCTAGGATTACAGCCTTTCTTATCAACCCTCACTCCCTTATCCCATTGTCAGATTTTATTCTCTCATTCATCTCATCCACGGCTTTCAGTAACTTGGGTTCGTAACCAATTCCCTCACAAAAGTCTATAAATGCTTGCAGATCCTTTGGAAGGCATCTGCCCCCAAAAGCCTTTCCATGAATTGTGCCATATTTTCCAATCCGAGAGTCCATTCCCACAACTTCAGCAACAATTCTAGAATCAATACCCAGTATCCTGCAAATGTAATATATCTCGTTCCAGTAGGAGATTCGGCTTGCAAGAGCACAGTTTGAGGCATATTTGATCATTTCAGCCGTCTTTATGTCTGTTCTGATAATGGGGACTTTCATAGGCTTATAAAGGGACTGAAGAGCGTCACCTGACCTCTTGTTAAGTTCTCCCACCACGATCCTTTCCTGGTTGCACCAACTCTTTGCAAATGAAGGGCCATTTGTCCAAGAACCATGCAATTCAGTTAAAAATTCTGGGTTCACGCAGAGACCTATGCGCATCTCAAAACCTTCGCCCAAGCTCTTACGTATAATGGGTATAATTGTTGTCTCTGTCGAGCTTGGTGTAACCGTGCTTTTTATCACGAGGACGTGGTACTTTGTTGCTCTTCGCAAACGACCAGTGATGCTTGCTACGGCTTCTTTGACATGGGTCAAGTCAATACTCATATTCCTATTTGGAGTTGGAACACATATGAACGAAAAGTCAGACTTAGGGATAACTGAATCCAGATTTGATGTGGCATTGATTCCTGCAGTTATCAGATCGTGGACTCGAGATCTGTCTATGTCATAAAAGACGACGCTATTGCCCAGTTCTTTCATTCCCTTTCCAATAGACTCTCCTACAATACCGCTTCCGAAGATAGCTATTCTAGCCATACATTTCACCTTCTTGCATGTGTCGCAGGTTTTCTACAATGTCTTTAAGTGTCCTTCTGTACAAAGACACGCTGAGTATTCAGTAATTTCGTGACTTCAATCTTTTCATTCTGAGCTTTGCATTTTTGCAAGCTCAAAGCCAACATCAGAGCTACTTGTGAACTGTAGAGTTTTAGGCACCCCGTTTTTCGATGTTTTTGCATACGTGCAGTAGGTGATCGAACGCGAGCTCATTAGTGAGCCTGACGTTACGAAATGGCGTTTGACCGATAGGTTCCTTAGGGTGCGAAAAATGCCAAACTCTGGCGAGAAGGCATGTGTGCATGCTTCACGATAGCTGGTGACTCTTATAAGAGTGTGACTGGCTACACTTGTATTGAGGAGTACGCGTTGATTGAAAACATTCTGGTCGCACTCGACGGGTCGAAAGCGGCGGACAAAGCCTTAGAT
>Ga0209636_10002995_pt1 | contig 17235 bp, 16 predicted proteins | sample DeeMarSWOR152_54_FD_187464 | JGI IMG/M metagenome (GOLD analysis project Ga0209636, IMG submission 187464) | Marine sediment microbial communities from White Oak River estuary, North Carolina - WOR-1-52-54 (SPAdes) (version 2) | ecosystem: Environmental > Aquatic > Marine > Intertidal zone >...
CTTAACTGTGATCAACTCTTCTTCAAAGCAAGTGCGCAACATCATGACTGCTTGCGTAAATCAAGGGAAACCTGCCATCGAAATTGAAATGGCAGGAAATATTTATTTATGGAAAAGCATTTACAGCGTCGGGTCCCGCGGGATATTAAACGTGATGAAAGCAATCGGCATGCTGGATGGAGATCTGGAGAAACAAGATGTTAATGTGATACCGGGAGAACTGGAACAGTGGGGATTTCTGTATGCTCAACGGGGAGGACTTATGTTTGTCAAGAAAGAACCTGGCGAGTGGATTACGAAGGGAGAAACGGTAATTGAGATTGTCAATACATATGGGGATGTCGTTGAAGAGGTAGTCATGCCGGTTGACGGTTTCTGCCGGTCCTTTAGGAGCGGATTTCATGGGACAAATGCCGTATCTGAAGGGGAAAGGCTGGCTTATGTTGTCATCGATCGAGGATCGAAGAGTGAATGAGTATTTTTGACTGCGGCGATATCGAAGGGAATATGAAGACAGTCGAAATCGAAAATATATGGGACTTTCACGTTGATTTGAAGAATATTCAACAGACACCGCTGGAAAAAGAATATCTTTTAGAGCAGATCGATGTTCCCACAGCGACACACATCGGCGGATTTTTTAACGCTATCTGTCATAAGCCGGTTGATCCTCCACCTCGTGCAGATGAACCTCAGGACAAACAACTTGCAGATATAGAGGATCAAATCCGCACAATTCTATCAACAGATGGCCTCTCTCTGGTCCTGTCGGCTGCTGATATTGAAGGCACAGGGAATCAGGTCCTGCACGCTGAAGGAATATACTTCATCCGGCAGACTAAAGATCTTGATCTTGTTGACTGGCTATGGAACGAGGGTTTCAGAAGTCTTGCACCCCTTTACAGCTCTGATAATGCGCTTGGCGGTGGTTCGGCCGGTGACCCCAATCGAGGGCTTACATCTCTCGGGCGTGATTTTGCCTTGAGGGCCTGGCAGAAAGGTTTCCTCATCGACTGTGCTCACGCAAACCACAAGACAAAGGAGGATCTTGTTGATCTGGCTCTTAGAACAGACAATTCTATGAATTACTCCCATGGCTTTCTGGGTGCACCCATTTATACTCGTTACAGAGAGCGAGGTCTGCCGAGAAAGACAGCACAGAAACTTTTTAAGACAGGCGGGTTGGTGGGGCTGTCCCCCTATCCGGCTTTCTTAGGTACTTTCGAGCGATACCTGGAGGAGATCGACTTCCTTGCCGAGATCGCCCCCAACCAATTGGCTTTGGGTAGTGATTTCGCAGGGATAGACTTTCCCGGGCCGAATGGAAATCGCCAGTTTGAGGAGTGTAAAGGAGTTTGGGGAGTACTCGACTTAGCGGATTGTCTTGGGAATATCCACGGTAAGGATTTTGCTCGGGCTTTCTGTGGAGATACCCTGAAAGCTTACCTCCAACGATCCCTTCCATAGGATATCATACCTTTAATTATAACGCTAAATGGGGGAGAAATGAATTCCTTTTATAAAGCCCTTTTGTCTCAATGATAATCAGTAGTCCGTCATTCCCGCGAAACCTCTCTTCGACACCGATCGGGGAGCGGGAATCCAGGGAAAAACGCTAATGTCTCCCGACTCGGAATTGGTCGGCAAGACCCTGCGCGAATCGAATCTGGGACGCATAATCCCGACCTGCAGATCGTCGCTCGGGCCGGGGAAAAATAATCGATAAAGGCAATCGTGATGCCTATAAACTTAGTGACAAAAAGTGCCGTCAAGTACAGGTGCTGCTTAACAAAGGTTATTCATTAAGGGCTGCGGCACAGCATGTTAAGGTCACCGAAGGCTGTATCCGATATGCGATAAGGAAAGACACTATTGTCAGAGAAAAGAAACAGAAAGAGGCGAAGGGATCAGACGGGAAGCCAAAAAGTACTTCAGAGCGTTCGACAGAAGATAAGAGTTGTGGAATCGGCATTGGAGCTAAATGGGAAGCGGATCGAGTTTTAGCAAGCAATCGTAAACTTGTTGAGGCAGCGCAAGGTGCTAAACACTTAGAGGAAGCTAAGCTCCTTTACGACTTCTAATGCTCCAAAGATGGTCAGGAAGCGCTGTTTAAACAAGCTTTCAGAAGACCCAACCGACGTGACATAGAGGTTGAGAAACTCACAAAACTACTCTTTTTGATTCAATAAAATTGATAGATATTGACCAGGCAAAAGCTTCGGATGACTACAAAAAGATAACAAAAATATGGGATGAAGTTAAGAAGGTAGAGCAATTGTTGATGAATTTACCCCGTCTGGGAGTTCATTATCCTAGAAAAAAGATGGAGGCGGAGGGAGGCTATAACAATTTCAGCTAAATTATGGCCGACCGAAGCCTCCATCTTAGGATTGAATAGCCTACCATAAGTAAAGCGATCGATCCAAGAACCAAATAGTTAAGGCCTTTCCTCATTTTCTTCGGCGGTCTTAAGTCGTTTTAAATATACGTAAAAAATTCGTCGTGAAATTAAGTTCGCATGAAAAATTTCCATTTAACAGGTAGTATGTTAAATTCTACTAGGTATAATTAATAAGGAGATTACCCAGGAGATGAATTTCCTTTCATGTTTAGAGTGTTCCCAGTGTTTAAAGGAGTATTCATTCTTAGAAATTCATAATACCTGCTCTTGCGGATATCCCCTTCTTGTTAAGTATGATTTAAAGGAATTAAGGAATAAAATAAAAAAATCCGCATTGAGGGAAAGGGAAGGGACGCTCTGGCGCTATCAAGAATTTCTTCCTGTAATAAGTTCAAATAACATCATAAGTTTAGGCGAAGGATACACGCCAATTGTAAAAGTGCATTCAATAGGAAAGCTAATTGATGTTGAGGAATTTTATTTAAAAAATGAAGGACAAAATCCAACGGGCACTTTTAAAGACAGAGGTGCTTCGGTTGCTGTTTCAAAGGCCCTGGAACTCCAAATTCCGGCAGCTATATTAAATAGCTCTGGAAATGCTGGAGCAGCATGGTCTGCGTATAGCTCCAAATCTGGATTGGATTTGTACGTTGTTATGCCCCATGAGGTTCAAGAAAACTGCCTTAAACAATGTTATCTTCATAAGGCACACAGTCTTCTTTGTGACATGCCCATGCATAGATTGGGGAACATGGTTGATAAGCTATCGAAGAAACTAGGCATTTTCAATGCAAGCAGCTTTAGGGAGCCGTACAGGGTAGAGGGCAAAAAAACTATGGGATTGGAAATAGCGGAGATGTTCAACTGGGAACTTCCGGATGTAATCATCTATCCTACAGGTACAGGAACAGGCATTGTTGGAATTTGGAAAGCATTTTCCGAACTTGCTGAAATTGGTTGGATATCCCAAAAAAATCCCCGATTGGTTGTTGTTCAATTTGAAGGATGCGCTCCGTACGTCAAGGCTTTTAACGAAAACAAGGATAAATGTGATGTATGGGAAAACGTACACGATGCCCTGGGGGGACTCCGGTCTCCAAAACCGCGATGTGATTTTTTGGTTCTAGAAATTATTCGTGAAACAAAAGGGAAAGCTTTAGCAGTCAACCTCAAGGAGACTATAAATATTCAATACGAGGTCGCAAAAAATGAAGGTTTATATTTATCCCCTGAAGGAGCCACTACAGTTATGGCCGCAAAGAAATTAAGAGCTGAAGGTTGGATTAAAGATAACGAAAGAGTATTGGTCGTCAATTCAGGCGATGGTATTAAATATTTACCAATGATAGATAAACCCGATGTACCAATTGTTGAAGATGAAGACAATGTTCCTGAAGATTGGTGATCTTCCATTTTAGGGATTGTCATATACAACTCAAATTGTTTTCCATCTTTTGGTGTTAGATTTTCTATTATCCTTGCTCCCCTTGGGGATTATATTATGCATCATAAGCGTTATATGCCTGTGGTCTCGTTCCTCTATTTCAAGATGGAGTAGTTACCTTCACCTAATGACCGATTCTACTGGCAAAAAAGCAGGATATAACTTTTAAAGAATTTTACTGGCATGGTTATTTTCAGAATTTGAGTAAAAGGACGTTCAACATGAAGAGGACCGTAATAAAACAATCGACTTGGGGGATGACGGTTGGGCTTTTTGTTTTAGCTAGCATAACTCTATCGGTCCCGGTTCCAGCGGCTGCGGGTGGCGATACGGTCATTATTATGCGTCACGATGATGCTAGAATGTATGATCTTCATAAGAAGCTGTCCCGATCTACATCTGAACCGTTATTTATGATGACGGACACATTGGTGGCAATTGAAGATGACCTAAAGACCATTCGACCAAGTCTCGTCAAGTCCTGGACGATCTCTCCGGATGGGTGGACTTATACCTTTAAATTGTGCGAAGATGTGATATTTTACAGCGGGAAGCCGATGACCGCTGAGGATGTCGAGTACACATTTAAACGCTGGCTTTCACCAGAAACCAATTCTCCGTCGGTCGGCAGAGCTGGCCCGATGAAGGAGGTCCGTGCTATAGACAAGTACACCGTCGAAATCACCTTGGAGAAGCCATTTGCTGGTTTTCTTCCCCAACTCGCGGTGGCTTACGCAGGTATTACCAACAAGGAATCGGTCGAGAGGTTTGGCAAAGACTTTGGACTTAAAGGCTTAGACGGTACTGGTCCATTTCGTTGGGAGAAATGGATTCCCCGGGATCAGATAATATTGCGGCGGCACGATGCATACAGATGGGGACCGCCCATGTTCGACAACAGCGGTCCAGCTCATGTGGAGAGAATTATTTGGAAGGTCATTCCCGAAGATACAGCTAGGGTAGCTTCCCTCCTGTCAGGACAGGGTGATATCAGCTATAATATACCACTTTCGGCTGTGCAACAGCTCAGGGCCGCCTCGAACATCTCGATTGTAGAGCCACGGGCCTTTGGATGGATAGCCTATATTGGCTTCAGAATTGACAGAGAACTTGTTTCGGACCCGCGCGTGCGCCGAGCCATGTGGCTTGCGGTCGATCGGGATACGATGATGAAGACATTGTGGTTCAATGAGGCTGCGCCTGCTCATGCTTTCTGTCCCCCTACAACTCCAGGCTACGATAAGTCCATAGATAGTAAGCTCGTGAGGTATAACCCGGCAAAGGCAAGCCAGTTGCTTGAGGAAGCAGGATGGAAAATAGGGGGCGATGGCTTCCGCTACAAAGATGGAAAGAAACTCGCACCGATACTATATGGCCAAGACGATCCGTTCTGGCGGTCGCGCATGGAAGCCGTTCAGGGATATCTGCGCACCGTCGGCGTCGATCTGCAACTTAAGCTATGGGAACCGACCCTCGGTTCCGCGAAAATACAGTCAGGAGAAGGCCATGAGATGTGGGCTTTGTTTGGTGCTTATGGATCTGTCGCTGAGTTGCTCGGAAACTATTTCTCTCCAGGGCAAAGGATGTGTGCTTATCTTGCGAAACCGGATGAGGAGGTCGTTGCTCTGATGCGGGCAGGGGCATCGGCGGAAACACCCGAGAAAAGTTTCGCCAATTACGCGAAAGCCCTTAATCTAATCCACGACAGGAGCTACTGGCTTCCCCTAGCCTATGAGAAAATGCTCGTTAGTTACAACAACAGGCGTGTGACCGGAGTAAACCGGCACGGCATCAATGGGTGTGGCCTTTACAAGGGGCTCGACATAAAAATCGTCAAATAGCAGACTTGAGGAAGGATTGTCTTGGGGATGAAGTACCAATTAAAATCGTAATCAGGTGCTCGCCGGATTCGCTGACACCTGCTGATCAGTTTTCAACTGAGAACTGATCAGCAGGTTTTCTCGAGCCTTCCTAGAGAACAAATTTTTGTTTCTTAGCGTGTGCGGGCGATCTCCAATTGATCGGTCTTCCTACGGGAACGCCAGACTTTTAGTATAGAAACGCGTTTACTTCATGAGCATGGCTGAAGAAGATCGTCTTGGAAACTGATGTAATTTTGGATAACCATAAACCTCAGATCACTGGGGTCGTGAGAACAATCGGTCAATGAACATGAGGAGGTGCTTCATGGAAAATAGGTTGGATATGGAAAAGGCGGGAATTGAATTTAACACTTTCACAACCGTGGCGCGTTGTGAACGAACGGGCATGTTTGGAGTTGCCGTAGCAACTGCTTCGCCGTGTGTAGGTTCGCGACTTCCAGTTATCCGACCTGGACTCGGCGCTGTGGTCATCCAGGCGGTTTCTCAGCCGCGGCTAGAGATGCTTGGGATGAGATTGTTACAACTGGGGCATCCGGCACCTGGCGTCCTAAAGGAACTTGAAAACAGCGATTCCTTTATTGAATATCGACAGATCGCGGTGATCGACGCAGACGGATGTGTAGCCGTGATGACCGGCAAGAAAAACAGACCGTGGGCCGGACATCTCGAAGGGAAGGGTTACGTGGTGATGGGTAATGGGCTCCAAGGTGAAAAGGTTATTCGTGCGATGATCAATGCGTTCGAGGCTGCTGCGGACGATCCTTTCGAGGAAAGGTTGCTCCGGTCGATCGAAGCGGGCAGGGATGCCGGTGGACAGCCACAGGGGCAGACGTCTGCCTTGTTGCTGACTTATGACAGGCAACCCTTTTCGCGTTTGGATCTTCGCGTAGATGTCCATGAGGAGCCAGTGGGGGAGCTCCGTCGGATCTATGATTGGTTTAGCCCCCTAATTCCATATTACAATATGAGAGCTCTAGACCCGAAGATTCCATCGTACAGAGAGTGGTTGCGCCAACAGGGAATTTCTCGTTAACTGTCCGAAATATGGCTGTAAATATATTTGCTCTGTGAAGCGGTGTGGTGCTAACGTATCCTCGCTGCATACGGTTGATCTGCGCAGTCGGAAACGGAGGGAGCCAATGATTAAAAAATATAATCCACCAGAAATCGCGCCACCGGTCAGGCATGTATACAGTCACGGGACGGAGGTCCCGTCTAATGGGCGGGTGGCTTTACACGAAAAGTATTGAATTGTGGTAGAAACCTTGAATGGGGCCACCCACGGCCAATCTGCCTCTTTCAGTTAGTATCATTGTTTTTTGGATTCTGAACACTTTCTTGAGACTCCCTGGTTCTGTTTTACTTATTAAAACAACTTTAGATCTATGTTGACAAGATTTCGCAAATTTGATACGCTTAGCCCAGTCGTAAGACTGAAGAGGAGAATAGAAAATGTTAAGAAGTATTTTGTCTGTGATTATGGGCGGGGCCTTTTTGCTCAACGGCATGGCATACGCTGGAAGTGAGACTTTTACGAATGGCATGGAGATATCTACCCAGCAAAATAATGGAGAAGCGACGGCAGCCATGCCTGACACGTGTATTTCACCCCCTTCACCCCCCGCCGGGCCTGTACCCGTGCCATATCCAAATACCTCATCGGCTTCTGACACTCAGAAAGGCTCAAAGAAGGTCAAGATTGGAGGCAAGCAGATTATGCTAAAAGGCGCGCAATTCGAGAAATCTGCAGGCGATGAAGACGGTACCACTGACAAGAGCACTTCACAGAACACACAGACAGAAAGATACAGGCACATAGGTCCCAAGATTTTGAAAGAATGGAGGCGGCCGTAAACGATCGACAGCCGGAGGCCTGCTTTTCGGACTCATCTGTTTATTTAATCCCACTATTATGCCATATCGTCTGCAAAAACGGCGTCATGGCCCCAAAATCGCAACCTAATTCTTCCAGCTCCAAATATTTCCGCCTTTGAATTTATCCCATCTAGATTAGAAAGGGATATAGGGTCATCTATAAAATTGAATTTCTAATTAGAAGGGGGAAAGGGGACAGGCTGCTTTTCTCATGAGAGGTTAAAAGATGCCGAGGAGGAAAGGGAGCAGGGATAGAAATATAAGATTCCTCAAGAGAAGACTATCATAACAAGGTTGTTACGGGTTGTCGGATCATTTGACGGTTAGTTGATAGACAACAGAACGGGTAAGAACCGCATAGATTTTAATCGTAAATCATTCAACCTGGGAAAGCCATGGGGCCATAGATTTCAGTTAATAACTAAAACCATGCGGATCAGGACAGTTAGTTTGCCGCCTCCGACATGAATACCTTAGATTCGCTCAATCCCAGTATGTGCACTATTTGATAGCTTTCCTAGGTTTCACTATTCTGCGTGCTTAACCCAAAAAAACAAGCAAAATTTCACAAAATCACAATTCGGTTGACCTCCCTTAGGGGTTTCTTTGATGGATCAGGACCTCCTCTCTGAGGGCAAATATGAAAGCCTCGCCCCGTAGGCTGAGTTAGGGCGGTGCAGTTCATCAGTTATTAACGGTAGGGTCAGCAAAGGCCCCGCTTTTTTCTTGAGAATGCTGTTTTTCTTTGCTATCATAGGCTTACCAGGTAGCTTATCCAGAAAAACTGCTCCCCCAAGGGGGTTATTTCAATAAATCGAACAAAGGGAGGAGAATAAGATGAAAAAGATATTAATTTTCTTGGCTATCGCCATCGGTGTGTCTGTGTCATTTTGGTTTCAGCCTCAATCCTATGCGGCTACGCTCAAAAAGACTGTCGCCGTTTCCCGTTTTGAGAATAAGAGCAACTGGAGAGGCCAGTGGGCTCTTGATAGTGGAATGGCTGATCAGCTGACCGAGGCACTGGTGCAAAGTGAAAAGTTTGTAGTATTTGGAAAGGCAGACATTAGAGGATGTCCTGGCAGAACAAGACCTAGCAGCTAGTGGCAGAGCGGCAAAGTCAAGGACTGCCCAGACGGGCAAGATCATACCTGCACAGATTCTGTTGACTGGGGCCATCACAGAATTTGAACATTCCAGTGCAGGAGGCCGGGGCGGATTGAAGGTCGGCAAGTTTAGATTGGGAGGAAAAGGCGGGGTGGCCCATGTGGGATTGATTATTCGTCTTATTGATACGACAACGGGGCAGGTCCTTGATTCTCAAAGAGTTGAGGGCAAAGCGAAGTCGGGCGGCCTTGGTTTCGACATCAGTGTCAAAGATGTCTCCTTTGGATCAGCCGGGTTCAAGAAGACACCTTTAGGTAAGGCCACCCAGCAGGCCATTGACAATGCAGTTGCTTTTATTACATCGAAAATGGAAGGAGTCCCCTTCCAGGGCAACGTCGTCATGGTGAAAGGAGACAAGATCTATCTCAACGTGGGAAAAAGAAATGGTGTCCAATCAAGGGATAGTTTTCTTGTCTACCGGCCGGGAGAGGCAATCGTTGATAGTGGTACCGGTGAGGTTTTGGGATCAGAAGAGGAGCAAATAGGAGTGGTACGGATCAGTCAGATAAAGGAAAAGTTTTCAACCGCCACTAAGGTTCAAGGGGGAAACATCCTCAAAGGTGATATCGTAAGATCAAGGTAGCCGGTCTAATAGAGCATAGGCTTAACAGTCCATCTGTCTAAACCCTCAAGGAGGTAAATAATGAAGTGTAAAGGTCGGTTTTTTCTCATGAGCGTATGTCTATTGTTGATTTCTGTGACGGCAGCTGCAAGTGACTACAAGGCCTGGATCCCGTTGCTCCCTGATACCTTGGCCGGCTTGAGCCGATCCGGGAAACCAGACGGTATAAACATGGAGATGAGTGGGCAGAAGTGGTCGTCTATCCACCAACGGTATTCGGGCGACAAGGGAGAGAAGGCTATTGAGTTAACGATTGTTGGGGGTGAAGGGGCCCCGCAACTGGCGCAGTTTCAAATGATGTCCAGCATGAAAATGGAAACCGAGGACCAAATCGTTAAGACCGTAAAAGTCTTGGGGTACAAGGGATTGCTCAATCTCGAAAAAAAGGAAAAGGGTGCAACCCTCATGATCTCTCTGAGTGACCAAATGATGGTCGTCATCGAAGGCGAACCCATCAAGAGTGAGGAGGAAATCCTCAAGGTCGCAGGGCAACTCCCACTTTCCAAATTCGCCGCTCAGGCAAAATAGATCCAAAGAAAACGTGAGTCGATTAAGGGGATCATTTTCAATTTCTACAGAGAGTGCAGACCCTTGAGTTGAATTCATGAGTCTTCGGCCAAAAGCTGGTGCAAGAACTACCGTGTATACTAAAGGAGGTATTAAATGAACAAGAAAACTGTCCTGTTGGTAGTCAGCATTGTGTTTCTCTACACGATTACCTTGGGACGTAGTGCTGATTTCAAAAAACTGCTCACCATCAATGAAGTCGAAAAAGTAACAGGTATTCAGGGAATTCAATTGGTTCCTCGTGATCCAACGAAGGGCGCAGGGGGCGACTTAAATTTTGCCCTAAAAGATGGAACAGTGCTTCTAATAGTGTTGATCCAAGACTCATCTATGTACAACGCATGGAAAAAACAACAAGGTTTTTTCCATGCTTCAGTATCCAACCTTGGAGATGAGGCGTTTGAGGGGCCCAGTATTGGGAAATATCGTTATATTCTCGTTTTTTGTGAGGGGAAGCAGGCGTTCTCCCTCTCGAGTTTCTTTAATCTAAAGGCCGGAGGTAAGCCCTTTCTGAACCAAGAGCAATTGCGTGATATAGCGAAAATTATTATTTCACGTCTCTAAATAGGATGAGAATTAATCTAGTGGATATTACTTGCTTGTTCTCTCTACGAATTCTAAGGCCTCATGGAACGCTGTTCAAGAAATCACCGTCCCCAACTTGGGATTGAGGCATTGATCGAACTACTAATGGAGAAGGGGATAATCAACAAGGATTAGCTTGCCGGAAAGGGTTGTCTTTTCGTTTTGGCCAAGGTAAATGTTTCAAGATGAATTAGATAGTTTGGACCCAGGGCTGACCATCCTCTATTTCAATCGCCAATCGATAAGATCCAACCTGTAAAGTCTTTGCCTATGTGAGGCTAAATCTCTGCCAATAGATTTCTATCGCAATTCGATAGTTTTGGGGTGGAGTGGTGGGTATCGAATGCAGTTAGCAGGGGTCGCACACTGAGGTACGGTGTGCGTTACACGCGGAAGAAACTCCCTCTCGCCCTGCCCGGGGCGGTGTAGAGGGTAACTCCTGCGACAAGAACTCATTCAAAACCCCGAGCTTAGGCCGGCAGTTTCTTAGAAGGAATCGCTCACCTCGCAAGTTCAAGATAGGTGTCTGGCAAAAATGGGCCAGCACGGATAGAAGTTCGTTCGAGGCAAATGAAAGCCTCACGTCTCAGGAAGCCGCTAGCTCGATTAATGACTGAAGGAGTAAACCCATGTCTTAAGCGAAAAACGGAGCTTGACAACAGGCGGCCTCATAGAAGAAATATACATCTGTCATTTGCTCCGATCTTCAGAATAATCGATAATCGGCCACACCGGGATCAATTTTTCCTTGATTTTTGGGGAAAAATTATGAAACTATGGTTTCTGGTCTTCGGGCGAGGAGGAGGCACGCTTTTTGCTTCTGTACGTTGGGCAAAAATGTATTCTTTGATCGAAGGAGCGAAATCTGACATGTCTTTGCTTAAGAGAACCCTGGGGATAAATGGAGAGGAACTCAGTCGCCGTTGCTTTCTCAAAGTGGGTGCCTTAGCTGCACTGGCTTGCGCATCACCACGCCTTGGTTTTGCGGCCGCGGGTGATTGCCTACAACTCGAAAGGTCTCTCTCCTTCTACAACACCCACACGGGAGACCACCTTGAGGCTGTTTACTGGAGTGGTGGAGAATACGTCCCCACAACTTTGGCCAATATAAATTACATACTGCGAGATCACCGCACAGGCGAGGTTAAACCCATTAACACCCGGGTTTTAGATCTTCTCTTCGCCATGCGGGTGAAACTCCAACCCCTATGTCCCTTCCACGTCATTTCTGGCTATCGCTCGCCAAGGACAAACGCATTTCTGCGCAACTTTGGTAGAGGCGTTGGCAAAAAGAGCCTCCACATGTGCGGCAAAGCTATAGACATTCGCCTGCCCGGACTTTCCCTCTCCCTGGTGCATCGCGTGGCAATGGATCTGAAAGCCGGCGGGGTAGGGTACTATCCGCGTTCGAACTTCATCCATGTTGATGTCGGAAGGGTCCGTTACTGGTAAATCCACCTTTAAAATTGGTTCAAGGATCGAATCTGCAGGGGGGTGCTCTGTATAGCATTTCCCACAAGGCTTTTTAACGGGTTGGAGGTGGTTCGTTGAGTGCCTCATCCAGCGGCTTATCGCGCCCGTAGATGTCTTCCCGGAAATGGACCTTTCCACTTTCATCGACCCATGCCGTCCAATAGAGCAGATGAACGGGGATCGGCTCCGGTAGCGGAACGATTTGCGTTTCCCGGTTATTGATCGCCGCGATTATTTTTTCCCGCGTCCATCTGGGATCGCTTCGTAATAGGTACGCTAATAATTCAAAGGGCTTTTCGATGCGGATACAGCCTGCGCTGAAATCGCGCCTAAGCCTTTGAAATAGTCCTTTGGCTGGCGTATCGTGGATGTATACGCCGAACTTATTGGGAAACATGAATTTCACACGGCCAAGGGCATTCTTAGGCCCGGGTTCTTGGCGGAGTTTGAAGAAAAGATTTTCCTCCGTGATCTGTGTCCAGTCGACGGATTCGGGCTGGATTTCCGGAGCCAGGGCGTCCCAACTTTGGAAAACCCGGATGTTTTGCCTGGTTAAGTAATTGGGGTCTTCTTTTATCTTCGGTAATAGGTCCATACCGGCGATTTTCTGGGGAACATGCCAGTAAGGGTTCAGCTCCAGATACGTCATTTGGCCGCTGAAAACTGGGGTGTGCCAAAATCTTCTTCCCACGACAACCCGCATAGTCATTATTATCCGGCCGTTTTCCACGACATCTAATTTGAAATTGGCAGCATTGACCAGTATATAGCGATGCCCGAAGTCATGGGGGAGCCAGCGCCATCGTTCCAAATTCAATTCAATTTGCCGCACCCGCTGTTCCATCGGCACATTCAGTGCCTTCAGCGTAGCAGGGCCAACAATTCCATCGACCCTTAGTCCGTGTCTCCTTTGGAATCCGTGAACTGCCAATTCCAGGATTTCATTAAAAAGATCTTCGTCATCCATCGCGAGTATTCCGTCGAGATCGCCCGAGGCAGTCAGTCGGGAGCGCAGTGGGGCAACCCGCATTCCCTGATCGCCTCTTTGCAATGTTGGTCCCCTGGGCAACGCTGCCAATCCCCCCTTTTGCAGGATATCCCGGTACTGCATGAGAGCCCGTTTCAATCGGATATAACCAGTGTGCTGTGGCCGTAAACTCTCCAGCGCCCTGTTGATTTGGTCTGCATCAAGCGCGCTTTGAAGAACCTGAGGCAAATCCGCGTCTCGATTTTTGACAAACCACTCTGAGTGAATTGTCTCAGGGTTTACGCGCCCCTTAAGCAAATGGGAGCCGTAAATGAGAAAAGCGTCCGTCAGGAGAAAATCGAGATCGGCCAGGTCATTAGGCTCGAGCGGCATGCCCCTTGCTTTGTTGTGGCGAATTTGGGCAACCAAAGCCTCAATGGTACCCAAATGGTAGTCTGCAGGCCTCAGCCCTTCGGAGCGGGCCTCATGGATTGCGTTTACCAAAATCATTGCTTGGGACAACCGGCCATCGTCTGTGATCCAGGCTGGTTGAAATCCTCGACGGTAGTAGAAACGCGGTAGCACGTCTGATCCGCACAATAACTCCGCTCTGCAAACGATGTGTTGAGATTCCCTCGGGATCGTGATCCTATTTCGCAGTATCTCAGTTACTTGCTTGGACAAACTCCGGGCTAAAACGCCTTCACAAAGAATGGATACGGAGCCCCACACGAATATCAGTACTATTAACGCGACTCTGTACATAAAAGGCCTCACCGGCACACTGAATTCCGCTCAATCCACCTGCTTCACAGGCATGGACTTCCTCTCGCACCGTAAAAATACGACTATCCCTAGGGCGAATCCATGGGGTGAACTATGTATTTTTATCGGGGAAGTGCTGGTTTTCTTGGGGCAGGATAACCGCAGGCCTGATGTTTGCCAAACCTTGGACTTGAATGGGTTAGGATCGGGTCATTTTGTCTTGGGTGGAGGAAATATCAGCAGGAAGCGAAAAGGCCACTAAATGGTGGCCGCTTATTTTGTTGAATTCAAGATGAAATCGAAACTGTGCCCCTCTGTCTAAATCTATCGATTAGCGGTAGAAACATGCACCAGATCTGGACGGACGGAAAAGCCATAGTTCAGTTAGGAATCGCTCGATCTGGATTTTGCTTTGACATATCTTTTCATCCTCCTAAAATGGGTTCAGTTGATAAAGCCAAGCCATCCGTGAAGGTGGGGGGAAAGCCGAGTGATACGGAAGTTGACACCTCTAAGGGAAGAGGCTTGGACGTCAGAGCCTGCATCAAAATGTTTTGGGAAACTGATTTTGATATGCTCGAAGGTCCTTTAGCAATTTACGGTAAGGAAAATTCCATTTAAGAGCGATAGGATTCCACCATGTGGTAGCGGTCTTTTGTTCTTGGTAATTTCCACGAATTCAAGCCACGGAGTAGCTTATAGAGAAAGGAGGGATAGGAATGGGAGATGAAGAAATGGACCTGGGTTGTGCGCGGCCCACGGGGGGGCCCGTGGGGATGCAGCCCGAGGAGGTCCCCGAAGAACGCGAAATAAAACCTACAGAGGAGGTGAGAAAACCGATGGTAAGCGTTGGCAAAAAGGCACCCGATTTTGAGGTACCGGCATTCCATGAGGGGAAGTTCAAGAAGATCAAACTATCCGACTACTTGGGTAAGTGGGTGGTCCTCTGTTTTTACCCTGGGGATTTCACCTTTGTCTGACCAACGGAATTGGCAGCAGTTGCTGCTAAAATGAGTGATCTCAAGAAACTGGGGGTTGAAGTTCTGGCCATGAGCGTGGATAGTGTCTTCTCCCACAAAATTTGGCAGGAGGAAGAGCTTTCGAAGATGGTCGATGGAGGGGTTCCCTTTCCCATGTTCTCGGATGCTGGAGGGAAGGTCGGAAAGGTTTATGGGGTTTACGATGAGGACGCGGGGGTTGAAAACCGAGGCCGTTTCATCATCGACCCTGATGGGGTGATCCAGGCCATTGAGATTCTGATGCCACCGGTCGGCCGGAACGAGGCGGAGCTCTTCCGCCAAGTTCAGGCATTTCAATTGGTAAGGGAGTCCAAGGGCAAGGAAGCAACTCCCTCCGGATGGCAACCCGGAGAACCTACGCTGAAACCAGGGCCGGATTTAGTGGGTAAGGTGTGGCAGGTGTGGAAACCAAAATAGATCTCTTGTGCGAGGCTCCAGGTGCTTCCGATAATGGCCTGGGGCCTTGCTCCTTTCCTCGAATCACCTTTACCCTTGAATCAGAGTAATTGATTAGGGTTAAAGTTATTCCTCTCTTCTTGGGTCCCGCAATATTGTCAACTTCGCTGGGCCCTCTAGTTAATCTCAAGCTCTGAAACCGTCAAATCGACATCGTTACATTTCAATTTAAGAAATTTCTGCCTTTCACCACTGTTTTTTAAACGACAAAAAAATTTCATGGTTGAAAAGCTCAGGTATGAACCTGTACGCTTATAGAAAGAGATTAACCTTTCCTCATGTCATTTGTGTCCGGTGCCAAAAGATGATCGATCCGAATCTGGGATCCCTGAAGGATATGAAAGCGGACGTGGCCGATGAATCCGGCTTTGACATACTGGCCTATCGTCTGGATTTTTTTAATATTTGCGGTGACTGCAAAAAAGAAGAAAAACCGACAGACCAAAGAAGAGGGAAGCATGAAGAGGCAAAAATTTTAAATCTTTTAAGGAGGTATTACCATGAAAAACGACGAACGCAAACCCACAACAACAGATGCCGGGATCCCCGTATCCAGCGACGAGTACTCGCTCACCGTGGGGCCCGATGGTCCCATCCTGCTGCAGGACCACTACCTCATCGAGCAGATGGCCAACTTCAACCGGGAGATGATTCCGGACCGCCAGCCCCACGCGAAGGGCTCCGGGGCCTTCGGACACTTCGAGGTGACCAAGGACGTCAGCGCCTACACAAAGGCGGCCGTGTTCCAACCAGGCACGAAGACCGACGTGCTGGCACGGTTCTCCACGGTGGCCGGCGAGAGCGGCAGTCCCGACACCTGGCGGGACGTGCGCGGCTTTGCGCTCAAGTTCTACACCACCGAGGGCAACTACGACATGGTGGGGAACAACACGCCGGTGTTCTTCGTCCGTGACCCCATGAAGTTCCAGAACTTCATCCATTCGCAGAAGCGCCGTGCGGACAATGGCCTGCGCGACAACGACATGCAGTGGGACTTCTGGACCCTGTCTCCCGAATCGGCCCATCAGGTCACCATCCTGATGAGCGATCGCGGAGTCCCCAGGAGTTATCGGCACATGAACGGCTACACGAGCCACACCTACATGTGGGTCAATGCCAAAGGCGAGCACTTCTGGGTGAAATACCACTTCAAGACCGACCAGGGCATCGAATTTCTCACCCAGGAGGAGGCCGACCGGATCGCCGGCATTGATGCCGACTACCACCGGCGCGATCTGTTTGATGCGATCAAGCGCGGGGATTACCCCAGCTGGACCCTGAAAGTCCAAATTATGCCCTTTAAAGAGGCCGAGACCTACCGGTTCAACCCGTTTGATCTGACCAAGGTTTGGCCCCACGTCGACTACCCGCCGCACGAAGTGGGCCGGCTTACCCTGAACCGCAATCCAAGCGATTTTCACACCGAGATCGAGCAGGCGGCATTCGAGCCGAACAACCTCGTCCCCGGGATCGGTCCGAGCCCGGACAAGATGCTGCTCGCCCGCCTGGTTTCCTACGCCGACGCCCACCGGGCACGCCTGGGCGTCAACTACAAGCAAATCCCGGTCAACCGGCCGAAGAGCCCAGTGCACAGCTACAGCAAGGGCGGTGCGATGCGGATTGAGAACGTCTCCGATCCGGTCTATGTGCCCAACTCAAAGGGCGGTCCCAAGGCCGACCCCGAGCGGTATCCCGAGGTGGCCATCTGGAGTGCCAGCGGCGAGTTCATCCGAGCCGCCTACACCAAGCGCAAGGACGACGACGATTTCGGCCAGCCCGGAACCTTGGTGCGCAAAGTGATGGATGACGCCCAGCGCGACCGGCTGTTGTCCAACGTGGTGGGGCACCTGAAAAACGGCGTGTCCGAACCGGTCCTGGAGCGTGCATTCGAATACTGGCGCAACATTGATAAGGAGATCGGCGATCGCATCGCCAAGGGCGTGAAAGGCGACTGATCGCCCCAAAGTCCTCGCTGGCCCGCCATTGAAGTCACTGGCGGACTTTGTTCGTGAGG
>Ga0209636_10002996_pt1 | contig 17233 bp, 16 predicted proteins | sample DeeMarSWOR152_54_FD_187464 | JGI IMG/M metagenome (GOLD analysis project Ga0209636, IMG submission 187464) | Marine sediment microbial communities from White Oak River estuary, North Carolina - WOR-1-52-54 (SPAdes) (version 2) | ecosystem: Environmental > Aquatic > Marine > Intertidal zone >...
CAGATCTAACGGTTAAATTGGTACCGAAGGCTAATCATTTATTTGTGAGAGCAGAAACCGGTAGCATGAGAGAATATCAGTCACTATCCAAGGATTTTGCTCCTGGTTTTTTGGATCTTATTTCTGAGTGGTTGAACAAGCTGAGTAATAGATACTAATTGTTATAGTCAGTCGATTTAATGTCATCACAACAATGGATTCATGCACCAAAGCTTTCAACAGCTATTAGTATGTCTTAATTTTCTAAATTGCTAGCCTTTCAAGAATTATTAACAATGGCGGTAGCCTAGCCGGATATGTTTATCCCATATTCCCCATATTAAACACGAAAATCGCTTAACTAATTCACCCTAAGTTGATATTATATAACAAGATAGAGGGTAATAATGGCGCAAAAAATGCAGCACACAATGGGTGAAAGATTAAACATTCGTTTCAACAGAAAAATTAGGTTTGAATTTCATGGTGCAAGATTGACATCTGATGGAGGCCTTCTTGCCTACTGAGTGCTTAATGAAGCACTGGTCGCTTCGGACTCTGCTTGTGAAATTGATAAAGATCGGGGCCAAGGTTCTCAGACACAGCCGTTATGTTATTTTTCAAATTGCAGAGGTTGCCATAAGCAAGGAAGTATTTGCCGGGATACTATCCAGGATCAATCGATTACGATGCTGTTCACTGCAATGAGTCGTTTTGCAATACGATCAGATGGACAGGTATCCCTATTCCTTGGATTTTTAAAGAAAAGCGATGAATATTAGACTGAATAGCGACTCGTTAGTTCCAAATATGTTAAGAAATCTCTCTATTTTACAAAACAATGTGTTTGGAATGAATTACAAACCGCTGGAATACCGGATATACTCTTATGTAAAGTTGATATGGGGAATATTGTTTTTTGTTCGAATACAAACATTAAGTGTTAAATAATGATACACATTGTTTGAAATGCGTTTGAGTATCCAAAGGGATAATTTTGGCACGTTTAATGCTGTAGAAAATAACTTATATGTTTAGCTTTTGGCTGAAATACATAACTAATAATGAATAAAAAGGAGTGATTATGAAAAAAACGATTCCAATTTTGATTTTCGTGATGGTGTTTGTTTTTGTGGCAATTTTTTCATCCGGTTATGTGCATCAAGAGAAAAAGGCAGAAAAGCCGCCTGAGAAGGCCCCAGAGAAAGCAGCCGTTCCTAAAGAAAAGGAATTCGAGGATGTCGTCAAAGATGCCAAAAAAATGGAAGGATTGTTCAACCTTTATGCAAAAGACGACAAGCTGTATATGGAAATCCAACCGGCTCAATTCGACAAGCTTTATCTCTACATCCCAACACTCTGGACTTCGGTTGGCTATGGCGGCACAGGATCATACTTCCCGATGCAGGTATTCCGCTGGGAAAAGTTGGATAAAAAAGTCTTGCTCGTCTGGAAAAACACGCGCTATGTAGCTAAGGAGTCCGCCGAGTACAAACGCAATCTTAAAAATGTTGTACCCCATTCCATTGCCCATGCTTTCAAAATCGAAAGCGCGCCTCATCCGGAAAGAAAAAGTATTCTTATCGATCTCGATGGCTTTTTTCTCAAAGACTCCCTTGGATTGGGCAGAATGAACAGCAGTCAGCAGAATCCCTATTCGGTGGACAGAACCCGTACCGTATGGGGAAAGATTCAGGCTTTCCCCAAAAACATAGAGCTGGGAGTCCGCTATACTCTTTCTTCAGCCAGACCCCGGTCTGAACCCAGTGTCCCCGATTCCAGTGGCTACACAGTCATCGTGCGTTTCAGCATCTCTGAACTTCCGATGAACAATGGTTTCAAACCCCGACTTGCTGATGACCGCGTTGGTTATTTTGTGCAGAAGGCCTATGATTATGATCGTTACGGCCTGGAGGGCACAGAGATACGGTATATCAACCGTTGGCATCTGGTCAAAAAGAATCCTAATATCCGAATATCTGAGCCAGTAGAACCCATTGTCTTTTGGCTGGAAAACACCATCCCCCCCAAGTACCGAAAGCCGATACGCGACGGGATTTTGGAGTGGAATAAGGCTTATGAAAAGGCGGGATTCAAGAATGCCATCGTTGTCAAAGAGATGCCGGATGACGCTCAATGGGATCCTGCGGATGTGCGTTACAATACCATCCGGTGGGCGGCCTCGCTCAGCGGCACTGGAGGAATGGCCTTAGGTCCTTCCCGTGTCAATCCACTCACCGGGCAGATCCTCGATGCAGATGTCGTGATGTTCGCTCCCATGAATTTCATCTTTTCTTACAATGTTTTCGAATCTCCTCTGAAAGCCAGTTTTTTTGGAGAATGGGACAAAACGCCGTTCAGGAAAATGGATCCCTGGAGCATGGATAATCTTTTCCTGGGCTTTGAAAGGGATTATGCCATCTTCGAGATGCTGGCCTATGGTGAGATAAGCGATTTGAAAGATGTCCCCGAACAGTTCATGTATGACGGTTATAAAGCCCTTGCTTGCCATGAGGTGGGACATACTTTGGGTTTGCGGCATAATTTTAAAGGCTCTACGACCACTAAGCTCGGTGATCTCCACAACCCAGAAGTAACAAAAAGAGATTCTATCGGGAATTCCATCATGGAATATCTCCCGTCGAATCGTGCGCCCAAAGGCGTGAAACAGGGCGAGTACTTTCAGAGTACCATAGGCGCTTGGGATTACTGGGTGATTGAATACGGCTACAAGCCCATCGATGCCAAAACTCCAGATGATGAGCTTCCCGAACTCCAGAAGATCGCTGCACGCTCCAATGAACCCCAGCTCATTTATGGGACGGATGAAGATGCCGTTGACTTCGGCCAATATTCGGTAAGCGTCGATCCTGAGTCTAAGACCTTTGATCTGAGCGATGATCCGCTGGCATGGACGGTGCAGCGAGTTGAACGCACCAAAGACCTCTGGAAACAGTTGGAGGAACGAGCCTTGTTCGAGGGACGAAGTTATGTGTATTTGAGGCGGGGTTTTTCTGCGAGCTTGGGACAATATTTCAGTTCCTTGAACGGAGTTGTCAAATGGATAGGCGGATTGTATCATAAACGAACCCATGTGGGAGATCCCGATGATCCTCTTCCATTTCAGGTGGTAGAGTATGAAAAACAGCGTTTGGCATTTGACATCATCAAAGACAACTTGCTGAACCCCAAAGCTTTTTCCTTTGATCCGGTATTTCTGCAAAAACTCCAGTTCAGCCGGTCTTTCGATTATTCAGAGATAGCACAAGCTGCAGCCATCGAAACCTTCAGGTTGGATTTTTCACTCTCTGCCATTCTAAAACGTTATTATCAGAGCATTCTTCGGATGCTGTACGATCCCATGCGGTTGAGCCGAATCCAGGAAAATGAAATCCGCACCACAGGAAAAAAATTGACATTGAGCAGTTACATGGGTGAGCTTTACGGGGCCGTTTGGTCAGAGCTTGAATCGGGGGAAGAGATAGGTCCTTACCGCCGGATCCTTCAGCGCGAATTTCTAACAAAAGTTACAGAATTTTTGCTCAAACCTGCGGCTCCGACTCCGGGTGATGTGATTGCCATCAGCCGATATCAGCTCAAGCAATTGGATAGAAGCCTTGGGGCCTACCTAGGCAACAATCCCAATGCCAATCTTGTTACCAAAGCCCATTTGGAGAATTGTTCAGATGTCATCAGTGAGGCATTGAAAGCGGTTTATGTAAAAAACTCAAAGTGAGCAGGAATTAGGACCACTCATGTTACTTTCGAATTTTTGGTTTAATTACTGCTCGACCTCTGTAGGGATGCTGATCCTGGTCTTGTTGAGGTGGAGGACGCCTGGAAGAGGCTGACTGGGTTGAAGGGGTGGCAACCTGAAAATGTTAAATACTAATATAGGTAATATATTAATTCAGCTTCTAGTGTAATGAGCGATAGACGGACCGGGCGCAATATTCAGCATGATATGACCAACCTGCTGCGCCAGTCTGTATACACTCGGCTGGCAGGATATGAGGATGTCAATGATGCTCAGTGTCTATCAATTGATCCGGCCATGAGGGCAGTAGCCGGGAAGAAGAAGAATGCGGCCAGTGTCAATACAATAGGACGTTTTGAGATAGATATTCTGACTCTGCGGGAAAACATTGATAGCTTGTCTGAAATTAATGGAAGCTGGGTTCAAAAAGCAATGAAAAAGTCCCCTCATAATCGAATCATTTTGGATATGGACAGTTCAGAGAGTCCGGTACATGGAGAGCAGGAAGATTCTACATACAACGGCCATTTCAAATGTAATTGTTATCATCCTCTGTTTTGCTTCAACCAGTATGGCGACTGTGAAGGAGCGATGCTTCGTCCAGGCAACGTCCACAGCGCTGATCGATGGAAAGAACTGTTGGAACCGACTGTTCGACGGTATGAAAACAAGAAGATCAGAAAGTATTTTCGTGGTGATGCTGCATTTGCTAAGCCTGAGATCTATGAATACCTTGAAGAAAAAGGCCTATTGTATGCTATCCGCCTTCCAGCAAATGATCTCTTATATGATGAGATTAAGCATCTTCTGATCCGTCCTGTAGGACGTCCTTCGATAAAACCGGTAGTGTTGTTTCATGATTTCACGTACCGGGCGGCTTCCTGACATAAGAGGCGTCGTGTGGTGGCAAAGGTTGAGTGGCATCAGGGAGATTTATTCCCAAGAGTAAGTTTTATCGTAACCAATATGAGTGCCAAGGCAGAGGGTGTTGTCCATTTCTACAATAGACGAGGGATTGCTGAGCAGTGGATAAAGGAAGGAAAGTATGCTCTCAACTGGACCAGGCTTTCATGCAAACATTTCCTCTCGAATCAGGTGAGGTTAGGTTTGTTTGTGCTGGCCTACAATCTGGGCAACTTTCTGCGGCGCCTGGTCTTCCGGGTAATATCAAGCATTGGTCGCTTCGGACTCTGCTTGTGAGACTCATAAAGATCGGAGCTAAGGTTCTGAGACAGAGCCGTTATGTTATTTTCCAAATGGCAGAAGTCGCCATAAGTAAGGGAGTGTTTTCTGAGATACTATCCGGGATCAGTAGATTACGATGCTGTTCACTACAATGAATTGTTATCCAATACGATCAGATGGACAGGTATCTCTAGTCTTGGGATTTTTAAAGAAAAGCAGTGAATATCAAAGGAAATGGTGACGTATTGATTCCAAAATTGCTTGGGAACTGCTTTATTACGCAAAAAAGAAGCTTAAGACTAGATTGCGAAGTAACGGAATTTTGGCTATTCTCTGTGATAAAGTTGATATGGGGAATATTTATTTTTGTTTAAATGCGTACATTAGTTGTTCGAAAATGGACATTCAGTGATAAATAAGATTCGAAATTCCTGAGATGGCATGTTGGCACATTTATTGCATATATAACTAAAAAATATATTTAGCTTATGTTGAGAAGGCAAGATATTTGAGTTGATATAAGGAGAACCCTGTATGTTTAAAAATTATTTTAAAACCGCTTGGAGGAACATTACTAGGCACCAAGGGTATTCTTTCATCAATATCGCCGGGTTGGCGCTTGGTATGGCCTGTTGCATAGTGATTGCCTCATATCTCCAGTTTGAGCTTTCTTTTGACAGATTTCACAAAAACGGAGACCGTATCTTTCGTTTAGTTGAGAGACAATTTTTTGAAGGACAGGACGAAACGAATCTCGGGCAATCTACTCCATGGATGGGAGAGACTTTTGTAGAATATCCAGAAGTCAGCAAGGCCGTCAATTTCGTCAATATGGGGACTATCTGGACCAAGCACAAAGATGAGATGGTTGAAATTCCTCGAGCTCTGATCGCCGATCCGGATGTTTTTGAGGTTTTCTCCTTTAAACTGCTGCAGGGCGATCCTCAGACTGCACTTTTAGAGCCGAACAATGTGGTCATAACAGAGGATACCGCCCAGCGCATATTCAAAAAGGAGGATCCTGTGGGCCAAATCCTTCAGGGCCCTGATTCCGGGATTTTTAGGATTACAGGAGTTGCCGAAAATGTGCCTGAAAATTCTCACATCCAATTCGATATGCTCGTTTCAATCATGAAAATGAGGAGCCAACCTGTCGAGTGGGATAATTATGACCACTATTCACCCACGTATATTCTTCTCAAGCAAAATGCGAATCCGAAAGCCCTGGAGAGTAAACTCCCGGCACATACCCGGAAGTACTTTAGAATGAATGCAGATCATGTGTCTTTATCCCTTCAGCCTTTAAGAAACATCCACCTTCACTCCAAACACATTATGTGGGAAATCAACTGGCTGAAAGGCGACATCATGGATATCTATTTCTTTTCCATCATTATGGTTTTTATCCTGTTTGTCGCGTGCATCAATTTCATCAACCTTTCCACTGCCCGTTCTGTCAGCCGTGCTCGAGAAGTAGGAGTCCGCAAGGTTGTCGGGGCAAACAAGTTACAACTGGTCCGGCAGTTTATTGGTGAGTCTTTATTTTTTTCGATATGTGCCTTATTTCTTGCGATAGCAATCGTTCAAACGATCCAACCCGTGCTTGAAAACACTTTGGGTGTTAACATAACCTTCGATTATTTGAATAATTGGTTTTTTGCAGTCAAGATACTCTGTTTTCTTGTTGGAGCTGGAATACTAGCTAGTATTTATCCTGCTTTTGTCCTTTCTTCTTTTCAACCTGTGGTCGTTCTTAAAAGGTCCTTTTTTCAAGAGAAAAAATCCGGCACACTTAGAAAGGCCCTTGTTATGGTTCAGTTCGCTATTTCCATCATGCTGATCTTTTGTACAATTGTGGTTTCCAAACAGTTCGGGTTCATGAGAAATAGAGACACAGGCTTTGATAAAGCCCAGGTTGTCGTCCTGCCCATGACAGAGCAGATGCAGCAGCATTTTGACGCCATCAAAGAGGACCTGTCGAAGCATCAAGGAATAATAGGAGTCACTGCATCGACGCGTAAATTGGGAACTCCACTGTGGAGAAATCAAATATTATTTGAAGGCATAAATCCTGAAGAGCGGTGGATTTCTCCATACATGACAGTAGATTATGGCTTTCTGTCTTTTTACGAGATCGAGTTGCTGGAAGGCAGAGACTTTTCTCCAAGGTATGCCGACGACAGGGGCAGCCGATCTTACATCATCAATGAAACCCTCGCAAAACAGATAGGATGGAAAAATCCCATAGGACAGAGGTTCAAAATTGAACACCTAGACTGGGGAACAGTGGTCGGAGTCGTGAAGGATTTCAATTTTAGATCGCTACATCACAATATCGAGCCCATCGCTTTATACATCTATCGACCTTGGTTGTTCCATATGTCTGTGAGAATCGGAACTAAAGATATGAGTCAAACATTGGGGTACCTGGAAGAGAAACTTCAGCCTTACAGAGGCGGACAGCCATTCCTTTACTCCTTTCTCGATGAAGATTTTGCCTGGCTTTATCAAAACGAGGAGAAAAGCAGACGTCTCTTCGGGATCTTCTCTTTGTTGGCCATTGTCATTTCATGCCTGGGTCTCCTCACACTGGCGTCTTTCACTGCCGAGCAAAAGACCAAAGAGATCGGTATCCGAAAGATTCTTGGATCGTCGGTTTTGGATATCATAGTTATGCTTTCATGGAGGTTCATCAAATGTGTGATTTTGGCCAACATCATAGCCTTGCCTGTGGCTTGGTATGTGATGAACAGGTGGCTCCAAAATTTCGCTTACCGTATCCAAGCAGGGATTGATATTTTTTTTCTGGCGTCGGGAATTGCCCTTTTATTTTCTCTGTTCACTGTGTCTTTCAAGGTATTCAGGGCCGCATCGGCCAATCCCATCGATTCAATCCGGTATGAATGAATCTAACTGCAAACTATAAAAGACACTATTATTTCTGTTTTAAAATATTCTTGTTTCTAATATTAAACTTGAATGGAGGGGGGATATGTCGGATAACGATTCTGTAAAGCATGCGGAAAGCCTCGGAAGATTACGGAATAAATGGTTTCAGGGTAAAATAAAGCATTGGTCACTTCGGACTCTGCTTGTAAAACTCATAAAGATCGGGGCCTAGGTTCTCCGACACAGCCGTTATGTTATTTTCCAGATGGCAGAGGTTGCCATAAGTGGGTTAAAATAATGGAGATAAAGGGTGTGTCCAAAAAACCTTGTAATTCTCTTTAGTGATATAATTCACAGTTAAATTGTACAAAAATGAAATATCACCTGTCGCCTTAATAAGTATAACTAAGAAATCAAATCGCTTCAAATAACGATAGGAGGTTGAATCATGGCAAAGAAAAAGAGTATCAGAAAAATCCTCTTATATTCTTTTTTCGTTATTTTAATTTTACTTGTTGGTTTCACCATGTTCTCCTATTTCTATTTAAAGTCCGATGTTCCATCTACAACTTCGTATAAAATAGATACTAAAGAGGATGTCAAGTATTTTGGACAAGGATACCTGGAATACAGAGAAGGTATTCCGTTTCTTTATGTCAAAGGTGAGCCATACGAGATCGGCCTGCAATACGGAGTACTGCTGAAAGAGGAAATAAAAAGCTTCGTCGCTGAAATGGACAACCTTGAACATGCCATGATGGAAAGGGTTTACCAAAAATCACCATGGTATGCGGATATTGTTATAAAGATCGCGGCTCCATTTGTCGTCAAAAAGAAACTGAACTCTTTCAGAAAGAGAGTTCCAAAGGATTATATGATGCAACTCAATGGTATGTCCGAGGGTTCAGGTATTCCGTTGAACGATATACTCAAAATGACTTTCGGACCTGATTTCATATCCTGCTCCTCCTTTATTAAAAAAGTAGAAGGTAGAATCATCCATGGGCGTAATGCCGATCACGATATCCAATTCTTCAGCAAATATCCGCTGATTGCTCACTATGAAAAAGAGGGCAAGTACCGCTACATCGATATCGGAATTATAGGCATTCCCTGGGCCGTAACCGGAATAAATGAACATGGATTGACCCTGTCCTGGAGTCAGGCCACTACATCGAGATCCAAGCCGTTTGATGGGAAAGGCACCACGCTGATGTTCAACCGCATACTAGAAGAGTGCCGCAACCTGAGCGAGGTTGATGAAATATCCAAGAATGTTGACAGGTTTGCCACCATGATAGGCAGTGTGGAAGATCAGGCAGGAGCGGCCTATGACATCCTGGACCAAAAAGCTGTCAGAACTGATTTGAGGGATGGCTACATTTACGCAAACAACAGATGTGTATCTCAATCCATGAGAAAGGAATACAATTCGGTATTTGACATGGATTGGTTCAACAGCGCCAGGGCGTATACGTACGAGAAAACATTGTCTACTGTCGAGGAATTCTCCATCGATGATGCTATACGCTTACTGTCCAATACAGATTTCTACGATTACAAGGGAAAGATATACCCGTATGAGGGAGGCAATATCAACAATCGCAATACAGGATCATCGGTGGTCTGTGATCCCCAAAATAGTATAGTCTACTTTGCCTACGGCGCACCCTATGCCGCTTTCTCCAGATGGATTGCCTACAATTACGAAATAGATGAGGTTTCAGTCTATAAGAATGAGGATGACAGATTGAACGATCCCGACTTCATTGAATATGTTGAATTGGAGAAACGATGGAAGGACATTGATTGGGATAACAAGGATGCGCTGCGACAAATGGTACTTGAGATTGAAAGGCTGTCTGTAGAGAACTTCTGGGCGCTTCATAATTCTTGCTGGGCCTGGTATGAATTAGGAGACAATTCAAAAGCCGAAGCGATCATCACCAGACAAATTGAGAAATATCCGGATTTCCTGTCTTCATACTCAAACATTGGATTTTTCTATATGTATCAGAAGAGATACGATAAAGCGATAGAGTATTTCAAGAAGGCTCTTAAGGCGCCGATCACCAACGAAAGAAAACAGATGTACTGCTACGAGCAGCTTGCCGCTATCTATTCCGAAATCGGGGATGAGGCGAAATCCAGGGACTGCTATTCCAGAATCTTGGAGTTCTACAGCAGATATTGGATACCTCTACAATCGAGAGAAGAAGTGAATAGGATAGAAGAGTTATTAAGAAATAAAAATTAGTCTACCCTTTGAGGTTTATTTTTAACTATCGAATCTCGAGTAATATAGTGTACCCAGTATACTATAAGAATGAAACCATTTTTAAAGTGGTTCACAAAGCAATGGAGAAAACAATCCATCATCGAATCATTTTGGATATGGATAGTTCAGAGAGTCCTTCCGATACACTATCTGACCTCGCTATAATACTCTAGTTGTTAAAAGATGCTGTAAGTCTTAGTAAGAACAAGCGTTAAAGTCAATATGCCAACAGTTAATGACGGAAGCACCTACGAAACATAAGTCAGAGGAGGGATCATGCCCATGATTACTATCAACCGGGATTCCTGCATTCATTGTGGAGCATGCGCAGACATCTGTTATGCCAGAGATGTTTTCGAAATGAAAGATGATGGACCCCATGTGATTCATCCTGAGAAGTGTCGCTTATGTGGTCACTGCCTCGCAGTTTGCACAACTGACTCCATCGATCATAAAGAGATTCCTCTCCAAGAATGTCCACTGATTGATAATCAACGGCTCCCATCCATGGAAATGCTGCTAGCAGCATTTCGAGCTCGCCGTTCTCTTCGCAGGTATAAAAAACGTCAGGTACCACGGAAGTTGATAAGGGATCTAGTCTCTATTTCTAGATATATTCCAACCGGCGAAAACCGCCAATTTCTAGATTGGATCGTATTGGATGATGAACAAAAGATAACAAAGCTACTCCAGAGCGCCCTCGATGAGGTCAGGAGCAGTACTAAAAATGGGCGAAACGCTTCAAAATTTATGGGAGGACTTTCCATCGAAGAAATTGATCGAATCATTGAAAAAGGAGTTCAAAAGAAAAAAAGGTTTTTCTTTAATGCTCCTGTTATCCTGGCCGGATTTTGTGATAAAAATTCTGTTTGCGCCCGTGAGGAAGCAACATATGCTGCCTATAACATTACTCTAGCGGCAGAACGGATGGGGCTAGGGACTTGTCACATCGGTAGCATCCAATTACTTCTTGAGGAGTTCCCTCACCTGCAGCACGAACTCCTTGGTATCCCTAACGAAAAAGAGGTGCAAGTTCTGCTCACTCTCGGATATCCTATCTGGAGTTTCAGACGTGTGGTGCCGCGGCGAAACCCGGACATCCTGTGGAATCCAAGCTAATACTTAATTTGACAATGAACGTCAATTTTAGTGTTGATTATTACAAAATCAGACAGGCCAGCTATCGAGAGTAAGTTTTATCGTAACCAATATGAGTGCCAAGGCAGAGGGTGTTGTCCATTTCTACAATAGACGAGGGATTGCTGAGCAGTGGATAAAGGAAGGCAAGTATGCACTCAATTGGACGCGGCTTTCATGCAAACATTTCCTCTCGAATCAGGTGAGGTTAGGTTTGTTTGTCCTGGCCTACAATCTGGGCAACTTTCTTCGACGTCTGGTTCTTTCGGGAAAAATCAAACATTGGTCGCTGCGGACTCTACTTGTGAAACTCATAAAGATCGGGGCCAAGGTTCTAAGACACAACCGTTATGTCATTTTCCAGATGGCAGAGGTTGCCATAAGTAAGGAGATATTTGCCGGGGAATGGGTCGATTATTACAACAATCACCGGTATCACGAGGCTATAGACAACGTCACGCCGGCAGATAAATACTTCGGAAGGGATCAGCAAATCCTGAAAAAACGGAAGAAAATCAAGAATCACACCATCCGGGAACGAAGAAAAATCAACCGGATGATTATGCTTGAGAACTTGTCAAATGACATTCATTAGGTCTATTATGAATTACGAAAACTGTAGCTTAAGATCTCAGCACATCAGTCCGAAACCGCTTGAAGACAAACAACAGGCTGGATTAACTACAAAAAGATTGACGTTCAGGCAAGTATTCTTAGCGGCTATTGTATCCTCTATTTTTGTTTCTATTCTCTGCTTGAATAGAAGACAAAATCTGAAATTTTATCTATTGGTGACATGTGTTAACAACAGTTAATGACGGAAGCACCTTTTGTTCTATCTGTCATGGGAAAAACGGAGCTAAAAATGGAAGTCTTTGTAGTTAAAGGAGCACATAATGATAGCTCTATAGTGCTGGTGAAGGAAAATAAGGAGAAACACAGTTGGCAAAGGTGTTGAGCAAAAAGAAACGGATATTCATAATTCTTATACTGCTAGTAGCAGTTGTTGGATTTTTAATATATATTTCTATCCCTATAGTCAACGATCCGATCCGTAATTTCGATTATCTCTGGCAGAGTTTTGATCGATACTATTCCAATTTCGAGTGTAAAGATATTGATTGGAAGGAATTGTATTCTTGTTACAGAGACAAAGTCACACCAATGACAACAAACCATGAGCTGTATGAAATCATGGTTGATCTCCTCAAACATCTAAATGACAAACATGTTTACATCCACAGGTTTAACCAGGTCTACTTCTCTGGTTATGAATTGCCCATCCTGAGTTACTTTCAAATTTTAAAGTTTGATTTTCGACTTCCCCTTAAGGATTTCTCTATAAACTTAATCGGCAAGAAATACATAAATGGGAAACTCAAAAAAGCCTTGTTTGTGCGCCAATTGCATGTTCCTCCCTTCGGATTCAGGCATATCATCCATTATGGTTGGCTGGATAATGGAATTGGCTACATCCATATATCGGAGATGCGCAAGGAAAGGGAAAAGACAGAAAAGACAATAGAAAAGATTCTCACTTATTTCGAGGGAGCGCGATCTTACATCATCGATATAAGGGATAATATTGGTGGGTATGCAGGCCCGATAGAGGAGAGTCTTGCACGAAAATTTGTGGATCGGAGAAGGCTTTGGGCCCTCTCTTATACCAGGAGCGGTCCTGAACACACGGATTTCTCAAAACCTCAGCAAAAGTTCATCGATCCTGATGGTGATAAAAATCTGTCTCATACTCCAGTTGTGCTATTGACTAATAAGAACACACAGAGTGCTGCCGAGCTCTTCACCATGATGATGGATGTCTTGCCAAATGTGACAATCGTCGGAGATACCACAATGGGGATTTTTTCCGATACCCGAGTGGAGAAGTTGCCCAATGGCTGGGAATATCGCCTTTCAATAATGAAGACAACCGATCATAAAAGCGGTTGGTTTGAGGGAAAAGGAATCGAACCGGATATCCTTGTGGAAAATTCGGAGGATGACATCAAACGAGGAGTGGACAGAGTGTTAGAGAAGGCGATTGATTTGGTTACCTCAAGACCGACGCCCAACTTGGATTGAAATTTTTTCAAAGAAGAATAACTTATTTTTTCGATAAAGATTTTGTAGGATAATGGCTTTGGTGCATGAATCCATTGCGATGTTGACATTACTTCGGAGAACTATCACTTTGTAGGCATTTGAAATCTGCAAATCCAATGGAAATCAGCAAAGAGCTTCATTTTGGTCTGGATGAGAATGGCTGGATCCTGGCTTCTAAGGTTACCGATGGGCATGAACATGATTCATCTCAAGTGCCTAACCTTTTGGCGCAAGTTGACCGAGACATTGAACGATTCGTAGGGGATAGAATCTATGACCAGGAGCGAGTGTATGAAGCTGTGGACCATCATTCACCAGGAGCCGAGGTTGTTGTTCAACCGAGAAAAGACGCGGTGTTATCCAACAATCCCGTCAGGGCTTCCTCTTATCGAGATCATCATATTGCCGAGATTCAGAGCAAGGGATGGTTCGAGTGGAAACGCCAGTCTGGATACTATTTACAGAGCCATGCGGAAAATGTATTCTATCGATACAAGAAGATAATAGGTAGACGGATGGGAGCCAAGAATGATGAAGCTCAGAAGCGGAAAGCTGTAATTGGTTGTGCTATCCTGAATCAGATGCTTGAAATGGGTGAACCCTTGTCGTATGCTGTCGGATAGAATTGTTGGTAAGAGAGAGGTGCTTGCGTTTTCGACTCATGTAACAAAACCGCATATTTCAGGTTCTGGTTCAAGCTTAGCCGTTGCCTTAATTGTAGTAATCATTTATGTTGTCGCCAAAGAAAGAAAAGTAAACAGTTAGATAGAATTAAAATATAAAAGTGAGAGTAAGCTATGAAAAAAATAAGAACCGGATGGAAATTGCCGCCTCTGTGTTTGCCCGTAGCCCTTTTGGGAGCAAACGTTTCAGGGAAGCCAAACTTTTTTACTATCGCATGGTTCAACATGTTGCAGGAGAATCCACCACTCCTCGCTGCCAGCATGGGCAAGACGTACTACACCCGCCAGGGCATAAAGGAGAACAAAACCTTCAGCCTTAATATTCCACCTACACATATGGCAAAAATTGTGGATTATTGTGGACTCCACTCGGGCTCGGAAGTGGATAAATCACACCTCTTTGATGTCTTCTACGGCAAACTCAAAACGGCACCCATGGTGAATGAGTGTTTGCTCAATATAGAATGCAAACTTGTGGACTCCAAAGAATTAGATACAATGGACCTGATTATAGGTCAAATTGTACAGATATACTGTGAAAAGAAGTGCCTTTCTGACAATAAACCTGATTACAAAAGAATAGACCCACTGCTGTTCTTCATGCCGGAAGGCCCATACCTCAAAACAGGAAATGTTATTGCTAAAGCATTCGATGTGGGTTAATATAATTCTTTAACTATTAAATAGTACATCTCGGTGACCTGCCCCCCGTCAATGTACCACCTGTAAAGTGAAATTTAAAGCCTCTGGAGCCGGTGGCCTGTACCCCAAAGAACTGTGAGGCCGTTGCCTATTATACTCTCTCCTCAGCGCTCGATAAGCACCCTGGCCTCCAACAGCGTATCAAAGATCTCTCCATTCAGCAGCTCGTCCCTCAACTTCCCGATGAACGACTCGACATAGCCGTTCTCCCAAGGACTCCCGGGCTCTATGAAGAGCGTTCTGACTCCGAGGTTCATCAGCCACTCTCTTACGGCCTTGGCCGCGAATTCCGGCGCGTTGTCTGAACGAATATGTTCCGGTGTGCCCTGACGAAGGAAAAGCTCATACAACTGATCCAATACATCCTGATGCCTGACTCGGCGGGCTGTATAGATAGACAAACATTCCCGTGTGTACTCATCCATTATGACTAATATCCGCAAGGGGCACCCTTCGGCAGTCCTTGTCATCGCTATATCATAACTCCACACGTGATCCTTCCTCTCAGGACGCAATCGGATACACGATCCATCCGTTAACCACAATCATCTCTTCTTAGGCTGCTTCTGAGGGACTTTCAGTCCTTCCTGCCTCCAGACCCTCTCCACACGCTTGTGATTGACCCTCCAGCCTTCATTCCACAGCAAAGCGGTGATACGACGGTAACCATAGCGCCCATATTGACTGGCCAGAGTAACGATCCTTTCCACCAGTCGCTTCTCATCCACTGGTATCTTCCGGATATGCCGCTGGGTGGAACGCGGATGGCCCAGAACCCTGTAGGCTCTCCGCTCGGATACACCCAGCCTCTCACATACATGTTCCACTGCCCGGCTCCTCTTGGCCGGGCTTAGAAATTTCCCCGGTTCGCCTTCTTGAGCATGTCATTGTCCAATGAAAGCTCTGCCACAAGCTTCTTCAGACGCGCGTTCTCCTTCTCAAGCTCCTTCAAACGCTTGGCCTGATCCACCCTCATTCCCCCATACTCCTTGCGCCAACGGGAATATGTCTGCGCCGAAATCCCCAGCCTCCGGTAGACATCAGCCATTTTGAATCCCTGACTGTGCAGGACTTCGGCTTCACGCAGCATGGTGATGATCTGCTCAGGAGTGTAGCGTTTCCTGCCCATATCCTCCTCCTTCTGTCCAGTAAAATTTTAACACAACTCCTGGACTGATATCAGGGGGGCAGGTCATCGTCAGCAAAACGATTATTTTTAAAGGGGAATAAAGAGAAATTTCCTATCTTTCAGGACTATTAATCTGTAATTTCATTAAAAAAAAGCGTTGGTATTGATTTTTTCTTAAGCTCAGAATAAAAGAGTCTTAATTACAAATATATTTGTACCCAAATTTCAGATTTTAAAGTTATTTACGAGCATCTGGTCTGAACTTATCGAAAATTTTCGCATTGACCCAGTAAATATTCATGACATCATCGTGTCTACTGCTTTCATAGAACAGATATTTTCCATCAGGAGAGACACTGGCGCACAATTCATTGGAACTTGAATTGATCTTTTCCCCCATATTTTTAGCTTCAGTCCAGGAACCATCGTTATTGCGAAAGCTTATATAGAGATCCCAACCGCCGAATCCATCGGGTCTGTCTCTGCCGTCAAATATGAGATAGCTTTCATCCGGAGCTATAAATGGATGTACGGCAGGTCCCGCATTAATTGAATCACCAAGCTTTTCAATTTTTCCATAACCACTACTGGTGAAGGCGGACTTATGAATTCCACCTTTGCTGGTAAAATATATGGTATCGTCTTTTGTTAAAGTTGGACCCATTACAAAGATGTCATGGAAAGGAGATCCCAGCGGTCGGGGTTTTAACCATCCTGAGTTAATTCTGTCAGTTATCCAGATATGAGGTCTTTTGGGAGTTTCATTATCTTCAAGAGGCCTTCTTGAGCCGAAATAAAGTCTCTTTCCGTCAGGTGTAATGAACGGTTCTGAATCGGCATAAATGCCGGAAAATGAGGCTGCCTGAGGTACATTCCACTCCTGCTTCATTATCATTATCGTACTTTGAGATAACGCACCTCCCCTCCTGGTGAAGTAAAACTCGCTACCGTTGGGAGTGAAAGTGATAGCATATTCATGGCTGTCAGTCGATATAATTCCGGGTGCAAATATTTCCGGTGTCAGGCCAGGAGGAATTTGATTCAAATAGTTAATCTTCGTCTCTTCCTTGCAAAAATTCATCCCTGAGATAATCAGAAGTAAAAGAATGAGTTTACATGCGAATTTTTTCATTTTTTTTCCTTTCTTGTCTTATGAAAAAAATCATCTCTTTCTAAAATCTTCCAGCATCTTTTTTGCGTTTTCATTCTTTGGATCAAGTTCCAGCGATCTCTCATAATTCCTGATTGCAAGTTCTTTTTCGCCGGCCTTCATATAAGCTTCGCCGAGACTGTCATAGGCATTGGCAGATTCCGGGTATTCCGAAACGACGAACTTGAAAATTTCAATGGCCTTTTTTAGTTTGTTATTTCCCAGGAGCCGATAACCCAGG
>Ga0209636_10002997_pt1 | contig 17222 bp, 13 predicted proteins | sample DeeMarSWOR152_54_FD_187464 | JGI IMG/M metagenome (GOLD analysis project Ga0209636, IMG submission 187464) | Marine sediment microbial communities from White Oak River estuary, North Carolina - WOR-1-52-54 (SPAdes) (version 2) | ecosystem: Environmental > Aquatic > Marine > Intertidal zone >...
CTTCGCCTTTTCCTTGAGTGATCCGAGTGAGAATTTCCACCAGCTGTCTGGTCCCAATCCGGCACGGGACACACTTGCCGCAAGATTCTTCTTGAGTAAAATTAAGAAAATATCGAGCCACATCAACCATACACGTATCCTCATCCATTACAATCATCCCGCCCGAACCCATCATCGAGCCAGCCTTGGCTAATGTCTCGAAGTCGATGGGCAGATTCAGCATCTCTGCAGGTATACATCCTCCAGATGGACCCCCAGTCTGGACAGCTTTAAATTTCTTATTATCCTTGACGCCTCCTCCGATATCATTGATGATTTCTCTCAAAGTCATTCCCATCGGCACTTCAACCAGGCCTGTATTGTTTATCTTGCCCACTAAAGAGAATATTTTTGTTCCTTTGCTCCCTTTTGTGCCTATTTTGGAATACCATTCAGCGCCTTTATTTATGATCAGAGGGACATTGGCCCATGTCTCCACATTATTGATATTGGTCGGTTTGCCCCATAATCCTTTTTGAGCCGGGTAAGGAGGCCTCTGACTGGGGAAAGCCCGCTTCCCTTCTATGGAGGCCATCAAAGAAGTCTCTTCACCCGAAACGAAAGCCCCCGCTCCTTTAAAGACGTGAATATCGAATCCGAACTCCGACCCAAGAATGGATTCACCGAGTAAGCCCAGATTTTTAGCCTGGTCAATAGCCCGAGTCACATTTTTCACAGCCAGGGGATACTCCATCCGCACATATATGTAACCTTCAGTCGCTCCGATGGCGTAAGCCCCGATGATCATGCCTTCTATGACACTATGCGGATTGCCTTCCAGAAGGCTCCGGTCCATGTATGCGCCCGGGTCTCCTTCGTCTGCATTGCAGATGACATACTTCTTGTCAGAGTTGACCTTATGGCAAATTTCCCATTTTTTTCCTGTCAGAAAACCGGCCCCTCCTCTCCCTCGCAAGCTAGAGGCTTTAATCTCCTCGATAACTTCTTCTGAAGTCATATCGAAAAGGATCTTGGTTAAAGCCTTGTACCCATCCAGAGCGATATAATCTTTGATATCCGTGGGATCGATAAAACCATTATTCCCAAAAATAATGCGCTTCTGCTTTTTATAGAAGGGGACATTTTTTTCATGGACGATCTTTTCTTGCGTTCTCGGGTCAACATACAGGAGTCTGTCGATGATTTTCTTGTCGATGATAGTCTCCGCGATGACTTCTTTGATATCTTTAAGTTTAATCCTCTGATAAAAAACTCCATCAGGTTGAATAACAACTATCGGTCCCCTCTCACAGAAACCATGGCACCCGGTTGTTCTCACATCGACTGAATCCTGAAGCCTCTGATTTCTGATTTCATCCTCAAAGGCCTGAGCGACTTTTAGACAGCCATACGCATGGCAACCCGTGCCTCCACAGACAGTGATGCATGTTTTCCGTCTCTTCCGGGATTCGGAAATTTCCTCTCTTATATTGTCTATTTCAGTGGTGTTAAATTCATCCATTATTCAGAGCCATTCCTTTTTTTGTTCATTAATTCATCGATGATTTTATCTACCTCTCTTGTCTTCAACTGACCATGATACTCTCCATCCGCGATGGCGATAGGCCCTAATGCACAGGCCCCAACACAATTGACAGTTTCCAAGGTAAACTGATTATCCTCGGTCGTTTCTCCTGATTCGATTCCCAGCTTTCTCTTGAACTCATCCAGAATCATGGGCGCTCCTCTCACGTGGCAGGCTGTTCCCATGCAGATGGTGATCAGATGTTCTCCCCGCGGCTTGAGAGAAAAAGCTTTGTAGAATGTCAAAACTCCGAATATCTCACTTTCAGAAATTTTCAGCTGCTTGGAGATTTGAGAGATTGCTTGAGCCGGCACGTAGCCGAACTCTTTCTGGACCTCATGAAGGATATGTATGAGTTCCCTTTGATCCTTTTCTGATTCATCCATGTGCTTTTCCATCTCAATTGACCCTTACAAAAAAGAATTAATATCTTTATAATCCAGACCAAATCTTTCGGCGATATTCTCTTTAGAAATATTCCCTCGAAAGACATAAACTCCCCTCGCCAGAGGCCGTTTCTCTTTCAAGGTCTGCTCAATCCCTTTCTCTCCTATCTCGATGAGACAGGGCGCAACCAGATTGGATAAGACTTTTGTCGAAGTGCGACTGACAGCAGAAGTGATATTGGGAACGCAGTAATGAATGACTCCCTCATCGATGTAAGTGGGCTGTTCAAGAGTGGTTAAACGGCTTGTCTCGACACACCCTCCCTGATCGATTGCCAGATCGATGATGAGGGAACCTTTTTTCATGCTTTTGACCATATCGCGTGTAATCATGATCGGCGCTTTTTCGCCGGGACGAAGGACGGCTCCGATAAGGATATCTGCGATTTTTGTCATCCGCGCCAGGTTGTATTGGCTGGCAAACAGAGTGATCAACCTCCCCGAGGTCATCTCTTCCAATTCTCTCAGTCTATCCATATAACTGCCCAATGCAATCGTATGCGCTCCGGCTCCGAGCAGGCTCTTTACGGCGCTCCTGGCTAAAACACCGCTCCCGACAACAACAGCTGTCGCAGGAGGAACAGTCACCACTCCTCCGAGAATCACCCCCTGTCCACCATAGCTGGTCTGAAGATACTGACCTGAGATTGCCAGGCACATCTGTCCGGCAATCTCACTGAGACTCTCAATAAAAGGAAGGTCTCCTTTCTCATCCTGAACAATCTCATAGCCTATGATGGTGACATTTTTCTTGAGAAGTTCTTCAAAAATCGCTTTTCGAGCAACGGCTAAATGGTGAAACCCGAATAAGATCTGGTCTTTTTTAACAAGTTTGCATTCTTCATCATTCAGGGGAGAAATATTGAGCACGACATCCGAGCGGCCAAAAACCTCCTCTTTGGTAAAAACAATTTCCGCCCCAAGATCACTGTATTCTTCATTGCTGTATCCAGCTTTTAATCCGGCGCCAGCCTGGACATAAACTGTGTGTCCGTGCTCGACCAATAATGAAATTCCACTCGGACTCAAGCCCACTCTGTTCTCGATTTTATAGCTTTCATTCAGTACACCGACATTCATACTTTCCTCCTGAACATTACAGGACAGACTATATTAGCAAGTTACTCTGTCAAGGGCAATAATAATGAAAAAAAACATCAAAAAAAATAATAAAATGGGAACAAACCTTAAAAAATTGGGGATCGCGTCTCAATATTTGGCATTCTGGGGTCAGGGCTTGACTTTGGACTTCCCAACATCGAGATCAAGCCTTGTCCGGATGTTGAACATTTAACACTATTCTCGTTTTGATTAAACCCAGACAAACAATCTCTTATCCCCCATTGTCCCAAGTCAAGCCCTGACTCCGGTATACAGGGGAGACGCGGCCCCTACATAAAAAGCTTAAAAGTTAAAAAGATATAGATTATATACAGCGCCAAAAAAACGAAACCTTTTGCTTTTCCCAACCGGCACCCGATTCTCATCGCTACCAGCATGGTCAAAACGATCAAAATCATGTAAGGAAAGGTGAAATTCATCACCTTCAATTCAACCGTAATGGGATTAGCGATTGAGGAGACGCCGATAATCCAGAGCACGTTGAGGATGTCTGCCCCGATGATGTTCCCCACAGCCATCTCTCCTTCTCCCTTGATCGCAGCAGTCACACAGGTACTTATTTCGGGGAGTGATGTTCCGATAGCCAAAACAATCAGCCCGATTATGGTTTCGGAGACAGAAAAATATTCGGCGATGTGTTCGGCGGCCCAGACAACGACAGCACTTGTCGCCACAACTCCCGCAAGTCCCATAACAAACAAGAGTGTCAGCCGCCTCAGCTCTATTCTTCTGTGCAGGGAGGATCTCTCGACTTCCAACTCTTCTCTCCTATTTCCCGGACTGTCTTTAGCGAACCGCAAGCCTTTCTTTTTGAGGATAAAGACGTAATAAACGCAGAGAATCAAGACAAAGCCAGCGCCTTCCAGGCGGCCAATCGTGCCGTTTCTTGCCAGGATATAAGCCAGAATATCGATCGAGAGAAGAAAAGCTCCGACAACTTTGAGCACCCGACAGTTCACATAGATCACCGTCGGGGCGAGGATGGCGGCCAGCGCCAGGGCGATTCCATCATCACAGATAACAGAGCCGATCGCGTTGCCCAGGGCGAATTCCGGCTTACCTTTAATGGCCGCAATGACAGACACAAAAAATTCCGGCGCCGTGGTGGCCATCCCCACCAGAACAATCCCGATGACCATTTTGGAAATGTTCAGCACTCTTGCGATGCCAGAGGCTCCTTTCACAAAAAAACTCGCGGATTTGAACAGAAAAGCAAAAGAAACGATCAAGGCGATAAAATATATATAGATCATTCGAGTGCGCTATTTCCTGCTGCCTGAATTATTCATAAAATCTACCGACACCCTATTCTAATCCTTTCCTATGGATATTAATTCATTATATGTCGGCATTTTTTACCCTTCGGGCGAGCCGGTCTCGCCCCATCTACTTCGTTACAGCACAATCGCGGTGGACGACCACAGCTTCATGCGCTGTGCCTCGTATCTACAGCAACCTCGACTCGTGAATAATCCAGGTTAAATAATTTCTCCGTTCACGATAGTCATCTTGACTCCTGTATTCTGAATCTCCTCAGGAGGTATCTCGAATATATTCTGCGTGAGCACCACAAGGTCAGCCAGTTTTCCCGCTTCGATGGAACCTTTTATCCTCTCAGAGAACTCGGCGTAAGCTCCATTGAGAGTATACCCTCTCACAGCCTCCTCTAACGGGATCTTCTGTTCCGGAAACCAGCCCTCTGGATGCTTGCCATCCAGAGTCCGTCTCGTCACCGCCGCATAAATCCCGGTCATCGGGTCCAGAGGAGCCACTGTCCAGTCTGAACCACAGGCCAGCACAGTGCCTTTCTCCAGAAGAGATCGAAAAGCATAGGTTGTTTGGCATCTTTCTTTCCCGATCTTTTTCTCTGCCCACCGCCCATCGTCTATAGCGTGATAGGGCTGGACTGAAGCGATAACTCTCAATTTGGCCATCCGCTCGATATCTTCGGAAAGGAGGTGCTGAGCGTGTTCTATCCGCCAACGTCTGTCTCGTTCACCGCCTCGAGCCATGGCTTTTTCAAAGATGTCGAGGATAACATGATTGGCCCTGTCTCCTATGGCATGAACAGCCACCTGAAGGCCGGCTTTGTCCGCCTCCAGGATTCTTCGCTCCATGACTCCCTCAGGGAACATCTGGGAATGAAACAGTCCTGTTTTTTCAGCGTCATCGGCGTAGGGCTCGAAAAACAGGGCGGTGGATGAGCCCAGTGACCCGTCGACAAATCCTTTGAGCCCTCCGATTTTAAGAAAAGTACTTCCCTTCAGAGTTTCCGGCATAAGCTTCTGGTAAAGGCCGATCTCTTCTATTGATATATAGACACACAAACGGGAAGTCAGCCTCTTCTTCTTCAACAGTTCCTGGTAGACCTCAACATTTCCCGCATAAGCCATGTCGTGCACGGATGTCACTCCACAGTCTGCGGCACGCTTGAGGGCGACCTCGGCGGCCTTCATCTTGACTTGGAGAGATGGCTCGGGGATGTGTTTCATGACCAGTTCCATGGCTGCGTCCTTTAAAATGCCTGTCGGTTCTCCGGTACTGCGATCTTTGAGAATCTCTCCTCCCTCAGGAGAAAGAGTCTCTCTTGTGATTCCAGCGATCTTCAAGGCCAAGCTGTTAGCCAAAACCATATGTCCGTCATGGCGGTTGATGCACACGGGATTATGGGGAGTGACCTCATCAACCCATTCTTTTCTCGGTAACTCTGGGGGATCAAAGGATTGGTGGTCCCAGTTTCCGTTGAGGATCCATTCTCCTTTTCCCATTCCTGCGGCTCTTTCTTTTATTCTGGAAACGAATTCCTCCCGACTTTTGACCTCACGCAATTGAATGCTCAGGAGAGAAAATCCTCCATCGAGAAAATGGGTGTGGCTGTCGATAAAGCCTGGAAGGACCAGATCTCCGTTCAGGTCGATGACCTGTGTTTTATTCCCCACGGCCTTTTTGATTTCAGCAGTGGATCCAACCTCCAGGATTTTTTCTCCCTTCATGGCCACAGCTTCCGCCCATGGCTGATCAGGATTGACTGTCCAGACAGACCCATTGAGGAGAACGAGGTCAGCCATTTTTTCCTCCGGGCCTGGGCTGCAGGCAAAGGTCACGCAGAAAAGAAATCCCAAAAGAATAATCCTTAATCCTCTCACTCATTCCTCCTCTTCTGTCTATTCTCCAGGTTAGGTGTCCATTCATAAGGGGATTCTTTCAAAATCCTCAGGAATAATCAATTTACCCGTGTAGTTTTTTCGTATTTCTTCCTCGATCTCCTGGACCGAAAAATCCAATTCCCCGAAAAAGTGACAGGGCAAGAGACATTTGATCCCGTATCTTTGAGAATGCTGGCCCAGCTGGAGTGAATGTGTGTGCATCGCTTTGAGGGACGGATAATCCTTGAACACACGAGATGGCGCACTGCAGTCGTGCACAAGATAATCCATCCCAGCGGCAAATTGAAAAAGAGAAGGATCGCAGGGTGTATCGCCTGAATAAACCAACTCTTTCTTTTCCTCATTGAAGCGAAAATGAAAAGCCAGAGAAGAAGGACTGTGTGGGACTTTGAGAGATGCGCAACGAATGGAATTTCCCAACTCGAAGCTTTCGCCAGCATCAAGAGGAACGAAGTCGATCCGGGTCTTAACCTTTTTCTCTCTTAAATGAAACAAGTCCAGAAGGTTTTTACATAAAAGAACAGATTCCGATGAACCGTAAAGCCGGATACTCCCTTCATCCAGCATCAGGCTGTGCACGAGTGAAGGCAATCCGTAGATATGGTCAGGATGGATATGGGTTACCAATAGTGAGGTGATACACCTGGGCTCGAGTTTTAACTTTTTAATTTTCTGAAAAATGCCTCCAGGGCAGTCGACAAGGAACAGCCCATTTTCCTGCTTTATGAGAAAAGAGGTATTATCCCTCTCTTCGGATGCAACAGACCCGCCGGTCCCTAAAAAATAAAGCTCAATCATTTTTTTATGTGAATTGTGCCAGAGTCCTTTATAAAAAAATTAATTTTTAAAATCAACTCCTTTGTCCTTTGGGATCAGGCCTCCAAAATTTCAATGATTCATACTATACTGATATTTTTCAAACATCTATATTTATAAAGTAAAGTCATTTAAAAAGGAATAAAATCAATATATTATAGAATTTTTGGACGCCTGATCCCAATCTTCGATGGAAAAAATATTTGACAGGTCCAATCCGGATTAGATAAAAAAAAGTCATGAGAGAAGAGATCAATGTATCTGCACCAGGAAGAGTGTGCCTTTTCGGTGAGCATCAGGACTATTTCGGTTTACCCATCATTGCCGCGGCGATCGACCTTCGAATTTCAATAAGCGGCAAAAAACGAAAGGATAACATTCTCAATATAGATCTTCCTGATATCGGAGAAACTGAAGAATTTACACTCGAAAAAGAGGTGGAATACACTAAGGAAAGAGATTATTTGAAAAGTGCTGTGAATGTCTTAAAAAGGAAAGGTATCCGCTTTCCCTCTGGCTGGGATTGTCTTATCCGAGGCACCATTCCTATAAATTCAGGGACTGCCAGCTCCTCTGCCCTTGTCGTAGCCTGGATAAAATTCCTCCTGGAAACAGCTGAAGATGAGAGAGCCAACGCCGCTGATGAAATTGCAGAGCTGGGCTTTTTGGCCGAAGTGGCTGAGTTTGGAGAGCCTGGAGGAAAAATGGACCACTTTTCCTCTGCTCTGGGAGGCGTGGTGACTATCGATTTTAATGAGGAATTGAAAGTCAAACAGCTGCAAAATTCTTTGAAAGAATTCGTTCTTGCCGATTCCCTCCAGAAAAAAGATACGACCGGAATGCTGGGTTACATTAAGAGCCATGTTCTGGAAGGAGTCGCCAGCATTCAAAACAGGATCGATGGATTCAACCTGAAAAGCCCTCTCGCACAAAGAGAAAACGATGAGATAGAAAAGTTATCACAGGATGTTAAAAGACTGCTGAAAGGAACACTTCTCACAAGGGATCTCACGGCCGAGGGAAAATCCCTTTTTCAATCGGAAGCTTTTGACCACCATCGATTCGGCGAATTGCTTTCCCGTCAGCATGAAGTCCTCAGGGATTACATCTGCATCTCAACTCCAAAAATCGAGCAGATGATAGATGCCTCAATCGAGGCCGGCGCTTTGGGAGCTAAGACGAACGGCTCAGGAGGAGGAGGATGCATGTTTGCCTATGCGCCTGAGAAAGCAGATCACGTTGCCGAAGCCCTAGAAAAAACTGGCGCTAAGGCTTACATCGTTCGAGTGGATACAGGAGCCAGGAAGGAGGATAAATGATAAATGCCACTCAAATCAGAAAAGGAATGGTCATAAAAATCGAGGGGAATCTCTACAAAGTGCTAGAAGCGACTCATGTCACTCCCGGAAAAGGGCAGGCATTGATGCAAACAAAACTCCGTAATCTCAGTGACCAAACCCTGCTCGATTACAGGTTCCGGTCAAAAGACAAGGTCGAACAGGCCTATCTTGAAAAAGTCGAGATGGAATTCCTCTATCAGGACGGGGATGACTATGTATTTATGAACCTTGACAACTACGAACAGATCAAGCTCTCTAAAGGTATCATCGGCAGCGAAGTCGCCTATCTCATTCCCAATGTTGTCTTTTTCATAGAGATGCATGAGAGAAATCCGGTGGGAGTCGAACCTCCTTTAACGCTCGATTTAAAAGTGATAAAAACCGAACCTTTCCTTAAAGGCGCCACTCAATCCGCGAGCAGCAAACCCGCAGAACTTGAAACAGGAATCACCATCAATGTTCCTCCGTTTATTAAAGAGGGAGATATCATCCGCATCGACACCAGGGACAATAAATACCTGGAAAGAGCAAAATAAACAGATGGGGGACGTTCCCCAAGGTACCACCTTAGCTCAATTTGTTCGTTATTTTTGCTGATTGTCTATAAGTCCATCTATAAAAGATTAACTTATTGAACTAAGGTGGTACCTTGGGGAACGTCCCCGTTAAGTTAGAAGGTTTGTCTGTGGACCCCGATATTCCCGTGGCTATCCCGAACTTTGACAGTAATCAAGTTGTCAAATTGGGGAGGCAAAGTAATTGATATCCTGAAACTTTCCTGTTTCGAGTCGCAAATCCCATCCTCAGAGAAAATGCTTTTCCACTCATTAGGTCTGATGAGGTATTTCACTTCCTGGATGGAAGACATTAAATCCTCAGCGACAAAAGTAACGACCAGCTTATTCTTTTCCCTGTTCACCTTGAAGTCCTTGATAGTGGGGAGAGAATTATCGATGACCAATGGAAGGGCGACCTTCTCAGCTTTAAACTCCATCCCGGAAGGATTGGAAGGACTATCAGAAGCCACGACTTTCAATAAATACACGCCATCAGGAAGGGAAAGAGTGTCAAAGGCATAGATTGGTTCATTCCAATTCTCTTTTAGAATCCTCCACTTATTTTCATCCTCTTTTCTGATAGAGATTGAATAATTAAGGCTATCTCCATTCTCATCATTCGCTTCCCAAACAGCGGTCTGGAATCCTTTTTTTTCGGCTTTTTTCGGAATGATTATTGCCTCTGCTTCTTCCTGTTCTTCGTTCTTCTCCGAAATGTTGGTATCCACCCCCCAAATGACTTCTGTTTGGATCGGAGGCTTCAGATAGACCACGTTTGCCGGAAGTAAGGTCAGCTTGGTGATTTCCGGCGCGAGGTTTGTCTGAAGGTAATACAGGGAGATCTTTCTGAGAAGCGGTGAGACTTTACCGGATTGTGTTTTAAACATAACTCTGAACTGGAGATAACGGGCTTTAGGGCTGAGAATCTGTTCTCCCTCTTTGTTCTGGTATGGCGGTGACCAATCACTCCAGGTCACGTTAGGCCTGTTTGAATTTCCACTCCGTGTTTGAAACTGAAGGTTGCATCCAGAGGGAACCTCCGATTCCCATTCCATTCTTCCCCAAGATGATACAGTTCGAGTATCAATCACATGACTCAGATAATCCCCAGTGAGTACCTGCTCAGGATGGACGATACTCAAGCTGGGAGGATTGTTGGAAAGCATATAGATTTTTTGGTCAAACAGAAGAAGAGAATAAACCTGTGCAGAATTCTTCTGGATCAGAAGTGAAGTCTCCTCGTTTTGATCTACCGAATAAACTCGTCCCTTATCTCCTGTTCCAAATAGAAGTTTATCCTCTGTTTCATTCCATGACAGACTGTAAATCAATTCATCGCTGGACTGCCAGATCCTTTTCACTACTCCTTGGGAGTTGACTTTGTAGAGAGCCCCGGGCTGCTCCTGGCTTGAAAGCTGCATTTCCTCCGATAGCACGGAAGTCGGGGTGACTGTGATGCGGGCACCTGTTTCTGTCTTAACAGTGATAGGAAGCCCTATCTCTTTTTTGGGGCTAATAATCTTTCCGCCAGCCGCCGCATAAACATTCCCTTCTTTGTCCAGTGCGAGACTCCTCATTTCCTCATAAGAGGATTCGAACAGAATGGCAGGCTTCTTCCCCCTGGAAATTCGGTAAACTCGGCCTCTTCCTCCGGTTCCGGCGATAATATCTTGATTCACATCTTTTTCGATGCACAGAACATGATTTTCTTCAAATCCCAGAACCTGCCTTCCTTCGCCTTCTGTGTTGATTTCATAAATCGCGCCGTTCTCGCCCACTGCGGCCAGCAAAACTCCCCGCTCGGAAAAAAACAGGTCCCAGATGTATTTTTCGCGCGGATTGAAAAAGGGGCTTCCTTTGCCTTTTCCTGTAATCTTGTAGATCTTCCCGTTCGGTGAGGTTCCTGCATACAGGTTTCCTCTCCTATCCTGAGTCATGCAGTAAATATCCATTTCAGGCACCTGGAAATATAACTCTGGGGTCCCGCTCTTTCCGATTTTATATATCTTCCCGGCGTGCCCTGTCCCCAGGAATATTTCTCCCTGCTGAGTGAGGAGATGGGATAAATAAAATTCCTCAACAGGAGCGTCAATCGTCTCTTCTTTAGGAGATAGGGAAAGAACGCCCTCATAAGAGAGTGAGATTCCATCCAATTTTCCTTTTAAAAATTCATCTTTGCTCCGGATTTCCCATTTCTGAGGAACAACACCATGCAGTGCTTGAACTGCAAGGATAGTCATCACGAAAAACAGGATCCGCACTCTTTTCATTCCCTTTTTCTCCTATTCTTTAATTTTAATCGGAATCACAGCCTCTCCCCTGAAAACATACGGAATGGGCAGTTGATATTCCATCAAGGTCGATCGACTGAGCTCGGTTGGAGATGACGCTGCCGCACGGGGAGAAGCGAACATGGATTTCATGGAGGGAGGCAAATTCGACATTTCCTCCCCCTTAAGAAATATTCCAGGTTTGGAAGCGAGTATCTTGATGTATATTCGGTTGTTTTTTCTGAGACTGCTCAGCATCCGGATAAGCTGGCTCAAGCTCCTGGGAATAAATGTTGTGGTTCGATACTGACTCATCTCGATTTTTGCCATCGATGCCGCGTCTGCGACAACAAGCTGAAATTCAGAACCCGCAGGCAGGTGAGGAATCTGGATATTTCCTTCTTCACTCCGGCTTTCTCCTCTGAATGTCCGGTAATCTATTTTCACCTTGATGTTCTCGCCAGGTGAAGCTTCATATTTATCCAGCCAGACCTTTTCCAGAGAGGCAAACCTGACTTCTTCGAACGCCTGTATACCCAGGTCTATGCGGTGAATCCCCAATTCTTCGAATTCATTATTGGTTAAGAAATAAGTGACGGCAGCCACAAGGCTTGAGAGGTTCACGACAGAAGCATCAAATTGGCCGGAGAAAAGGTCTTCGAGACGGATGTTCATCCCATTTTCCAGGTAGATGTTCCCCAGGAGCCCAAGAGAAAGGTCCCCGATTGCTCTTTCTTCCGTTGTCAGGATGCTCCCGAGCGAAACATTGATCAAAAGGGGAGTCAAAATCTTATCATCGACCACGCCTATCTTGTAATCTTTAATTTCACCATTGGAGTCCATTATCTTCACATTCACAGGAACGCGCCGGGGAATTTTCCCCATCTCACCAAAAAGTCCTGAAGCTCGATCCTGCGAAAATTTTCCAACAAGGCTATCTGTAACACCCAGCTTGAAAGAGGACATAAGACTGGGAACAACTGTTATCACTCTGGCTTTGGTCATGGCATAATCAACCGAGCCTAAATTGTAGATGGGATGGCCAAAAGCCAGGATGTTGTTCCCATCAATATAGGTCACTGTCCCTATGGCAGACATATCCATATCTCCGCTGACTAACTGAATGGCCACAGGGCCTCCTTCTTCAAGTGTCAGGTCTGGAGGCGAAATTTTTTCTACAGATTGGCCCGAAGGAGCGCTTTGAACAGGATCGAATCCCAGATTCGAGAAAAAAGATTTGGATTGGTCAAACGCATAGGAAGAAAATCCACTGAAAACAAGGGGGACGTTCAAGGGCTTCAAAGCTTTCCCTTGGGTAAAGAATGTGGATTTCGAATGAAAAAATTCTTTGTTTAGCTCGATAAGTTCATCTAGAGTCAGGTGCTTTTTTATGGAGACCTGAGGAGAAAAACTAGGGCCTTCCGTTTTTTCTTCGGAAATAGAGATCATATCCGCAATAGGAGTGATACCCGCGATCGGCTCCTTAACAAAAGTCCCAAGGCTGTAGGCAATGGCTCCAATGAGCTTGCCATCCACATAAACCGGGCTCCCGCTCATTCCAGAGATAACACCCGTATCACCCAGAATACCTCCTCTAAGCTTTGCCAGGATGAGACTCTTTTTTGGCTCGATATTCTTGAGCACACCAATAATTTCCACATCGAACTCTTCTACCCGGCTTCCCTCAAAGACACTCTTTCCCTTTCCTTTCATTCCGACCTTGATCTGATCCAACGGGAGGATGGGAACCGACCCTTCCCCTGCCACACCAAACATGCAGATTATTAGTAAAAGCAAGAATAGCTGTTTAAATTTTTCTCTCATTGTATTCTCTTCAACCATCCTAAACAGGGAAGCAAACACATCGACCAATAAATTAGATTCTTTTCATTCATTTTATTATTCCCAGCTGCTTGCCACATTTTTCGAAAGTCGCGATCACCTTATCGAGCTGTTCATCCGAATGAGTCGCTGAATAGCTTGTCCTTATCAAAGCCTGCCCCTTGGGAACTGCGGGATAGATCACAGGATTCGTGAAAAGGCCCTCATCTTTAAGGAGCTTCCACAACATGAAAGCCAACTCATCAGCGCCAATGATAAGTGGGATGATTGGTGTTTCTGTGGGACCTGTGTTGTAACCTAGAGCCTGGATTTGGGTCTTCATTTTTTTGGTGATTCTCCACAGCCTTTCTCTTCTTTCCGGTTCATCCTCTATGATATCAAGCGTTGCCAGCACTGTGGCGACAGAGGCTGGGGTAATGCTCGCACTGAAAATCAGGGCCCGAGCAAAGTGTTTGATGTAAGAGATGACTTTTTTGTCTCCGGCAACAAATCCCCCCAAAGAGGCAAAAGATTTGCTGAAGGTACCCATTACCAGGTCAACATCATCCTCGACTCCAAAATGTTCGCATGTCCCCCTTCCGTTCTTTCCCATGACTCCTATGCCATGCGCATCATCCACCATAACTTTTGCATTGTATTTTTTGGCCAGCTTGATGACTCCTGGCAGGTTAGTCAGGTCGCCTTCCATGCTGTAGACACCATCAACAACAATCAATCTCCCGGTATTCTTATCCAAGGAAGCAAGTTGCCCCTCCAGTTCTTCCATATCATTGTGCTTGTACTTGTAGACATTTCCGTGAGACAACCGACAGGCATCGACTATGCTGGCGTGGACCATCCTGTCTGTTAGGACCGCATCTCCTTTTCCAATCAGGGTTGAAATAATGCCCTGGTTAGTCTGGAAACCCGTGCTGAAAGCAAGGGCAGCCTCTTTTCTTGTGAATTTGGCCAGCCTCTCCTCTAATTCGACATGAATATCCAGTGTACCATTTAAAAATCTTGAACCACAGGTGGCGACTCCATACTTCTTAACAGCATCCTGAGCCGCTTTCTTGACCTTGGGATGATCCAGCAGCCCTAAGTAGTTGTTGGAGCCAACCATAACCATCTCTCTTCCGTCAACGACAACTTTGTTACCTTTAACTTCCTGGATAGGCATGAAATACGGATATATCCCCATGGCAATGGCCTCATCCGCACGCGTGAATTCGTAACATTTATTAAAAATGTTCACTGCTGCCTCCTCCTTAAAACTCCTCCTCTTTCAAAAAAGTTCCCGTCATCACGCTTAAACATTCTTCCATAATGCCAAAATATTTATAAGGTTCATGTTTGACCATGGAAAGTAATTTTCATACAATCGTACAAATGAAAGTCCTCATCACAGGAGGAACTGGCTTCATCGGGAGTCACCTCATTGAACTGTTTCTCAAGAAGAACGCTGAGGTATTTGCGCTCGTCCGGAATCTCAATAATCTCAAATGGATAAAAGGACTCGACATTCAACTTCTCAACGGGGATCTCTTCTCCCTTCCTTCGCTTCCAGCAGGCATTGACTATGTCTTCCATGCTGCCGGATTAACCAAAGCTTCCAAGGCGGCAGATTATTATACAGTAAACCATCAAGGGACAGCAAGTCTTTTCGAGGCTCTCCGCACTCAAAAGGTTATCCCAAAACGAATCATCTACCTCAGCAGCCTCGCAGCTGTCGGGCCTTCCTCTGGCGCAGAGCCCGTTCAAGAAACGACTCCAGCTCACCCCATCACCCATTACGGCCGGAGCAAACTCTTGGGTGAAACCGAAGCATTAAAATTTAAAGATATTTATCCGATTGTTATTCTGAGAATAGGAGCCGTTTTTGGCCCGAGAGATACCGACTCCATTCGCTATTTCAAATGGATAAAACGAGGAATCCTTCCAACGCTCGCATCCATGCCAATACGAGTGAGCCTGTGTTATGTCAAAGACCTCGTCGAAGCCTCTTACTTTTGTTCCCAGAAAGAGCTGGACAGCGGCGAGATATTCAATATTGCGAATCCAACCCCTCACAACTGGGATGATATCGGCCAATCAGCGGGCCAGGCAATGGGAATAGAATTAAAAAAAGTGAGGATTCCTCTTCCCTTCCTTTATCTTGCTGCTCTAACCTCCGAGATAAAAAGCAAAATAACAGGATCTTCGAACATCTTCGACCGGAATAAATTTCGAGATATGAAACAGAAAGGTTGGATTGCGGACACAAGTAAGGCGACAGAGAAATTGTCTTTTCAACCTCGTTACACTCTTCAGGAAGCTGTAAAGGAAACGATCGACTGGTACATCGAAAATAAGTGGCTGTAGATTAAAAAAGGGGACAGGTATTCGCGCCCAGTAATTTGTGAACACTTTCTTGTTGTCATTGCGAGCGAAGCGTGGCAATCTCATAGAGTGAAATAAATTTCCAATAGAAGGAAAACAGCCTTTAATCTTATGAGATTGCCACGCTCCCTTTGGTCGCAATGACACTTTTATCTTCAGCATCACAAATAAAAATGTTACCTAATTAGTGAGCATAAACAACAGGCTGCTTTTTACTGTTTACTCATCGATGGACAGAGAAACAGTAAATTTTGAATGGCTTTTCAAACACCACCCTTCCTCTTTAGAGCAGACGAAATAGTCTATTCTCCCCTCAAGAAGATGGTTGCCTTTCGCTGCATCCGGGCTGATCCTAAAAGATATTTCGAAAGGGTTCTTCAAATTCAAGTATTCCTCTCCCATTTCTTCCAGTATCTCAATACCCAGATCTGAGTCTGTGAATTTCTTTTTATTAAAAATAATCCCCTCAATGGGACTGAACTCGATTGTAAAAGAGGGTTGAGGATTGATGGTCAATCCTTCTTGAAGAATGAGTTTCAGGATGACTTTCCCCTCCTGGCTCTGGGAAAGATTTTTTGGACTCACAGAGGTCTCGACTTTCAGGATATCCTCTTCCTGAGCAAAAGGAAAAAGAGTGAAGCAGAAAATGAAAAGAAAAAGAAAAAAGTATTTTTTCAAAGCCATTCCTCCGTCATTCTTTAAACAAACGCATATGACCTTTTTTTATTTTACTCGAATCAATAAAATTAGTCTTTATTTTTATTTTTTTATCCATTATAATCGGCTGAAAACGCAATGAGTCTTAAATCAATTATCATTGGAACCGGCCATTTCGTCCCTCCCAATGTTGTGACAAACCTCGACCTCGAAAAAAAGATGAACACGACTGATGAGTGGATCCGTCAAAGGTCAGGTATTGTTGAGAGGCACTATGTGGAGCCTGGCGTGGGAAGCTCTGATCTCGGCTATGAAGCGGCTCAGCGAGCCATTGACGACGCGAATATCGACAAATCAGAGATAGATTTTATCATCGCCGCCACGCTATCTCCTGATCACTATTTCCCAGGAATAGGAGTCATGGTCCAAGCCAAGCTGGGTCTTTCCGGAATCGGTGCCCTTGATGTGAGAAATCAATGTACGGGTTTTATATACGCGCTTTCCGTGGCTGATCAGTACATCAAGGCTCAAACGTACAAAAAAATTCTCGTTGTGGCTGCAGAGGTGCAAACATCAAACCTCGACTATTCTGATGACGGAAGAGATCTTGCTGTACTCTTCGGGGACGGAGGGGCCGCTGTTATTCTTGAACCCAACGACAAAGATGATGGCAAAGGCATCTTATCCACCCATCTCTTCTCAGACGGCAATTACATTTCAGACCTCTGGATGGAAAAGCCAAGCCCTAAAGATAATCCAACGTTCAAAAAAGAGTACTTCGATGAAAAAAAATACTATCCCCGCATGAGCGGACGGAACGTTTTTAAGAACGCCTCAGAAAAAATGCCCGCCGCTGTAAGAACTGCGCTCGAGCACAACAACATCACGATTGAAGATGTGGATCATCTCCTCCCCCATCAGGCAAACGACAGGATCTCCCTGATGGTGGCGAGAAATTTGAGAATTCCTGTTGAAAAAGTAATCAGAAACATAGATCGTATGGGAAACACAACTGCGGCTTCCATCCCCATTGCTCTGGATGAAGCCTTGAAAAACGGAAGGATTAAGGAAGGCGACACAGTA
>Ga0209636_10002998_pt1 | contig 17221 bp, 12 predicted proteins | sample DeeMarSWOR152_54_FD_187464 | JGI IMG/M metagenome (GOLD analysis project Ga0209636, IMG submission 187464) | Marine sediment microbial communities from White Oak River estuary, North Carolina - WOR-1-52-54 (SPAdes) (version 2) | ecosystem: Environmental > Aquatic > Marine > Intertidal zone >...
TGTGAATCGAAAATTATTTCTCCCGAAGTGGGAGTGTCTAGCAGGTGTAGTAGTCTTAGTATTGTGGTTTTACCCGAACCGTTTGGACCGATTATTACGAAGGTTTCCCCTTTTTCGACTTCGAAATTAACGTTTTTTAGGACTTCTTTTTCTGAAAACTTTTTTGAGACGTTTTTGAACTCGACGAAGGGCATCAACACCTATCTCCGCTGTAGATATGTGAGGAGTAAGTTTACAAGGAAAGCAATAGTTAAAAGGGTTATTCCAAGAGATATAGCTAGATCAAAGTTTCCCCTGCCTGTTTCAAGAACTATTGCAGTAGTCATTACCCTTGTTTTACCTTCAAAGTTTCCTCCAACTATTATTACCGCACCTACTTCAGATATTGCTGCTCCAAAAGCGGCGATAACTGAAGCCATAATGCCGATTTTTGCTTCTTTTAAAATCATAGTATTACTTTGATTAGTATCGGCTCCTAGAGAAAGGGCTGTATCTCTGATGCGTTCATCAACACTTGCAACAGCAGAAGTGGTTATTCCTGTTACTATTGGTATGGTAAGGATTAGTTGAGCTATTATCATCACCGTGGGTGTGAAAAGTAAACCAGTCTGTCCTAAAGGTCCAGATCTTGAATATAGAATGAAAACCAGAAGTCCCACGAGAACTGGTGGAAGTCCCATAAACGTGTTTATTATTGTTCTTAAAAACTCTTTTCCACGGAATTCGTGAAGAGCGATAAAGGATCCCGAGGGTATGCCTATGCAAGCAGATAAAAAGACTGCTGTTCCAGAAATCCTTAAGGAGAGTAGAGTGATCTCTAAAACTTCCTTATTGAAAAGTAGTTCAACCATGGTTATTTCACCTTTAATGAGGGATTTATTAATTTGTTAGTAATATTTCCCTTCTATCGTCACCTTTCTAATAAATAAAAAAGGGGGGGAGAAGGGGAGAGGTTTGATAAAAATGGTAGAAATATATATGGTCATATTTTTATTCTTTTATTAGCTCGGGATTGCAAATTTTTCAATGACTAAGATACCTTCATTAAGTGCTGCTGCAGATGGAGGAGGGTCTAGACCGACTAATGGTCTGTTCTGTTCTTCTTCTTCGATTGTGGGACAATTAGTGTCATTTTTGTGGTGGCCATCTTCATCCCATAAGGAAAAGAAGAGTTGTTCGCCTTCTTTCGTGAAGCTGTCTATGAGTTGCTGTCCTTCAGCGGATATTAGGAATTTTACGAACTTCTTTGCGAGATTAAAATTAACATAGGGGTGGAGGGTTTGGTTTACCGTCATTACTCCATAGGGATTTAATAGGTCAGGATCTTCTTCAAATGTGATTTTTAAATTTGATAAGTCATCTTTTAGTGCTATCCATGTGCCCCTGTCGGTTAGGGTATAGGCATCGGTATATTCGTTTGTCGCTCTTAAAGTAGCAGCCATACCTGAGCCTGCTGATAAATACCAATCTTTACCAGTGATATCAGTATTATATTCATAGCCTGCTAATTCCCATAAGGATTTTTCTCGTTTGTGAGTACCTGAGTCGTCTCCTCTTGATATAAATTGGACGTTTCCCTCTTCTCCCTTGGTATAAATCGTTTGCATGGCTTGGGTTACGTTTATGACTAGTGCTAGATTAGCGGGATCGGCAAGGGGTCCTACTATGACGAAATCGTTATACATTACACAAAATCTCATAGATCCATATCCATCGGCCATGAATTGATCTTCGCTTGATCTTGCGTGTACTAGGACGACGTCACAATCACCGCGTTTGCCAGTTTCTAGGGCTTGTCCTGTTCCTACTGAAAGTATATCTACTTCGCAATCATTGTCTTCTTCAAAAGATGGTAGCATGTAATCGAGAAGTCCTGAATCGTAAGTACTGGTGGTTGTTGCGAGAATTAATATGTGTTGTTCCTCTTCGTCTTCCAACATATAGTAAGCGGTTGATGCAATAATTGCCGCTATGGCAATTATTGCGATTAAGGTCATTGTTTTTTGTGTAATTTCCATCTAGTTCACCTTTATTCTTTCTAAACATGTGTCCTATTTATGTCGTTATGTATGTAAAGTAATATCGGCAATTAATGAAATAAAAACTTATATATAAACGTTATGTATAAAAAGTAATATCGAAAATTAACAAATAAAAAAACTATAAATACACCAAAAAAACTAGAAAAGATGAACGGAGTATATCCTTCACCTCCTCAAAGTGATGACTAAAAATGTCCGAAAAAACTAGAACAGAATCCAAAAATTTAAAAGAACTCTTGGAAAGGGTTGAGCCTCACGCTAAAGTATGGCTAGAACACGAAGGAGAGTCGCTTGTAGGAAAGGGTAGAAGAAACCTTTTAAACGCTATAGAAAAAGAGAGATCCCTGTCTCAAGCGTCAAAAAGTACCAACGTGTCTTTTAGGGCAGCATGGAACTGGCTCCGGAAGATAGAGGAGAGGCTTGGAATAAAGGTAGTGGAGAGTGAAAAAGGAGGTGAAGGAGGCGGGGGTAGTACCATTTTAACAGAAGTAGGAAAAAGAATATTAAGAAAATATGATAATTTTGATGCCTATATTCAAGATGCTTTAAAAAATCCCGAGTTATGGGAGGCATGTGGTTTGAAATTAAGTGCAAGGAATAAGTTAAAAGGTGTGGTAAAAAGCGTGGAGAAAGATGGAGTAACTGCCAAAGTTAAAATAGAGATAAAAGTTCCAGCCACGGTGACAAGCGTAATCACAAAGGAAGCTGTGGAAGAACTTGAAATAAAGGAAGGAGACGAAGTAGAAGCGGTAATTAAGAGCACCGAAGTCATGGTACTCAAAAAATAAAAGAGTTCCCATTATTTTTTCTTTTTTTTCTTTTCTAAAGTGTTTTAAGAAGAAATTTTTACTAAAATGCTTGTTTAAAAGACTTTTTAATAGGGAAAAGCGAAAACTTTTTTAAATAATAAAAATCTTCTAAAAAGAAAACCTTTAATTTTTGTGTAAAGTCTACGGTAGGCTTATTTAAAGGTTTTAGCTAATTTGTTTAATTGTTTAATGGTTTACATTTGATACTCTAAAGAATTTTGGGAGAGTCAAAAATGGCTTTGTTAGAAAAAAGTTTCAAAGAAATTTCGCCTGTGGATGTAGGAATAATCTATGAAGGCGAAAGATTACGGTGGAAAGAAACCCATGTGGAGCTGGGTGGTATTAGATGTGATAAAAAGTTTGAAGTCGTAAAGGCAAGAAATATGGATGAGATAGAGGATGAAAAAACCATTGTTGTTGGAAAAGATATTGGCGAGCTTGAGCCTGAAAATACCTACAGGTTTGGAATCTTAGTAGAGGTAGCGGGTGCCCAAGTAGAAGAGGAGCTTGAGGGGGTCTTTGAAAGGCGAATCCACGACTTTACAAACTGGATCAACGGAGTAATGCACTTAAACCAGCGGTATGACGTGGTTATCCGTATCGGGAAAAAAACCTTCAAAGAGGGGTTCACCAAGTTTCAATACTGGGGAGATGTGCTCTGTAAACTCTTCAAAGAGGAACTACCTATAATAGAGAAGATGCAAGTCACTTTCATAACGGATCCTGATAAGGTAGAGGAGATGTATGCGAAAGCGTTAGAGATCTATGAAGCTCGGGATGCTAGGGCTAGAGGATTAAGAGATGAGGAAGTAGGCGAGTTTTATGCCTGTACTTTATGCCAAAGTTTTGCACCGACCCATGTATGCGTGGTCACGCCGTCAAGAATATCTTTATGTGGTGCGATTTCATGGTTTGACGCAAGGGCAGCGGCAAGAATAGACCCAGAAGGGGCAAATTTCCCTATAGAAAAAGGCGAACTTCTTGACGATGTGGTCGGAGAATATAGTGGCGTAAATGAGATAGTTAAAAAGAGGTCTATGGGCGAGACAGAGCGAGTGTATCTTCATTCTATTTTTGATTATCCCCATACAAGCTGTGGATGTTTTGAAGCCATCGCTTTTTACATACCTGAGGTGGACGGCATAGGCATCGTTAACAGGGACTTTAAAGGAAAAACTCCTAACGGTTTAACTTTTGCAGAACTTTCGTCTCAAGTGGGAGGAGGAGCGCAGGTAAACGGTTTTGTAGGCATGGCTATTGAATACATAAGATCTTACAAGTTTTTAGAAAAAGAGGGGGGATTAGACAGAGTAGTGTGGATGCCGCAATTTGTAAAAGACAGGGTTATGGATGCTTTAGACGGCATGACAGAGAAAATAGCTACAGAAGAAGATGTAGAGACACTCGAAGATCTGGAAAATTTCCTGAGAAATGCTAATCATCCAGTGGTCGAACGATGGGTAGAAGAAGAGATACCTGCAGAGGCTGCGGAAGTAGAAGTAGGAGGTATGGTTGCACCTTCCTTAACGCCTACCATAGAGGCGGGTACTATAACTTTGCCTGGTGGAACTTTGTTGCCTGGCATTGGTGGTGGGGTTAAGATAGTTTTGAAAGGTGCGAAAATTTACGCTGAAAAAGTGATAATTAGGAAGATGGAAAAGGGCAAATAAAAACTTTGGAGAGCGTGTATGAATAATGGTTGAACATGAGGAAAAAGAAGGTGAGAAGGAAGATAAGGGAATTCGGGAACTTATAGAGCAACTGATGGCTATGGCGGATCAGTTGGGAGAAATAGAGCTTGAAAATGTTATAATAGAGACTGATGCTTTAGAGTTTGAGATTTTGCCGGGCTCAATGGTGCCGATGGTCCAGCCTTCTGCCCAGGCGGCAGCTGTGGCTAAAGCAGTTCCTGAAGTGCTTGTTTTACCTACAGAACTTCTCTCTGCAACTTTTATACCCCCTATCACTGAATGGCCAGGCGAGGTTGTGGAAGTGCAAATAGGCGCTAAGAGGGGTTCAGGTGGCTCGAGGAAAAGCGTGGTAACGATAGGCGGCGAAAAAACGATGCCCTTTTACTTGTTTGAATATGAGAACCCTAATCCTCCATCCATAGCGATAGATGTTTTCGACATTCCTGGAACTTTTCTAAGTCAGCCGGTTCGTGAAAAATATGAAGATGTTTACGAGAGTCCTGCTGATTGGGCTAGAAAGGCAGTAGAATATGGAGCAAATGCTGTAACAATACACTTGATAAGCACGGATCCTTTAATTAATGATACGCCGGTAAATGAAGCAGCAAAAACCGTAGAAGAGGTATTACAGGCAGTGGATGTGCCTGTGATAGTTGGGGGTTCGGGGGATAAAGACAAGGATCCAGAGGTACTAGCAAAGGCGGCGGAAGTAGCGGAAGGAGAAAGAGTTCTTCTAAATTCGGTAAGCTTGGATATGGACTGGAAAAAAGTGGTCGATGCAGCCAAAAAATATGGACACAACGTGATCGCCTTCACACAGATGAATGTTAACGACGCCCGCCTTTTAAACACGAACCTCCTTAAGAGGGAAATGCCAAAAAATCAAATAATAATAGATCCCACATGCGCTGCTTTAGGGTATGGTCTCGAATATGCCTTTTCAAACTATGAAAGGATAAGACTTAGCGCTATTAGAGGAGATGAGGCTCTCCAAATGCCTCTGAGCGCAGGCACAACCAACGCATGGGGTGCAAGAGAAGCCAATAAAAGCGAGAAAAAAATGCCTCAATGGGGACCAAGAGCCTTCAGAGGACCACTCTGGGAGACAGCAACCGCGCTAACCCTAGCCTTAGCAGGCTGTGACCTCTTCCTAATGATGCATCCTGGAGCACTACAAGCCTTTAAATCAACGGTTCAAAACCTACTAACAATAGTTACAGAAACAAGGGAACAAGTAGACTGGGTCCACGCAAAATTCTAACTAGGAAAAACCCTAAAAACAACCAAAAAGGGCGCTCATAGCTGATTGACCTCCTCCACCTTCAAGTTTGCATTATCTTGATCTCCCATTATTTTCAGGTTTCCTCTTCTTCTCAACCCTCTCTAAAGCCTCTCTTACAGCTTTTCGAACATCCCAATCTTCGTCTGCTAGAGTCTGTTTGAGAGGGTTTAAAGCTATTTTATCCCCTATTTTTCCAAGAGCTTCTACTACCCTCCAACGAACAACTCGATTTTTATCTTTTAATGCCCGGATAAGATGTTCTACTGCGGGTTCTCCTAAGTTTCTAAGAGCTATAGCTGCTTTCTTTCGAACGGTCCAATGTTTATCCTTTAGAGCTTGAATGAGGGAATTTATCGCTATAGGATTTCCTATCTCGCCAAGGGCTATAGGCGATCTCCAACGAACAGACCAATGCTTATCCTTTAAAGCGTGAATTAGAGGTTCAACCGCGCTCCCATCCCCTATCTTACCAAGGACCCATGCTGCCTCGGCTCGAACTTTAAAGTCTTTCTTATACTTCAAGACCTTTATCAAGCCTTCAACATCATTCTTTGTTTTCATCCTTTCATCCTTTCGCTGACTAAGTCTAGTTAAGGATATGGATTACAAAGAATATCTATGTTTCTTCTGGCACTTCTCCAAGGAGATGCTCGAAAAAGAACTTTGCAGATTGTTTCCATGCTCGAATCGCATTCTCTGTTTTCGTGAAACCGTGTCCCTCGTCTTCAAAAACTAGGTATTCTACAGGTACACCTTTCTTTCGAAGTGCTTCCACCATCTGATCACTCTCCGATTTTACGACGCGGGGATCGTTGGCTCCTTGGATGATGAGAATGGGCGTTTTTGCTTTGTCAATATAGGTAATTGGCGACCTTTCAATCAAGAACTTTCGGTCTTCTGGATCGTCAATATCTCCAAATATTTCCTTTACCATCGGCTTCCAAAACTCTGGGATAGATTCAAGGAAAGTTACAAGATTCGAAGGACCAACAATGTCTACAGCTGCACACCAGTAGTCAGGAAGACGTGTAACTGCTGAGAGAACTGCAAAACCGCCATAACTACCACCGTAAATTCCGATTCGCTCGCCATCAATCTTTGGATGTGCCAGCAGGAATTTTGCTGCTGCTTCAATATCTTTAAGATCACCACCACCAAGGTCGCGTTGGATAAGACGCATATAGGTCCTTCCATATCCTGTGGATCCACGAATATTGGGTGCGAGAATAGAATACCAGCTTTGAAGGATATATTGGTAAAAATGATAATAGTGGGGTGTTTCTTGGACCTGAGGACCGCCGTGAATAGAGAGAACACATGGGAATGGCCCTTCCCCTTTCGGGAGATAGAACCATGCTGGAATGGACTGGTCAAAACTCTCATATTGGATTAGTTCAGGTGCAATAAGGTGTTCACTCCGAACACCGCCTGACATAGAATTTGTTACACGCTTTATACTACCGTTCTCCAAATAGAATAGGTGATAATCGCCAGCTCGTGTTGCTTCCATTCGAATGAATACAAGATAGCTATTATCTGGTGTGAATTTAAGATCAACATGAAGAGCTGGTGATTCTTCTCCGATAAAGTGTTCTTCTTCTGTCTCAAGGTTTTGTAGCACAATGATGTAATGACCACCACGATTAACTGTGTAAGCTAACCATCGACCATCTTTAGATGTTGTCGCGTTAAGGATATCCCATTGCGGTTTGGCACTAATTTTTTGCTTGTTTGTCTCCACATCGATTTGAATAAGGTGCATAAATTCGGAGCCATCATCCGTAAGTGCGTAGAGGTTATGGTTGTCCTGATTCCAAGCTTGAAAGTAGTAACGCGCTCGTTCTGTGTGGGGTGTAAGTTCATGCCGTTTCCCAGTTTCAAAATCTAGGAGATGAATAGTAGAGTGGTCATTCCCAAATGTTTCGCTTATTGGTAAATAATTTCCCTTGGGAGAGGAAGGCTCGGGCGTTAGGATATTATCTTCTTCTGTGAGACGTTCTTTCTTACCTGTGGTTACCTCAAATCGGGCAACATCAAGAGCACGCGGGTAGCGATCATCTGTTGCATAGTAAAGAAATTTACCATCCGGTGACCAGTGGGAGAGCATATAGCGCTTTTCAGGATTGTCAATAAGCAATCGGGGTCTTGCCTCCTTATCGAGATCTAGGAGGTAGAGTTGTTCGAGCTCATTACCTTTCTCGTCTGCAGTGAATGCGATCTGGTTTGAGACAGGAGACCATTTTACCCTCCGAACAGTCTGATCCTTGAAAAAAGTAAGTTGTACAGGAAAACCCCCCGTAGTGGGCATAAGCCAGAGGTTTCTCTGACCATCTAGATCTATCACGATAACTATCTGCTTACCGTCAGGCGAAAATGTGCATCCATCTTCACGGTAGCTTCCACCTATCAGGCGTACATTTGCAAGCTGTTCAAAGGTATATCTTAGTTTAGGAAGTTTTGCTTTGTTTTTATTGCTCATTTCAAACACCTTTTCCTAAACCTCTTGCTAAAGATTATTTTTGTTTTATTCTCGGGGTTTTTAATAGTGTAGTTATCTTTATATGTAGTTTTCTATATATGTAGTTATAAATACTATAGTGATTTATATAAATTTTTCGATCAAAAAAACTCCTAAAAAATAAGAGTTTTTCATTTCAGGGCAATATAAAAATTCAAACCGTCTTATTTTCAATATATAATAACCTATAATTTCTTTTTAACAATCTTAACATCAAATCTAGGAGATTTTTAATCTTTCTGTAAAAAGCAATGGTTTCTCTAAGATTTAAGACAATAATCTTTATAAGAAGGATTTGAGGAGGAGATTCACGTTTTATCCAAACTAAAAAGTTAATTTTTTGTGCTTTTTAGGAGTAGTGATGGATTTTGAAGTCAAAGAGTTTAGTAAAGTTTAGCGTGGACGAGGTGTTAGAATATCATAGAAATAACCCACCTTATCATGGGAAGATTAGTGTTGTGAGTAAAACCCCTTTAAAAAATGTTAAAGATTTAAGTCTTGCATATACGCCTGGCGTGGCGGAACCTTGTAAAATAATTGCAAAAGATCCTGAGAAGGTTTGGGAGTATACTGCGAGGCAGAACATGGTTGCAGTTGTAACAGACGGCACCGCCATTTTAGGGTTAGGAGATATAGGGCCAGAAGCCGGTCTACCTGTGATGGAAGGAAAATGCGTACTCTTTAAGATGCTTGCGGGGGTTGACGCCTTCCCTATATGCATTAAATCGAAGGATCCTGATAAAGTTCTGGAGACTACTAAGCTTTTAGAACCAAGCTTTGGAGGCATAAACCTTGAGGATATAGCTGCCCCTAATTGCTTTTATATAGAGGAAAGACTCAAAAAAGAGATGAGTATTCCGATTTTCCATGATGATCAGCACGGTACTGCTGTGGTTTTTGGAGCGGCCTTGATTAATGCTTTGAAAATTGTTGGCAAAAAAATTGACGAGATTAAGGTAGCGTTTAACGGGGCGGGTGCTGGCGGTATAGCTTGCACTAAATTTTTGATCGCTATGGGGGCAAAAGACCTCATTTTGTGCGACACTAAAGGAGTAATTTATGAAGGAAGAAAGGAAGGAATGAACCCGTATAAAGACGAAATTGCAAAGGTTACTAATAGAGAAGGAATTGTAGGCAAGCTTAGCGATTCTATAAAGGGTGCAGACGTTTTCGTAGGGTTGAGTGTGGGGAAAGTAGTTACGAAGGAGATGGTACGGAGCATGGCAGATGATGCTGTTGTTTTTGCCATGGCTAACCCTGTCCCAGAGATTATGCCCGAATATGCTTTAGAAGCAGGAGCGAAAATAGTTGCAACTGGGCGTTCAGACTATCCAAATCAAATAAACAACGTTTTAGGATTTCCAGGGATTTTTAGAGGTGCCCTCGATGTTAAGGCTACGGATATAAATGAAGCGATGAAGGTGGCGGCAGCAGAAGCAATAGCGAGCCTCGTAAAGGAAGAAGAGTTGAATGAAGAATACATAATAGTTAATCCTTTACACCCAGAAGTTTTTCCTGTAGAAGCTTCGGCAGTCGCGAAGGCGGCAACGGATTCAGGAGTGGCCAAGATAAAAGTCGACCCAGCATGGGTTGAAGAACATTGCAGAAAGCTTAGAAAACTAAACGAGAGATGGACCCAAGAAAAACCCTCTTTCACCTATTAGCGGAAAGCTTCTAAGACAGTAAATTAGAGGAAAATAATCCATTACTTCAATTTTTATTTTATTTATTTGAATGATTGGGGGGCATTTTTGGGTGGGATGGGTTATCCCTCCGCCAAAACGGCCTAAAAAAACAAAAGAGGTCTTTTTAGAGGAGAGAAAAAGGAAAGTAAGCTTGTTAATTAGGCGGGGATTTTTAAAATCACCAAGGATAATTAAAGCCATGCTTAAAGTTCCAAGGGAGGAGTTTATACCAGATTTTTACCGTGATTACGCGTATCTTGAGGTCCCCTTCCCGCTTCCTGGAGCGAACGCTACTATATCGTGCCCCCATAGTTATCCGCTTTTTTACGAAGCGTTAGGTTTACGAGAAGGGGATAGGTTTTTAGAAGTAGGAACTGGATCGGGTTACGGGGCAGTTTTAGGCCGGGAAATTGTCGGAGACAGTGGGAAGGTGGTCACGGTAGAAATAGATGAAGATACCTATAATTATGCTGAAGAAAACATTAGACGGCTTGGCTACAGCGATATAATTATGGTTTTAGGGGACGGAGGGCTTGGTTATCCTTCAGGAGCCCCCTATGATAAGATTTGTATTACTGCTTCATGCCCTCGCATACCTGAGCCGTTGGTTGAACAGCTAGCTTTAGGAGGGAGGCTTATAACGCCTATTGGGAGAAGTGAACATGGTCAAAGCCTAGTTTTAGCGGAAAAAAAGTCACCTGATGAAGGATTGAATGTTAAAGTTATAACAGAAGTTTTGTACGTTCTTTTAAGAGGCGTTTACGGATGGTAAAGGAGAATTATTCCGTGTACACTGTATGATAACAGTTTTTTAAATAAAAAAAGTTCAAAAAGAGGAGAGGGTTATAGGGTAGGGAGTGTGGGTCTTTTGCAGGTAGCAAAAATTAGCAGTAATCTTGAAAGCCATCCTACATTGATCTTGATCATAGCGACGCTTGCTGTTGGCCCAGCGGCTATTTTGGTGAGGTTTTCCCTCGAGAATGATGCTGCATTGATCGCGTTTTACAGGGTTTTCATAGCAGGGGTACTTTCGGTTTCAATAGCTAAGATTGCTGGAGAGGAAAATATTCTTCCACGTAACACAAAGGAAGCTGGGCTAATCTTGTTAGCTGGGCTTTCCCTAGGATTTCATTTTGTCCTTTGGTTTGAGTCCTTGAGGTATGCTCCAGTTGCGGTGAGTGTGTTACTCGTGACCACCACACCAATCTGGATTTCTGTTGCCGCATTACTCTTTTTGGGAGTTCCACCTACAAGAAATGAATCGATTAGCATAGGTTTAGTCTTTATAGCGATTAGTATTATGATCTTACAAATTAACCAAGAAGCAGAATTGGTATTGGATGAGACTCTGGCTTTTGGCGGCTTCTTGGCTATTAGTGCTTCATGGCTGGTGGTAGTTTATTTTTTCATTGCTAAGAGAATGCTCCGTACCAGATCCCTTTGGGGATACTTTGGACTCGTCAACATTTTTGCAGCTCTATTTCTTGTCGCTTATTTGCTACTGACATCTCGAAAATTCACAGCAGCAAATCCAAGCGACTATCTTATTTTCTTACTGCTCGCCCTAGGACCATCTTTGATTGGCCATGCTGGTTATAACTATTCGATGAAACTAGTAAGACCCCATGAAGTTGGGTTTGCGATTCTTGGAGAACCCATCATCGCATCAGTTCTAGCAGCAATCATCTTTAACGAAATACCCGCAATTTCAACATGGATTGGAGGAAGCTTACTCTTAACAGCCCTATATTTAGTCGTCATCATTGACCAAGATAAGACGAAAGTTAACTCGATACAATGAGAAATTCTCTAGGGATTTTTTAAAAAATAATGGGAGTATAATGGTTGTGTTTTTGGTTTTTTATTGTTTTTCTTTGAGTTCTTTTAACACTTCTTCTGCGCGGTCTACTCTGATTTTCCTTTCTTTTACGAGGATTTCTGCTACTTTGTCTACGAGGTCGCCTGTGGCACCGGCCATGATGGCGATGTTTCTTGCGTGAAGCTCCATATGACCCCTCTGGATGCCTTCTGTTGCTAAAGCTCTCAAAGCCGCAAGATTCTGAGCCAAACCTACAGCAACAATTATTTCAGCCAACTCACTCGCAGTTTTTACGCCCAAAATTTTAAGCACAATCCTAGCAATGGGATGAGTTTTTGTCGCCCCGCCAATGGTTCCTACTGCCATGGGGATTTCTATTGATCCTACTAGGTCTCCGTCTTTATTTTTCTCCCATATAGTGAGAGGAATGTATCGGCCGGTTATTGCAGCGTAAGCGTGGGCTCCTGCTTCAACCGCTCTGTGATCGTTGCCTGTAGCTATGACTAATGCTATTACTCCGTTCATTATTCCTTTGTTATGGGTAGCCGCCCGGAAAGGATCAGCTAAAGCAAAAGCGTAAGCTCGAATTATAGCGTCGACAACTTCTTCTCCCCCTAAAGCTTCTTTACTGAAAATGGCGGTCGCCCTTGAGAGTCTGTAAGATGCAAGATTTGAAATAATTCTTAAGTATACTCTCCCACCAGTTATCTCTTCAATGAGAGGCGCTGCTGCTTCAGCCATCGTATTAACTGCATTCGCGCCCATTGCGTCGCGTGCGTCTACTAGTAGGTGGGTTATTACCATGGGTCCTGTTATTGTATCAATTATTCGTACTTCTAAGTCTTTTGCGCCTCCTCCAAATTTAACGAGAACTGGATCTTGCTCGTTTGCTAATTTTAGGATTTCTTCTTTTCGGGCTAGGATCCTCATTTTCGCGTTATAAGGGTCGGGTATGTCGACTGCTTGTATTTGCCCGATCATTATGGGGTCTGTGCTGCTTGTCCAAAATCCTCCCTTTTGTCTTGCCATTTTTGCAGCGTTGCTTGCTGCTGCTACTACTGAGGGTTCTTCTATGGCCATGGGTATTAGTTTATCTTGACCGTTGATGAGGAAGTTTACGCCTATACCTAAGGGGGTTGGCATGGCGCCTACAACGTTTTCGATCATTCTGTCGACTTCTTCCATTTTTAAACAGCCGGTGTTTGCTAGTATTTGTGTTTCTTCGTCGGTAAGGTCTGCAAATTCTTTAACTTTTTGAAGTCTTTCAGCAGGGGATAGTTTAAAAAAGCCAGGGATTCTTGAGGAAAAAGGCAAGGTTTTAGTCTCCTTATTGAGTTTTAAGGTTTAGTTTTTTGGGGGTATTTCTTTTTCCAAGTTTTAAGTTTTGGCATGCTCTTTAATTTCATTGATAAATAACTAATTAAGAAAAGATGTATTTTTGGAGGTAGATCATTTATAATACGAGGAGATTATGGGGTTTAAAAGTTTATCGATAGAAAGATATGGGATTTGTTATAAAAAATTATAAAAAATAAGGTTACTTTAAGGTTATGTAAAGATATAAATAGGAGTATTGTATAAATAATAAAAAGTATACGATCCTTAACGGATAAGTGCAGAGAGAGTAAATTTCTTAAAAGCGTCTCCTCTACGCTTTCTAGCCACCCCATAAATTCTCTTTTTACCTCTCTCTGCACAACTTCTTCTTATGTATACAATTTGGGTTTTGAGATTTTTATTAACATAATTTGAGTGGATATTATCTTTAGGGGTGTTTTAAGGGGGGAGGAAATTGAAATTAGGTATGGAAAGTTAGTTTGTCAAAAAATAAGAGAAGGGAGTTTAATTATACAATTTAGTTATTCTTTTCTTTTTTTAAGCATTACTAGAGTTGCTATGGTTAAGGCTACTCCAATACTTGCGACGCCCCAGTAGATTAGTTTTACGCCGAGGAGTTCGTTTTCACCACCAGGGTATTTGTATGATTGTTCTTCTGAAGTTCCCTTATTTCCTTCGCTATCTGTGCCTTCAATATAGTAGTATACGGTTGTGCCAGGTTCTTGGGTAGGTATGTCTACTGTGGCGGTTCTTGGGAACTCCCAGGGGTAACTTGCGGCGGAAGCGATGGGCATTCTAGTGTAGTTTTCACTTGTACTGGTGCGGTAATTGAGTATCCCTATTTCTACTTCTGCTAATCCTATTTCTTCGATTGCTGCGGTGATTGTTACAGGCTCGTCAGATTTAACTTCACCGTGAGAACCCGAAATCACGGGGGCATCTAGGTCAAATTCACTAGATAGACTGACATTGAAATATTCTGTGTTGTTACGGAGTTTTCGAACATTTCCGGCATTGTCTCCTATTTCAATGTAGTATTGGAGGGTTTTGTTAACCGTAATTCCTACTTCTTGTAGGTCTTCAGGTAGTAGTTCGAGGCAGAAGAAGTTTTCGTCGACAGGTCTGTAAACGGTTTTGTTTTTCCAATCATCTGAATAGAGATCTGATCGATAGAATATTGTTACGTTATTTATTCCTGATTCAGAGTCTGATGCGTTGAACCAGATAATAAAACCGTAATTTAGGCTTGCGGTGGTTCTATCTGGGTGAACATCCTTTTTATAAGCATCGGGAGCGGTATCGTCGTCAGGTAAGTTGGCGACTGTGTATGAACTTATATTTGATTCGAAATAGTTACCAGCGGTATCAGTGCCGTTGATGTAGTATTCGAAGGTATCTCCGGCTGAGTATGTTAAGTTAAGTACGCCTTCTTTGCCAGCTTTAGGGGGGTGTACAACGCTATATAAAATATATGGTACAGCTTCCCAATCACCAGAGTTGACACGGTAAACTATTGTTGTGTTAAGGGGGTCTAGACCTGATAGTCCGTCTTCAAAATAAGCCATAAGGTTTACTCTAGTTCGTTCGGTGATATTTGAGGGTGTGTGTTGCAAACTTTTAACTAAGGGGGCTTTATTATCGACCGCGACGGGTGCAGAGATCGTTAAAGGTCCAATGTGCTTGTATAGGGCGTTGTTTTGATCATCAGTGAAGGATATTTTCATATGTAGTTCGCCTGGGGAGAGCTTATCGCATCTAACAATCACAGAAAATAGGGGACCAGTGGGTACCAGTGGTGGTACAACTACTAAATCTAAGAAAAACATGGGGGGAGGTTTTGTTATGTCTTCAGTCCAAGAGCGGTAGTTTATACCGTCTTGACTGTATGAGACCTTTATCATTCCTTTTTCCATATCGAAAAGGTTCGTGTTATCGTCTGTAACTGTTAGCATTACGTAAAGGTAATCCCATGTAGTGATTACGTTGGGGTTATCGGGGTTGTTAGATGCGATTTGTACTGCTAGTACTTGGGGACCTTTATTATTTATTGGGTCGCTTGACAATTTTACTTTATGAAAATTTCCACTATTGTTGTTTATGGCTGTGTTTCCCCAAATATCTCCGGCTTTGATATATATGTAGATAGAATCGCCTATATTGAGAGTGTCAGGTATTATGAAGCTTGCTTGGAAAGCATCGAAAACGGCTCGAGAATAGTCTTGGAGGTCATAGCCTTGTCTTATCATCGGTATTCTGTTCCAAGGTCCCTTAGAACTATTAGACCAGTATAAGAAAGCAGCTGAGAAAAAGATAAAGGATTCGTCTGAGATGTTGCATCCGACAGAAATAGCTTCTCCTGGTCCTACTTTTTCGGGTGTAATCACGATGTCTGATATAATCGGAGGTTCGCGATCAGAAGTTGATTTCACCGTGTATTCATAATAATAGCCTTGATTATCTGCTATTGCTTCATTTACACCGTCTGTAGCTGTTAAATAGTATTTCACCGTTGTTCTTGCTGGTTGGGGCGGTATAGTACCAAGCCACATATCGCCTATTTCATCGTCGTCAAATCGTATTTTTTCGCAAGATACAAGGTTAAAAGATGAGCAATCGTTTGTTGAGTAGTAGAGGGTTACTTCTTCGACACCGTCAGCATCAGCTACTGAAGTAACGACCGTACCATGATCGTGGGGTCCCACGGGAAGGGAAGCAACAATTCTGAATACGGGCGGTGTATTATCAGTCCTTGAAACACTTACTGAATCTGTAATTGTAGTTGTTGATGTCAAATGCATATTTGAAGGGGGTAATGATTGAAAAGTTAAGAGTCCTAAAACTATTACAGAGATGATAAACTGTTTTTGAGGCTTAATGTAAAATAATTTCTTCTTCTTTTTAATCATCGTTGTCAAACTCCTCTATTCTTCTTCATCGAATAATTGCTTCACATCCGGAAACATCGCCTCTCCCGGGAACTCTTCAGCTTCTCCTTCTTCCTTTTTTTCAGGCAATTCTTCCCTTACTTCTTCTGCTACTACTACTTCTATTGGTCCTTCAACCTCTTTTTTCATGGCTTCTTCTGCAGCTTTTTGTGCTTCAACAGCTTTCCGGAATACCTCCAACACTAGAGCCTCTGCTGTGGCGAAGACTTTCAAGTCACCTGTCCATCTTTCAAGTAGATGACCGTATTGTTCTGCGAACTTTTCTGCGAACTTCTTTGCATGTTTGTGGATTATGTGGAGGTCTTTTTCTGCCACCAAAGCTACTACGAACCGCTCTTGATGTTCGAGGAGGATCTTTCTGTCTTCATGGTCTACTGCGCGTAATCTCTGTTCTGATTGCATTGATTCGGCTACGAATTGTGAAATGGCGGAAATCATTCCTGTGACAAGAGCCGAGTCTACAGCCAGCTTGCTGAATGTGTAGTCGAAAGCACAGAGACCTTCGTTGCTGAAAACGAATAGATTGTGGAGGCTTTTCTCCCAACCTCGCTCTTCCATTTTATGTTTAACGAACAATCCTGTGGGAGTGGATAGTGCTACGGCGCCTAGAAGTAGTATGTAAGGCAGCCAGCTGATCTCCTCTTTCTCAAGTCGAGGGACGATTGTTAAAGATACAAGGGGAGTGTATCCTATCTCGACGCCGTTGCTCCAGAAGACTGTTATGTTATACTGTCCTTCTGTTTCCCAATCATCTGTAATTTTGAAGTTTGACGAATAGAAGTAGCCATCTACGGCTTCAGTTATGTTTTCTTGTAGGAGAATGGTTCCGTTTGGAGCTAAAAGGGTTATTTCGCACCAATCGTTAGTGACTCCTTCGGTGACAGGATTTCCAGCAGCATCAGCTATGAAGACGCTAATCCTAGCAGTTGATTCTATTTCAATTTCGTTTGTTGTGTGCCATGTATCGCCGGAAAGTTTCTCCGTTGTAACAGTTCGGAGATAATTTGGCGATGAGAAAACAGCTGTGTATTCTCCAGATGCGATAGAGATTGCAGGAACTATGATACAGTTATAATCCTTGTTGAAGACCGT
>Ga0209636_10002999_pt1 | contig 17217 bp, 17 predicted proteins | sample DeeMarSWOR152_54_FD_187464 | JGI IMG/M metagenome (GOLD analysis project Ga0209636, IMG submission 187464) | Marine sediment microbial communities from White Oak River estuary, North Carolina - WOR-1-52-54 (SPAdes) (version 2) | ecosystem: Environmental > Aquatic > Marine > Intertidal zone >...
CTTCTGGATTGTCTTGTCCTCTCCTTTGTTTCGGTGTCGCCGTGTCTGACAGCCAGTTTTATGTCTAGGTTGTTGCACCACCACTCAAGCCTTTCAAGCATGTCCCTGTTTAGAGCTCGTAAAGGCGTGATGTACAAGAGTTTTATGCCTAGAATTCTCTGTGGTTCTTGAAGAAGCATGCTCAAAACAGGCAAGATGGCAGCCTCAGTCTTACCAGTAGCAGTAGGCGAAATAAGTAGAACGTTTTTTCCTTCAAGGATTTTTGGTATGGTTTTCTCTTGTGGTTCTGTTGGTTTTGAGAATCCCCTCTGCTTAATCAACCTTCGAACAGGCTTAACAAGTAGGTCAAAAGCGTTTTCCGGAGAGTCTTTCAAGTCTTGTTGAACCTCAGTGCTAAAGGAATAAGCTGAAAACCATAGGTAAAAGCATTTTGGAAAACGAAAAAAACGAATTGAATGCTAGTCTATTGGAGCTACATGTGCTTTTGTTCTTATTACTGGCGTATGCGCATAGTCTCCCCAGCTTCCAGCCACAACCAACTTATCAGAAACAGCATCAACATTCTGCAGCAAATTTAGCAAATTATCCAAGAGCCTAGCCTTCTTAACTGCACCAACTACTTCACCGTTCTTAACAGCATAAAGCCCCATCCTCAAAACACTCGTAAAGTCTCCACGCGTCGGATTCGTCAAGCGAGTGTAATGGAAACGACGGACAAGCAAGCCCTTATTTGTTTCTTCTATTATTTCGTTTCGCTTCCATTTTCCAGGCTTGAAGTACGGGTTCATTGGAAAAGGAATAGGTTCACCGTTATAGTTTTTGCCTGGAAAAGAGCTGACGCCAACGGCAAACGATGCCCTAATAGCGTTTCCAGTTGTCTTCTTCTTGTCAATGGCGCCGTAAAAGCTGTCGTAAACGAATTTTTTCAAAACCCCTTTATTGATTATTATTTGCTTTTTCGATGGTGTTCCTTCGTCATCCATTGGTGCTGAACCTACACCGTTGGGCATCAACGGGTCATCAATCAAAGTTACCTGCGGGCTTGCGATTTTTTTGTCTAGTTTGTCCAGAAACAGCGGGAAGTAAAGCCTCGCAATCATGGGACTTACCAAGTAGGAAATGTAACCAATCACTCCTTGTGCTGGTTCATAATCCAATATCAACGTGTACGTGTCTTCCTTCAACTTCTTGGATTTCAACCCGGAAACAGCCATCATCGCAGCTTTCTCTCCAATATCTTGCGGCTTCAACTCTTTTAGGCTTCTTCCAGCAGTTGCATCAGACCCCTCAGAAACACTTTTTCCACGCTTGGCAGTTGCACTCAAACTAGCTTCGAAGAAAGTTCCCCTATTTTTGGCTGAAACTCCATGGCTATTTAACACCGAGGTTTCATAACTTACAACGTTTAAAACTCCAGCATTATCTTTGATTTTCTTGCTGTGTGCCGTTGATGCCTCCACCATGTCATAGGCAAGCTCAACAGCTTCCTCAGATGAAAGCTCAGCCAACTTCCTACTGTATACTCCTGCAACCTTTGGTATTTTTCTTGGCTTTGGAAAAGAATATTTGAAGGGCAGCTTTCTGGCTTTTGCTGTAGATGTAGCGGCATCCACAAGTTTGTTCAAGGATTTCTTTGAAAGGTCTGCTGTAGAGCTGAAGCCTAACATGTTGCCTTTAATCACTCTTAAGCCCACACCGATGTCATGCACGCCTTTTGATTCGAAAACAGCGTTGTTCACCAAACGTATAGTAAGCACGTTGTTTGACACTAGGTAAGCCTCAGCCTCATTTAGTCCCTTCTTTTCAGCAACTTTCAGGATAGTCTCTCCAGCTTCCTTCAAAGCTGTTAAGATTGACGCCATATTATTTCACCCCCAAAACTGTAGCCACTCCGCGCAGGTACGGACCACCATTTCCAACATACAGTGCCTGCATCGGGTCGCCTTTTCCACATCCAGGCAAAGGCAAAATCTCAACTTTTTTAGTAACAGCATTTATGCTTTTGAAGAACTTAGGTGCTATGGACGTCAGGGCTACGTCTCTCAAATGAGTAGTTAACTCACCGTTCTTAATCTCGTAGGCTTCTTGGGCGCTGATAGTCCAGTTGTAGCGTTTATCATCTATTGATGGATGCCGCATGCACGAGATTAAATAGCCATGCTTAGTTTCTTCTATCAGCTCCTCTTTTTTCCAGTTACCTTCGCCGAAGAAGGTGTTTGACATACGTATCAACGGAATATACTCAAAGGTGATCGCACGCATTCCAGCATTGGGTTCAACACCGAAAATGGCGGATGTTTCACGGCTGTGCATGTGTCCCTTCAAAACTCCCTTCTGAATCAGGACTTTCCGTTCAGCCTCAACGCCTTCATCGTCATACCTGTAATAGCCTAAAGTTCCCTTTATTGTTGGATCATCATAGGCTGTTAAATAGTCTGAGCCTATCCTTTCGCCGATTTTTCCAGCCCACCATGTTGTTCCAGCCCAAGCAGCTTCACGTCCGAGAACCCTGTCGGCTTCGCTTGGATGCCCAATGATTTCGTGAACAAGCAGAGCAGCATAATCATTGTCAAGAATAACCGTGGCGTCTTTCTCGGTTTTAACGGCTTTAGCTTTCAAAAGCTTTTCTGCTTTGTGCCCGGTTTCTGAGGCTACCTTCTCCATATCATTCTTCCCATATATCTCATATCCTCCACAATGCCCAATGGTCTTATCGTAAAACTGCGTCGTAGCAGCCCTTTTAGAATCAGCTTTCAAGGAAACCCATGTTAGCGAGTTAGAAAAGCGTATGTTTGCTCCTTCGCTGTTTACAAAGACTTTATTGATTTTCAGTCCAGAGTATTCCGCAAGTCCTCGAACAATTTTCTTAGATGTATGCAATTTTTTCTCCCAAGTGATTATTTGTTTCAATTTTTCTTCGAAAGCTATGTTTTCTAAGTCATTTTTCATCATAGCTTTATAGGAAACCTTGTGGGCTTTCGTGGGTGCAAGTTTAACTGGTTTTGGAACATGTTTACTTGACGCTTTTGCTAGTTTAAATGCAATTTTGCTTGCTTGTCTAATACCTTTTTTTGTTAAATCTGTTGTCGACTGAAAACCCCAAGCGCCATTAACCAACGTTCTTACGCCAATTCCACGTCTGCGATTGATGACTCCACGCTGAACCTTGCCGTTAGCAACTACTATAAGCTCATTGTAGTGATCTTCAAGCCTCATGTCAACATAGTCTGCACCAAGTTCAGACGCATGTTCAACAGCAAATAAAGCCAAATCTTCCTTCATAGACCATTCCATCCGATTAACATATGCGTTTTTAGAGTTTACCTTAAAAGCTTTTGCAAAATACACGCCCTTTTGTAAAAAAGATGTCTAAACACGATGTTCAAACAATGGTTTTCTATCTAAAAACAATGGAAAATTTTTTATCTATCATCATCAGAAACCATGGTTACCGAGAATGTTGGAGGAAAATTAAATGGCTAAATGTCCAAAATGTGGAACAGACGTTTCTAGACCGAGAAAAACATGGAAAATGGCTGGACGCCCAGACCGCTCAGGAAAAAGAACGCAGTTGGAAATTGGACTCTTCGACTGTCCAAGATGTAAGAAACCCTTCCGTGTAGTATTGAGTAAAAAGAAGATTTAAGCCTAGAAACACTCTGACGCTGGCTGTCGAATGCCGAAAACACAAAAGAGACAAAACATCTGTCCAGAATGTGGAACATCAGTGAAGGAACCGTATAAAACATGGGAACTTGTAGCCCCGTTTCCAGACAAAAAAATGCGAATAACGGTAACGATACTTGGTATGTACGAATGTCCTAAATGCGGCAAAAAATTCCGGGCAGTTGTAAGCAAAACCAAACTAGGTTCAGAAGGCATAGAACTTTAGGGTTACTCCCCACCTTCCCCCTATTTTTCAAAATTAAGCGTTAAGTTTTAAAATGTAGAAGACTAAATCAACAAGAACACTTCACCTAACAGAAGGCACAGGCATTGATGAAAGAGACGCTTAGAAAAGTTTGGGAAAACGAATACGTCAAAACAGCAACAATGGTAATCCTGATCATTGCAATATTTTCTGGATTCTGGTTTGGTTCGCAAATGGCGCTGAACACACATTATCCAGCATTAGCTGTGGCTTCTACAAGTATGCTGCCAACATTAAATGTAGGCGATTTGATAATAGTTCAAGGAGTAGATCCAGCTGAAATAAATGCGCAGTATATAACAGGGGACATCGTTGTTTTTAGAAGCCCTAGCGATCCGGATAAACTTATCGTTCATAGAGCAGTTAAAATGGAAGCCAGAGGCGACGGCTACTGGATTACAACACAGGGAGACAAGAACCCCGGGCCGGATCAACCATTTCATGAGAGCTATCTTATTGGAAAAGTAATAGCAAGAATTTTATATCTTGGTAACTTTGCCTTACTGGTTCATGTGCAGGAAGGCATTTGGTTCTTTATTATATTAATAATGATTTTAATTGGTATTTTCTTTGCGTTTCCTTCTAGCACTGGTGATGGGGAGAAAACTACTGAAGAGGATCAGACGCAAGAAAAAAGGAAATTATTTGGAAAACTTGACATCGAAATAGTTTATCTTCTGATTTTAAATTCGCTTATCATAGGTTTTATGGTTTTCAGTTTATGGGGCGTTTTCACTTTTTGGCAACTCGGCGCTGATCCGCCGCAACATGTAACTATTCGTGGCATGTATCCTGATTTGCAATATCATGAAAGTTTTGAAGAGAGCGTTTTTCTGTCTCAAGGTTTATTTATGTACAAGATTGATTGCTTGGTAGATGGAGCTATACGACCAGGTGTTCCAACATTATCGTGGATGCAAGTTTCAATTTTGATTCTCTTTTTACTCAACTTTAGAGTATTAATTAATTTTGTGAAGTCAAGGAAGATCATTAAAAAAGAACAGAACTTAAGTCTATATAAGCAAAATACTAATTTTAAGATATGCAATTCCAATCACAGAAATCACGCATGACAAGATTCATAAAAGGTTATGGAAAAAAATTTTTGAATGCATTTATACTTTTAATTTTGATTGTCATCGGCTTTCTGGGTTTTTGGTTTGCTTTAAGGATGACATTAAACACAGAATGTCCACTGCTGCCGGTTTCTTCGGGTAATATGTGCATTGTTCAACCTCAATGTGATGGTTTAAGTCATCCTTTTGAACCTATATTACATGTAGGGGATTTAATAATAGTTCAAGGAGTTGATGCGAGGAGTGTTGAAGTTGCATATCCTGAGAGTGATGTAATTGTTTTTCATATGCCGAAACTAAATTCCTACCAAAAAGATGAGTTAATCATAACTAGAGTAGTAGCCAAAGAAGAAAGGGATGGAATAGTCTATTTTAGAACAAAGAGTGATGGAGAAGGGATCCATATATGGCCTGAGATACCAGATATTTCCGAATGTGACCGATGGTATGATTACCGTGAAAATCACACATTAAATGATATGATTTCCGAGAAACTTTTGGTTGGCAAGGTCATTCTGCGCATTCCTTGGGTTGGGCACATCGCCCTTTTCATGCACAAATCGTCTGGAATATTCATAATAATAGTTTTTATGGTTATCTTGGTAGTTGTGGGGTTTTCAATCCCAGCATTTTCAAGCGAAAAAGTTGAAGTTAAGCAGGGAGAAGATGGGGAAAAGATAGCGGAAACCTAAGGCTTTATAAAAGTATTTAAACCAGTTATAAGAAGTGATGTTCATGCCGAAAGTTGAAGCCTTTATAAGGATCGAAAACGTTGTTGCCTCTGCAACTTTGCATCAGAGAGTTGATTTGAACGCCGTTGTGAAAGGTTATCCCGGTGTAGAGTATCGTCCAGAACAGTTTCCTGGGCTGGTATTTAGGTTGAAAAGACCGAAGACAGCCACCTTGATTTTTAGCTCTGGAAAAATGGTGTGCACAGGAGCGAAATCCGAGAAGGAAGCTCGTAGAGCAGTTAAGAAAGTGGTTAAAGAACTGAAAAAGGGTGGAATAATAATCATTAGCAAACCAGAGATGAAAATTCAGAATATAGTTGCCTCTGCGAGTTTGGGTGGAATGATAGACTTGGAAAAAGCAGCGTACGATCTTGGAAAAACGATGTATGAGCCTGAACAGTTTCCAGGCTTGATATACAGGATGGCTGAACCCAAAGTTGTTATACTATTGTTTGCAAGCGGCAAACTAGTTTGTACAGGAGCGAAAAAAGAACAAGATGTTTATGACGCAGTGCACAAACTTCACGGGATATTAGAGGAGAAAAAACTTTTATTCTATAAATAGGTTCCAGCCGTGTAACTCCGATTTCGCATAGCTTTATATTTTTTTGATTTGTTTCAAGATGGTTTTCAATTGTATGTTGTCTATTGCTCCAATTTCGTATAGGCTGTTAGCTATCTCGCTTATCTTAAGCGATGTGTGAAGTTTTATTCCGTTTTTGTCAAGATTTTCTTTTCCGCCCTCTTCTCTGTCTAGGAGTACTACAGCGTCTGTTGTCACGCCCCCCTCAGCCTCCACAGCTTTCGCCGCCCTTCTTAAGGATAGACCAGTTGTGATCAGATCGTCGATCAGCAAAACTCGGTCTCCGGGCGTGAGAATTCCTTCCACTCTCCTTTGTCTGCCGTGAAGCCGCACGCCTTTGCGTATGTAGAGGAATGGTTTTTTCAAGTTATAAGCTATCAAGGATGCAAATGGTATGCCAGCGATGGGAATTCCGGCTATTCTGTCGAAACTCTTTACCCCTATTTCTTGTTTAATGAAATTTGCTTGGAAGTTGCAGATTTTTTGGAAGGAGTCTGGGAAGCTTGGAACTATTCTTAAGTCTATGTAGTATGGGCTTATTTTTCCACTTGTTAGTTTGAAGGCTCCAAACTGTAGGGCGCCTATCTTGTTTAGAATTTTGCAGACTTCTTTTATGTCTTCTCTGCTTTTTTTCTTAGGCAACTTTTCACACCTTCTTGGTGACTTGATAAATTTTGCCCACTTTGGGGACTAGGCATGTAACCTTTGGCATTTCTTTCTTTAGGAGCTCAGCGAACCTCTTTAGGTCTTCAGTTGAACCTGTATGATATGGAACAGCCACCTTAGGCTTTGTTAACTTGGCAATTTCGACACCAGTTTCCGGCGATGTACCAGGCGCAATACCAACCGTGCAGAAAACGACATCAAGTTTTTCTCTTTCCCCTATTTCTGCCATCTCTGGAAATGGTAAACTGTCTGCTGTATGGTAAACCTTGACTCCCTCTTCGCTTGTAATTATGAAGGATACTGGCGTGGCTGCTGGATGGTTACTTTTTTCAGCTTTTATTGAAACTTCCCCGAACTTCACTTCTGAACCCGGCTGAATCTCGCGTAATTTCGCAGAAGGAATAGCGTTCTGAAGCCTTCTTGCAGATGTCGGGTCAGCCACTACTTCACATTGCGTGAGCTTGCAGATTTCCGAAACAAGTGGTTGGTCTAAATGGTCGTAATGTTCATGTGTGATTAAAACAGCGTCAATATTTTTTAAGTCTCGGGGTTTTACGTCGACAGGGTCTATGACTAATGTTTTTGAGGGAGTTTTAATGGTTACCCCGGCATAGCGGTTAAACCACACAAATAGGATTTCATTTTTGCCAGAAGTTTTTTTAATTGACATGTTCCTCACGGTCTATACTTATTATGTTTCGGTTTTAAAGAACTTATGCTACCGCTGTAGCTTTGATAAGGCTTAATAGTTTTGTTTACGTGTTTTCATATTCAAGTGATGCTTCATGGTTGATGTTTGGCTTCCCTATGGAAAAACAGAGATTTGCGTGAGAATTCCAACTCGAAATTTTTTAGGTTCAATTGAACCGAAAGAGAAGCCCGGTGTACCGGATGTTAAGGCAGAAATCAAAAGAGCCCTAAGAGAGCCTATCAACTCCGAAACTTTAAGTGATATCGTCAAGCCGGAACATAAAGTGGCAATAGTTGTGGATGATGCAACCAGACCCGCCCCAAGCTATCTTATGGTTCCGCCAATACTTGATGAGTTAAACATGAAGGGCGTTAAAGAAGAAAACATAACAATCATTTTCGGGTGTGGCACGCATAAGGCGGTTACACATGAAGAAGCTGTAGGGCTGTTGGGTGAAGACGTTCTTAATCGCGTGAAAGTTATAAGCCACGATTGCAGGGCTTCAGACTTGGTTTATGTAGGTAAAACTCGGAAGCATGGAACAAAAGTTTATTTGAACCGTGTTTTTGCCGAGGCAGACGTTAAAGTCTTGACTGGAGATGTATGCTTTCACTATTATGCTGGTTATGGCGGAGGGAGAAAAAGCGTTCTACCTGCGGTTGCTGGTGAAGAAACGATAAAGCATAACCATGGCATGCTTTTGCATCCGAAAGCGAGAACAGGGGTTTTGGAGGGAAATCCGATTCATGAAGATATGGTTGAAGCTGCAAAACTTGTGAAAGTGGATTTTGTTTTGAACGTTGTGGTGAACAGTGAAGGTGAGGTTGTTAAAGCCTTTGCGGGTGATTTGGAAAAGGCGTTCTATGAAGGAACAAAGCTTGTTGACGACATGTACCGTGTAGGGGTAAATCGTAGAGCAGACATAGTGGTTGTTAGTCCAGGTGGGCATCCAGCTGATGTGAACCTTTTCCAAGCTTACAAAGGTGTTGACAATGCTCTTGAAGTGGTTAAGCGTGGTGGAGTAATAATTCTTGTAGCTGAATGCCCTGAAGGGCATGGAAATCAAGTTTTCTATGATTGGATGATTAAGTTTAAGGATTTAAAAGCTGTTGAAAGGGCGATTAAACGCCGTTTTGTTTTAGGCGGATATAAAGCCTACTATTTGATTAAGGCTTTACAAAAGGTTCAGATAATTTTAGTTTCGTCAATGCCGGATTATTATGCCGCAAACGTTTTCAAACTGAAGACGGCAAGAGCTGTAAACGATGCTTTGAACGAGGCTTTCGGTATTGCTGGAAAAAGGGCGAAGGTCTGGGCGATGCCTTATGGAAACTTTACGCTGCCTGAGGTCAAAACAAGCGAAGAGTGAAAAGCTTTGGAAGCTTCAAAAAACAGTTAAGTGCGAAAGGAATTAACATAAAGTTAAATTTGCGTTAGGGGCTGAGTTGAGAAGGGAGGACGTTTGCAGCAAACTTTCAAACTGCGGAAATTCAACATAAACGACTTGGAACGTATTACATACATTAATCGTACTTGTTTACCAGAGAACTACTCGGACTATTTTTTTGTTGATTTGCATCGCAGGTTTCCAGAAACCTTCATTGTTGCTGAGGAAAACGGAGAGATTGTGGGTTACATAATGTGCCGCATTGAGACAGGGTTTTCAGGCTCTGTTTTTCCCGGTTTAATTAAGAAGGGTCATATAGTTTCTGTGGCTGTTTTGTCTCAGCATAGACGTGAGGGTATAGGAAAGGCTTTGGTTACTAAGGCTATGGAAAAGATGCGGTTTTACAAGGCAAAACAGTGCTTTCTTGAAGTTAGAGTTATCAACACACCAGCAATCAACCTATACAAGAAGCTGGGATTTGAAGTTTCTCGGACAATTCGAGGCTACTATGCTGACGGAGCAGACGCCTACGTGATGGAGGCTAAATTGGAAAAGTAAGGCATTTTTGAGTTGTTTTTCTGGTAGGAAGGTCTAAAGAGCGCTCACTTGAAATATCTAGAAAACTTGTTACTATGTTAAGGAGGCTATCAGCAAACGGCAGTGAAGTGTTTGGAGAGGGATGCGCCTGCACATAATTACCTATGATTTTGATGCCTAAAGAAATGGTTAAATATGCAATTTTGTGTTATGGGTAGGCTTACGCGTAAAGGTGTTGTCAAATGTTGAAAATCAGAAGCTTTGTTAAGGGAAAGGATGAGGAAGTTTGGATTAGGATACAGAATGAAGCCTACAGAGAATATGAGGACTTTAGACCAGATACTATGGAAGACATGGAAGTATGGAAGAAGAGTCCAAACTTCGACTCCACCGGAATGTTTATTGCAGAATTGGATGGAAAGCCTGTGGGCGCAGTTAATGCTTACGTAGACAGGAAGAGGGAAAAGAAGCTGGGGTTTCTGCGAGCTCTAGGCGTTATTTCGGAGTTCAAAAGAAGAGGTGTAGGTCGAATCTTGGTGGAAAGAGCCTTAGAGAACCTGAAGGAGAGGGGAATGGAATCTGTTCAAGGTTGGACGAGAGAGGGCAAGGTTGCTTGTAAATCTCTCTTAGAAAGTATGGGATTCAAATTAATTAGAGTGTTTAGCATGATGCGAAGAGACTTGGAGAGAATCCCCTACAACATCGGGGAACACAAAAAGCTAAAGATGAGGGAAATGAAGACGAACATGGATGACATAAAACTGCTCAATTGGCTCGGTAACGAAACTTTCAAGGAACACTTTAACTTCAGACCACAAACCGTTGAAGAAACAAAGTTTTGGATAGAGAATAAGCCTTGGTGCGACGTCCTTGGAGTCTTCTTCTCCTACTTGGGTGACAAGCCAGTTGGATACGTAGAAGCTGGAATAGACAGCAAGTTTATCAAACATAAGGGTATAAAGCGAGGCTGGATAGTCTCCATAGGAGTTTTGAAGCCGCATCGCATAAGAGGGATAGGCACGGCACTCATGCAGCAGGGCATGGAATTCTTGAAGTCAAAGGGAATGACCGATGTAGAACTCGGTGTCGATGACTCAAACCCAACTAAGGCTATGGAACTGTACAAAAAAGTAGGATTCAAAGTCGTCTACAAAGACCTAACATACCTGAGAAAATTTAAGTAATCTTGAGGCAGCGTGTTAACGCCACTGGTAACGTTTATAGGTAATAACATTTTATCGCAATTCTTAGAAATGCTTATGAGGACGGAGACGGAATACATCGAAGCATCATGCGTAATGACGAGAAGGCTTGCCATTTTGAGATGATTTGAATGGGACCTTGTGAGTTTGCACTCGTAACAATAACTTCTATCATTGCGGTAATGAACCCTACAAGCACTGTGGCAATTTATATTGCTCTGACCAGAGACATGAATTTAGAGGAACGTCGCAAGGTTATTGTAAAGTCCATGAAAACATCCTTTCTTGTTTTAGCCTTCTTTGCGTTTACAGGACAGCTTCTCTTTTTGATTTTTAACGTAACACTTGCCGCATTCAAGATTGCAGGAGGCATCCTTTTGGTTACGGCTGCGTTTACAATGCTTAGTCCTAAAAAGAAAGAATTTTCTTGGGAAGAGCTTGAAAACATCGCCATAGTTCCACTTGCGTTTCCTCTCACCGCTGGGCCAGGGACAATTACGGCGGTTATACTTCTTGTTTCTGCGGCAAGCAGCCTATTAGAGGCTTCTCTTGTCTTCGTGGGAATCTTTGCAGGAGTAACAGTGTCCTATTTAGGGATGACGTATGCACCTAAAATATTCAAGTTTCTAGGCGAAGAAGGTCTTCATGTTATAACGAGACTCATGTCAATAATTGTGTTGGCTATAGCAGTGCAGTTCATAATCAACGGAGTCGCTGAAACCATATTTACATTGTAATGTTTATCCTCACGTATGGGGAGCAGAGAGTTTCAATTTAAATCTTAAAGTGAAGGGAACTTAGAAGTTTACGTGTTCTGCTTTTTCGTTTAGGAAGTTTATTGCTTGAAGCACAGATTTTGCGAATCCCAACAAGCCGAGAAGCATAGCAACCACCAGAAACAAACGAAGATCAACAACCAAATTTACGTTTTGAACGGTTACGCCCACTATCCCGCCCTTCAACGCGAAAATCAGGTAAAGAATCACGAACAATGCCTTTGCAGCGCTAAAAAAGTGATGAAAAATCGTTCCAGCAGTAAGTTCCCCAACAATCATCAGGAAGATGTATACCATAACAAAAATTTCAATGGTCTGTTGAAAACCCGAAACCATTTCTGAAATTGGAGCAAAAAACATTGATAAAACGAAGTAGATTCCGTAGAAAAGAACACCCTTTATAGTTGCTTTTAACGCTTTAAAAGTGAATCCTTGAAGACGCTTTTTGAAATCCTTTTTCTCTTCAGTCATAAGGAACCACCAAGGGTTCTTCGGCTTTGAAGAACGGGGTTGAGAAATATACTTCAAAATGTCCTTTTTCAGTTATTCCCGTTATTGGAACATTAAGCTCCATGTATTCCTGATATTGTGTATTTTGCATAGCTTCGATTGTTGTTTGTCCTTCACAAATCAAGATGCCGGTGCTGTTATACATACGAATTTGAATGCTGCCAGTCAAGTCGAAGAAGGCGTGATTTTCAAAACTTATTTGGATAATGGCTGTCATATGGGTTAGATTATATGCCGTGTATTCGATTTCGCCTAACGCGAAGTCATATAGAGGTGCACCCCAAGGCACAGAAACGTTTGTTGAGGCTTGAACTGGAATGACCTCTGCAAGTTTCATGCCAACCGTTTCATGCACTTCCAGCTCCGTGTCATTGAATAAGTAATCTTGGCTGTTTTGCAGATCATTGATGCCCATTGTCATGTTGTGAGTTGCAATTATGTGTCTGCCTTTCTCTATTATTGGAATAAACGTGGACCCTTGTGTGATTATAAAGCCTTGTTTATCCGAGATTTCAGTTGTTACATTGAAGGAGCCTATGTTATAGTAGCCCTTGTTATCAATTGTTATCGGCAGAGAAAACAGTATTTTATTGTCTGACGTTAACTCCATTTGTGGCTCTTTGAAATCAAACCTGACATCTTTAACGGAATAAACAGCGGAAACGAAAAAAACAATTAGGAATATCCAGAAAAACGTTGTAGCTAAGCTTATCATTCGAATCGGTATTCTCATTATTACCCCTTTTTCCGGGCGTTTATATGCAGTTTAAGAATTGGGTGGTTGTTGTTGCGAAGAGTTGTTTTCTTGCGGTTGCTTTTGCGGTGGTTGCGGCTGTGGAGCTTGCTCTGGCGGCATAAATATGATCTCGGGCTCTGTAGGCTTAACTTCCTCTTCTGGCTTAGCCTCTTCCTGCGGTTTTTCAGCCTCTGGTCTTTCAGCCTTCGGCTCCTGTGGCTTAACTTCTTCTTTTGGTTTTTCAACTTTCTCCTTTTGAGGAATCGGCTTGGCTACCACCTGTTTTCGCGGGACAACCTTTGGTATTTTTGGTGTGTGGGCGATTATTGTTACACCTCTAATGGTTAAGAGTGAACCTATCCACCCCATAACTCCAAGATACATTATGCGTATGCACGTTGCAATCAAAGGAGCCAACGCTTCACCGAAAGTCCGCACCAGATCTGCAGAAGCAATTATCGATAAGCTTTCGGTTAGAAATCCATAGGCGCTCATGAAAGTGAAGATTAGTAAGGCTACACCTATCACTAGCACTGCTAGTCCGGAAAGGGCTATTTTGTCTCTAAAATTTTTGAGCATGGTTCTGACCCGTTTAAATGGATATGAAATATAATATTAAATCTTCTGACACAATAAACAAAATCCAAACTAGATATCAAAAATCAAACACAACAATTAAGCTAGAAAAGAAATGGAAACTATGACGACAAGCCGAGCTTTTGATAGATTTTCTGTTTGTTTTCTTCAACCTTTTTTTGGAACTTCCCTGAAAAGATTGTTTCCATGGAGTCAATGGCAACTGCTAATGGACTGAATTCTTCAACCTCTAGAATCCACACGGCTTCAGCATATCTAAATCAAGCCACTCAACGCTTTTGCGCTTCCCAGAGGAACTGCTTGATAGCCTTCATTACAAGGGATCACATGAGTTTCTGGACAACCATGGAGATACTAGACGGATTTATAGCATTAGTCGGCATCGCAATCGCACTAATCGGTTTCATTAAGAAAACTTAAACTTCGCCAACACGTACCTTTCCTTCCACCAATGAACTTCTGAAGCGTTTGACCAGTTTAGGGACACTTTGTTGCTCCACTAATTCTAACCGTGGAGAAACTTGAATGAGCCGTGTAAGGCTTAAATATTCTCTTTCAGTCTCTTTTCAGAAGTGGTAGTCATTCATGTTTTCAACTGGTGAATACGCTGTAGAGTTAAGGAGAGTTGCTAAGCGCTACGCTGACATAGTAGCCGTAGACTACATAGACTTAGATGTTAAATACGGAGAAATTTTCGGCCTTCTAGGTCCGAACGCCTCAGGGAAATCCACTACGCTGAAAATGATTTTAGGTTTGGTCAAGCCAGACTCTGGGTCTTTGAAAGTGTTGGGCATAAATGCGGAGGATAACACTGTAGCGGTGAAGAGGCAGGTGGGATACGTTCCTGAGACTCCGCGTCTCTACGAGTTTTTAACTGGACTAGAATATCTCGACTTTGTTGGTGACATTTACGGGGTTGGCATCTCAGAGAAGAAGATGCGAATAAAGGAGTATATGGAGGCTCTTGAACTGGAGGGAAGGGAGGGCGACATGATAAGTGGCTACTCGCAGGGGATGAAACAGAAGATCGCCCTCATCTCAGCCTTCCTGCACAAGCCAAAACTACTCATCTTAGACGAACCCTTAAGCGGTTTAGATCCGAAGTCGGCTAGAATCGTAAAGGATCTCCTACGCGAACTAACAGCCCAAGGAGTAACAACCATCATGTCAACCCACATTCTAGAAATCGCACAGGCCATGTGTGACCGCATCGCCATAATGTACGAGGGAAGACTGCTGGCTTTAGGCAACATGAAGGAGCTGAGACAGAAGGCGAGGCTGCCTGGATCAGACCTAGAAGAAATCTTCCTAAAACTCACTGGAACAGAAGACGTCAGAGAGGTTGTTGAGGCGCTTCTGAAATGAACTGGAAAAACGTTGTTAGGCTTATTAGCATTGACATAAAGTCTGGAAGACTGATTAGGGGTCAAAGGCTAAGAAAGTATCGAGAAAAAAGGGTTTTTCAGTATCTGTTGTATGGAGGAGCCTGCGTCTTAGGATTGGCAATAGGAATAAGTGTTGGCAGTTTCTACACTGGAGTAGCTGACCCAGACCTGAAGGCATTGTTCGATCAAGGCGCCCACTACCTTTTCCTATCCCTCCCAACCATGGTTCTCATTTTAAGCCTAGTTTTCACCATGATGGGGCAGATTCAACGAACGGGAGTGAGATCTTCCATTCACCCTCCCTACTGGCTGCCTATCACATGGGAGGAGCACACTTTAGCCTCCACTATAGCTCATCTCATTGGTGTCCCCTTGGCTGTCATCATTTTACTTAGTTCAGCCATAACAGCCTTCTCCATTTTTCTGGGAGAGTTGCCTCTCACCGTCTTCACAATTTTTGCTTTACTGGCTAGCGCCGTCCTAGCTAGTACGACCACGGAGATTTTCAGAGTTTTGCAGGTGAGGCTTATAGGAGCCGTTTACAAGTCTTCTGGGAAGGCGGCTGTTTGGGTGAGATTCATTGGGTCCTTGCTCTTTTTCATTGCCTTCTACATGGTTTGGTTTGCGCTTACGTCTGGCGGTGGCTCCATCACCCTCATTGAGATTGTTACTGGTGCCCAAGAGGCGGTTTGGTTCATTCCATACGTCTGGTTAGGCTTGGCTTTGGCTTCTTTTATGAGTGGAATGCCGGCGCAAACCATTATCTTTTCGCTGGCTTCTCTTCTATTCATGTTGGTTCTCTTCTACGTGGCTGTTAAACTGAACAGTAGATTTGGGTTGTATGAGCCGCCAGCAATTACGGTTTCAAGAGGAGTTTACGTTCCGAAGGTTGGCCTCTTGGGAAGGCTTGGTTTTTCTTCAGTGGAGGCTGCTGTGATAAGGAAGGATATCAAGGCTTTTACGAGACGACGGGAACTCATGTACATTTTCGTGATGCCCCTAGTTTTCATACTTATGCCGTTGATGCAGTATTTGGGATTGTTGGGTGAACCTCCGGCGACTGAGCCTTCTCGGTTCCTTTTCGCTTGGATACTTCTGGGGCCTGGAGCTATAATGGCAGTTATGTTAGGCACCATGATGATAGGCGAAGAAGGCAGATCTGTTTGGCTTTTCTTTTCTTCACCCATTACCTCGCGCAGCTTGGTCAGGTGCAAGTACGCTTTTGTAACCATCTTTTCATGCATAGTAATGACGGTGTGTGGTGTTATTGGAATTCTAGTCGCCCGTCCTTCCCCAGACATTGCCATAGCATTGTTAATAGAATCAATTCTGCTAATCTTCGCTCTAGGCGCCGTTTCCCTCGGAGCAGGAATAAAAGGCGCCGACTTCACCGAAGTTCCAAGGCCTAGAATGGTCAGGCCGTTAACGTCTCTCGTCAACATGCTCCTATGCTTGGTCTTAGCGTTGACAATATTCTCTCCCCTCCTTCTACACGCGGTTACGATGGGATACATACCCATTCCCTTGTCCCTGCCAGAAATAGACCTTTACGTTGCAGTTTTCATAAGCGCAGTTATTGCCGTCATCATAACCTTTGCGTTCTACAAAATAGCTCTAAGAAATGCAGAGGAATTCCTGATCAAGGCTGAAATATGAACGCGGAAATGGAGATTCACTAGTCTGTTCTTTTCGTGACATCCGACCTAACAAGTCTCAGGATAGCTACTACGATGAAGATGGTAGTGTAGACTCCTATGAGAGCACCCGCTAAAAGAAGGTCTCCACGTGCCAAAGAAGCGAACATGGTGCTTGGTTCATTCAAGAGTTCCCCCATCAGAAAACCAGGAAAGTTCGAAACACTCCAACTTGGAAGCCATTTGCTAACCTCTAAGTAAAGCGACTCCCCTGTGAAACCGTGAACGCCGGACAGAATGCCGCCTATCACCATTGAAGCTATAAATACGCCAACGGCAGAAAGTAGGGCAAGAGTTGTTGTTCTAAAAATTTCACTGAACATGAAGGCTAATGACAAGAAGACGAGGTTGGAGTAAAGGACTGCCAGGTAAATATGCAGGATGTATTGAAGATATTCTTGTGGACTGAAGAATGCGACAGCTAATATGGTTCCAAGCATCGTTGTCAGAGCTGTCACGAAGCTTAAGAGTGATAATCCACCCAAGTACTTTCCAGTTAGGTACTCAATCTTTGTAATTGGTTTAGATAGTAGTATGTCGGCTGTTCCTCGTTCGTATTCTTCAGACATAGATCCGCCAGCGATCATGATAGCTACTAGGGACATAAACAATCCTTGAGGAGCCAAGACTTCGACAATCCACATGAGAGGCCTAGTTTGTTCCAGAGCCTGTTCTAATTGCTCTTGGAGAGGAGCCTGTAGGCCAGTCGGAGGGT
>Ga0209636_10003000_pt1 | contig 17216 bp, 19 predicted proteins | sample DeeMarSWOR152_54_FD_187464 | JGI IMG/M metagenome (GOLD analysis project Ga0209636, IMG submission 187464) | Marine sediment microbial communities from White Oak River estuary, North Carolina - WOR-1-52-54 (SPAdes) (version 2) | ecosystem: Environmental > Aquatic > Marine > Intertidal zone >...
CCAAAGTAAATATCTCCCTTTAACTAACTTCTATTAAGACTAACCATACTTATATTAAATTTACCGTAGATATTTCTATCAGTTCTGCATCTTGGATAGCAAGTTTATCTTATATATGAGTAGTTTGCTCTCTAAGAAGCTTGAGACGGTATGTGTTAATGGTTCAAAGAACTCTTTTTATGTTTATGTTGGATTAGAGTTGCTGTAGATCTCTATATAATAAGTCCCGTTCCTTTCTGTGACCTTCCAGACAAACAATAATATTTGCACGAAGCCTCTGCACCAAGATTACTTATTCTTGGGTTGGAAGAAGACTTGGTAGAGTATGCCGCTTGCCGCCAAGAACCCTGCTCCCGAAAGGAACGGGAGGGAGAGGCTGAGTGTTTCGAACATGTATCCAGCCATGGTCGGCGCGATCGACTGGAGAGCCATCCGTGAGAAGTTGCTTATTCCGATAGCTGTGGCTGTCTCCTTAGGGTCCACTATACTGGTGGCAAAGGATTGCCGGATGGGCATCGCAAACAGGATGACAGTTCTAAAGACTATCAGGAGAGCGACGGCAAACGGGTACAGACTCGTCATCGAAAAGGCTACGGTGAGGCCTGCGGTGAGGAGCCGGGAGGCGAGGATTGCTTTTATGTCTCCGAACTGCTCGACGATTCTAGGTATAAGCAGATAGCTTAGGATGGAGAAAAATCTAGTCACTGCATAGATCGGCCCTAGGATCTCGGAGCCGACACCAAAGCGTATGAAGAAGTAGAGCGGGAGGAGGGAATCGATGAGACCCCAGCCCAAGCCACTCGTCGAGCGGACTATAGAGAATCGCCCTATTACGCCCCACGACTCCACCCCTAGGAACCTTCCTTTTACCCGCATCTCTTTACTCCTTTCAGGCTTCACCTCCTTGATGGGTAGGATTAGTAAGAGTGATGCTGCTGAGGTTGCGGCGCCGACCCAAAAGATCAGCGAATGCGCCTCAACTATGCTCAACGAAAGGCTCTCTTTGAAGTAGGTGGGGAGGCCTGCCATAAGGGAGCCGATTGTGGTAGCGATGGCGTTCGTGACTGCTAGGGTGCTGAAAACTGACGCACGTTGTCTGCTGTTTGTTTTGTCAGCGATGTAGCCTGACACGACGGGCTGACCTGCCCCCACTCCCTCTCCGAGAGCCCCGACACCCTGCCCCAGTGTAAGCAGCCAGAAGTCGGTGCTGAGGGCAAATATGACCATTCGCATAGTGGCGAAGAAGCCTCCGAGTAGAAGGAATGGCTTCCGACTGAACCTGTCAGAGAGGAAGCCGAAGAAGATGTGGTGAACCGCGCTCACGAAGGTCGCTACTGATAGGAGAATGCCGATCGTTATGGGACTGAAGCCGAGGAGCGCGAAGTAGATGGCCCTTACAACCTGTAGGAAACCCATAACCAAGCGCCTAGAAGCCATAGAATAGAGCAGAAGCTTCATGTCGCGGTCGAACCCGTTAGGAAGCTTCAGTCTTGAATAACGTCCCACATTACCACTCCCGTGAATCTCTCCAATAATCTTGAAAGATATGTATGCAAAATGTGAAAATCACTTGATCAACCGCAACTAGATCCTCCAAATTTCTTAGTTAGGTCCTAACCTTTCAATAGCGTACTCGGTCATCGACCATGACCAATACCTTTTAGTTTTGTTCATATATTCCTTTGGGGTGGGGACCTGAGGTTTTAGCTACTTCCTTTTGTTCCTCTTAGTCTAAAGATAAATTACTTGGTTTTAGCTACTTTCTTTGCGAATTCCTTACCAAAATCGAAGCATTTCTGAATTTCATTCTTGTCAGGAACCCACTTAACTGTCAAAGCAGGGGCAACTATTTCCATACCAGCCTTTTCCAGTTTCTCTTCGATGGTCTTAACCGCTCCTCCTCCCCATCCGTAGGATCCGAAGGTAGCAGCTATTTTATTTCTTGGTCTCAAACCTTGCATTTCTTCTAAAAAGGGAGCTACTTCTGGTAGAACACCGTTGTTAATGGTTGAGGAGCCGATAAGTATCCCTTTTGCTTCGAGCAGCTCTTTAATGATGTCTCCTCGATCTGTAAGTGGAATCCTAAATAGCAAAGTCTCAACACCTTCGCTCCTTATGCCCTCAATTATTGCTTTTGCCATTTTTTCTGTGCTACCCCACATTGTATCATACACAACTAGAATCTTTCTTCTAGCCTCTCCCTTTGCCCAACTGAGATAAGCTTCAATTATTTTTGTTGGGTTGCTACGCCAGATGACGCCATGGCTTGGCGCAATCATGCTAATCTTCAAGCCTTGCTTTTGAACTTCTTCGATCTTCCTTATTACCAATCGACTGAACGGCCACAAGATGTTAGCGTAATATTTGGCTGCCTCGTCCATCAGTACTCTCTCATTAACTTCATCGTCGAATCTTTTTGAGGTTGCCAAGTGCTGCCCAAACCCATCATTAGGTAAGAGCAGTGCATCTTTCTCTATATAGGTGAACATGCTATCTGGCCAATGGAGCATGGGGGCTTCAATGAATTTTAAGCTTCTTTCGCCCAAACTTATCTCGTCACCAGTTTTTACAACCTGGAAATTCCAGTTGCCAAAATAGTGTTTTTGCAGTCCCTCTTTACATCGAGCGGTGCCTACCACCTTTGCTTGAGGGGCTAGCTTCAAAATTTCGGAGATGGCCCCGGAATGATCCTTTTCAACATGGTTAGCCACGAGATAATCTATCTTCGAGGGATCAGTGATCTCCCTAATCCTCTCTATCATCTCTTCAGCGAAGAGGCTGTGAACGGTATCAATTAGGACCGTTTTTTCATCGACGATTAGGTAGGCGTTGTATGTGGTCCCGCGATGGGTTGAGTAGGCAAAGCCGTGAAAGTGTCTAATATTCCAGTCGACGGCTCCAACCCAGAAAATGTTTTCTAAAACTTTAATGGGAGTCATGTTAAGTCTCACTTGATGGGAATTGAAACTTCATTGATATTAATCTTTTCTATTTTCACGTACAATACTCTGTCGGACTAGATTTAATCAAGTTTTTAGAGAGAAAGCAACATCGTAGTTATTAGGGATCCAAACTCGCCTTCAAGATTCTTTGAGCAACGGTTTTTCCCAACTTTCTACATTCTTCTAGGCCCTTTTCGTCCGGGTTATACTTTATTAACAGAGGAGGCTCTATGGTTTCCATCTCAAACTTGTTTTTCATTACCTCTAACAGCATGCGAGGGGCTTCCCCACTCCAACCATAGGAACCAAAGGCTGCACCTACCTTGTCCTTTAAACTAATCCCTTTGAGCGCCACTTCCTCCAAGAGCTTCTTCATATCCATGCTTATGTCGTGGTGGTAAGTGGGCATTCCAAGAATTATAGCGTCTGCCTCCTCTAACTCTTCCGGTTTCGCAAAGTACTTTACTTCGACCTTTACGCCTGCCACCATTTTCGCCCCCTCTTCAACCGCTCTAGCCATTGCTCTTGTGTTTCCAGTTTGGCTGTAGTAGAGTATAAACAAGTTAAGTAACTTCGACATACTTCAAGCCTCAATTTATATAACATAAAGGGAAAGATAACCTTTGTGCGCGTATATCCGTTAAACGAGAGTCGTGAGACTTCAACTCATTTCTTTTTGAAAAACAACCAGTTCTTCCTTCCTTTGAACCTCACAAGACAATAATCGCCCCTAAGCTTCTTACCTTTGATTTCGAAAACCAACTTGTCTTCTTCCTTTTCCTTCAAGACGTACTGACCCTTGTCCCATATTTCTACAGTTCCCGCCCCATATTGCCCCTGAGGGATCGTTCCCTCAAAATTTGCGTATTCAAATGGATGATCTTCCACCTGCACCGCTAACCTTTTTATGCCTTTTTCTGTGGGAGGTGTTTTCGGGACTGCCCAACTTTTGAGAACTCCGTCCATTTCTAGCCTTAAGTCATAGTGCAGGCGTGTAGCTTGATGTTTTTGGATGATGTAAACGTTTTCATCACCTGTTTTTTCGTCGCCTATCGGCTCCTCTGTTTTCTCAAAATCTCTCTTCTTCCAGTATTCTTCAAGTTTCATTTTCCTTTCCTCTATTCAGGAAAGATAACTCCCAAATACCAAATAAGAACTATTCCTAGAATAAACATAACAAATTGAACTACAGACTTCTTGAAACTTGTCTCCTTGTGCAGCTCGGGAATCAGTTCGGAAGCCGCCAGATAAATGAACCCTCCCGCTGAAAGAGCTATCAACAATCCACTTAATGCTTCAACCGCTTCTATGAAGAAAACCGCGGAGATTCCTCCCAAGACAACCGCCAAGGCTACAATAAAATTAAGCAACAGAGCTCTACCCCGCTTGAAACCTGCGTAAACCAGAATCCCATAATCTCCCATTTCCTGAGGAAACTCGTGGAAGATCACAGCTACGGTTGCGGCTAATCCTACCGAGAATCCAATCAGGAAGCTGGCAGCGATAACCATTCCGTCAACAAAATTGTGGATTCCGTCACCGATGAGATTCAGATAAGCAAAACCCTTGGTGACAGTCCTATTCGCAATCTCAGCGGATATATCGGCTTCATGACCGTGTCCATGGTACCGGTAAATGAACCGCTCGAGGAAGAAAAACAAGATAAACCCAAGGGTGATGTAGATATACACAACGGATCCAACATGCTCTATGGCTTCTGGTAGAAGGTCAAAGTAGGCGGCTCCAAGGATTGATCCAGCTGAAAATGCGACAAGAACTAACAGGATATTGTGTAACTTTGTTTCTCTTAGAGATAAGGCATATATTCCAACAAATGAAAAAAGACTGACGACAGAAGTTGCGATAATGATATTAGTAAGAGTGGACAATTTGCATTCGATTCCCTTTTTTTAGGGATTCCCAAATTATTAATTAGGCTTTTGCCAATTAATAATTTCCAGCTGTTGAGGTTGTGAGAAGGAGTCCATGGAAGGGCTTAAAAGTGCCCTTAGGTAGCGAAATCCACAGTACCTCAACAGTCTCGGGCTCATAATGTTTTCACAATCGTCCAGATTATATATGACATATGTCATATATAAGTTTTCTGTTTAGGCTCGAGTCAAACATATGAAAATTTGAAAGCTAGAGGGCAGTGCTTTTTTCTAGGCATTCTCTGTGTTGCGTGAGGATCTTGTCTATCTCTTCCTTAAGTAAATTCTTGGGTCGATATCCCACGATTTCACCAACGGTCCTGCCCTCACAAAAAAATTTCAAGGTGGGGGTACCCATTACCCCGTACTGGGTAGCTATGTGCTGATTTTCATGGGTCTCCAAGACATTCAGTTTGGCAAACTTAACCTTACCCACGTATTCGTTAGACAGTTCGTCAAAAATCGGATTTAGCGTTCTACACCAGCCACAATGATAATGCCAAAAATCAACGACAACTGGAATATCCGACTCCAGCACTTCCACTTTCCACGTTTCAGCGTTTACTTCCATGGTACTACCAGGAGACACCCTTTATTTACCCCTAAAAAACTATATCAAAACGCACATTAATTAAATTTAGGGTCGGGTCTAAGTCTCAACTTTTAGGCTAGAAATTGTGAAAGCTACAGTATTCCTTGGCCTCTATTGTTTTCTATTATACGTAGTTGTAAATAAGAATAGTGATGGGGCCCCATCGCATATCATGGTTCAATAGTGAGTATATTATTTTATTAGATTCTCAAAGATGTGTCTGGTCATCTTTTTTCTTTTTCAAAAGCTTCAGCACAGTGTGCACAGCAAAAGACGTATTCCTTTCCATCAATAACCCTTTTGTGTGTCGCAAATACACACCTGTCCTCAGGAGTCTCTGCGTTGCAAGTTTTACACTTGTACACGAAAGTTTTCATTTGTTCACCTCTTTTTTCTTCATATAATCTTTTATGGCTGCGTGCAAGGCGTCTGCGGCTAGATTGGAACAGTGCATCTTGACTGATGGAAGACCGTCCAAGCTGTCCGCTACATCACTTTTAGTGATTTTTAAAGCTTCCTCGATGGTCTTTCCCTTTGCAAGTTCGGTAACCATGCTACTTGTGGCTATTGCTGCTCCACAACCGAAGGTTTTGAACTTAACATCTTCTAACCTGTTCTCTTTAACTTTAATGTATACTGTCATCAGATCGCCACAAACAGGATTGCCCACAGTTCCAATCCCGTCCGCGTCTGGAATTTCGCCTACATTTCGTGGTTTCATGAAATGATCCATAACCTTTTCGCTATACATCTACATCACCTCAACATTTCCTTTGGGGTCAATGGGGACATTGTCCTCAGCCTCTTCACAACGCCTGGCAATACTTCAAGCACATAATCCACATCTTCCTCTGAGTTTTGATTGCCTAAAGTGAAGACTAAAGATCCATGCGCCTCTTCGTGGGCTAAGCCTATCTCAAGTAACACGTGGGAAGGCTCTAAGGTTTTTGAAGTGCATGCCGAACCCGAAGATACCTGAATGCCGAGCATATCTAGACCTAAGATGAGGGATTCTCCTTCGATGTAACTGAATCTTAGATTGGCGTTGCTGGGAAGTCTTTTGGTTGGATGTCCATTCAGGTAGGAACGCTCAATCGTGTCCAAAACGCCCTTTATGAGTTTGTCCCTTAGCCATTGTAACCGTTTGCCTTCGACTGAAATTCTTTCTTGGGCTATCTCAGCCGCCTTACCCATGCCGACTATGCCTGGTATGTTTTCTGACCCTGAACGTAGCCCCCTCTCTTGACCGCCGCCCTGTGTAACTGGTTGAATTCTGGTTCCCTTTTTGATATAGAGAGCTCCCACGCCTTTCGGTCCATACATGTCATTGGAAGAAATTGATAAGAGGTCTATGTTCTCTTCTTCAACGTTGATATGTACCTTTCCTGTTGCGGCTACAGCGTCCACATGAAAATAGATCTGGTTATCTCGGGCTATCTTCCCTATATCTCTTATCGGCTGAATTGTTCCGATCTCGCCATTGGCGTACATGACAGACGTAAGGATGGTTTTGTCGGTTATCTCGTCTCTGAGTTTTTCAGGATCAACCATGCCTTGTTCGTCCACTGGCAAGTAGGTGATTTCGAAGCCCTGTTTTTGAAGATGTTTGCAGATGTTTATCACCGAGATGTGTTCGATGGTAGTTGTGATTATGTGGTTTCCTCTGTTCTTGTTCCGGTAAGCAACTCCCTTTATAGCTAGATTGTTAGATTCTGTGCCCCCTGAAGTAAAAATTACTTCTTCAGGTTTCTCTGTTCCTATTAGTCTGGCAACTTTTTCTCTTGACTCCATTAAGGCGTTTCTGGCACTTGCCCCAAAGGAATGTGAAGATGAAGGATTTCCATAGTTCTCTATAAAACATGTTTTCATCGCTTCGAAGACTCTGGGATCTACTGGCATCCCAGCTGCATTGTCCATATACACCTTTCTCAATTCGTAACCCACTTCCTACTTCACTTTCTTGATAAAAAAATGAAGCTGTCCTTTCTCTTTGCGTAACTCAAGGAGCTGATGTCCAAGTCTCTTAACTAAACGTTTTATGTCTTCCTCAGCCGCTGGATCATCAGCAATTACCTCTAAAACTTTGCCAACAGCTAACTTGTCAATTTCCTGTCTTGTTCTAAAAACTGGTTCAGGACAGTAGAGCCCTAAGCAGTCTAATTCCCTATCAGGCTTTTTCTGCAGAGACAAACTAGATCCCACATCCATTATCTGAAGTGTTACTTCCATGCTATATAAAAGAATAGTAAAAGAAGTTACACGCATTGAAGCTGTTAAAAACTTTTAAAAAAATACAATTTCTATCGAGTGAATAGCCCGATATTCTAGTAATAGATCCGAGTGTTAAACTAAGACATATGTCATATTTATATTTTACGTCTGTCTGCTCTTCCTTCAGAAGCTCTATTATTTTTAATGCTCCAGTTTTTTCTAAAGTTTCGTACTTTTTCAATTCCACCGCTACAACTTTTCTTTACACAGCGAACTGTTGGCTTACCGAACTATAGTGTTGCTGTCGAAAGGTATATAAGTAACCCTTAAAATATTTATATATGACATATGTCATATATTGGTGTCTCCTTTTCAGAATTAGTCATTAAATTTGTAAGGGTGTTTGTATGGTGCAGGAGTTGATGGTTCACGCTATTTGTCCAGAGTGTGAAAGCCCAGAGGTTATTAGAGACAGGGATAATGGAGAACTTGTCTGCGGTGAATGTGGACTTGTTATTCAAGAGGAAATGTTGGATCGAGGTCCTGACTGGCAAGCATTTACCCCAGAAGAGAGGGCTAATAAGGGAAGAGCGGGAGCGCCAACATCCTACTCTCGTTTTGATAAGGGCTTATCTACTGATATTCAGGTTAATCGTGACGCTTTTGGACGCCCGCTCCCCCCAAAGACCAAGCGTCAAATGTGGCGTCTTCGAAGGTGGCAAATCCGAACCAGAATGCATGCCTCAAAGGATCGAAACCTCTTACAAGCCATGACTGAACTTGAACGCCTATCCGAAAAGCTTCACATCCCCTCTTTCATCCAAGAAACAGCAGCAGTGATCTACCGCAAAGCCCTTAACGCGGATCTCATTCGAGGACGATGCATCGCAAATATCGTAGCTGCAGCATTATACATTGCTTGTCGACTCGCCAAGACACCGAAGACCCTTAACGAGATCGCAAAGGCGAGTCCTCGAGACAGAAAAGAAATCTCTAGATGCTACCGCCTGCTCGTGCGCAGATTAAAGGTAAAAATGTTGATCGACGAACCAGAAAAATATGTTTCAAAAATCGCTGAAAATGCTGGGGTTTCAGGCGAAGCGCAAGGTTTAGCCATCCAGATTCTTCAAGAAGCAAAGCGCAGACACATGGCCCTCGGTAAAGACCCATCAGGATTAGCTGCCGGCGCATTGTACATAGCTTGTAAATTAAGAGAGGAGAGAGTGTCACAAGGTTCTCTAGCTCGAGCTGCAAAGGTAACTGAAGTTACTGTGAGAAAACGAAAGAAAGAATTGAAGAAAAAACTAAATATCGAATCCATAAAAAGATAACGACCCAGAAAACAAAGCAAAATCAATTGTTTAGAAACGTAGAACGTCCGCTCTAAATGAAAGATCTCTTTACATTCTCAAGAACAGAATATATAATCTTTACAGTTCCTCTAAGCCTTGTCAATCATTTACGTTTAAAATCATTTTTTTGCTTTCAACTGTCTTTTGTTGTTCCTTAGTGCTTTAGTTGTTTAGATGCAATGAAACTCGATTGTGAAGTTCATTTCATCCTATATGGGACAAGATGCGTGAATGCAACTTACTCAATCCCTTATTTTCTTTATTCTTGTGGGTAAGTAGTAAATAGAGTAATCTTCTTCACCAAGTCTCAAGTTGGATAGTTTCCGCAACACGATTTCATTTCCATCTCAGGAGCCGTTGCTATAGCTATTAGAATTTACCCGTTTTATTGAAAAACTGGACTCGTCACCTTAGTCGAAGGTGAAGGCCGAGGGACAGAGTTTGTTCAAGACACATATTCCACATTTTGGTTTCCTTGCCATACAGATTCTTCTACCGTGAAATATCAGCAGGTCTGTGATTCTTTTCCAATGGGTTTTTGGAACCGTTTTCATCAAATCTCCCTCTATTTTATTCGGATCTTGGTGCTTTGTAAGTCCCAGCCTCCTTCCTAGTCTGCGGACATGTGTATCCACGGCTATTCCTTCGATAACACCATATGCATTCGACAACACAATATTAGCCGTCTTTCTGGCAACGCCAGGCAACTCGAGCAACTCCTCCATTGTTTTTGGAACCTGCGAGTTGAAGTTTTCAACTAGAATTTGGCAACATTTCTTGATGTTTTTAGCCTTGTTTCTGTAGAAGCCAGTTGGTCTTATTTCTTCTTGAAGGTCCTCTAGTTCCGTATTGGCGTAATCTTCTGCTATTTTGTACTTTTTGAAGAGGACTTTCGTGACAATGTTTACTCTTCTGTCGGTGCATTGAGCTGAAAGGATGGTGGCCACCAAGAGCTCCAGAGGGTTAGTGTAGTTTAGAGCTATTTTTGCGTCTTGATGTTCCTTTTCTAACAGTTCAATGATCTTTAAAATTCTGGTTTTGTCGTCAAATTTCGCGTCAACGGGTTTTGATTTCTCTTTCATTGTAATGTTTTCCTTCCTACAACTTCAACTTGTTGATATCTCTCTTGCTATATCTTTCAACACGTTCTCAGCTCTGTTTCTAGTTTTTAGAAAAAGTTTTTTCTTTCCACCCTCTTTCTTCAAGAAATCAGTCAATTCTTTATGTATTTCGATCAAGTCTTTCTTTCTGTTTTCCTTGTTTATAGGCTTGTTGCCTTGAAGTTTTACATCTCCCTCCCAAAAACCTTCAGCAAAGTACCAGTCCTTGAACCACGTGCAACCTGATTTCCATAAGAGATATCCTATAGAGGTGGCTGGCGCTGGGACTCCTAGCTCTAAATCCTTCCTTGTCTCTTCATGGTTTAAGTAAACTACCATGATATGTGAGCCTAGGGGAAGAAGGTTTGAGAGATGCTTGAATAATTTCTCGTCCAATCCTCTCTCAGAGAGGTCCACGATCTTAGAAGATTCGAACTTCACGAGGTTATAGTAGTATATTTCTAACCAAGGCTTGTAGAATTCTCCCCTCCCAGAAAAATATTTTCCCTTCACTACATGGTTTTCAGAGGTCTCTCCAGTAATAGTTTTCAAATACAATTCAAAGTTGATTTCTTCTATGAATCGACCTTGTGACAGATTGTCAATGCGAAGGACGTAGCCATTCAATTGTTTTCCTTCGATAGAAGAGATGAACTCTTTCTTCAGCATCCTCACCATATTGTCATTAATGTAAAGCCATTATAGATTTTAAATCTCAACCCTTTCCCGATCTTTTCAGCTCAATAATTTCAGCTATTCCCTCTGGATTCTCAACTGGAGTGCAGTTTCCTTCGAAGCAAACGTACGCCATCTGTGTTTTAGTTATGGGATATTTCAAGTTCCTCAACCTCTCATTATCGATATCGGGATCCAAAATTTCGATTACTTTCAAGGGGTTGTAAATCCTTAAGCTTTCATCTAGGAATCTACTAGTTCTTGAACCCTTTTTTGGACCCACTATGTGTATCTGCACCGGACGTAGGTACAATTCAACAGCAAGCCCGTAGGTAACTGCTAGAATGCTGTATCTTTGATAGCGTGAGGCAAAATGCTCCAAGGTTCTTCTAGCCGGTTCCAGATACTTTTCCTTACCTGTTAAGCGGTGTAGTCTTAAGAAGACGTCGGCTGCTAAACTGTTTTCGTCGAGGGGTTTGTCAAAAGTTTTTAAGGCTCCTAAAGCTTCAGCTTTCTTAGGTCTGTCGTAGAATCCTCCAGCATTGTTCCATAAGTTGTTGAGCGTGAATTTGGCGATGCTTTCTGCATAATTTAGAATTTTTCTTTCCGAGGTTGACTGATAGACATCTATTAGACACCTTATCATGGAAGCTTGATCCGTCAGTAGGCCTGGAAGGTATCTTTTACCCCTAAAGTAATAGTGATACATTCCCTTTCGCGAACTGAAACTCTTCTCAAGCAGTAGATCAACTGTTCGTAAAGCAAATTTCCTATAGGATAGATTTTTGAGAACCACTGAAGCTAACAGGTAAGCTGAGACCATCATGGCATTCCAGTTTGTGTAAAGTGTTTTATCTATTCTTGGAGGTGCTCTCTTCCTGCGTTCTAAACGGCTTAGTTTGTAGTATTCTTCGTCAGCGTCTTGGCTGCCATAAAATCCCCCGCTGTCTCGCTCACTGAGGGTTGCGTCGACATATGTTAGGATTCCTTGAGCGACCTCTTTGAAGGTCTCTTCTTCAGTAACCTGATAGGCTTCCAAATAATTTACGAGCAACTTGGCGTTATCTTCGCACATCTTCTCATAGTGGGGAATGCTCCAATCCCTTTTGGTGGAATAGCGGAAAAAGCCCCCCTCCTCCTTGTCATAGATGCCGCCGGCGCTCATCTTTTTTAAGGTCTTCGTTACGATGTTTAAAAGGGATTTATGTCCCTGTATGCGATATTCTAGCAGAGCTAACGCCAACGCTCCACTTTGAGGGAATTTTGGTGAATTCCCAAAGCCTCCATGCAACGAATCAAAGTTAGATCCAATTTCTAATGTCAAGCTGTCAACAATGGACTGGAAGAATCTGTGATCTGGACCATATTCTATTGATGACGCTTTTTTCTCTTCTGTTTCTATTTCCTTCAATTTGGCCTTGATGTTATCTTTGTTTTTATAGTAGAAACGATGGATGCTTTGAAGCAATAGCTTCATTTGTTGTGGTGGGATATATGTAGCGCCCGTAATCACTTCACCGTCAGGCGTCAAGAAGGCCGTGGTTGGCCAGCCGCCCATATTGTATCGCTTGTCAATGTCTGGTCGCTTGTCTCTGTCCACCCGGATTGGCACGAACTTCTCTCGGATCAGCTTCGCGACATCCCTGTTAGAATATGTTGTCTGATCCATGACGTGGCACCAATGACACCAAACTGCACTAATGGCCAAGAGGATGGGTCTATCTAAATCCTTTGCCCTCTGGAAAGCCTTCTTACTCCAAGGGAACCACAGAACCTTCTTTTCAGTCACAAAAAAGCCTCCTTATACAAGCCACCAAAGCCTATCACGTTGTAATATAATTCTCATTGGCTAAATAGCTTACAGAAAGCCTTTATCTTTCTAACAATACAATATTTTTGGGGTAATATTATTGGACGTTAAGATTTTCGTTGATGGTAAGGAAATCGGTCTGAACGAGTTTGTCTCAAAAATGTTAAGCGGTACTCTTGTTGGGGCAGTATCTTCTTTACGGGGAATAAATAAGGACTGGAAGGAAATCGAGGTAAAAGTAACAAGGTAAAGATTTTCTTCTTCAGAAAAAGGGTAGAAGGGTTGCAGGCAACGGTTTTTCTTATGTTGTTAGAGAATGGGCTAAACGAGGAGATTTACGTCTGCGTCAGAGGATAAGTCAATGAAGACTGCTGCACCAATGATCTGGTCTACTTCAGGTATATCGTTTTCTTACTTCAAACCAAACATTTCCATTGTTGGACTGCAAGCGTAGGGTTTCAAAAATCCCGACGCTTTCATTATTTGAAGCATCTAATAGGATTTGGGATACTTCATTTCTTCTAACTTCTTTTTCAGCGGTTCTTCCATTTGTAGGTGGCTAGTAGTTCAACTTTTTTCTATAGGCTTCCTTTGCGAGTGTATTGAGACCTCAGAAAGTGAAGAATGCATGGTCTTTACAGTGGAACTAAGTATAAAGACGCAAAGAACCCTGTCTAAAGTGCCGCTGTGGACTATTATCACTATTCTCTTTTTTTCGGGCATAAACTTTTTCACTCCCTTTCCAAATCGTTATAATTCCTGTGGAATCTTAGGGAAGTTGAGTAGACGGAAAAACGAAAAGTATTAAAATGTCTTAAGCGTTGGATTGGAGATAATTCGAGGTTTGATAAAAATGCCGAAGGTTAAAGTTGACTGGACTAAATGTAACGGTGACGCTATTTGCATTGATACTTGCCCCGTCGACGTCTTTGAGCTTCAAGACCTCCCTGAATACTCAGACGGTCAGAAATCCGTCCCTGTCAGAGAAGAAGATTGCCTTCTCTGCATGGCATGCGTAACCCAGTGCCCAACAGAAGCCATAACCGTGGAAGAATAAAGGATAGATATCGGAAGACATAGGTCCAAAAGACTAAAGGTTGTCAATTAAGGCAGTGTTAAGAAGGATTGTGCCATTGTTCGTTAGTTTTGATATCAATATCTTTGTATATCAATTTTTCAACGATCAGATTTTAACGTGAGTCTATGCTCGCCGTTGTATGTAACTTTGGCTCTAGATCCCACCACCTCAACTTGGTATCCAGTAATATCCATTTTTTAAGGTCAACGAATCCTCTTTGTTTTTATCTTCTAAACTTTATTAATTGGGTGATTAGCTAAAATTTTCGCTCTTTTTTCACACATCGATGAATTCAAAGCTTGAACCTTAATGCACTTTCACCAATCGTAGAGTTTTCATCAAAGATAATGTTGTTGATAAGTATGTTGTTATTAAGAAAAGTTTGTAGTTTAAAAAATTATTTACGCTAGAATGCAAGTTAAACTATAGAAGGTGTATTGTGATGACAGACAAAAAAACGATTCTGTATGTTCAGACAAGCGATGTGCCTGAGAGACAGTATTCTCCTTTGGTGTTGGCACAAACTGCAAAGGCCATGGATATCGACGCTAAAGTATATTATCTTGGCCAGGGATTGAGGTTATTACTTCCTGGGGAAGCGGAAAAAATAAAAATAGGTACTTTTCCAAATGTTAAAGAAATGATTGATCAGACACTTAAAATGGATATTGAAATATTGGTTTGTGAAGCATCTAAACAGATGTTAGGTTGGCAGAAAATTAATTTAATACCCGGAGTGAAAATCGTAGGTGCGGCAACCCTGAACGACCTTGTATTAGAAGCTGACGCAACAATGTGGTTTTAAAAGCCAGTAATTTAGAGAATCTGTCTCCTTTTTTCTTTTACCTACTCATCGGACAAATTCAAGGGAAAAATACACATTTCTACCACTCCAAAAAACATAAAATCGAAAACTTACTTTTTATCCTTATGTTCAAGTTAGCCGCACTTTAAGTATGCCATATACAATCTCTTGGCTCAATTGATCAATAGCATTTTGCGCGCGAATAGTTTTAACTTTATAAGCATCATAAATACTAAAGTATCAATGTCATCGGAAGGATGTGAACTGAAGAATGACCAAATTATTAATCATATACGACAGCAAGACAGGGAACACAGAACAAATGGCAAAATCTATCGCAGAGGGGGCGAAATCAGTCAGCGGTGTTGATGTTATTCTTAAGAAGCTTGGGGAACCCTTTTCGATAAGCATCTTGGATGATGCTAATGCCGTAATCCTCGGAGCTCCAGCACACTACGGTCACGTGACAAAGGAGATGAGGGACTTCTTAGCGTGCATCCTAGGCATGAAGGAGGCCGGAAGACTTAAACTCGAAGGAAAACTTGGTGCTGCTTTTGGATCATATGGATGGGATGGTGGAGCGGCCATAGAGAGATTGGCCAAAGACATTGAGAACCTCGGTTTCAAAGTGCAGTCACCCGTGCTCTCCCAAGTTTCTCCATTGCCTTTTCCATCTATCAAAGAAAAGTCTCTGAAGGAATGCCAAAAGTTGGGCAAGACCATAGCCGAGAAGGCCTCGAAACAGTAGCCTAGAAACCAAAATACTGGTAAGATGTTTGATGCGTGCACCTCGATCAAATGATGGTTAAAAGGTAAGTTTTGAAATGAATTTTTGCTTGTTTTTCTAATTGTGAACGCAACCTAAAAACACTGATAATCAGAGGAATACACGCGCAATTTACATGTTTACACCATCAATTTTAGCACCACAATAGGGGCACGCAGAGTTTTTAATCCAATTTTCTAGAATTTGGTAGCCGTACCTATTAATTAGCAGTTTTCCACATTCATAACAATAAGTGTTTTCTCCAGTTTCTCCAGCCACGTTTCCTTCATAAACATACCGTAGCCCAGCTTCTAAACCGATCTTCCTTGCCTTGCGGAGAGTTGCGATGGGCGTTCGAGGCAGTTGTAGGAGTTTATACGTCGAATAGAATTGACTAATATGCCATGGTATTTCCTCACCCACCCTTTTGATGAACTGTGCAATTTTCCGCAGTTCCTCTTCTGAATCGTTCAGAGTTGGAATAATCAGGGTTGTTATTTCAATCCAGATTCCCAAACTCTTGTGGAGTCTTATAGAGTTCAAAATAGGATTCAGGTGGGCGCCGCAGTTATTGCGGTAGAAGTCTTCGCTAAAACTCTTTAGGTCAATGTTGGCTGCGTCTAAGTATGGCTTTATCTCGGCCAGAGCCTCCTCAGTGATGTATCCATTCGTCACAAAAACGTTCTTGATTCCCTCTTTGCTCGCTAATTTTGCTATGTCATAGGCGTATTCAAAGAAGATGGTGGGCTCAGTATACGTGTAGGCTATACTTTCGCAGTTATTCCGCTTAGCCGCCATTATAATTTCTTCAGGGGGCACATCTTGTCCAAGTATTAGATCACGGTCTCTAGGCATCTGAGAAATCTCAAAATTCTGACAGTTCCTACACCTGAAGTTGCATCCTACCGTTGCAATTGAATAGGCACGGGAACCAGGAAGAAAATGGAAGAAGGGCTTTTTCTCTATGGGGTCTACAGCGCGGGATACAACCTTCCCATAGACGCAGCTGTAAAGCGTTCCGTTCACGTTCTCCCGGACTCCACAGATCCCTCTCTTCGAATCGATTATTCTACATCTGTGACTACACAAATTGCATTTAACCACGTTATCGCCTAATTTTTTGTAAAACCAAGCTTCTTTCATGATGAAATCTTCCAATCCAATAAAATGGGCGTAGCCTAACTTATATACTAAAAAAGTTTACGCGTTAGAAGTTTAATATCACTGTTGCTGTTGTACCACAGTCACAAATATTCAAAAGACTTTCCTACAAGTCATAACATCGCGTGTAATTAAACAATTGGAAATGATAAACGGGGAAAGAAGTTTTACGTTTTATCAAAACTGACTTATGCCTACAAGGATTTAGATCCATAATTATCTGAGGAGCAATTTTGGAACATTGTCAACTGAGATGAAATAAACAAAAGTCTTGAATAAATATTAAATTGATACATATTATGAATAGTTGATGGATGTAAAAAATATGGGTCAATCTAAACCAAAAATTCTTGTTCTCTTTCACTCAATGTATGGCCACATCTATAAGATGGCTGAAGCAGTAACTGAAGGTGTGAACGAGGCAGGGGGTGAAGCAACTCTTAAACAGGTCGCTGAACTTGTTCCAGAAGAGTTTTGGAACGAGGATACAAAAAAGGCGAAAGAATTGATGAAAGATATTCCCATCGCCGATCCTCGAAAAGACCTTATAGGAATTGACGGGCTTATTGTCGGCACTCCAACTCGTTTCGGTAATATGTGCGCGCAGATGAGAAACTTTTGGGATCAAACTGGGGGTGCTTGGATGAATGGTGCACTCGTTGGCAAACCTGCGGCGGTGTTAACCAGCTCCAACACTCAACATGGCGGGCAGGAAACCACCATTATCTCGACCCATTTTACGCTTTTACACCATGGTTGTGTTGTGGTCGGGCTACCCTATTCTTTCAAAGAG
>Ga0209636_10003001_pt1 | contig 17213 bp, 12 predicted proteins | sample DeeMarSWOR152_54_FD_187464 | JGI IMG/M metagenome (GOLD analysis project Ga0209636, IMG submission 187464) | Marine sediment microbial communities from White Oak River estuary, North Carolina - WOR-1-52-54 (SPAdes) (version 2) | ecosystem: Environmental > Aquatic > Marine > Intertidal zone >...
ATTACGCCGGTGGCGATTGAGCAGGGGTTGCGTTTTGCGATCCGTGAAGGCGGCAAGACTGTCGGCGCAGGTGTCGTCACAAAAATACTGGAATAATGAGAGTTATTGTTACATTAGCATGTCAGGAGTGTAAGAACAGAAACTACACTACTACAAAGAACAAGACAAAACAGAAACGTCTGGAGATTAAGAAATACTGTCGTTTTTGCCGAACACATACATTACATAAGGAAGTAAAATAGGCCTGTAGCTCTAACGGGAGAGCATCCGGCTCCAAACCGGGGGGTTGGGGGTTCAAATCCCTCCAGGCCTGTTATGATGAGTGCTCAAGTGCCAAATAGAATAATTGATTACATAAAAAAAGTTTATACAGAAATGCGGAAGGTAACATGGCCTACACGCAGTGAGTTGATAAACGCTACTATCGTCGTTATCGTAATCTCTGCAATTGTTGCCTCAATCATCTTCGTCTTAGATCTCATTTTCTCAAACGGTCTCACCGTCATTCTGAGATAACCTATGAAGAACAATGAGGGGCATCCTATGCAATGGTTTGTTGTTCATACGCTCACTGGACATGAGCAGAAAGTAAAAAAGATACTTCAAAAAACAATAAAAGAGAAGGATTTGGCAACATCCTTTGGTAGAATAGTCATACCTGTAGAAAATCTGGTTCAGGTACGAAAGGGAAAGAAGGTGATCGAGGAGAAAAGGTTATATCCAGGGTACATAGTCATCGAAATGGAAGGAAGTGATGAAAACCTTCGACTGGTCAATTCTATCTCCGGTGTGACCCATTTTCTTGGTTCAAAGACGAAGCCAATACCACTTGATAAAGCTGAAGTTGAGGCGCTTTTAACTCAGGTAAAAGAATCAAAAGAAAAAGTGATCACAAAAATCCCCTTTACTAAGGGCGAACGGGTAACCGTAACAGATGGGCCATTCACTGATTTTGTCGGCACGGTGGAAGATGTGTATCCAGAACGTGAAAAAGTAAAAGTCTTGGTGGTGATTTTCGGCCGAACTACCCCGATAGAATTGCAATTCCATCAGTTGAAGAGTCTGTGAGGATAACATATGGCTAAGAAGGTAGTAGCAACAGTAAAGCTGCAAATTCCCGCTGGAAGTGCAACACCAGCCCCACCAGTTGGTCCGGCGTTAGGTCAACATGGTGTGAATATTATGGAATTCTGTAAGGCCTTTAATGCAGAGACTAAAAACCTTACAGGATTAATAGTACCCGCAGTGATTACGATTTATAATGATCGAACATTTAGTTATGTGCTCAAAAGTCCACCTGCATCTATACTCTTGAAACAGGCCGCGGGGATAGCAAAAGGCTCACCGGTGCCTAACCGCGAAAAGGTAGGCACGGTAACAAGGGCCCAGCTAAAGGATATAGCACAACGTAAGATAAAGGATTTGAATAGTGAGACGATTGAACAAGCGATGAAGGTTATTGAAGGTACAGCACGAAGCATGGGCATTACTGTGGAGGAAGAGTGAAGCGTTCAAAACGTTACATGGAACTGAAATCAAAGATTGAATCCAAAAAATATGATCTTGATGAGGCGATTGAAAGGTGTAGAGAATTAGCTTCTGCCAAATATGATGAATCTCTGGATCTCTCTATTAAACTTAATATTGACCCTAAGAAGACTGACCAATTTGTGAGAGGAGTTTCGAATCTACCGCATGGTACGGGCAAAAAGAAAAAAATATTGGTTTTGACAAAGGGCGAAAAAGAGAAAGAAGCGAAAGACGCAGGTGCAGACTATGTGGGTTTTGAAGAGTATATTGAGAAAATAAAGAATGGCTGGACCGATGTTGACACCATCATTGCCACACCAGATGTTATGTCTGATGTTGGAAAGTTGGGTAAGATCCTTGGTCCAAAAGGATTAATGCCATCACCAAAAGTTGGCACAGTGACCTTTGACGTTGGCGCTCAGGTGAAAGAATTAAAGAAAGGCAAGATCGAATTCAAGACAGACAAAAGCGGATGCGTACATATCTCGGTTGGTAGGGCTTCTTTCAAGACCGAGCAACTGCGCGAAAATATTGTCAGTTTTCTTGAAGATCTCCTAGCAGCAAAACCACCAGGCGCTAAGGGGCAATTTCTCAAATCGATAACGCTCTCTTCAACGATTGGTCCAGGGATAAGACTCGATGAAAGAGCTGTAATGACTAAGGTGAGCAAGGGAGGTTTATAATGCCATCACAGAAAAATATCGAATACCTTGAGCGCACAAAAGAGAGATTGAAAACGGGAAAGGCATTTTACTTTACCGACTTTACTGGCCAATCTGTTAAAAATCTAGAAAAACTCCGAAGGGAGCTCAAAAGGAATAAAGGGAGCTATATTGTCCTCAAAAATACCTTAGGCTTTTTGGTATTAAAAGATTTAGGATTTGATGAAGCGATAACAAAGAAACTCTTTGAAGGACCAACCGGCATCGCCGTGGCTTTTGATGACCCATTGATTTTAGCGAAGATTTTGACCAATCACGAAAACCTAAAAATAAAGGGAAGTTTTATCGAGGGGACATTCTTTGCCACCGAAAAGGTGGTAGAATTAGCCAGAATACCGTCAAAAGAAGCATTATATGGTCAACTCGTGGGATCACTTAATGTACTTGGTAATTTTATCACTGTTTTAGAGAGTATAATGAGAAATTTAATTTACACGATTGAAGCGATGAGAAATAAGGAGGCAAAATGACGACAAAAGCAAAGAAAGGTATTGACGCCTTGATCGAAGAGATAGGTAACCTCAGTGTACTTGAGCTTTCAGAACTTGTCAAAGCACTGCAAGACAAATTTGGCGTGAGTGCGGCTGCGCCTGTACAGGTAGTTGCCCAAGCAGGTGCTGAGGGTGCAAAGGCAAAGACTGAGGATAAAACTGAATTTAACGTTTCCATGACCTCTTGTGGCGACAAAAAAATTCAGGTTTTAAAGGTACTGCGAGAACTCACTGGTCTGGGTTTGAAGGACGCAAAGGATATGATAGACAACCTCCCTAAAACTATCAAAGAGGCTATATCAAAGGAAGAAGCTCAGAATATAAAGAGTAAACTTGAAGAGGTCGGCGCCACTATTGAGATTAAATAATATTAGCCCTTCAGCTCAAAGTATCAGAATTGGCTCTTTCTGCATTATCAGGTAAGAAGATGAAAACTGAGTTATGAATTGCTGATTGGTGAAATACACGATGCAGTTCACTACTCACATCATCATCACATATGTAGGGAGAATAAAAAAGTAAGAGTATGAATAATATTATCAGTTTCTCAAAGAATAAAACAACTTTTGAGATGCCTCATTTACTCGAGGTTCAGCTTGAATCGTACGATCTGTTCATGAGCACAATGATCAAAAAAGTCTTTACCGAACTTTTCCCTGTCTCTGATATCCACAATCGCTATCAACTGGTCTATAACTCTCACAGGTTTGGAACAGCAAAATATTCAGTAAACGAGGCAATCGAAAAAGGAGCAACGTATGGTGTCCCCCTCAAGGTTAGTTTTAGGTTGGTAAGCAAAGATGAAGATGGAAAACTACATGACATTACCGAACAAGAAATCTATTTGTGTGACCTACCGTTAATGACCAACCGGGGAACCTTCATCATTAATGGGGTGGAAAGAGTAGTTGTAAACCAAATCCACCGTTCGCCAGGAGTCTATTTTAGCGAGTCAGATAATACATCTACTGCAATGATAATTCCATACCGTGGACAGTGGGTGGAATTTATAATTGATCGGTCGAATACGTTCCATGCCGTCCTTGATAGGCGCAGAAAACTGCTTGGAACAATGTTTATTCGAAGCTTAGGTTTTGAGAAAAATGAAGAAATAATCAAGCTGTTCTATCCAATAAAACAAGTAGATCTCAGATACGCACAAAATTATTTTTGTGCTGAGAGTATATACGATGGCGAAAGCCTAGTACTGCCAGCTGGCGAACTTCTTGATGGACCGACCATGGAGCTCTTGAAGCATAAGGGTATCAAGAAAGTGAGCATCGTTGACTCTCATGAGCTTGGAGTTACGATATTGACCAATACATTAAAAAAAGACAGAACTAATTCGCAGGAAGAGGCGGCAAAGAAAATCTACACATTGCTTCGTTCAATGGCGCCACCCACACTCGACATCGCCATTACCTACATAAAAAATATTATCTTTGAGCCTGACCATTTTAATCTGGGTGACGTTGGTCGTTTCAAATTAAATATGAAACTAAGTATCACTGAACGTTCAGACAAGACTTACCTTACTACAGAGGATCTTTTTGATGTCATCCGCAAGCTGTTCCAATTTGCTAATAATGAATTTCCTGCTGACGACATAGATCATCTTGGCAACCGCCGTGTTCGACGAGTCGGTGAATTACTTGAGGGGCAATTCAGACTCGCAATAACGCAACTTAAACAGAACATAAAAGAGAGGGCTTCTCTCATGGATGAATCAGGTCTCTCTCCTCAAGACTTAATCAATCCCCGTTTAGTATCCAATATTATTAATAAATTCTTTACTACATCTCAATTGTCTCAATTCATGGAACAGACAAATCCAATTACAGAAATGACGCATAAACGTCGTATTTCATCACTCGGCGCTGGTGGGTTAAAACGTCAAACTGCAGGTTTTGAAGTCCGTGATGTGCACTATTCACACTATTCAAGAATCTGTCCAATCGAAACACCGGAAGGGCCTAATATTGGATTGATATCAAGTCTTGCAAGTTTTGCGAAAATTGACAAACATGGTTTCATTCTTGCACCCTATTGGGTCGTAAAGAATGGACGAGTCGCAAATGAATTTGTCTATTTAAGAGCGGATGAAGAAGATCGTTACACAATTGCGCAGGCAAATACTCCAATAGATAAACATGGCAAAATCATAAGTGAACAAGTCCTCTGCCGCCGCAAGGATGACTTTCCTATGGTTCCTCCGAGAGAGGTTGAATTGATGGATGTATCTCCCGAACAAGTCTTTAGTCCCACCGCATCACTCATTCCTTTCTTAGAACACAATGATGCAGACCGAGCACTCATGGGATCAAACATGCAACGTCAGGCAGTTCCTCTTATCAAACCCGACATACCTTATGTGGGTACTGGTATGGAAGAACGAATTGCCAAAAACTCTGGTACGCTCCTTCTTGCTGAAGAAGACGGAAAGGTCTCTTATGTTGATTCTGAAAAGATTATTATTGAAACCAAGGAAGGTATTAAAAAACGATATCAATTAGCAAAATTTGTGCGGTCTAATCAAAATACCTGTATCCACCAAAAACCACTTGTACAGATGAATCAAAAGGTGAAAAAAGGAACAGTCCTTGCCGATGGTTACGCCACAAAAGAAGGGATTCTTGCGCTCGGGCAAAATGTTCTCGTTGCCTTCATGCCCTTCTTAGGATACAATTTTGAGGATGCAGTTATTGTCAGTGAAAGGTTATTGAAAGAAGACACCTTTACGTCAATCCATATCTTAGAATTTGACTGTGAAGTAAGAGAAACAAAACTTGGTCCCGAGGAAGTAACAAGAGACATACCAGGAATCAGTGATTATTTATTAAAAGACCTTGATGAGTATGGAATCGTTCGCGTTGGTGCTCATATTGGCCCCGATGATATTCTCGTTGGTAAAATAACTCCAAAGGGAGAAACTGAATTAACCCCTGAAGAGAGACTCATGCGCGCAGTATTTGCTGAAAAGGCTACAAATGTGAGAGATACATCATTGAGAGTTGAACCAGGTGTTGAGGGTGTGGTGATTGACCGCAAAATATTGACTCGCAGAACTACAGATCCATTAGCCAAATTTGTAGAAGAAGAGCGGAAGTGCAACATTAAGGAAGAGTTTTCTTCTTTATATGAAGAAACAATCACTGCGCGTAATAACTTCTTGAAGCACACTCTTTCTGGTCATGATGCTGCTTCATCAATCCGAAATGAAAAAGGTAAGATTATTCTGAGAAAGGGAACTACATTTAGTGATGAGTTTTTTGATAATTTAGATGCCATGAAAATTGTTGCCGACAACCAATTTACAAGCAGTACAAAAATCAATGGTGAGGCTGAAAAAATCATTGCAGTGAGTGAAGAGAAACTGTTACAGATCGTCGCTGATAGAAAACAGGAAGAAGACAAATTACTGAGGGGAGATGAACTACCGCATGGGGTATTGAAAATTGTAAAGGTCTTCATCGCCCAAAGGAGGAGGATCTCGGTGGGTGACAAAATGGCAGGGAGACATGGCAATAAAGGTGTCGTCGCAAAAATAATGCCTGAGGAAAACATGCCATTTTTACCAGATGGTACACCGATAGACATCGTGCTCAATCCATTAGGTGTACCTTCTCGTATGAATGTTGGCCAGATTCTTGAGATACATCTCGGCTGGTCAGCAGACAAGTTAAAATTCTATGCAATCTCACCAATTTTTGACGGAGCAACCGTAGGTGAGATCAAAGAAAAGCTGAAACAAGCAGATTTACCAGAAGATGGACAGACCGAACTACGTGATGGCAGAACAGGAATGTCATTAGACTCAAAGGTAACTGTAGGGTATATGTACATGCTCAAATTAATCCATATGGTCGATGAAAAAATCCATGCTCGATCAACAGGACCTTATTCTCTCATTACGCAGCAACCGCTCGGTGGTAAGGCTCAGTTTGGTGGTCAACGTCTTGGTGAGATGGAGGTATGGGCATTGGAGGCATACGGAGCTGCCTACACCCTCCAAGAGATGCTCACTGTTAAGTCTGATGACGTTGAGGGAAGAGCAGCAATGTATGAAGCATTAATTCGAGGTAAAAATCCTCCACGACCAAGAGCACCGGCGTCGTTTAATGTTCTGATCAAGGAACTTCAAGGTCTTTGTTTTAGTGTTGTGCTTGAGAAAAAGGAGGCAGTCGATGAAGAAGCGTAAGCTCTATGAAAGTCTTGACCTCATGGAGTATGATGGGATAAGGCTTAGTCTTGCCTCGCCCGAAGCGATTTTGTCATGGTCACACGGTGAAGTTACGAGGGCTGATACAATCAATTATCGAACACAACGTCCTGAGAAAGATGGATTATTTTGTGAAAGAATCTTTGGTCCAGTAAAAGACTTTGAGTGTTCTTGCGGCAAATACAAAAAAGGCAAATATCGTGGTACCGTATGCGACCGGTGTGGCGTTGAAGTTGCTCCTGCTTCTGTCAGAAGAGAAAGAATGGGACACGTTGATCTTGCTGTACCTGTAGCACATGTATTCTACTATAAAATTCCTCCAAGTAAGATCGGGCTCCTCTTAGATCTATCAATAAATCAACTTGAGGCAATTTTAAATTACGAAGCATATATCGTTCTAGAATCTGGTGACTCCCCGTACCGTAAAGGTGAAGTTTTAGTTGAAGAAGAGTACCAAGATGCAAAAGAAAAATATGAAGGTTTCAAGGCAGATATGGGAGGGCAACCAATATACGATCTCCTCAAAGAGATCGATCTGGAAAATCTATCCTCTGATCTCAGAATACGATTAGAAAAAGAGACGCTCAAGGCGCGGAGACAGCACCTCTTGAAGAAATTGAAACTCGTTGAAGCATTCAGGTTGTCGGGAAATCGACCAGAGTGGATGGTCTTAACGAGATTACCAGTCATACCCCCTGATCTCAGGCCGCTCGTTGCCCTTGAAGGTGGAAGATATGCTACTTCTGATCTGAATGATCTTCTCAAGCGTGTCATTACCCGAAACAATCGTGTAAAATCCATAACATCGGGTATAAAAACTCCTGAAGTCATTGTCCGAAATGAAAAAAGGATGTTACAAGACTCAGTTGATGCATTACTCGATAATTCGAGAAGGGCAAGGCCAATAAAAGGACGTGGCAATAGACCACTGAAATCTTTGGCTGATGCTCTGAAAGGTAAACAAGGGAGATTCAGAAGAAATCTTTTGGGGAAAAGAGTCGATTATTCTGGAAGATCGGTGATTGTTGTCGACCCAACCCTAAAACTGTATGAGTGTGGCGTACCTAAGGAAATGGCACTCGAATTGTTTAAGCCAATGATCGTCAGAAAATTAGAGGAACGAGGTGTTGCCGACTCCGAGAGAGGTGCACGCCGACTTGTAAGGGCGAAGTCTACGGAGGTATATGAAATTCTAGATGAAATAATCAAAGACCGACCAGTACTACTCAACCGCGCTCCCACACTGCACCGTGTATCGATACAAGCATTCTTGCCTGTCTTGAGAGAAGGAAGAGCAATCACATTACATCCACTCGTCTGTGTGCCATACAATGCTGACTTTGATGGTGACACAATGAGTATTCATGTGCCACTTTCACCTGAAGCAATACTCGAATCATACATGTTGATGCTTTCGATTCACAATATACGTTCGCCAAAGGATGGACGTGCACTCATGGCGCCTACACAGGATATAGTCATTGGACTCTATTACTTGACTAAAGAAAGGCAAAACAAGCATAAGGCAGTTAAGATATTCACTAACATCGATGAGATTAATATTGCACTCATGAATAATTCTGTGCCACTGCATCACCCAATAAAATATAAATTTGAAGATAAAATCATCGATACGACTCCGGGAAGAGTGATCTTCAATGAGTTACTACCAAAAGAGATGCGTTTCAAGAATATAACGGTGAACAAGAGACTGCTCGCAGGAATGGTCGACGAATGCCTTGATAAATTTGGTACAGAAAAGACTGTGGAGCTTTTAGATAACCTCAAAAAAACTGGCTTCCATTATGCCAGTCAATCAGGACTCACAATTGGTATTGATGATATGGTTGTGCCGAATACCAAAAACAGAATTTGGGCAAAAGGTATCAAAGAGGTAATGGACATAAATAGAGCACATAAGGCTGGGCTTATTTCAGAGACTGAACGGTATAATAAAGTAATCGACACGTGGACACGCGTGACCATAGAAATCGAAGAAAATTTAATCAATGATCTTGAAAAAGACCGTGATGGATTTAATCCTCTCTTTATGATGGTTAATTCAGGCGCTCGTGGTTCGAGAAATCAGGCAAGTCAGATCTGCGGACTCAGAGGATTAATGTCAAAACCACAGCGAAAGGTCACTGCTGTTCAGATAATTGAAACGCCAATAAAATCATCCTGTAAAGAGGGGCTTTCAGTACTTGAGTACTTTATCTCTACCCATGGTGCGAGAAAGGGACTTGCGGATACCGCCTTAAAAACTGCTGATGCTGGATATCTGACGCGCCGACTCGTTGATGTTGCTCAGAATGTTACTATAACGACGGAAGACTGTGGCACGATTATGGGACAAGAGATAAGCGCATTAAAGGAAGGTGAGAAAATAGTTGAGCCTCTTAATGAAAGAATTGCGGGCCGTGTCGCTTTAGTTGATATCATTGATCCGGTGACTGATGAGGTCATTGTTAAAGGCGGCAATGAAATATCGAATGATCATGCTTTAAAGATCGAAAAAAGCGGCATTGAAAAAGTAAAAGCAAGATCAATCCTTACCTGTGAAGCGCCAGTTGGCCTCTGTGCAAAATGCTATGGCAGAAATTTAGCCACCGGAAGAATGGTGGAGATTGGTGAAGCGGTGGGCATTATTGCCGCCCAATCCATTGGTGAACCCGGAACACAATTAACACTGAGAACATTCCATGGTGGTGGAGTGGCATTGAGAATAGCAGAAAGTACATCGAAAAATGCCGACATGTCTGGTGTAATTAGTTTCGAGACACTCAACGCTGTAGAAAACCCTGACGGTCATTTGGTAAGTCTCAATGACAAAGGTCGTTTGATCATCAAGGGTGACGGTGGTAGAAAAATGAGCTACAATATCCCGATAGGCGCGATCATTTACCCGACAAAAAAATCAAAGGTCGAACACGGAAACATGCTCTTTGAATGGGATCCCTACTCTATACCAATTGTCACCCCTGTCGGTGGGGTAGTTAAATTTCAGGATATCATTCCCGGCGTTACCCTTCAAGAAAACTGGGTCGATGAACGTTCAGGTGGTAAACAATTCGTGATAGTAGAGGATCGCGTCCGACATCACCATCCGAAGATTAACATGGTCGATGCTAAAGGCAAAACTCACAAAACATTTTCTATACCAGCCGGGACATATCTTCTCGTTAAGAGTGGTGACAAAATTGCGCCAGGTACCCTTATTGCGCGAATACCGAAGGAGATTGGTAAGAGCAAAGACATTACTGGTGGCTTGCCGCGTGTAGAAGAACTGTTTGAGGCAAAAATCGTAAAAAATCCCGCTGTGGTTACTGAAATTGACGGCGTCAGTGATGTTGAAGAAGAAAAAGGTATATGGAAGGTAACAGTAACACCTGAAGTTGGTGATGCTCGAACCTACAAAATTCCAACAACAAGATACCTGAAAATCCACTCAGGTGAATTTGTGCGTGCCGGTGATCCTCTCTGTGAGGGAGCAATCGACCCACATGACATTCTGAGAATAAAAGGTCCGATGGAGACGCAGCGATTCCTCGTGAATGAAATTCTTGAGGTGTATAGAATCCAAGATGTGAAAATCGATGACAAACATATCGAAGTAATTGTCCGTCAGATGCTCCAGAGAGTTAAAATTGAGGAACCGGGTAACACACCATTTGTTGGTGGAGAAATTGTAGATAAGAGGCGCGTCATTGAAGTAAATCAGCAGGCCCTTGTAGAAGGAAGGAAGCCTGCAACCTATCGACCAATACTACTCGGTATCACACGGGCTGCACTTTCCACAGAATCTTTCTTCTCAGCATCAAGCTTCCAAGAGACAACAAAGGTTCTCGCTGATGCTGCAGTTGAAGGAAAGCTCGATAGATTGGAAGGGCTTAAAGAAAATGTAATAGTCGGTCGCATTATACCTGCGGGCACTGGACTCGGACGATTCCAGAAAATAGAGTTAGAAGAAGAAGCCGAGGCAAAAGCAGTATAGATGAGTGTGTTGTAGGCAGTCTTTAGCAAAAAATCCCGATTAGAATTTAGACTTTTCTCAGATAAAGTACATGACAAAGCCGGTGAGAATGGGTACAGAAAAATTATCATCCCACGGCAGCGGTAATGCCTCAAATACAGAAGCGGCAAGTGCACCAACAAGAAGCGGCATCAACGGTAACATCCCAGGGAGATTGTACAACGCAACAGCAACTACCAAAGAGGTACCCAAGAAACCGATACTGCCATATAGACTCTTTTTGCGAAATAATTTAGGTCCCTTTACATTCTGACCAAGCACTGCTGCAAATGTATCCCCAACAATGAGATAGGCACAGGAAGCGACAACTATTGGTTTCCTATACAAAAATGAAGTAATGAGACAGCCGAGAAGCAAATAGGTCGCGCCACTCAAGCGTGTAAATTCGTGTCTGCGCATAAATGAACCAAAAAAGAGAATAAATCCTTCTTTGACGCCATTAATATGCAGTCTCAAGAAATCTATGATCACGACAACAAGACAAACCACTAACAGCATCAACCGACTGGACTGTTGGGGAACTAGGTAATAGACTACCGGGATAAAAATCGCCCATAAATTCATCAGTTTTCTAAATACTTCGGCTCGCATTAGAAGGTGTATCCTGCTGAAATCTTATTGGAATTCTTTAAATATAGATGAGTGACCAATGCATAGTCCAGACTAAATTGCTTATATTTCAATCCAACGCCCACCGTATAATTACCGTGGTTAATGCCGGCACGGCCAAAAATAATATCTTTATACGCACACTCAAGCCCAATATTCACATCAAAGCCCTCCACGTCGAGGGGCTTAACAAAATCGCACTCAAGAGTAACAACAGAATTAATATTTTCCAGAGGAATTACTGGTGCAAGACCGCAGGATAACTTGGTGATTATTGTCTCTTTTGTTCCGTTACTCCAGATGATTGGTGCGAGTACAAAATCGCGCATTGCAAGCCCGAACTTTACATAGTTTAGATTGATCGCTAAACCTAAATCGACGCCACCACCATAACCAGTTATGACCGAAAGGTCTCGATAGAAAACCTTGATATTCGCGCCATAGGAGAATTTATTATTGCCTCTTGAGCCGTTGACATAAAATATCATATCCTTAGTGCCAACGGTATCATAAGCGAGAGGTGGATTTTCACTACTCGGCGGACTCGTCGTGTCGCCAAGCGTTGTCAGTTGAATGCCAGTTACTGAAAGATACTGAAGGCCTATGCCAATTGCCATATTCGGCTGTGGCAACACGACAGAACCAAATTCATTCTTTACAATACCGGCGAAATTTTCTGCATGCATTACTAGCGCACCTCTGTTTACATAAAATGAACCAGCTGGATTAAAATAGATTACCGACGGGTTAACAAACTGAGCAATTCCTGTTCCTCCCATTGCGCAAGCCCTTGCTCCCACTCCTAATTCTTGAAACTCACCAGCATATTTCGTTGCCATGAGTAGCATAGGAATTAACATAAGCCTCGCTACTGCTCGGCTAAATCCTAATGGCAGAAATCCAAAAAGAAGTTTAGAGCATTTGAATTTAGTAGTTCGAATTTTCCTAGATATTAGGATTTCAGATTTAAATTTTGTCCCGCATGGCAAGGATTCTGGCATCCTTGGTTGCGTAATAGAAGAATCATCAAAATTTCTAAACCTTTTCATGATGTTTACAACGCGACACATCTTACACCTGCCTTTAATTCTGTTTCCAGTCTTTTTGAAAGACCATGCAACGATCTCATGGTTATTCGAAATTCATAATCACCAGGTGGAACAAGCTGCCCATTATTGTCACGACCGTCCCAGACAACAAGAAATTCACCTGGTAGTCTTCTCACAGCATCAATCAAATCACGAACTACTTCTCCATAATGATTATATACAAAAATGTCTATTTTCGCCTTTTCGGTAATATAGATTGCCAATGTTGTCCCAGGGCGATCGTCCGAAAATTTCTCAGGGAAGCAACCGACTACAAATCCATCGGCAGCAATCCACAGATATTGACCACCCTCTTTTTCAGACAGAAAGACCTGACCATACCTCCGCCATATTGATATCCCTCTCGGTGAGAGAAATTCACCCTGGCCTGTGCCTGATCTACCGATTGAAATAATATAGTGTAAATTGTGGTCAAATTTATGAATCTGATCGTTAATCTCGTCAGTCACATAGATATTGCCATAATAGTCTATGGCTGCGTATAAGAATCTTGCATCAGCGAGTCCTATGTCGAAATTGTTGACTGAACCGATAAACCTACCATTAAGGGAAAATTTCGAAATCCTTAAACCGAATTTATCAGTGACAATGATAAAATCATCTTGAAAGTGATTGAAGCGTGCGTGTGCATCGATAACCTCAATGCCCATAGGCTGATAAATCTCACTCAATGCCCGTCCTTGCTTACCGAATTTCAATATGAGCGAATCGTTATTGTCGTAGATATAAATCTTGGAGCTATCAAAATCAGTAATGTAGCAATAGTTCCTGGAATCAAAACAGACATCGTATGGGCGGCCCGGTGTGAAAATTTCACCAATATGGCTCATTTTACCTTCTCCATATTTCAACTTCACAACACGCCTATTCCCAAAATCAGCCACAGCAATCAAACCATCTTCATTTACAGCTATGCCCTTTGGATTTAAAAAAATGTCTCTATTGCCGTAGACCTTCACAAATTCCAGACCGATGTTATAGACAATCTGATTTCTGCCTGAATTTACTGCAAAGACAGAGAGTTCGTCGTCATCTTTGTGGGTCTTTGGATTATCTAACTCCCTCAGCTTTACAGCGGCAATTCCTTGTGGATCACTGTAATCATATCCCGGACCAAGAAATAGCTGAAGATAGTATTTCGATGCTCTGTAAAAACCAAATGTATGCTTAAAAGGCGGTGCTGTGAGCGTCTTTGGATTGTAGTCTAAAAAGAGCAAAAAAAACAACCACATGTAAATTATTATATAGATTTTTCTATCTTTGTCAATATCACCCCTCTATCACTAACCACCATTATATCTTGACTTTTTGCCAAATTGCGCTATAATAACATGTTTTCAAAATCATACGTGTCAGGGGGTTACAAGGATTAAAAGAACTGATAGACAATATTGAGGACAAGGGCAATACCGTATCTACAAGCAAAAGGAGAGTTTCTGGGAACTACCATAAGGTGGATTTAAAAGGAGGAATGATGGAAATCCAAGGATATAATATGCCAGATGATCTTCATTATCATGAAGAAGATTCTTGGGTAAGAGTCGAGGCAGACGGTACTGCAAGAATTGGTATGGATGATTTTTATCAGAAACAGGCTGGCGATACCACCTACATTGATTTACCTTTCGAAGGTGATACCGTAAGTCAGGGTGAAACATGTGGAAAGATTCAATCTTCAAAATGGGTAGGAAAATTGGTTTCGCCGATTTCTGGAGAGATAGTCGAGGTTAACGGGGAGCTTGAGAATGACTGTCGTCTCATTAATAAAGATCCTTACGGCTCAGGATGGATAATGAGAATAAAACCTTCAAAGCTTGAAGAAGAGCTAAAAAAGCTCGCCCATGGTCCCGAGGCACTAAAGAAATTTATCGACGCCCAATTAGCGAAGGCGAAGAGTGGCGCATAATGATACATCACAAACATCAAATTCCAATATCAAAAAAATATTAGGTATTGGAATTTTTGTGTGTTCTGGTATTTGTGTCAAAAAAATATAAAATGTCTATTCTGTAAATTTTGTGGCATCTTCGAAAATCTAGTCTCATTTTCATTTTGAAGATTTTCGGGAAAATTTTTGAGTCATTGATGTAAGGAGATTTTATGGATATTGAAGTTCTATACGGCAAGAATGATAAGCTCAGCGCAAGCCTGCCCGATCGAAATGTTCTGAGCGTAGTCTATCCCAATAAGGTCAAGGAACAAAATGAGACCGAGATATTGCTCAAGGCTATTAAAAACCCGATAAATTCAAAATCGTTTACTGATTTCCTGAGTGATGCGAAAGACGTGCTCTTTATTGTTAATGATGGCACACGTCCTACACCAACGGCAAAGGTTCTTGATATGATCTACGACCAGATCAAGAATAAAAACATGAGATTCATTATTGCAACAGGAGTGCATCGCGCACCAACCAAGGAGGAATTTGATTTTATCTTTGGTAAATACTATGATGTCTTTAAAGACCGTATCCATGTACACGATAGCAAAAGAGAAGAAGATATGATCTATATTGGCACATCAAAGAATGGCACAGAGATGTATGTAAATCGACTGGGAATGGAGGCACACAAGATTGTCATCATAGGTTCAGTTGAACCTCACTATTTTGGCGGATATACCGGAGGGAGAAAATCTTTCTTACCAGGTATTGCCTCACGCAAGACCATCGAGCAGAACCACAAACACGCGCTCAAGCTCGAAGCACAGGCACTAGCCCTTGATGGAAATCCCGTTCATGAAGATATGATCGATGCCTTAAAAACGATCGCAGATAAGGAAATATTTTCTATTCAAACAGTACTCGATGGTGAAAGAAGGCTCTATGGTGTGACCTGTGGTCACATACATGATTCGTTTTATGCAGCAATCGATAAAGCCAAAGAGGTTTTTTGTGTAAAGATACCTGAAAAAGCAGATATTGTGGTAAGCGTTGCACCTTATCCTATGGACATTGATTTATATCAATCACAAAAGGCTCTCGATAATGGAAAGCTGGCATTGAAACAAGGGGGGATTCTGATAATGGTATCAAAATGCCGCACCGGCATCGGAGAGCCCACTTTCTTTGAACTCTTATCCTCAAGCGATTCACCACACAAGGCACTGGAAACGATTGACAAGGGTTATAAATTGGGCTATCACAAGGCAGCGAAAATGGCTGAAATTGGTACATGGGCAGAAATGTGGGCTGTTACAGATCTCGATGATAAAGACATGAGAGCCATTTTCATGAAACCATTTCATGATTTACAAGAAGCCTTAGACAGAGCTTTGGAAAAGAAAGGCAAAGATGCAGCGGTAATTTTCTTGATGGACGGTAGCATTACTGTCCCGACGATTGAAAGGAGATAAAATGAAAATAGATTTGGAAAAATTAGAAGAAATTGTCGGCCAGGATAATATTAAAAATGATATTGCTGATCTATACATCTATGGTTCTGACGCATCAGTACATAAAGGCTTGGCTTCAGTTGTGGTAAGACCTACGACAATAGAACAGGTGCAGGCAATTGTGCGCTATGCAAATGCCGAGCTCATTCCTGTTATCGCACGAGGTTCAGGGTCAGGCATGTCGGGTCAGACAGTTCCGATAGACGGTGGGATTGTGATGGACTTCAAGAAGATGAATCGCATAATTGAGATACGACCCGAGGATATGCTCTGCAAAGTTGAACCAGGAGTAGTAGATGATGATCTAAACAGGGCACTCCAGCCGTACGGTCTGTTTTATCCACCAGCTCCGGCATCAAGTAGGGTTGCGACTATTGGTGGAGAAATCGCCAATAATGCGTCTGGCATACGGTCAGTAAAATATGGCGCAACACGCGATTCGGTCCTCGGAATGAAGGTGGTGCTCGCCAATGGTGATTTGGTCAATCTCGGTTCGAATACACGAGTAGAAGCATCTGGTTATCAACTCGATAGACTCATGGTCGGTTCTGAAGGTACGCTTGGAATAATTGTAGAGGCCACGATGTTACTCAAACCAATACCAAAGTTTCGCTGTCTTGCCAGGGTAAGTTTTAATAAATTAGCAGATGCTGGCGAGTGTATATCTGAAATAATAGCAAGCGGTGCCTTACCATCTATGCTTGAGTTGATGGACAATATTGCCATTACCGCTGTAAATAAAACGCTTAAATTAGGCCTACCTGATGTAACGGCAATTGTCATGTTTGAGGCCGATGGAAAGGTAAAAGAGACTGTAGACGCTGAAATGAAATTAATGAAGGAAATTTGTGAAAAACATAATGGCTTTGGCATTGACATGAGCTACGACGTAGCTGAGCGGACAAAATTATATGCCGGAAGGAAAAAATTATTTGCTGCCTTATCACGTTACCAAGTGGGTCTGTCGTGTACATCTTTGGCTGATGATATGGCTGTTCCTTATTCGAAAATGGCAGAGTGCGCGAGTAAAATCCATGAGATTGCCAAACGGAATAATGTTGTAATGACTGCCTATGGACACTGTGGTTCAGGTTGTATGCATACAAA
>Ga0209636_10003002_pt1 | contig 17211 bp, 14 predicted proteins | sample DeeMarSWOR152_54_FD_187464 | JGI IMG/M metagenome (GOLD analysis project Ga0209636, IMG submission 187464) | Marine sediment microbial communities from White Oak River estuary, North Carolina - WOR-1-52-54 (SPAdes) (version 2) | ecosystem: Environmental > Aquatic > Marine > Intertidal zone >...
AATCGGGTTTGATGTTGTTGTGTTCGTGAACTTGAGCGGTGACCATCTGGACTACCACCAAACCATGGAGAAATATTTTGAAGCGAAGAAAAGGCTTTTCTTTCTCAACCAGAAAGAACAAATGGCAGTAGTCAATGAAGACGATCCATGGGGTAAGAAATTGCTGTCGCAGCTATCCACAGGCACCATGACCTACGGCATCAAGCCAGGAGCCATGGTCAGAGCGGAAAACATCGAGCTGAATGAGACGGGAATCGAAGCCTCTGTGAAATACCCAGAAGGGCAGCTTTCCATCTCCTCATCGCTCCTGGGGAAGCCAAACCTCTACAACATCCTGGCTTCCGTGGCTGTGGCCCTGACTCTGAACCTTCCGCTCTCAGCGATAAAAGAGGGCATCGCCTCGCTTAAAGGAGTCCCGGGAAGGTTTGAAAAAATCGAAAATTCTCTCGGTCTTCACATATTCGTCGATTACGCCCACACAGATGATGCTCTGAAGAATCTGCTGGAAACCGTCCGGGGGCTCAATCCCAAACGCATCATTTTAGTCTTTGGAGCCGGAGGAGACCGGGACAAGACAAAAAGACCCAGGATGGGAGAAGCCGCCGGCACTCTTTCGGACTGGACCATCATCACATCCGATAACCCCCGTTCAGAAGAGCCAATAGCCATAATCTCAGACATCGAGAAGGGCATAAAAAAAACAGGAACACAAAATTACCAAATTATCCCTGACAGGAGAGACGCCATCGCACATGCTCTTTCCCTCGGAGAAAAGGGAGACTATATCCTTGTGGCCGGGAAAGGGCATGAAGATTATCAAATCATCAAGGATAAAATCACTCATTTCGATGATGCGGAAGTCATCAGGGAAATCCTTAAAGGAAAAGGGGGAAACTGAAATTGGTTAGCCTCCGATTGAACGATGTCGCCAAAAAAATCAAAGGAACCATCCTGCAAGGCTCGGAATCTCTCATTTTTCATAAATTCAACATAGATTCCCGGTCGACTGAACCGGGTGAACTCTTTTTTGCTTTAACCGCGAAACGAAACGGCCATGACTTTGTCCCGTCCGCCGTTAAGAGGGGAGCTTCAGGTGCTGTTATTTCTCAGCAAACTGCTCTCGCCGATAAAGACATTGCTTTGATCCAAGTTAATGACACTCTCAAGGCTCTTCAGGAACTCGCCCGAAAAGTCCTTCAAGAGTATTCTGTCAAAGTTATCGGCATAACAGGAAGCATCGGTAAGACAACGACCAAGGAGTTCACATCCTGCCTTCTCTCACACAATTTCAAGGTGCTCAAGTCTGAGGGAAATTTGAATAATCACCTTGGAGTTCCCCTCTCCCTCCTTAAACTGGAAGACGACCATGACCTCGCTGTGCTCGAGATGGCCATGAGCAACCTCGGAGAGATACAATCTCTCACTCGGATAGCCCCCCCGGATATTGCCGTCATAACCAACATCAATCCTGTTCACCTCCAGTTCTTTAAAAACATAGACGAGATCGCCCTGGCCAAAAAAGAAATACTCGACGGGGCCAAAAAGGACGGGACTGCCGTTCTCAACGGAGACGACGCTTTAGTCAGAAAAATCGCCAAAGACTGGAAAGGAAAGACGCTTCTCTTCGGACTTTCAGAGGAATGTGATGTGCACGCTCAGAATATTCGGAAGAACGGATGGGAGGGGATTGTCTTTGAGCTCATATACGGAAAAAAACAAGAAGAAGTCTACCTCCCATTCTTCTACGAGAGCGCCCTATACAACTTCCTTGCATCGGCGGCTGTGGGCTATGCATTATCCGTGCCGCTTGATTCACTGCTGAAAGGAGTGAAGGCTTTGAAGCCGCTTCCCATGAGAGGAGTTCTTTTTCGCCTGCACAAGAACATAAATCTCATTGACGATTCGTATAACTCGAACCCGGCCGCTCTGGAATCGGCCCTGAAAGGGCTGAAGGAGCTCCCGGCGAAAAGAAGAATCGCTGTGTTGGGTGACATGCTGGAACTCGGAGAGAGGGAAACGGAGTTCCACACTGAGGCGGGAAAACAAGTCGCTCGGTGGGGCTGGAACATCCTTGTTGCCGCAGGCCCGCTTAGTCTTCACATGGTCGAAGGGGCCCTTTCTGCTGGGATGAAGAAAAAACAGACTTTCCACTTCGAAAATTCTACAGCCGCAGCTGGGAAAATCCGGTCTCTCATCCAGGAAGGCGACCTTATCCTCGTTAAGGGGTCGAGAGGAATGATGATGGAAAAAGTCGTCGAACAATTAAAAGAGGAATAGAGGGAAAAAGTGCTGTACTATCTTCTGGTTCCACTGAGAGAATACTTTTTCTTCTTCAACGTGTTCAGCTACTTCACTGTCAGGACGGCTTTAGCAGGAATTACAGCCTTCCTCCTGAGCCTGATCCTGGGTCCGTGGTTGATCAGAATGCTGAAAAAATACCAGTTAGGAGAAGAAATCTATTCTGAGGTTCCAAAATCTCACTTTGAAAAAAAGGGAACTCCTTCGATGGGAGGGATCCTGATCATCGGAGCCACCATAATCTCCTCGATTTTCTGGGGAAACCTGGGTAATTCCTATGTCCGCCTGGCAATGGCCACCATGGTCCTCTTCGGCCTGCTTGGATTCTGGGATGACTTCCTGAAGATCATCAGGAAAAAACCCAGAGGCCTCATCATCCGCCACAAGCTGTTTTCTCAAATTGCGTTAGCTGGAATCATCGGCTTGTATTTTATCTTTCTCGGGCTGACCGAAGAGTTCAGCCTCCAGCTGCAGTTCCCGTTTTTCAAGGAATGGGTTCCGTATTTAGGCTGGTTCTATCTCCCCTGGATCATGCTCATTCTCGTGGCATCTTCAAACTCAGTCAATCTCGCTGACGGGCTTGACGGCCTGGCCACAGGTTTGACCTTGATCAGCGCTGGCGCCTTCACGGCTCTCTGCTATGTCACAAGCCGCATCGACCTGGCAGAATATTTGAATATAACCTATGTCCCTCAGGCCGCAGAGCTCACCGTGTTTGTCGGAGCTATGGCCGGAGCCTGTCTGGGCTTTCTCTGGTATAACAGCCACCCTGCTCAGATCTTCATGGGAGACGTGGGCGCTCTTTCATTAGGAGCCACCATCGGTGTCATCTCAATTTTAATAAAGCAAGAATTCCTTCTCTTCATGGTGGCTGGAGTGTTCGTCCTGGAAGCGCTCTCTGTTCTCACTCAAGTTGCTTATTTCCGGATGACGGGAGGCAAGAGGATCTTCAAGATGGCTCCTCTCCACCATCACTTTGAGCTTATCGGATGGTCTGAGGAGAAGATCGTCATACGGTTCTGGATTATGGGCATCGTTTTTGCCCTTTTCAGCCTGGCCACCTTGAAGTTGAGATAACATGGACCTGGAGGATAAAAAAGTGCTGGTCGTCGGCTTCGGAAGAACAGGAGAAGCTCTCTGCAATTTCCTCCTTCAGCGAGGCGCAAAAGTGAAGCTTAGCGAGAAAAAAACGCGGGAAGAACTCGGTCCCACCATCACTGACTGGGAGAAAAAAGGCGTTGCGATCGAAACAGGAACGCACAACACAGAGTCCTTCACAGAGGCTGATTTGATCGTGCCCAGCCCGGGAGTCCCCTGGATTCCAGAGCTCGATGCGGCAGCGAAAAAAGGAGTTAGAATCCTCTCTGAAATCGAGCTGGCCTATTCATTCTTGAAAGGAAAGATCGTGGGCATCACCGGGACCAACGGAAAATCCACCACTGCCACTTTAACCTACAAAATCCTGAAAGAAGGAGGCTATCAAGCATTTCTCGCAGGCAACATCGGAACGCCTTTGATAAACTTTGTGGAAAACAGCCTGGAGAACCATGTCTATGTCACAGAAGTCTCCAGCTTCCAGCTGAAGCACATCGAACAGTTCAGAGCCGCGGTATCTGTCTTCCTCAATGTCTCTCCCGACCATCTCGACTGGCACCTTTCGTTTGATGATTATTACGAATCAAAAAAGAAGCTCCTCTCCACTCAAGGGGATAACGACACAACTATTCTGAATAAAGATGATCCCCTCATCTGGGGCCTCAAAGAAGAAGGAAAACCTCGGGTGTACGCATTCAGCCGGAAAACCGAAGTGAAGAAGGGATGTTCTCTTCGAGAAGACTGGCTCATTCTCAAAGACTCAAGAGAAGAAAAACTGATGAAAACATCTGAGATTCCTCTCTTCGGAATCCATAACCTGGAGAATGTTATGGCAAGCTCTCTGGTGGGCTATTGCATGGGCATTCCTGTAGCTCGAATACGAGAATCCGTAAAAAGCTTCCACGGTCTTGAGCACCGGCTGGAGAAAGTTGCAACTATCGGAAAGGTTGAATTTTACAACGACTCCAAGGCCACGAATGTGGATGCCTCGATTAAATCCATCCAGAGCTTCGACCGAAAAATCATCCTTGTATTAGGGGGAAGAGATAAGGGAGGTGATTTCAAGAAGCTCAGAGACCCGGTGGCTGAAAAAGTCAAAAAGGTTATCCTCATCGGCGAAGCCAGAGACAGGATTCGAAAAGCGCTGGAGGGAAGTGTTCCGCTGGAAACAGTCTCCTCGTATAGAGAAGCGGTCAGACTCGGGTATTCCGAGGCCAAAGCCGGTGAAGTCGTCCTTCTCGCACCCGCTTGCACGAGCTTTGACATGTTTCAAAACTTTGAGGAGAGGGGGACAGTTTTCAAGAATGAAGTTCACGCCTTGAAGAAGAATACAGAAAAAGAGACAGGATAAAAGCATGGAAATTTTCAGACCGTACGGATTCGACAAGACACTTTTCTTCTCCATACTTATCCTGATGGCTTTAGGTTTGATCATGGTGTACAGTTCATCTGCGATTTTGGCCAGTGAGCAATACCAGAACACATTCCATTTTTTTATCAATCAGAGCATCGTGGCCGGCATCGGGTTAGTCCTTATTTTCCTGATGCTTCCCATAAGAAAACCGTTCTACCACAATGCTTATTTTGTCTACGGGCTCCTGTTTCTCGCTCTCATCCTTCTGGTGCTGTGTTTACTCATGCCTGCCCTGGCAAAGACAAACCGCTGGATTCAATTTTTTGGACTCCGGTTCCAGCCCTCGGAACTGGCGAAATTAAGCCTCATCCTCTTTTTTGCCCATTACTTTGACCGGAAAAAAGAAAAAATGAACGACTTCCAAACCCTCCTCTTTCCGTTGATCATCCTCATTCTCTTCGTCCTGCTGATCATAAAAGAGCCAGATTACGGCACCGCACTCCTGATCTTTCTCATCTGCTTGATCATGCTTTTCATCGGAGGAGTGAATCTCAAATACTTCATGTTCCTGGGAATTCCCTCACTCGGTCTTTTCGCATTTTATCTTTTTCGGGCATCATACAGGCTGGACAGGATTCTCGCCTTTCTCTCGCCCACAAAAGACCCTCAGGGCACAGGATTCCAGATAATTCAATCCAAGCTGGCTGTTGGCGCAGGAGGTCTCTTCGGAGTCAGCTTCGGAGGAAGCACGCAAAAACTATTCTTCCTCCCCTGTTCTCATACCGATTATATATACGCCATAGTGGGAGAAGAGCTCGGCCTTATCGGCACAGTGGCAATCCTGTTTCTCTTTCTGGTCATTCTTTGGCGAGGATTAGTCATCTCCAAAAGGGCACCCAATTTCTTCAGTCAAATCCTCGCCGCAGGACTCACCCTGGCCATCTTTGCTCAGGCCCTGTTGAACATCAGCATTGTGCTGGGCCTGGGTCCACCGACCGGAATACCGCTTCCTCTGATCAGCTACGGAAGGTCTTCTCTTCTCTGCACACTTTTTGGAATAGGCATCCTTCTCAATATTTCACAAAGAAAGAAAAATATCCCAAAAAAGAAATGAAGGAGAAAAAAATCATCATCAGCGGCGGAGGCACAGCCGGCCATATTTACCCCGCTTTAGCCGTGGGGAATAAACTGAAAGAAATAAATCCCCATCTTCAATTGACTTATGTCGGGACTCACAGGGAACTGGAAAAGAATATAATGGAATACCACAAGGCTGATTTTATCCCCTTAAAAATTGAAGGATTAAAGGGAAGAGGCCTAAAAACAATCAAGTCCCTTTTTCTTCTTCCCTTTTCTTTCCTGAAATCTTTTTCCATACTGCGTCGCATAAAGCCAGACCTGGTTATCGGAGTGGGAGGATACAGCTCAGGGCCGATCGTTCTCCTTGCCTCCTTGAGAAAAATTCCCACTCTGATTCTTGAACAAAACTTCTATCCAGGATTCACCAACAGAGTGCTGGTTCGCTGGGTCCGGAAAGCGGTCGTTGCTTTCAAGGGGTCTCTTCCCTACTTCAAAGGAAAGGGGATATTCATCGGCAATCCTGTGAGAGAGGAGTTTACCAGCCTTGCGCCCAAAGCCAGGAACGCAAAGCTCACCATTCTTATCTTCGGAGGAAGCCAGGGTTCTCATTTCCTGAACAAAGGGATATCCGCCTCTCTTCCTCTCTTGAAAGAGGAAAGAGAGAACTTGAGAATCTTCCACCAAACCGGAGAGAAGGACCTGGGATGGGTCAAAGAACACTATACCCGAAACGGGTTTAAAGGAGTGACTGTGGCGCCTTATTTTCCTGACATGGCCAGCTATTTTCAAAAGTCTGATCTCATCGTCAGCCGCGCGGGAGCCTCGACCATTGCAGAGTTCATCGCCTCCCAAAAGGCATCTCTCCTGATTCCATTCTCAAAAGCCGCAGATAACCACCAGGTTCTCAACGCCAGAGAACTGGAAAAAATAAAGGGAGCGGAGATTATCCTCGAAGAGGAATTCACTCCAGAGCTGTTCACAAAAAAGATCTTTCATTTCCTGAGGAACAAAGAAAATATTGACCGGATGGAAAAAAATATCGCCCGGATTAAAACAGAAAAAGTGACGGAAAAAATCACCAATCTCTGTTTTGAGCTCCTGGAAGCCAAAGGGAAGGAATAGAAAGTGGGAAAAAAAGTCTACAGAAAAATCAATCATATTCACATGGTCGGCATCGGCGGCACAGGCATGAACGGTATCGCTGAAGTCCTTCTCAACATGGATTACAAAATCTCGGGAACGGATATCGTTAAGACCGAGGTGACTCAGCGGCTTGCGGACCTAGGAGCCGAAATTTCCATCGGCCATAAAGCGGAAAAAGTCGAAGGAGCGGATGTGGTTGTCATATCCACAGCCATTAAAGAGGATAATGTCGAAGTTGAAGAAGCCCGGCGCCGTAAAATACCGGTTATTCCCCGGGCAGAGATGCTGGCTGAGCTGATGAGGATGAAATACGGAATCGCGGTGGCGGGTTCGCACGGCAAAACGTCCACCACCTCCATGATCGCTCAAGTGCTCGAATCGGGCGGCTTTGATCCCACTGTCGTGGTCGGCGGCCGCTTGAACACTGTTGGCGCCCATGGGAAATTGGGTAAAGGGGATTTTATCGTGGCCGAAGCGGACGAAAGCGACCGTTCTTTCCTCTACTTATCGCCTTTTATCGCCGTGCTCACAAACCTGGATGACGAGCATCTCGACCAGTATCAGACGGTAGATGAAATCAAAAAAACGTTTATCAATTTTGCGCTTAAAGTACCATTCTACTGCCCCGTGATTCTTTGCCTCGATGACCCCAACCTCCAGGCCCTGATTCCCTCTCTCGGCAGAAGAATCATCAGCTACGGATTCTCTGCACAGGCCGACATATTTGCCAGAGACATGCAGTTCGAGAAATTCTCGAGCACTTCGACTCTCTACTGGAAAGGAGAGAAATTCGGAAAACTCAGGCTTAACGTGCCCGGTACTCACAATATTCATAACAGCATGGCCGCAGTGGCCACCGGGCTGGACCTTGATATACCCCCTGATACAATCCTGGAAGCATTGGAAAGCTATTCCGGCGCTGGCCGCCGCTTTGAATTGAAGAAAGAAACCAACGATATCATGATCATCGAAGATTACGCCCATCATCCGACTGAAATTAAAGCCACTCTTGAGGCAACCAAGAGAGGCTGGAAACGCAGAACTGTTGCTGTCTTTCAGCCCCACCGTTACAGCCGTCTCTCTGTTCTGATGAAAAGCTTCGCCACCTCCTTTAACCAAGCGGATGTCCTCATCATCACAGAAATATATGCGGCAGGAGAAACGCCAATTGCTGGAATCTCCGGACAAGTCCTCCATGAGGAGATCAAGCAACTTGGGCACAGAAACGTGTATTTTGAACCTGACATGAAAAAAATCGCTCCTCTTCTCGGAAAGATTACTCAACCTGAGGATATAATATTAATCATGGGAGCCGGAGACATTTACAAGACTATCCCCGATATCGTGAAAATACTGGAGTCCAAAGGATAAAGATGGCTTATAACTTCAACCCGGCCATGCATAACAGATCACATTCCTACATCTCCGAACCGATGCAGTTCCAGCGCGGAAGAGGAAAAATCAAGAGAAAAAAAATCCAGAGGAAGCTCCGGTTGAAATTCATGCATATCCTTTTCACCTTCATTCTTCTTGGTGGGATATTCTACTCAGTGCAGCGAGCGTACATCTTCCTGATTTCCTGGGATAAACTGGACATCCAAGAGGTGGAAATTGTATCCCGAATGCCCGAAATCGAAGAAGAAATTCATCAATTCCTGGAAGGGAAACATCTCGGCAACATCCTTCTTCTGGACATCAGTCTCCTCCAGGAAAAGTTCACAGCGCACAGATGGATTAAAGAGGTCCGTGTGAGGAAATTTCTTCCCTCCACTCTTAAAATCGAAATCAAAGAGAGGACTCCCGCCGCACTGCTGAAACTAGACTATATCTATATGATCGACGAGGACGGAGTCTTTCTTGAGAAAATAGAACAAGGAGAAAAAGTGAACCTTCCTCTCCTTATCGATTCGAATAAATTCCAAAGAGATTTTGAGGAAAAATTAAACTTGGCTTGGGAATGTCTTCGCAGTTTGTCTCCATCAGAGAAAGAACAGCTTGAAGTCCTTGACTTGACTGAATACGAAAACGTTATTGTCCAGCTCAAGGAGAATCAGACGAAGCTCATCATGGGCCATGACCGATTCTCAGAGAAAATCAGATTATACAACAGGTTTCAAGCGAATCTGGAAAAGTATGGGGCTCTTGAATACATCGACCTCCGCATTCATGACAGGCTGTACATCAAACCCAAGAATCACTTCTCTCAGAGCCCTCTCATTCCCCAAGCCGGCAAGGAGGCTTTCTAATGCCTAAAAACAGTTATATAGTCGGATTGGACATCGGGACAAAAAAAGTTGCCGCCATTATCGGTGAGATCGGAGAGGACAACAAAATCGAGATCATAGGCGTGGGAGCAGCCGAGTCCCGAGGATTGAGAAAAGGAGTTGTAGTCAACCTCGAAGCCACGGTCAGCGCTATCAAAAAAGCACAGGAAGAGGCAGAACTCATGGCCGGGTATGAAATCGACCGAGCCTTCGTCGGAATATCCGGGGCACACATAAAAAGCTTCAACAGCAGAGGAGTGATCGCCGTTTCCGGAAAAAACAGAGAAATCGCTCGAGAGGACATCAAACGCGTTATCGACCAATCCAAGGCTGTATCCATCCCTCCGGATAGAGAAATCATACATATTATTCCTCAAGAATTTGTGGTTGATGACCAGGATGGGATCAAAGACCCGCTCGGCATGAGCGGAATAAAACTCGAAGTCAACGTGCATATCATCACAAGTGCCACGACCTCAGTCCAAAACCTGAGGACATGTGTCGGGCGCGCGGGTATTGAAGTTGAACAAATCGTTCTCAATCAGATAGCCGCCAGCGAAGCCACCCTCACTCACGACGAAATGGAACTCGGTGTGGGCATGATCGATATAGGAGGCGGAACAACCGAAATTGCCATCTACGAACGAGGAAGCTTATGGTACACTTCCATAATCCCCATCGGAGGAGACAACTTCACGAATGATATAGCTGTCGGCCTCAGGACTCCCATCCCGGAAGGGGAAAAAATCAAGAAAAAATTCGGCTGTGTATCCAGCACTCTGCTGGATGATCAGGAAACAATCGAGGTTCCATCCGTCGGGAGAGGAAAGAAACCCCGGATCCTCTCCAGACAGCTGCTGGCTGATATCATCCAGCCAAGAGCAGAAGAAATCTTCCGGTTAGTTGATAATGACGTTAAAAGGATGGGGTATGAAAAATCTCTGAATTCCGGAGTAGTCCTCACAGGCGGCACCGCACTCCTCGAAGGATTGGAGGAAGTTGCGGAGGAAATCTTCGATCTGCCTGTCAGACGTGGTGATCCCAGTGGTGTAGGCGGGCTGGTTGACAGAGTCAACACTCCAGACTACGCCACTTCAGTCGGCCTTCTTCTTCACGGATTCAAGCAATGGAAAGAAAAAGGCCTATCCAAAGATAGGAAAGGAAGCCTTTGGGCCAAAATCAAAGAATGGCTCAAGGAAGCATAGGAGGAAAAAATGACAGAAGAAATCAAAAACAAACTAAAATTTCATCTGGTCGAGGAACGCTTCGGCGCCAAGATCAAAGTCATTGGGATTGGCGGCGGAGGGGGGAATGCGATAAACAGGATGATCCAGACAGGAATCGAAGGAGTCGAGTTCATCTCTGTCAATACAGACCTTCAAGCTCTGAGCAGCAACAGGGCCAGGACAAAGATCCAGATTGGAGGGAAACTGACAAAAGGTTTAGGCTCGGGAGGCCGGCCGGACGTCGGGAAAGAGGCCGCAATCGAGGATACGGAAAAATTAATCGAGATCCTTCAGGGTGCAGACATGGTTTTCCTGACTGCGGGCCTGGGAGGCGGAACAGGAACAGGCTCCACTCCGATTCTGGCCAACCTGGCATCAGAACTCGATATGCTGTGCATAGCGATAGTGACTCTTCCCTTTGAGTTTGAGGGAAAAGTCAGAGCCAAGCAGGCGCAGGAAGGCTTATCCCAGTTGAAAACGGCCGTGGATACGGTCATCGCCATCCCCAACGAGAGGCTGCTCCAAACTGTCAACCTGGACACCTCCATCCAGGATGCCTTCAAGATGGCTGATGACATACTCAGACAAGCCGCTCAAGGTGTTTCAGATTTGATTACTCGGCCCGGCCTGATCAACCTGGACTTTGCCGATGTCAAGTCCATCATGAAGGGAATGGGCATGGCCTTCATGGGCACAGGAATGGCATCAGGAGAGAACAGAGCTATCGATGCGGCACAAAAAGCCATATCCAGCCCTCTCTTGGTTGACACCTCAATCGAAGGCGCTCAAGGAGTGCTGATCAATATCACCGGCGGCAAAGACATCACTCTCCACGAGGTCACCAAAGCCTCTCAGCTCATTCACAGCAAGGCTCATCCTGAAGCCAACATCATTTTCGGAACCGTCATCGATGAAGGCCTGAAAGAAATGGTGAAAGTCACGGTCATTGCCACAGGCTTCGACTTATCCGCACGGACCGAAGCGCAAGTTCCTGAAGATTTCCCTCCTCTGGAACCAAAAACGCCCGCTCCTTTCCAGGTTCAGCGCGAGACGCCCCCCTATCTCTTCGAGCCCAAGGGAAACCAGACTCCTTGGGACAGACCAGCCTGGGAAAAGAAATGGGAGCCGTATGAAACACCATCTTTCATCAGGAAAAACAAAATCACTCCCTTGAGAAAGACACCCGATGAAATCAGCTGACCTTGCTGTTCTGGGATGTGAACAGCTTGTCACGTGCGGAGGCCAGATACCGAAACGAAAAGGCTCTCTGCAGGACCTGGGAGTCATAGAAAACGGATGCATCGCTTCCCATCAAGGAAAAATTGTTTTCATCGGAGATGAAAAGAAATTCAACGACGAGGTCCGTTTAGAAAAAAGCGGCATCCGTGTAGACGGAAAAGGCCTGGTGGGCCTTCCAGGATTTGTCGACTCTCACACGCACCTCCCTTTTGCCGGAACCAGAGAGCAAGAGTTCGTTCTCCGTCTCAAAGGGTATACTTACCTGCAGTTGGCCGAAAAAGGACTGGGGATTCAAACGACAGTCAATGCCACGCGGCAGGCCTCCAAGGAAGAGCTTGTTTCCCTCTGTCTCTCCCGCCTCGACAGGATGCTTATCCATGGGACCACCACTGTTGAAGGCAAGAGTGGCTACGGACTGAACCTCAAGGATGAAATCAAACAGCTCGAAGCACTGCAAGAGGCCGATAGTCTCCATCCTATTGATATCGTCTCCACTTTCATGGGCGCTCATGAAGTCCCTCAGGAATTCAAGTCTAAAAAAAGCGACTACATCGATCTATTGACCGACCAAATCCTTCCGAAGGTCAGAGAAAAGAACCTGGCAGAATTTTTTGACGTTTTCTGCGAGGAGGGCGTTTATTCGATAGAAGAAACCAGAAAAATGGTCAGAGCTGCGAAAGAAGCGGGCCTCAAAGTCAAAATTCATGCCGATGAGTTCTCCCCTCTGGGAGGCGCCCAACTTGCCGCTGAGGAAGGAGCCGGTTCAGCTGACCATCTCATCAACATTACGGATGAAGGCATCCAGAAACTCGCCAAAAGCCATACTGTGGCCACACTGCTTCCCTCAGTTTCCTTCTTCCTCATGCTCGAAAAAAAGGCTCCTGTCCGGAAACTCATCGAGGGAGGGGCCATCGTCGCCCTGGCAACGGATTTTAATCCCGGGAGTTCGATGACCGAATCCATGCTTTTTGTCCTTCAACTGGCAGTCTTCACCATGAAAATGTCCATCGAAGAAGCCATTCATGCGGCTACAATAAACGCTGCCTATTCTCTTTCCAGGCATGAGGATGTGGGGAGTCTCGAGGTTAATAAAAAAATGGACCTTGTTCTCTACGAAGCTCCAAACTATCCGTCGATTGTCTACCACCTGGGCATTAATCCCATCAAACACGTCATCAAAAACGGCAAACTGGCGGTCAAAAACGGTCAAATCCAGAAGAGAAGTTAAATGAAGTGCTTCCGTCTCTGTACTGTAATCATATTATTACTTCTTTTCTCCTCCTCCGGAAGTGCCACAGAAGAGATCGCCGAAAAAACAGGGAAGAGCTGCGCCTTCTGTCATTTAGATCCCTCAGGCGGAGGCGAACTGACGGAAGCCGGAAAAGACTACCTCAAGAAATCTGCCATTGAAGGCGATAAAGCACAGGAAGAAGCTCGCCTAGCCGGAAGAAAAAAAGCCTCGGATTTTATCCGCCTTTTCGTGGGTTATCTCCATATTCTCACAGCCATATTTTGGTTTGGCACTATCCTCTATGTCCATATAATCCTTAAACCTTCCTACGCTGCTCATGGCCTTCCCAAAGGAGAAGTCAGGCTAGGTCTTGTTTCCATAATCACAATGGCAGTCACCGGAGTAATACTATCTATATATCGAATCACTTCATTATCCATCCTCTTCAAAACTCGTTTTGGGATATTATTTATCATCAAGGTCGTTCTTTTTCTCATAATGGCTGGCACAGCGATTTATGTCGTCCTCTTCATCGGACCGAAATTGAAAAAAAAGAAAGAAGCTAAACATCTCGAACCAAGAGGAGATATGACTATTGACGATTTGATTCTTTTTAACGGAACCGAAGATCGAGCTGTTTACTTCGCTTACAAAGGAAAAATATACGACGTGAGCAAAAGCGAGCACTGGAAGAAAGGCACTCATTTCAGTAAACACAGTGCAGGAACTGACCTGACGGATATGCTCAAACAAGCTCCCCACGGCGAGGAGAAAGTCATTGAAATGTCCCAAATCGGGAAGTTAATTCCGACGCAAGAGGAAAAAAAGCCTCTTCGTTACGAAAGAATCTTTTATTTTGTGGCCTATATGAACCTGGTATTGGTTTTTCTGATCACACTCATTCTCGCTCTCTGGCGCTGGTGGTAAAAAAAGGACAGTCGGGCAGGACGATTCGCTGTTTCCTACCCTGTTCGAAATAATCCAGATGAAGCAGCCACAACCCGATTCCAGCTGCGCCCTGCATCAGGTTGGTCTGCGCCAACAATAGATCGGGACGCGTTCGGTGCTCGGCATGTATCCATCTCAATCCGGTTTCATCTTGTGTGCTTTTTTTGAGCAAATCTGAAGTCAGGCGCCGGGCAAAATCGAGGTATTCCTGTTTTTTCGTCATCCGGTGCAAGTACAGGAACAACTCAGCCACCCCCGCAGAACCACAGCACTGTCCGACGTTATTCCAGAATCCCGGAGTCTGTTTTTCCGGAATCCCGCTCTGCAGAATGGCGCGCACACATCTCTCGCTCCATTCTATCCACCCCTTATCCCCTGTTACCTTATACAACCGGTAGAATAACTGGGCGGTTCCTGTGGGGCCGTGACACCATCCCAGATAGTAGAGGTCCTTGCCATCGGGCTCATGGTGAAAAATCAAACAGACATCTCCATCTTTATGGGCGATGGACTGAAGATAGCGGGCACCGGACAGGGCCGCATCGAGAAATTCCTTTTGCTTTGTCTCGGCATATAGTGTAGCCAGAAAGTAGGAGATGCCGGCCGTCCCATGGGAGAAGTTGGGCATCAACCGAGGATAGTCGGGATCCATGGCCCATTTCGTCCCGCCTCCTTCTTCCTGGCCCAGCTCTATCAGCCTATGTCCGGCTTGGACAGCCAGGTCGAGCAGGGATGGATCTTTCCATTCCCGGGCCGCATAAACAAGGAAAAGCCCGGTTCCGGCTGTGCCGCTGATGATGTCTGTTGTCTGGCTCCACTCCACGCCTTTTCCTTTTTTGAGGGCACTGTTTTTAAGATATTCAAGGCAACGCTCGACTCCCTCGCGGTATTTTTTATCTTTGGTGGCTTTAAACGTTTCTTCTAAAACATATCCTGCACCCGAGATCCCTACGTATAAACCCGTCCCTTTCTCCTCTTCCAGAGTCGCGAGCAAGTAGTCCGCACCGGAACGCGCATCATCGAGAAAAGTCTTATCGCCCGTGGAATAATAAGCCTCAAGAAAAAACAGAACCACAAAGGGTGTCCCGATGTACAGGGTATTGTTTATGGATTTTTCATTCTCCGGAACAGCCGGCCAAGTCGTTCCATTTTCAGTTTGAACAGCCGAAGCCCTGATCCAGCGTGCGGCTTGAAGGGCCGCCTCCAGATAAGGCCTTTCCTCTTTCGCGGCTGCGTTTGTGATTAATAGAGGAAATGCAGCTATGATAAAGACGATACATGTCACAATGACAGTTCTTTTTTTCATCATACGAATCCCCTTTTTTTCTTCATATTCGGCTTTCCCTTGAAAAAAAACGTCCAGAGAAAAGTCTATTCAGATTTTATCAGCTCTTCGAGCTTTACGGAAGCCAACTGGCCAAGACGAAGGCAAACTCTCCCAGTTCTATTTTCAGTCCTTATTTCCGAGCAATGCAAGGGAGCAGTGGAGGTCCACCATTGCCAATACTCCTTGACTTTCTGTTCGCATATTTCTTTTGCGGCTTCCCTTCCCATGTTCAACTTCCCTGACGAAAGCCCAATAGCCATAATACCTCCTGGAAGGAATCCGCAAAGGTCTTTATTCTGCATTCCCCCGCCGAAGCCACTGGCTATCCAGACGAGCTTCTTGGATTTTTTCAAGAACTTCAACGAAACCATTAAAATCGATTCCGCACAGCTGTATCCATTATGAAAATAATTCTTCAAATCTTGAGCCAGCACCGAGTTCTCAACGAGCTTTAATTCCATGGGAGTGAGTTCCTCTTTAAGCTCTTGAAAGGCTCGAGAAAAAGGCCGCACAACTCCTGGCTCACTGATCAGCCGACTTCCAAACATAAGGAAGGGTAGTGAAGCGACGAACTCTCTCCTGGGCATGAATAATGCTTCTGGCTTCTTCATGAAGACCTCCTTCTTATCAAAAATGAGCACAATGGTTTTTGGTTTCTTTTTCTCCAGACATGATGAATGAAGATAAATATTTATCCGGGATTTTAGAATCGATGTCAAGGAAAATCCAAATATAAGCCACAAGAGGAGCTGGACTGATTCGTTTTTCCACTACATCTCTCATCCATTTTTCGGAAGTCTTTCAAACTGCCTCAAAATATTAGAAATACTTGTCCAGCATTCGGTACTGGATGGCCTCGGAAACATGGACAGGGCTGATTCTTTCTTCCCGGCTTAAATCGGCGATTGTCCGGGCCACCTTGAGAACCCGCGTGTAAGCCCTGGCACTGAATCCCAGACGGTTTACAGCCATCTCCAAAAGCTCCTTCCCTTTCTCATCCAACCGGCAGAACCTCTTCACTTCTTTGGTCCCCATCTGAGCATTGCAGTAGATTTTTTTCCCTTTTAACCTCTGAAGCTGCTTCTTCCTGGCTCTGACGATTCTTTTTCTTATCTCAGTCGAGGTTTCTCCCCGGTCTCTGGAAACCATGTCCTTGAATTCCACGCGGGGAACTTCGATCTGAATATCGATGCGGTCCAAAAGGGGTCCGGATATTTTAGAGTAATAGCGGCTCTTTTGGGTATCCGTGCAGTCGTATTCAGAAGACGAAAGACCGCCAAAAGCATCCTCGCAGGGATTCATAGCCGCCACAAGCATAAAAGCAGAGGGGAAGGTCACAGACATGGAAGACCGCGAGACAGTCACCGTCCCCTCTTCAACAGGCTGTCTCAAATCCTCGAGAACTCGTCTCTTGAACTCCGGCAGCTCATCCAGGAATAAAACACCATGATGAGCCAGGCTGACCTCGCCAGGTTTCGGGATCAATCCTCCGCCAATTAAACCAGCATCGGAAATCGTATGGTGAGGAGCCCGAAAAGGCCGTTCTCCCACTGCCCCTTTATCCTTCAAGAGACCGGAAGCGCTGTAGATACGAGTCACTTCAATGATTTCGTCAAACGTCATCGGAGCCAAGATAGTCGGAAGCCTTCTGCTTATCATGGTTTTTCCCGCACCGGGTGGGCCGATCATCAGAACATTATGACCGCCGGCAGCCGCCACCTCAAAGGCACGCTTGACATGCTGCTGGCCCCGAATCTCCTGAAAATCCACGTCATATTCAGGTTTCGGCAGAAGCTCCCGGAGAGTATACCTGCAGGGGGATATGTTCCCTGTATCCCTGAGCAGATCCACAACGTTGACAATACTTTCCATCCCGAAAACATCGATATCCGGGACCAGAGCTGCCTCTTTTTCGTTCTCTCTGGGAACGATTATCCCCTTAAATCCTTTTTCTTTAGCCAATACAGTGGAGGAGAGGATCCCTTTTCCAGGCTTGAGCCTTCCAT
>Ga0209636_10003003_pt1 | contig 17207 bp, 17 predicted proteins | sample DeeMarSWOR152_54_FD_187464 | JGI IMG/M metagenome (GOLD analysis project Ga0209636, IMG submission 187464) | Marine sediment microbial communities from White Oak River estuary, North Carolina - WOR-1-52-54 (SPAdes) (version 2) | ecosystem: Environmental > Aquatic > Marine > Intertidal zone >...
ACGGATGACCATTATGATTCTTTTACATATCACCCACAAAACCTTAAGGTCAACTGCTTGAACTCGTTCATATGATTAGTCATGTAGGACATATGAGGGGATCGACTTCATAGACCTTGCGGATCATCTCCGTCCTATTTTACAAGAATCAACTCGTTACTCAGTAATCTGAATGCTGCTAAGTATGAGCATCATACCTTGCTCATTATCCGTAAATTGTTCTTCCGGGCACCAAACCTGGATAATATGCAGAGCGTTTTCTCGCGGATATTCTTTTGATTTTCCATCCGGAATAACCGCCAGCAGAATTTGAACGGATTTTTTATCGACGAGACCGGGAGCATTATAAAGCCAGGCATCACGATTTTTAATCTCTATTTTTGCGGGCTTACCCTCGAGGACAAGACCTTTCATGTCTGCCATTTTCTCGAGGTATCTAGGGGCGTCCTGTTCGGTCGTCGTGTACCAGAGCATGACATGGATATCTGTATCTGGATCATATATTTCATAAATCCCCTTATCCTTATGGTAAGGATTTTCTTTCCAATCGGCCGGAGCCTCAAACTGGATATTCTGTCTCGGATGTTTGTAAACCTGCAGGTCCTGGGCAAGTGCATGATTCATCACGAGAAGGAAAACGATAATGCCGGTTAAAAGTAAGCCTTTAACCATACAGTTTTTCATTGCATACCTCCATTTGGGTCATTACATATTATTAGTTAAGGGCCCTGGAAACACTACTTAAATGATCCTGAAGAAAACGTAATAATCTTATACTCTGCTATCCTGCGCTTGATACAAAGCAGAAATCAGCCATTTTCTATGGACAAAATTCTTATTCTGGATAATAGGATATTAATTCTAGGCTGTGATTTTCTAATCTGTTTTCTTGGTCAATAAGAAGTACGCGTAGCCTAATGCTAAAAGGGCAAAGAGTCCTACGGTTGTCCAGCCCCAAACATTTACTTCACCCAGTATTTGCCATCGCAAAGAGATGATAAGGCCGACGATAAAGTGAACCAGCGAGCCAATAATAATGGCCTGCCGCGCCTTGGCTTCTTTTGCCTTTGTGGCGACAAAGAGGAGTGCGGCAAAACCGAGGTAGGCTGCAGCAACGAGCTGTCCGTTATACTTGCCCGCATTGGTAAGCTCCCCACCATAAAAATCAGAGAACGCACCAGGAATCAGCAGCATGAGAAGCCCATAGAAAAGACCAAGGATAGCGGTGATAATGAATAAGACATTAAGTTTCATGATTCTTCCTCCTTCTTTATTTGTATTAAATAATCGGGGCCGTGAACCTGGCCCGCTCAGCTTAAGAGTTTGATGATCCAAACTCTATTTTTAAGCTCATATATAAAAGGTGGGCTTGATGAATCAAACCCCTACATACAACAATCAATCGTGGGTTTGATTAATCAAACATCTACAAAAATAAGGTGGGCTTGATGAATCAAGCCCCTACATACAACAATCAATTGTGTTTTTGATAAATCAAACACCTACATACGCAGTCCGGCCAGCCTTTTCTTCGAATCTTCAACCTCAGCTGTTCCAGGATCAGCGTCTTTCCAGAGGTCGAGGAATCTCTCATAGTGCTCTATGGCTTTGCCCTTCCAATCTTTTTGCTCATATAACTTGGCTAATCTATAATGATACTTGGGATGGATCAGGCGCCGATCTTTACTTCCAGGATCAAAAGTAACCAGCCCTTCATATTCGGAAATTGCTTGGTCTAATTCTCCTTTATGTTGATAGGCCCGAGCTAATACATCTCTGAGAAACAGAGGATTGTAGAAAAGCATATTAGAAGTATACATCGTGGGTATTTCAAAAGGATATGTTTTTCCGCAGAGAGAAATAACCTCCTCAGTTTGATTTTTTGCCAGCATTATTTCTCCCTTGAGAGAATCATGAAAGAATTCCAACCTCAAACCTGCAGTTATTTCAGAAAGGAGTGATTCCATCTCCAAAAGATGAGACTCAGCCGAATCGATTTGCCCTTTTTGCAATTCAATAAATCCACAGCCAAAGTGGTAGTAGGCTGTATTCCGATTGATTCCTCCGGGGCTCATTGTATTCCATAGATCCAACATTTCTTGGAAGTATTCATGACTTTTATCGAATTCCCCATTATCCAAATAAATCCAAAATGTCAGCCAAAATGAAAAAAGTTGCATCCACCGAGTTTCTGTCGCTTCTACTAAATCTGGTACTCTCAGGAGATATTCGAGGGACTGATTATTGCTCCCACGCCAGTAATGAAGAAATCCTTTCCATAAATAGCTTTCCGCTTTTACTCCAGAGGTAGGGGCGATGGCCGTAAATTTATCAATCCACTTCATCGCTTCAGAGTAATCTTCTTTTAAGGCATAGATATATCCAATCGCGAAGTAAGCTTCGAAAAAATCTTCTTTAATATCTATGGCTTCTTTGTACTTCGCTATGGACTCATCGAGCCTTCCCATCGTGAAATAAATCTCGGCCAAGGAATCAACAGCGTTTGCATCATTTGGGGACAAGGCTACAAATTTCTTGATGTATTCAAGGGATTTATCAAGTTCCCCTTTGTCTCTGTATGTGTAGCCAAGCTGATTATAAACTTGTGGTTCAGGACTGGGATGGACCTCCAAATATTTATTGAATTCTTGGATGGCTTCTTCCACTAAATCCATTCTATAAAGCCTGTAACCCAGCCGGTAATGCATTTCTGCCTCCTCTGGATATTCCTTCAATATCTGCCTAAGGATACGAACTTGTTTTGCCGCATCTCCTTCTAAAGTAACGGCACAGTAGGCTTCAATAAAAAGTTTTTCTTTCCTTGTTGCTCTATCAGAATAACGCATGGCTTTCTCATAAGCATCCTTGCTTGCTTTATTATCTTGTAACACTCCAACATGATAGCCAAGATAAAGGTACGCCATGGCAAATTGTGGATCAATTTCAACAGCTTTTTCTAAGAATTTCCGAGCGTCATCATGATAATTTTTGTCGCCAGCCTCCTCTCCCTTTAAATAATAGTTGTAGGCCTCCATGGAAGTTGTTGTGACATCGGCAATCTTTGTCTGTTCTGATATTATTTTCCGTTCTGATAAACCTACCCCTCGAGCAATCTCTTTCGTCAGTTCATCAATCTGTTTTTCCAGAATACTCTGGACTCCTGTTCCTCTTGTGTTAGCGCTCTTAAGGAGGTCCTTGGTTTCAACATCAAACACCTTGATATCCGTTGCAAATGCATCGCCTGCTTTGACAAATTTCCCCAGAACAAGGGCTTGTATACTCTCTTGACGGCAGAGCTCGAAGCCCAGGTCGCTGTCGATGAACTCGACATCTTCTTTCCCCATCTTTTTAAGGAAGTCATTCAACCGCTCCCATGTGGTCACGCGAAGGTATTTAGACTGTTCCAAGTTAGTTATCAAGAGATTGGGGATGGCCTTCTGGAGGTAGTCATAGGAGCTGTTGCCTGTCTGGTTTTCAAAGCTAATTACGGCGATCGAATGCTTTTCCACTTCCCTTTCGGGAAGGAGTTGCCAGATCACCACAGCTACAACTAAGAGAGCTAGAACAACCAGAGCAGGAATGAAGAGCTTCTTCATGCTGAACTGGACGGTAATTTCTCTTGATGTGAAAGGCTTTCGCTCGGGAACTACCCTCTCTGTTGTCGGGATGCCTCTCTGTATGTTTTCAAGCTCAGACCGCACCTCACCCGCACTCTGGTATCTTTTCTCTTTAGCCTTCTCTAAACATCTCATTATTACACTGGAGAGGTCTTCCGGAATCTGGACATTTAGCTCTTTCGGGTCTTTGGGCATTTCGCTCTTGTGCTTTACTCCGATCGTAAATGGCGTGTCACCTTCAAACGGAACCCTTCCGGTCACCATCTCATACAGGATCACTCCTAAAGAATAAATATCAGAACTCTGGCCAGCTTCTTTCCCCTCCACCTGCTCTGGCGACATGTACTCGGGAGTCCCGACCATCACTCCGGCCCCGGTTATCCCTTTCGACTCGAGCGAGCGGGCTATCCCAAAATCCATGATCCGGGCATTCCCGCCTTCATCCACCATGACGTTCTGCGGCTTAAGGTCCCTGTGCACAACTCCTAACCGATGAGCCTCGCTTAGCCCCTCGCATATCTGCTTGGCTATCGGTATAGCCTGGCCTGCGCTAAACGGACCCATCTTCCTTATCAGCTTCTTTAAATCCTCTCCTCTCACGTATTCCATGGTGATGTAGTGAGTCCCCTGCTCCTCGTTAAGGTCAAACATCCGGGCAACATTCTTATGCCCTATCTTACGGGCTATCTTCAGCTCATTGCTGAAGCGCTCCACAGTCTTTTTATCCGAGGCTATCTCAGGTTTAATGAGTTTCAGGGCTATCTCTTCCTTGAGTTTCTTGTCCAGAACCCTGTAGACCTTGCCCATTCCCCCTTTTCCCAGTTCCTCTATAATCTGGTATCTCTCGGCGAAAGTGGAGCCTGTGGTTAATTCTTCCTGGGCTGCTTCCATGGTCTCCGTGACTTTAATATCCTCGGGTGAGGGAAGGGGTTTTGCACATTCCTTGCAGTATTTGGAATCAGAGGGATTGGCAGTATCGCATTCGGGGCATTTGATGGCCACTGCTTTCCTCCTTCTTAAGTTGTGAGAAGAATATCAAGGAATGCTAAAAGAGTCAAATATAATCAGTTACTCTGTGACTCAGTGGAAATAGATAAAATGTCATTGCGAGCGAAGCGCGGCAATCCGACGAAGTCGTTGCGAGACGCTAAGCGCCGTGGCAATCCCATCCTTTCAGAAAGGGATTGCTTCGCCCCCCAGGGGCTCGCAATGACAAGCAAAGGAATCTTATACGCATCTCGCAACAACGATATTATTGAATGAGATTGCCGCGTCGCTACGCGACTCGCAATGACAATTAATTGATATCCTCTTAATATCCTTTGGCGGAACCTTGAGAGCGCTTATCCGCAGCCCCGTAATAAAGCCCTGTTTTTGGATCAATGAGTATGCTATGGGCGTCTCCCTGCCGCCAGCGAGAAGACTCCTTCATCATGTGCCCCATAGCTTTGAGTGATTCGATCAATTCTTCAGTAATGCTCTCCTTTTCCAATCTTAATAAATCAGGCATCCACTCATGGTCCATCCTGGGGGCATCGATAGCATCCTGAAGCGGCATATTAAAATCAATAACATTAACAATCACATTCAAAACAGTATTGATAATCGTCCTGCCTCCCGGGCTTCCTGTAATCATGTACACTTTGCCATCTTTGAGGACCAGGGTGGGAGTCATAGAGCTCAACATCCTCTTGTGAGGCTCTATGAGATTCGGCCTCGTGCCGATCAGGCCCTTATCATCCGTATATCCGGGTTTCATGTTGAAATCTGCCATCTCATTGTTAAGCAGGATTCCTGTGCCCTCGGCGACGACTCCAGAACCATACCCTCCGTTAAGGGTATAGGTTGCCGCCACTGCCAAACCTTGCTTATCTATGACCGAGTAGTGAGTGGTTTCCTTCGCTTCTTCGATTGTTAGAATTTCTTCGCCTATTAATGCGCTGGGAGTTGCCTTTTTTAGATCGATTTTTCCCCTGACATCCTCTGAATGACTCTTTGAGGTTAAAAGCTTGACCGGGATCTCGTTAAAATCCGAGTCTCCCATGTATTGGGCTCTATCGAAATAGGAAAATTTCATCGTCTCTGCAATTAAATGCAGGGTCTCAGGCGCATATCTTTCCTTTTGTCCCAGGTCAAAACCTTCAAGAATGTTAAGCATTTCAATCAAAATCGTGCCACCAGAGCTTGGCGGTGGCATGGAAATGATTTGGTATCCCCGATAGGTTCCTGTTACTGGTTTTCTTACAAAAGCCTCATATTTTTTCAGGTCTTCCTTTGTGATCAAACCGCCGTGTTTCTTCATGTCCTGAGCGATCAATTCCGCAATCTGGCCTTCATAAAAGGCTTGAGAGCCATGTTCGGCAATCAACTTCAAGGAGCTGGCAAGGTCTTTCTGGATAAAAATATCCCCCTCCTTGAATTCAGACCCGTCTGGCTTGGAAAAGACGCGGAAAAATTCTTCAGCTCCCCGCTTAAATTCCTTACTTAACCTGTTGAACGAATCTGCTCTCCTTTTATTCAGCTTAAATCCCTTCTCGGCAAGCTCTACGGCAGGCTCTATAACTTCCTTCCATTTCAGGTTCCCATATTTTTCCATCGCCAGCTCAAAACCCTTAACAGTCCCAGGAACTCCAACTGCAAGATGCCCGTACAAACTCCTGTCTTCCACATAATTTCCCTCTTCGTCCAGGTACATATCAGGAATCGCTTTGCCGGGGGCCATTTCACGAAAATCCAGAGCAACAGCTTCTCCGGTATCGGGGAATCGGATGATCATGAATCCTCCTCCGCCGATGTTACCTGCAGCAGGATACGTAACAGCTAAGGCAAAGCCAACAGCCACAGCAGCATCCACAGCATTTCCCCCTTTTTTAAGAATATCTATTCCTATTTTGGAAGCGTACTCATCCACAGAAACAACCATCCCATTTTTGCTGACAACTGCTTTGTTTTTTTCTGGATTGCAGAAAAACTGATTTGCTAATAGAATCAGAATGATAAAAAATCTAAGAACTCGCCAACTTTTTTGCATGCTAAACTCCTATTTGTTCATCGAGTACTGAATATATTTCTATTTAACCAGGTCAAAGTCAAGTGTTAGAAATAAATTTCAGGATGGCTTGATGACTTCAAAAGGCTAATGTTAAATGTTGAGACATAACTACTCTATTATTTACTTGACTATATGCACAAATGTGCATATACTATAAAAATGGAATTTGAATGGTTAGTACAATGAAAAAAGAATACGATTTTAGCAAAGGAAAAAGAGGCCCTGTAATTAAGGCTCCCAAAGGAAAAACGCGTATCACTATCCGATTAGACGATGATATACTCGATTGGTTCCGACAACAAGTACACGCCGCAGGTTGTGGAAATTACCAGACATTCATCAATATGGCTCTTAGGGAATACATGAATTCAAAAAAGCAGACGCTCGAAGAAACTCTTCGGCATGTTATTCGTGAAGAATTATCGGCATATGGCAAAAAATCCAAACGCTAGTCTAAAACAAAAATACCATCGACTTCAATGGCTTGAATCCTCGGCTCGATTGACTGTTTGACAAACGAATCCTGTGTTTTATAACAAGCACAATTCTATGAAGGCAGGATTTCCATGGAACCAAAGAAAACAAGAAAGGAATGGCTTTCGCTTGAAACTTCTATGGAGAATGAGCTAACAAGCGCCAGGCCGCATGGAGCGCTTATTTAATCCTGTAGGTAATGCCTACTGCACCTGTTACCCCGGAAAAATCTCCGGTTGCAGACCAATATACTTTCGAAGTAATCAAGATATTTTTAAAAAAGCCGGGGAGACTCTCCCAAAAATAAATGTGTAAACCCAAAAAAGGCGCAAAATGGGGTTCACTTTTCAGCTCGCCCGTATAATCACTGCCCAGCTCATTACTGACAGAAAGAATGCTGTAACCGAGACTTGCTCCTGCAAAGAGGTTCAGACCTTTCATTTTGTTTACGTTAAAGTGATAGGTGATATCTAATGACGGTTTGAACACTAGAAAAGTCCACTTTCCGCCAAACATTCCCAGGTAGTCGCTCCATTTGTCAAACATAACCGTTCCGCCTATTCCTATATTATCCGTTAGAGCAACCTCATAACTGGCACCTAAGGGAAAGGGCAGGGCATTGAAAGGTTCATCAGTTGCAACATAAGAACTAATACCAATCTGACCGGTCACATACATTGAACCTTTGGCGAACTTTTTCCCAATTTTCTCCTCTTCATTATCGTCCTTATTCAAAGCAAAAGCAGAAAAAACGAGAACAAACATTACAATTAAAAGTAAAACTGCCTTTTTCATTTTATTCTCCTTGTCTTTTAAACGTGTCATCTTTTCTCGTTGATCCACAATGAATTCTTCTGCAACAATCATGCCAATTGAAATGCCAGAGTTTTATTCATTTAGCAAACCTTTCTTAATCTCATCCAGATGACAAAGGAAAAAAATATATAGACAGATACAGACAAAAGGTGATTCCATCAGGTTTTTACTGAGGGATCTTATCTCTGGGCTTCTAATTCCAGATCAGTTGTTCTGCATCTCCAAAAGTATTACTAATTGCAAAAAATCATTCAGTGGCGGCATATTTGTCCTTTTTTAAGGACAAAAATTTGCGAAATATAAAGAGTAGACAAGAAGGAAGTGTTTTAAAGGAAGTGTTTTAGAAGTATATTAAGGCTTGAAACGTGATATTTAACGATATTTTATCGTCACAAAGCCTGCGCGTCAAAAATTCTTTTATTTAGACTTGTATATAAGGTTCTCGCCTTTGATTTGTTTTTTTCTTGGACTGGCTGTGGGCAGAAAAAGTTATTTCTCTTCTGCTTTCTTGAGACTCCTGCAACAGCATACATTATAAAAAAGACTCATGATTGCCAGGATTGCAGCTGCGATGACAATAACCCATTTTGCCCAGGCTTCAGGTCCCCACACGATCGCTAGCACCACGATGCCCACAGCAAGCAAAAAGCGACAGAAACATAATTTCATGATACCCATCTCCTTTTCATAAAGATGCTCATTATCATATAGAAAAAAATATCCAGGTTCAAGCAGAAAAATCCATCAAGGAGAAAAATCAAAATTCTGTGCAGGGGTTCTTGCTTTTTTAAATTGGGGCTAGCCAAGTGGCTACTTATTCGCTCTTGGGGAGAATGGCTACTAAATTCTTGGGTCAAGAATACCTTAGCGCTGTAATGCTCTACTGCTTTGTGTTTCAGTCTTTTGTTTGTTATGCGGATTGTTATTCCAGATTCATTTTTTTCAGCAGTGCTTTGAACCTGGTTATTTTTTTCTGTATACTTCCCTCAAGCACCGACTCTACATTCAGCTTCATCGCGATTTCTTGTAGGTCTCTTTGTTTGCCCTTGAATAGAAATGAAGAGCCTCTGGCACGAACGCTCAAGTCATCGATATTGGAGAGGGCATTAATGATCGAATTTGCCATGCTATCACAAAAGTATTCCTGGTCTTTTTTTGGACTTAGATCCTCGAAAGGAAGTACGGCAATAGAGGATTTTCTTGGCTCAGTTGGAACCGCTTCCCTTTGAGGAAGAAGCTGCCAGATTATTATCGCAACAGCTATAACAGCGACGACAACTAAAGCAGGAATAAAAAGTTTCTTCAATCCAAATGTTACTGTTATCTCTTTTGAAGTGATGGGCTTTCTCTTTGCCTCCACACTCTCTGTGGTTGGAATTCCTTCTTCTATCCTGGTTAGCTCGGAACGCACCTCTCCTGCACTCTGATATCGATTTTCCTTATCCTTTTCCAAGCATTTCAGTATTACACTGCCTAAATCTTCAGGAATCTGAGCATTAATCTCCCTGGGATCCCTGGGCGTCTCGCTCTTGTGCTTCATAGCAATACCTAAAGGCGTTTCTCCCTCAAAAGGCACTCTACCTGTCACCATCTCATAAAGGATCACTCCCAACGAATAGATATCTGAACGTTGGTCTACTTCCTTAACTTCAGCCTGCTCAGGTGACATATACTCAGGTGTTCCTATCATAACTCCTGCACCTGTGAATCCTTTTGCCTTGAGAGAGCGGGCTATTCCAAAATCCATAATCCGGGCGTTTCCCTCTTTATAGATCATGATGTTGCTTGGCTTTAGGTCTCTATGAATTACTCCAATTCTGTGGGCTTCCGCCAATCCTTCGCATACTTGCCTGCCTATGAAAATCGCTTTCCCTGCACTTAATAGATCCGCTCTCCTGATAAAACTCTTTAGATCCTCGCCAGATACATATTCCATAGTGATGTAGTGGGTGCCTTTCGCCTCACCAAGATCATACATCTTACACACATTCCTGTGGGCAATCTTGCGGGCCATTTTCAACTCATTGCTGAAGCGCTCTATAGTCTTTTTATCCGAAGCGATTTCTGGTTTTACGAGCTTTAGTGCGACTTCTTCCTTTATCTTCTTGTCTTCTACTCTATAGACCTTACCCATGCCCCCTTTGGCAAGCTCCTCGATGATCTCGTACCTGGAAGCAAAAGTGGTTCCTCTGGTTAATTCTTCTGTGGGCAGTTCAAGAGTCTCGCTGACAGAGCCCTCTGAGGAAGGAAGAGGAGTCGCACACTCCTTGCAGAATTTTGAGTCGGAAGGATTCTCAGTATCACATTTGGAGCATTTTATGGCATATACAACCCCGTCTAATTCTTTGATTATAAAATAATAATTAACAATAAAATAGTCAAATTATATGACAAATGTTTTGGTTAATAGCAGATAGGTAATTGTATCATTTTTGAAAATGAGAATAACAGATTTATCCATCGTCTATAAAACAGCGGGAACAAAAATTAACGAACACATAATTTTATAAATTTCCCATCATTATCAAAAAGTAGAAATATAAAGCAACCATTTTTAGGCAATTGAAATGAAAGTTAGGGAGATCATAAAAATTATTGAACAGGATGGCTGGTTCATGGTAAGAATTAAAGGGAGTCACAGGCAATACAAACATCACAATAAGAAAGGCATTGTAACTATTGCTGGAAATTTGAATGAAGAGCTTGCTAAAGGAACACATAATAGCATATTAAATCAGGCATGCTTGAAACATGGGAGGCACAAAAGTGTTTAAATATCCAGTAATTATAGAGAAGGCTAATGGTAACTACTCTGCATACAGTCCAGATTTGCCGGGTTGTGTGGCAACTGGGCAAACCATAAAAGAAACACTACTGCGAATGAGAGAAGCAATTGAATTTCATGTTGAAGGATTAAAACGAGAAGGATTGGCAATTCCTGAGCCATCTACCAGAGTAAAATATATCGAAATATCAATCTAACTACCTATCCATCAAGAATCAAAAAATCAATTCAATTTTTAATCTACCTTAGGAAAGGATGGACAGGACATTCCTGGAAACCTGGCTCTTATCTTCCTTTAACTCCTTTTATGGCGCCTTCTATCAGGCAGTAAGCGGCTTTGAGGGAAATTCCCTGTTTATCACGCTCGCCGAACGGGAGCGAAACGATCCCGATAGCAGCGACTTTGGGATAGGCAAACATCTTCTGGATTGCCGCTGCCAGCTCCTGGCTCGTAGGCCCTTGGGGAACGGGAAGGGAGTGTCCCCGAACCTCGGACGGGTCAAGCACATCCATAATTTTCCCGGGCTCTTGTGTCTGAGCTGAGAGAGCCAAAAGCGGCAGCGCGAAAAGCACGATTAATAAAATCGGGGTCTTCATTTTTAGCTTTTAATAACGCGTTTCTCTTTAAATGTGCGTGTAATTCTTACGACGATACCGGCTTCTGTTGGGTCGGGACAGCGGATAAACTCTGTGGTCACCCCCTCAGGATCGATAACTTTTTCATAAGGCGTGCCCTGATACATCCAGGGATAGATTGCACCGCCAGCCAGTGAGGTTACCACGGGATCCAGCGCGCTTCCCAGCCAATGACACAACTTGCCCATTTCCTGGGGCCACTTAAATTTTTCTCCCACTTTATGGCATCGGGTTTTCGGGCCTACCTCAACGACTTCGACTTCAATATCGTACCTGCGGAGGACCAGCTCCCCCTTTTCCTCATTGGAGGCCTGGGCCATTGGAATGACCGTAAATCCAGCCGCTCCGCAACCTGCTTTTTTAAGAAATTCCCTTCGTTTCATAATTCCTCCTGATTATAATTAAATTTTTTAAACAAAGAGGCCTATTATATTCAAAGTATCTTCCTTTATTTCCGGTAAGCGCTTCTGTCTCCATTGAGAAGTTTTTGCGCTGACAAGTTCTTTGAGTAAATTCCTTTTGGAACGGCCAAGACTCGTCTTCCCTCTATTATAGTTTCTAAAGATAACAACTCCGATTTTCGATTCTGGATGGAAAACCATCCCTGCAGTATAGCCGGCAACTGAACCGCCTGTCCAACCGAACCGTGTGTGCTTACGAAACCTTTGAGACATGTTGCTATCTCCTTTTTTTTATCTGATTAAAAGCCTTTCATGAAGTAATGATTATTTACCGATTAGTTTCGGGATGTAAATTTTGTATATAAATGAAGAACAGAAATATCATAGACAAAATAGCGAGTCAATTCAGAAAATTGAACGGAATAATCCTTCTGTGTGAGCAGCGGATTCGAAATATGATGCGCTGCATGACGTGAAATAATTAATTTCACGGCATTTTGGTCTCAAATTTGCCAACGTTTTCTTCGGAAAAATGATTCGTCAGCGTTTCGTAAAGCTTACCCTTGAAAGCACTCTCAATTTCATCCAAACTTCGCAAGCCAAAGATGAAAGCAATGGCTATTGGATCTGCTCTATAGGATGTGTGTCCTTCATAAAAACCATATCGCATAATATAGTACGGAACCATTTCTCCCGTATGAATAAAGGAGAGCTTCTTTATTAATTGAGCCATATCTTCATCAGTAAGATTCGAATACTTTCTTGATAGAAATGCTTTCTCCTTTTTTTCCAGGTCTCTCCACATTTCAATTTGCCAGTATCCCAAAATCTCGTCATTAAATATGGAATCCTGCCACCCTTTAGCGCCCCAAAATTTCAGATAGATTTTCCTCTTGTTGTACAGGACTCCTCCGATGTTCCCTCGTCCAGAATCCTTTTTCACTGTGAGTATGACATTGAATACATGAAACAAGGGCTTGGCCATGTGCGGGTGAATCGATCCTAATTGAGTAACCAGTCTATTATCGCCTCTTAGAACAGAAATAATATCCTCGTCATGACCCATAAAACCTGCACCAGAGTATCTTTCAGGGCGGCCGATCTTTGTAATTTCAGCTATAGAGCGACCGGTAATTGTGTTTATCCGATCCAATTCTATTTCAGAGTGAAGTCCGGTTCTGGCAAGTGCTGGAAAATCTGAAGCGTCAACCTCAAGCTGCCTGCCCTTGCCATACCATTGCTTATTTTTATAATTCAGTGGCTTGCCGTTTTCAACAGTAACTGGAATGAGAACGTATTTTTCATCTTTAGTAAAGGCCACCACAATTTCCGTTCCGTCTTCCAACGTGTACGGGGAAGGAAGTTCCGGGAAATGATCATATGTATTGGGGTAGAGCTTCAATTCTTCCTTTGTTTTGGGATGTCTGATGGTTTGCGCTTCTTGTGAAGATGTGAGAGACGGGGTGGAGATCGAAGCGAGTAGAGCTATCAGCAACACTAAACATTTAACCCTGCAGTCTTTCATTTTAAAACTCCTTTTCAATCATTATAGATATTCTAGGGTTGGGCCTGTTGGCACACAACCTAAACAATTCTGAAGAAACCGTAAGAATCCTGGCAACGGACAAATCAGGATATTTTGTTCAAATTGTAACCAACCGGCGGCTTGCAGGTTTACTTCTTTTCAAAGGAAACATGCTGAAAGCCATATGTCGAAAGTTTGAATCCCTTAACTTCATCAGCTTTATTTCTGTGAAATTCCAGTTTTTCTCTCCTTGTTCTAAAAAGATCGGGTCCGATCTGAGTCATCCAACCTTCTTTCAATGATATTTTCACTTTCATTTTCCCCTCTTTTTCTGTAATGTATGCAGCCGCTTGAATTTCATCGCTCCAGTATTCTCCGAGAAACGGTGAAGAATCTTCCTGTTTGACTGCTTCTTTAATTTTCCGGAAACGGTCGATCCTTCCCAGAGGAGTCAAGATTTCGATAACGATGTCGCCTCCTTTGGCACCAGACACAACTCTCAATACCAGTCTGCGGTCATAATTGATGAATTCATTTTGATTAAAGGGAGAAGATTCGTAGGTCCAGTTTGCACCTTTTGGCTGCGGTCTCCCATCTTTAACTTCCAAGGGAAATATTCCCCCATAATCCTCGCCTAGATAATCGCCTGGAAGCCGTTTAAGTAACTCATTGTCGATCCCTTTAGCTGATTTCCTCAACTTTTGCAAAGATTCTGCGATTTGATCGGCAAGATATATCTCAGCGATATCCATGCACTCCTTACTCCGGCTGCCTTGAACGCTATTGCCTAGACAGATGACCGAAAATTTTTGCTGAGGAAATATAATCAGATAGGCGGTATAGCCAACATACCATCCACTGTGTTGATATGTTTTAAGGCCTTTGTAATGGCCTATAACCATCCCGTAAGCATAGCTGTTGAGAGAGCCGTCGTTGAATTTATCAGGTGTCGTCATCATTTCAACGAGGTTTTGATCCAGTTTGCCGTTATAAAAAGCCTTGGCCCAACGGGCCAGATCTTCTACAGAGGAATAAAGGGCATCATGACCGATGAGCTGGTTGTTGGTCATCCAGTTTCTGTATCCGTCTGAGCCGGGCGCATATCCGGCAGCCCTGTTGGGAATAAACGTGTCATAGCTAGTCTGGATATACGTGTTCTTCATACCTAATAGGTCAAAAATACGTTCTTTGACGAATGTGTGAAAAGGCTTGTTGGTGACACGTTGCACTATTAAAGCCAACAGAGTATAGGCCGAATTAGAATACTCCAGCATTTTTCCCGGTGTAAAGCTTAGTCCTCTCTGACGGGCGAGCATCTTGAGCAGCATGTCGTGTGTATACCACTGAGAATATTCAATTCCCATAAAAGGATACAGTGCCTCCGAATCCCGGATGCCGCTTGTGTGATGGATCATATGTTCGACGGTGACCGCGCCGTATACATCCTCAGGTAGTTCAGGGAAGAACTTGGTGATTGGGTCGCTGAGATTGATCTTCTTTTCCATCGCCAGCATGGCCACGCAAGCGGCCGTAAATTGTTTAGAGACAGAGCCTACTCTGAATACAGTCTTAGCGGTGTTGGGTACGCCCAGCTCAAGGCTTGCCATGCCGTAGGCCTTTTTGAAGACTATATCATCACCCTGGATAACGGCGACCGCCACGCCTGGAGTAAGCGTGGAGTTGAATCCTTCGAATATTTTATCTATTTTTTCCGTTATATCTTCTGCATGAATAAGGTTGCATAGAAAAAAAGCAAGAAAGAAAACAGAAAAGAATTGAATCTTAATAGATTTTCTCATCTTACCTCCATATCTTTTTCTGAAAATTATATCATAGGAAAAATTTTAGGTCAGTTGAGATTTATAGTAGTGAAATATTCAATAATCATGGCGCTAAATGCATATATTTAACGACATTCGCTATTTGTCTCAAGAAGAATGAGAATGTCACATAATAATAATTTAGGCAACATTTTACCCGTTAGAAGAGAAGAATGATGATGTGCCTTAAAAGCCTATCCCTAAAACAGATCATCCGGGAACCTTTCCCCAAAACATCGAATAAGTAAAAAAGGCATAATAATCCGGAAGATTCAGGATGAAGTCCGGTGACTCTGGTTGACAGAGGCGCTGAAATTCTGCCCAATCCTCCTCTGACACCTCTGGTTGCGGCTCACCCCAGAGCATCTTAAAGAATGTAATCAGAGCGGTGCGGATGTCATCACTCAGCGGAGCATAAACGTTACCTGCAAAAGTCTGGGCCTTGGAATCCTCGAAGCCCGCTTGACGGAACCAACCCAGAGCGCGTACAAAGTTCGACTCCGGCCTCTTTCCCTTGACGCAGGGGATTAGCGCCGAACAAGTCGCATTCAGCCGGGCCTCCAACAGAGGATATCCTGGAAGCATTTGTTGAGAGGACCAGGCAAGGATGGCCACGCTGCCGCCAGGCTTTGCGACCCGGGCAAGTTCCTTCAGCAGCGGCAGAAGCTCCCCCGTAGGGTATCCGACGCAGTCAGAACTCCAGACCCAATCAAAAGTATCATCGTCAAAGGGAAGTTTGCTCACGTCTCCTTCCTGGAAGGAAATCTGTTCCGATAAGCCTGACTTATTTACAATTTCTTTCGCATGGAGGAGGAACTCAGCAGATATATCAAGACCAGTTACATGCCCAGCAGGTCCGACTGCCTCTGCCAGTAATAAGGCCGGATGGCCAATTCCACATCCTGCATCCAGACCTCGGCTCCCCCGAGGGAGATGCAGTGCCCGTATTGCCTCACGAAGCGTAGGCTCTCTCAAAGGATTGGACTCTTCTAACTGCCGTATGTAAGTATCCGTATCAGTCACTATCCATCCTCTTTCAATTAAATTCCATTCTTATAAAGAACAGTAAATAACCAGACTCTCTAATCGGTCTTACTAAAAAAACCCGTATACATAACTCCCATCATTAAGCTCTTTGTTGTCTTTGAATCAGTCTCTTTCAAACCACCTTTTGACATCAACTCCCGAACTTCTTCAGGGCGCATGCCATGGCCTTCTTTTGTTGGTTCACGGATAAATAACTTAGCACCTGCCTTCATTTTCTCGGCAAGTGCTCTTACAACTTCATGTCTCTCTGATTTGTCGATATCATGAAGCATGAAGTGGATAGCCACGGCATCAAAATAATCATTTTTCTCATCCCACTTTCTAATATCCTCAGCGTAAAATTCAACGTTGGAAAATCTGCTTAAATTTTTCCTGGCTCGCTCAATCCATGCTTTGGATAAATCGAGGCAAGTCAACTCACCGCCTCCCTTCTCAAGAATTTGAGCTATGAACTTTGAAGTGGAGCCTGGACCGCAGCCAAAATCGAGGACCATTTCATCACCCTTCAAGCCGAAAGACCCAACAAATCTGCGATAGTAGCCTTTCATAAGTTTGAGCCAGAAGAACTCATGCACTAGAATTGATGTTTTGTTTGGTTCAGTAATGCTCATTTAATCCTCCGCGTAAATAAATCATGATTATTCCTCCAAATTTCAATCCTAAACAGTATAAGATTTTGTTATTGTCTGTAAAGGATTTTTTCTTCATATCTTTGCTGAATCTCAGCTATTCTGAGACTCCGTTTGCGTCAAATGCTTTCTGGCATTCTACAGGCGAGGTTTCTCTACATCAAATTCTTCAGTGTTGCCGATGTAACGAACGAGTTAATATATTTGACTTTTCATATTTACCTTATTAATCTTAATTAATCTTATCCTGGATTCTACTTTTAATGGAAAGGAGGAGTTATGAGGAAAAAAATTTTGATTCTTTCCGGAATTCTGTTATGTATCGCCTTTGTTATCTCCGACACAATTCATGCTGCAGGCCAGGCTAAACAGCCTCCAATATCGACGAATAAAGACAAGCTGCTT
>Ga0209636_10003004_pt1 | contig 17205 bp, 14 predicted proteins | sample DeeMarSWOR152_54_FD_187464 | JGI IMG/M metagenome (GOLD analysis project Ga0209636, IMG submission 187464) | Marine sediment microbial communities from White Oak River estuary, North Carolina - WOR-1-52-54 (SPAdes) (version 2) | ecosystem: Environmental > Aquatic > Marine > Intertidal zone >...
TACGACAAAGATGACGTACCCATTGGAAGAGAAAGCGATCTAAGGCTGTACAGGATCAGCGGCGAAGATGCTATCGAAGACATCACCCAGCAACTGGATCAAGCGGCGAACACCGTTACCGGCCAAACCGATGGTTTCTCCTATTTCGTTGTTGGGTACATGAACGCCTCTCCTGAAACGAGCGGTCCTGTCGTTTGCGGTCCCAATCCTGTCAGGGATACAGGTGCCGCCTTCTTCTATACCTTGCCATACGGAACCTCAACCGCAAAGCTCATGATCTTCTCCGTCTCTGGGCGTCTCGTGTTTGAAACGCCGCTCGACCAGGACTCGTCACGCTTCCCAACCGCTGGCACCTGGAACCCTGTCGACAACGCTGGTGTCCCGCTTGCCAACGGGCCTTACGTCTACGTCCTCATCGCTGATGGCAAGGTGATTGGTCAAGGAAAGATGGTGATCCTACGGTAGGGGTGATAGGGAGTAAGGAGTAAAGGGGGTAGTGGATTAAGGGGCTCAGGCTTGTGCTCGTGAGTAGTGCGCTGGTTCTGCTGCTTGCTGCCTCAGTGGGCGGCGAGGAGTACAGCAACGTGGCTTCCATGTTTGATCTTGGCATGGGGGCGCGGGTTCTGGCCATGGGCGACGCTTTCACGGCGCTTGCCGATGATGGAAACGCTCTGTCCTACAATTCAGCAGGGCTTGCGTGGATACAGGATCTTTCACTCCTTTCTTCCTATGAGTTGCGACTTGGCACAGCGAGTTACGGCCATCTCTCCACGACATTCCCCCATTTTGGATTCGGCATTCACTACTTCGACTTCGGCGAGGTACCGGAGACTGATGAGTTCGGCAATGTCATTGGCACCTTCAACTATCGCAACTACGCGTTTGTTGCCGCGGCGGGAGCAAAAGCGGCCGATCTCCCACTCCTTATGCACATGCCTTTCGCAGAAAACGTCGCTTTCGGCCTGAAGGGGAAGGTTCTCAAGGTAAGCACCTTGGAACCAGGTAGCGGAACCGGATTTTCCCTTGATCTCCCATTTCTCTTCCGCAGCGACGCGTCGTCCCCAAGATGGCCTTTCATCACCGGCTACGGGTTGGGGCTCGTTATTGAGAATCTCATCGGCCCGCCTATCCAGTATGGAAGCGGCCATCAAGAGCCCTGGCCGAAGAAAGCGACCGCCGGGATTGCTGTTGAGCTAATCGATCAGGTGATCCTCGCTATGGATGCCACAACGGACGACTCCGTTGGAGTCGGCTTTGAATGGACCCCGATTACCTATGCCTGCTTCCGAGGAGGACTCAAACATGAAGGGGTATGGATGGGAAGTTTTGGCATGGGCGTGCGGTTCAAAAACTTCGCGTTCGACTACGCCGTTGTCATCCACCCCTATCTTAATAACCAGCTACGCGGCTCGCTCACCGCTAGCTGGTAGGATCCTTGGTCTGGACTCACCAAAAGTGTATCTTAGGTGAGGTAAGCTGGAGTGGAAGACATGCGAGATCATCGCGAGGGAGATGAAGGACGCCTCCTCATCGATATCCAACGTCAGTTTGCCTGTGGAGAATGGGTGTATACTAAGCATGCAGTGGATCGGGCGATTGAGCGGGGGATTTGGTCTTATGAAGTGGATGAAGCAATCAAGACGGGTGAAATCATCGAGGATTATCCCAACGGCAAATACAGGCCGAGCTGTCTCATCTTGGGATGGACAGAGAAGAAAAGACCCTTGCATCTCCAGGTTAGTTACCCACATCCTGGGGAGAAGATCAAGGTGATCACCCTGTATGAGCCTGATCTTAAGGAATGGAAGGAAGGCTTCAGAGAGAGAAGGGGTTGATAAGGTATGGATCGCTGTGCTGTTTGTGGAGGGGAGCTTGAGAAGAAGAGGGTGACCTACACCAAGGAAGAAGGCGGCCAATTGGTGGCCATCGGTGGGGTTCCAGCGGAGGTCTGTCGCATCTGTGGGGAGGAGTACTTTGCCCCTGAGGTCGTCGACGAGCTTCATCGGGTTATTGATGCCGAGGCGTGGACGGAGACCCTTGAGGTCCCATATGCTAAGCTGAAGGCTTAGGTAGGATAGGCCAATGGCCTCTTAGAAAAGAACTTCGCACACCTGTCTGCCGATAGGCAGGTAAAGTACGACGCAACGCATTCTCTCTGTTCGTCAGCTGTTTCTAGAGGACGGTTGATGGGAAAGCAAGGCCGTGAAAACCGGCTTGTCCTTACCATGTCTTCGTGAGCTACAGTATCTAAACAACCAGCTACGCGGATCACTCACCGTTAGCTGGTAGAGGCTTCCGCAAGGACTGGACAAACTTCCTTTGCACATGCGACAGAAGCACGTCCTTTCTTGGACGCCCCTCTTCTGTCTGTAATGGACACCACTCTATACTCACCCCGAAACGTGCTATGATGCGAGACATGTTCCTTCTTCGACAGGATGGAGAGGAGGGTCACGATGACTAGAAGACGCAGGCGAAGCCTTGCGTTTGCTGTGTTGTTTGTCGGATTAGTCTTTTCGGCCGCGGCGTTAGCGGCTCCAACTTTCTCTGACAAGAACACCGCTAAAGAGAGCCTCAACCCGACGGATGTGGTCATCGTTCAAGAGATCACGGTGACGGGTGACTCCTCGCAAGACGTCACTCTGACGTCAGCTACGGTCCAGAATCTCGGGACGGCAGGCACGGGAGATATCGACAAGGTAGAGATACTTGACGGAGGCGATGTTCTTGGTGAGACCACGAACATCGCGGGCTTGGCTTCAGGTGTGACTGTAAATCTTGGTGGTCACACAATCCCCGAGGACGCTACCCGAACGTTAAAAGTGCGCGTAACCATCAGTACGAACGTGACCGATGGGGCTACAGTACGAATGAGAGTCCGCTTCTATTACAAGATGGGAATTTTCACGTACACGAGTTCGTGGATCATTGACCTCACCGGCGAGACGATTCGCGAGGGTGGCTTCGACGAGAAGACGGACAACTCGCCGACAGCCGGGGCGTTCAATCCAGGGGACAAAGGCGAAGTGCAGATTGGCGTCTTCACAGACAAGGATGCCAACGGGAACAACGTGTTTTGGGGCATTCAAACAGGTTCCCAGAAAGCCGTTGCGGTAGAGAACCTGGGGACAGCGACCACGAATGACATCGACACGGTCGAGGTTACATTCCGGATTGATGGCACTGACTATTCCACTGGAGAGAAGACCTGGAACCCTGGAAGCGCAATGAACTTTGATCTCGGCGACTTCGCACCGGCGATGCCCGCCTCCATCCCAGACAACCACGCCGTTACCGTCACGGTGGAGATGCGGCTTAAGGGCGCAGCCAACATTTCGGACTGGAATACGATCCAAACAAAGACGACGTTGTTCGTCAGGGAGGGAGAGCCGGGGAATGAGCAAGGGTACGAGCAGAGCCTTACCGCCGGCGCAGCCCAGACGGTCAGAAAACAGGGGTTTGAGACGATCGTCGACAACAGCACGCCTCCGCCTTCTGGGACAGCGAGTTCCGAGAAGCCGGTAGAACAGGTAGTGCAAGTGGCGGACGACGATGTCAACAGCAACAACGTCGACGCGTTGGCCGTTGAGATCACGAATTTGGGAACGGCCGACGGCGATGAGATCCACCAGATCCAGGTCAAGACTAACTCCACGGTCCTCAAAACGATCACCGCGCCTGACCCCTTGTTCGACGATTTCAAGACGGCTATGCGGATCAACTTCAATACTCCAAGGCAGGTAGATGACGATGAGAGCCTAACACTGAAGATCTCCTACGAACCCGGGACAGTGGAGGCCGGCCACACGTTGAAGCCGGAGGTCCGGGTGTTTGCCAATGAGCCTCCGGGAGGTGCGGACGAGTACGCGAGCAGCAAAGTAACCTATCCCGCGGAAATCATCCTCTATCAACCCGGTTTCGAAATCGTGCAGAACGTCACCCCCCCAGACGGTGGAACTGCCTATTCAGGACAGCGTCTGCTTGCTCAGACGATACGGGTCATCGACAAGGATGAAAACGAGGATGACGTGACGATCCATCCGGTTGTCGTCAAGAATCGGGGAACGGCCCGCGAGAACCCCGACGTGGTCAAGATTGAAGTGATGAGACGCGATGGCGAAGAAGACACGCCAGTACTGATGGGTGAGGCCACGACCCTGACGGGCCTTCGCACCAGCGGGGTCACGATTCCGACGCAAGCGAACAACATCGTAACCGACGATCCCGCCGGAGCCACCGCCTATGTTGACATCTACGTGACGATCGCCGAGCCCGAAGACGTGGTTGCCGGTCGCACCCTGCAGCTGGAAACGCGGATCCTATACGAGGAGCGCAATGTGGGGTACGACAAGGATGCGACCGGGAACGAATGGACCCTCGAAATCAATCACCGGCCGGTTGTCGATTTCACGTTTGCGAAGGTCACTACGGCAAGCACGCTTGACACCGCCAGTGCGCCGCTTCAGCCGATGCAATTCACTTACGAGGACACGATACAGTTTACCGCCACCGTTACTGATCAAGATGGGGCGATCGATGAACCATTCACTTATCTCTGGGACTTTGGGGATGGCAACACGTCCACCGAGCAGAACCCAACCCACCAGTATCCGAACGGCGGCACATTCCAGGTGTCGCTCACGGTCACCGACGCCCGTGGAGTGTCTGGAACGGTGACAAAGACGATCACTGTTGAAGGACCGCCGCCGCCGACCCCCAACGATCCACCGGTGGCTGCATTTACTGTGAACAAGACCACGGCAAGCCTTGGAGAGACGCTTCAGTTCACCGACCAATCGACCGATCCAGACGGGACGGTGGAAGAGTGGGCGTGGAACTTCGGCGACGGGAGCACAAGTACAGCACAGAACCCAGCCCATGCCTTCATGGCCGGTGGCCAATTCGTCGTCAGCCTGATCGTGACCGATAACGACGAAGCCGACAGTGTGCAATCGGCAAGTAGAACAATCACAGTGGAAGCTCCGACAGAGGTTGTGCTCTACAGCTATCCCAACCCCGCTTCCACACAGGCGACGATTGTCTACTATCTGCCGACGGGGGCGACCGACCCGGTGCTTCGCATCTTTGACCTAGTTGGCCGTCTCGTTCGCTTGGTCGAACTACCTGCAGCTCAGACCACGTATGCCTGGAATCTCAACTCAGATGGTGGGGCTGCACTGCCAAATGGGCTTTATTTATGCGTGGTCACTGCGCAGAATGCCAACGGAAGAACGATCAAGTCACGAGTCTTTAAGCTGTTGATCGACAGATAAGGGAGGGAGAATTACCGTGAACAGATTCTTCTTAGTACTGATTGTCACCCTCCTTGTGGTGGGACTGTCTTCGGCATCTGCCATTGGGCAGACAGCAATCTCGGTTTTCGACATCGAGCCGGGGGTCCGGGCACTGGGGATCGGTGGCGCAGCGGGGGCCCTCGCTGATGGCCCCGAAACCCTCTATTACAATGCAGCCGGCCTGGCTGAGCTCACCGGGATTGGCTTCACCTCCTCGTACACGTTTCACCTCGGAGTGGCCGGCTATAGCGCGCTGGCGGTTGCATCTCGCTACTGGGGTGTGGGTCTACTGACACTCAACTCAGGCAACATTCCCGGATACGATGCGGATGGCAACTCGACTGACAATCTCACGTACGGGAACAGTGCGGTGCTGTTGGGTTTTGGTATAGATCCACAACAGCTTCCGTTCATCCCCACCCTTCCGATCGATTTCCGCGCTGGAGGGCGTCTTAAGTACTTATCGGTGAGAAATGGCAATACAAATGGCTCGGGGTTCGCGCTCGACCTCGCCTACCGTATGGACTTTCCCGCCATGCGAGTCGGCCCGATCGCGTTCAGCGACATAGCCCTGGGAGCGACTGCAACGAACGTGATCGGTAGAGTGACCTATGACGGTTACCGCGAGTCGTTCCGCATGGATCTGCGCGTTGGCGGTTCGGCACGGGTTGCGCGGTTGGTTCTTCTCTGCGCAGACCTCGAACTGGGTGGGAGCTTCCACGTTGGCACGGAGTACTGGCCAACTGAGGCCCTCGCTTTGCGTGCCGGCGTGCTGACCGAGCCAGGCGCAACCTCCCTCACGATAGGATTGGGGTTCCGTGTCGAAGGATTCGTCATCGACTACGCCTTCATCAGCCACCCAACCCTGTCAGGAAGCCACCGCCTTTCGCTCACAATCGACTTCTCCACGTTCGACCTTGGAGTGTTCGGCAGGCTAGCGAATTCGTTCCGGCGCATGCTCCCGTTCTAGCGCTCTCGCTTAAGTCGGCCGTAGCGTCGGACTTTGCGCCTGACGACAAGTCACGTCGGAGCCAAGCCACAATATTGTGCCTTTGTGGACGTCGCAAAGAAGCTACATGCTATCTGTCTAAGAACGTCGCCCACGAGGGGCGACGCTACATCTTTGATACTTGCCACTCGGCTTCAAGCTCTGCGAGAGCACCTGCCGTGATTGCTTCGCGGATCTCACGCACTAGGCAAACGAGGAACCGAAGGTTGTGGATGGTAGCCAGGCGATAGTAGGACAGTTCACCGGCAAGATGCAGATGACGCAGGTAGGCGCGGGAGTGGTGGCGGCAGGTGCTGCAGTCACATACCTCCTCGATCGGACGGGAATCGTCTCGGAAGCGGGCGTTGCGCAAATTGATCCGATGCCGAGGAGCGCCCTTCACGAAGACGGTGCCATTGCGGGCGATGCGTGTGGGAGCCGCACAGTCAAAGGTGTCTATTCCGCGCTGCACCGCTGCGAAGATATCCTCGATCTGACCAATCCCAAGCAGGTGTCGGCCCTTGTCCTCGGGGAGATGGGGGATCGTCCAGTCGAGGACTCGGTGCATCTGCTCCTTGGAGCGGCCGAGTGACCCGCCGATGGCGACCCCATCAAACGGCATCCTCCCAATGATCCGTGCGCTTTTCCCACGGAGATCCTCATACGCCCCCCCTTGCACAATGCCGTAGAGGAGCTGATGGAAATTGGGAAAGGTGTCGTCGGTAAGCTGGTCGAACGACCGTAGCGCGCGCTCGGCCCAGCGATGCGTTCGCTCCATTGCCTCCTTGGTGTAGGCGTAGTCGTGGAGTGGTGAGGTGCATTCGTCCAGGACGAGGATTATGTCGGAGCCCAACTTCTTCTGGAGCGTGATCACGTTCTCCGGCGAAAAGAAATGCTCCGCGCCGTCGGTGATCGAGCGGAAGGTGACCCCTTGTTCGCTCAGCTTAACGAGGGACTTTCCTTGCAGCTTTGAGGGATCCTGCTGCCAACCACACTCTTCATCGGGGAAGATGGAGGCAACCTTGCCCACGCCGTGCACCTTGCCAGCCCCGAGGCTGAACACCTGAAAACCCCCGGAGTCCGTCATCATTGGCCCTTCCCAGCTGGCGAAGCGGTGCAATCCTCCCAATGCGGCGACCGTCTCCTCGCCGGGGCGCAAGTGCAGGTGATAACTGTTGGCGATCACGATCTGCACGCCGATCTCTTCCAGCGCCTTTGGCTCAATCGCCTTCACCGTTCCTCGTGTGGCCACGGCGACAAACGCCGGGGTGGTCACGGTGCCGTGCGCCGTTTCCAGTCGTCCAACCCGCGCGAGCGTACGATCGTCCCAATGCTGCACTGTAAACATCAGTAGAAGGTAGTGAGGGTGCGGTGGTGAGGAGGCATGTCGCACCGTTGCGCAGCGCTCCACAGCAGCCAGTCAATCTCGATGGCAAGAAGATTCCTCCCGCGTCGCGAAAGTTCTCGACGGAGGAGCTCCACTGCCCAGATGGTCGCGGCGCGGATTTCCACCTCAACCACTGAGCCCGCTTCTATCCACTCCAGGTTATCCACGTGTCGCGCCAATTCTTCTGAGTAGCAAAGCACACGCTCAGCACGAAGAAACTGGGGGAGCTTGTAATCCGCAAACGCAGTAAGTCGATCGATGTCTCGAAATGCGCCGAACGAACGTCCCTGAAAACTCGCAAACAGGTCGCCGGCTAAGATCTGTGCGCGCTTGTAGAAGGCAACCCTCTCGCCAGCGTAGCGCGCCTCATCGCGAAATGAGGGAAAGCTCTCCACTATCAACTCGACGAGCTGTTGTGTGCTTCCTGAGGCCTTGTTCACAAGTCGGGCAGGGTCTCCCTGGTACAGCGCGACCATCCGTTCGCCGATCTCGCGCAGAATCCTCACCCGCTGTTCGAACAGAGGTATCTCTCCGATCCGGACGGCCCCGTGTAGAAGTGCGCGCACCTCTTCTTCCTCAACCTGAGTCAGATGAGCAAAGTCAATAACGGGATAGCCTTTCGCAAATGTTTCTTTCAAGACAGAGGTGAGGGCAAAGTAGCCGTGTAGCCTTTCCCCGTTAACAATGACTTCCCAACGCGGCTTCGGGAAAAAGCAAAAATTGAGCGCATCGACCAGGAGGAGATAAGCGACCGTCCTTACTGAGCGATCGTGGAAGTGATGGACATGATCCCAGGAAGGAACGGGTAGTGGAAGGAGCTCGCCGGCAAGTCGATGGAGTTCCCCATTGTCGACTGCTACGTGACTGCTCCTATCACAGACAAAGAGAGCAGAGGCCAGAACGTCGATCATCGCTTTTGCCTCCGGGTGCCCACAAGGATCAGTAAACCACGTCTGCGGGCTCTTCCCCCGAGGAACGGCTTTGTGACAATGCGATGGTATCCGAAAGGAAAAGAGGGATAAAGGACTAATCTATTTCAAGCACCCTGTAGAGGGCCTCGTAATCGCAGCTTGGGTGCCAAAAGAGGTACCCATTGGCCCCTGAGTCTCGCGCTGCTTGAATCTGAGCTTGGATGTAGGTCTCTAGGGTAAAACCAAGAGGGATCGCTTGGTCAAAGGCCTGCAAGAAAGGACGGAACGGTGTGGTCACTCTTGTCTTTCCGCTTGCCATTGCCTCATTGACCACTACGTAGGGATTGTCTTTGTAACGTTGTTCCTTGTAGTGAGAAGGGTAGAGCATCGGTGAGACAAAATCGACGTAGGTTGCTATTTCTTCCAGCGACTGGCCGATCGGGTCGATCCGCTTCTTGTTCCAGGCCCACAGCACGCGACCGAACACGTCGGCGGACAGAAGAACACGGTCGGAAAGAAGCTGCCGTGCCCGTTGCAAGAATCGGTTCACGGCGGTGTAGCGGTCTTCGTAGATCGGGGAAAGCTCACCGCCGTCGGGGAATCGGAGGTAGTCGAACTGAATCTCGTCGAAGCCGAAGCAGGCGACTTCTTCAGCGATCGCCAGGTTGTAGGCGATCACCTCCTCATCGGTTGGGAGTACCCACGGGCCTTGCTGAGCAAGCTGCGAAGCGAGCTTGGGGTCGTAGAAAAGCACTTGTCTTGCGATTATGTAGAGTCCGTGTTCTCTCAAAGTGGGAAGTAAGGTTTTCAGGTTTAGCCGACCGGTAGAAGCGCCGATGATTCTCGCAAGTGGCACGGCACTCTTGTAGGTCAGTTCCCCGTGCATGTTTTTGACGTTGATCACGATTGCGTTTAGCTTTCCTTCGTCTGCTACTCCAATAACCTGCTCCAGGAGGCCCGGCTTGGTGAGGGCATACGAGGTGAGGTAGACCCCGACCCGATTGTGAGGGGAGGGCAGAATCACGGGAGCTTGCGACGAGCCCTGGTCCGTCCCTGTGCCGGCGAGGAGGGCAATGAATAATCCAGCGATTAAGGAGCAGATTCTGGACGAACGTCTCATGCCACAAGCATACTTCGTTCTGGTCCATTTTCTGGTCATTTTTGTAATCTCGGCACGGGACTTCGGGCACGTATTTCAATGTGTAGAAATCAAAGTCGCATTGTGACGCAAGGTACGGGCTACTATAATTAACAAGATGGTGATGTTCATCTCCGGGTGGAGTGCGCATCATACGTATCCAAAGGAGCCGATGACATGAAAAGGACTTTGTGCACGCTCTTTGTGCTGATGTGTGTTGGCATTTACTTTTCGGTGGGAGTGTTAGCCAGTGGCTCACGTGATCCGATTACTATTCTTGGAAACAACGATTTCACTGCGGAAAATGGGGTTGTCGCAGGGAGTGGGACTGCAGAAGACCCTTACGTTATCGCCGGTTGGGAGATCGATGTCGCCGGTGGGGCCCGCTATGGAGTCAAGGTTGAGAATGCTACTGCGCACTTCATTTTGCGTGGGCTTATTCTGCGTGGAGCAACGGACCCGGCAGGGGCAGCGATTCATCTTGGATTTGTCACTGCTGCCACGATTGAGGGTACAACAATTACCAACTCGATCAACGGGATCGAGATCGCTTCCTCAACCAACGTGACACTGAGCAACAATGTGCTTGTCGTTTCAGGCCAAGGCCTGCGTGTTGTTGGAGACTCAGTAGACGAGTACCGCCACCAGATCGACACTACCAATCTTGTAAACGATTATTCGATCAACTACTTCTACGACAAAGACGGCGAGGTTTTTAGTGGGATTCGCTCGAACAATCTGTATGTGGTGGCAAGCCGGAATGTTACCATCGCTGAAAATGAGATTGTCAACGGGGACGGAATCCAACTTGCCTTCGTCGAGAACTCACAGATCACCAACAACAGGGTCTACCGCGAGAGTCCTGTTCTCACCCAACACGGGATCAGTCTCACCCGCTGCAACGGAAACACCATTACTGGCAACGAGCTAAAGAACAACAACATGGCGGGGATCCTTTTGTGGCTTTCTTCAGAGAACGTCATTGTGGCCAATAGCCTGTTAGCGAACGACAGCGGCGTTATTCTCATGGCTTCAGACAACAATCTTGTCAATGATAACGTCGTTTTTGCCAATCCGACTGGGATTGGGATCAGCGCTGGCTCAACGGGAAACGAGGTCATGCGCAACATAGTCACCCACCAGAACACCAAATACGGAATCGCTGTTGAGGAAGCAGCGTCAAATCGCCTAGAGCGAAACGCCATTTTGGAATGCGAAACCGGCATCTTTCTTGGTGCTCAAGGGAACAATAATTATGTTCTGTACAACACAATCGTTGGCGGAGACTATGGGTTGTCAATCACAGGATCGTACAACGAAATCGGCCAGAATCTGATAGCTCAGACCAACCGTGGAATGCTGTTTCCTGAGACCTACGGCCAACAAAAGGTCCGGGGAAACGCTTTCCACGACAACGTATTCGCCGATAACGGCCATCATGTCTACCTCAATCTTGACTCCGAGGGAAATGGCTTATATCGAAACGCGTTCCTCGGGGAAACGAGATTGAACGTGAGTGACCACGGAAGAAACATTTGGAGTGTTTCCGGCGAAGGGAACTTTTGGGAGGACTATGAGGGAAGCGACGCCGATGGTGACGGAATCGGCGATGATCCGGTTCGTGTTCACCCCGTCGGTGCGGAAGACACCGCACCCTTTATTTCTGCGACAATTGCTCGTGGCGGCCTTGGTGTCCTCGCCACGCTCGAAGAGACCTTCCTTTCTCTGGTCCCAAAGGATGGGGAGACGGTACAGATTCCGGTCCTGATTGCTGATGAGGATATCGAGCGATTTGTTGGATTCCGAGGTTTTCCTGTGTACCTGCTCGAGGAGGTTTCTGGGATCTTGTTTGACTACGGTGAGGAGGTCGCCGGCGGTCTCACCGGCACGGCATTCACGATGAGAACGGTGAGCTTCCCGCTCGACATTGCCTTTTTTGACGGAAGTGGCGCGTTTGTGGGAAGCGAGATGATGGAAGCGAACTCAGAAGAACGATATACCGTTGATGGTCAGTTCCGCTTCGCACTGGAGTTAGCAAGCGGCACCCTTGCCGAGCGTGGGATCGGGGCTGGCGCGCAACTTCTCCTTTCAGAGGAGAACTGAAGTGCGGCACATTCTAGCGGTGATCTTCGATCTTGACGGGACCCTAGTCCGCTATCACGGGGTAGAATTTGAGTCGAGCTGGGGAGCAATCGCCGCAGCCGCTGGCGTTCAAGAGGAGTCGAAGCGCCTACTCAGCGAGTTTTTGCCGCGCCCCGATGCCTATCCGGAGTGGGTGAGGCGCGATGCCGCTCTTCTTGCTGGCATTCCTGTACAAGAGGTCACCAAAAAAATCTTTCCCCCTCCGTACGCTGCTGGTGTCCCACGGGCGATCGATCGACTCCGAGAACGTTACCAGCTGGGGATCCTTTCCTCGGGTGTTGATCTCGTGGCCGAGCACGTTCGCGCCGACCTTGGTCTTGAATTTGCGATCGCCAATCGCCTCTTCATTGAGGACGGTCACTTCACAGGGAAAAGCGAAATGCTCGTGGATCTGTGGCAAAAGGATGAAGTGCTGCAACAGGTTGCCATCGAACATGACCTCGCGCTGTCGCAGATCTGCTACGTGGGTGACCACCTAAACGACATCCCGGTGATGCGAATTGTCGCTCTGTCGATCGCGTTTAATCCCAAGGACGGAGAATTGGCGCGAATTGCAGATGTCGTAACGCATGATTTTGCGCAAATTCCAGACATCATCGAGAAATTCGAAGATCAAAAATGATGTGACCGCGCGGCTCACCCGAACCGCGCGGCTGGTTCCTCACGTTAGATTATCTTTCCTTCCCTACGGAAAACTGAAATAGAAGCCAACTCCCCCACTTGGGTCCCAGGTGCCGGAGAGCGCGCCCCACACGTAGAACGAGAACCAATCAAGCCCGAATCCGATATCGAATCGCTGTTGGGAAAACCCAAACGGAATCAGTGAGAAGGTGGTTTTGCTGGCGATGCTGAATCCATTGACACCAAGAGAAAGGTCAAACCAGACATCGTCGGCAAATGAAGGGTAGATTGTGGCCGATGTGCCAATTCCGCCGGAGAACCACGCTCCATTTAGCGGCATGTCAAACAGGGTTGCCTCGCCGTAGATGCTCGCTGAGTCAAACGCGAGAGGAAAGGGGAAAACTCCCACAGATAGCTCACTTCCAAGTGTAAGCCAATTCCACGTGTAGGCGAGCCCAAAAGCCTGGGAACCACTGAAGGCTGACGCGTAGCTGAAACTCGTCTTACTGGATAGCGTGAAGCCAGCAAAATCCAAGTAAAGGCTGAACCAGGAAACGTCCGCAAAGGACGGATACACCGTCGCTTCGCTGCCAAGTGTTGCGCGTAAACCTGCTTGATCCTCTTGTGCCAAGACCCCCGCCGTCATCGCGAACAGGAGAAACAGGGCAATGAGAATAAGGCTTAACCGTCTCATGTGAAACCTCCTCTTTGGACAGTACTTGAACAGAGGGTAGTGTAAGTCGTATTGCGAAGAATCGCTAAGGTCCGGTCCGTATTCTCACTTGCGCACTGGCACAGGTGCGGGGTGTCCGGTCAGAAACGTGACAAGAAGCCCAGAAAAACGCCTCAGAGGGCAGACGTGGGACAGGGGCTGGTCTGGTTATGAGTGAAGGGGCTACTCAGTATCGAACCGCTTGGGTGTTCAAGGGACGATTTCGAAATCAAAACAGGATAAGTGGCGAAGTTGAAACGAGTTAGGTCCCAAAGATGCGGTCTCCTGCGTCTCCCAGTCCCGGGAGGATATAACCCTTTTCGTCCAACTGCCGATCAAGGGCGGCCGCGTAAATCGGGACGTCCGGGTGTACGCGAGAGAAGACCTCCACCCCCTCTGGGGCAGCGACCAAGCAGAGGAATTGAATCATGGTTGCCCCTTCCCGTTTGATAATGTCGGTTGCAGCGACTGCACTTCCACCGGTAGCGAGCATCGGATCAACGAGAATCACCTGTGCTTCCGGCAGTTCCGGGGGTAGCTTGGTGTAGTACTCAACCGGCTGCAAAGAGCTCGGATCTCGGTAAAGCCCAATGTGGCCTACTTTCGCAGTGGGAATCAGATCCAGCACTCCTCTGAGCATTCCCGTTCCGGCCCGTAGAATGGGGACGAGGACCACCGGTACATCAAGTATCTTTCCCGCTGTCCGTTCGAATGGGGTCTCCACCTCTACCTTTCGCACGGGATAGCTTCGCGTGATCTCGTAGACCATGAATGCAGTCAGTTCTTCCAGGAGGAGACGAAAAGTGTGATCGTTTGTTGAGACGTCGCGTAGACGGGTCAACTTACTCTGGATAAGCGGATGATCGAGAATGTGTAAGTCTGACATCTCGCCTCTAACAAGGTCGGACTGAATCGACAATACTCGATCCAGGCAGCTCCGACAAGCAGGAAGGAAACGCAAACTCTTCTCTGCGAGTGGGCCTGCGAAGAACAAGCTACGCTACCGCTTACGTGCCCCGGCAACCTGTAATGAATCAACGAGGATGTAGGGAGCCAGGCCACCAGGACTCTCCCGTTGTTCTTTGCTCAATGCACGGATGTCGAGCAAGTCTTGGTAGATAGTCCCGGCAACCATTGTTCGGTCGAGCCTCCCTCTGACCTTTCCATCGACGATGTGAAACCCAAGCGCTTGCACAGCGAATACTCCCTGGGTGTAGTTCCCGGAGTGAAACCCCATTCCGCCGGTGAGCAGAATTCCCTCCTCCAAGGCGGCGATCATTTCTCGATACGGTGTTTGTCCCGGTTTGATCACTAGGTGGCCTGGCCATGGTCGTGGTGGTACTTCAGTTCCACTGGCAAACAGGGATCTTTTGAATCCGTTTCCTGTGGAAGCTTTCTTCAATTTGGCAGCAGAGTGAAGATCTAGAAGGTAAGTGCGGAGCAAACCGTTTTCCACCAGCACGAGGGTTTGGCACGGTACACCTTCATCGTCGAACGGCCGCGATTGAGGATCACCCGGCCTGAGGAGATCATCGATGATCGTGAGCTTGTCGGAGAGAATCGTTTCCCCTACCCGTTTTGTAAGCGGCGAGGTCTTCTTGACGATCGCTTCTCCACTCAAACCAGCACACAGAGGAAGCGTCAGGAGCAAGGAAGCCTCCGGTGCGAGAATCACTGGGAGACGGCCTGTTCGAGGAGTAGAGGCTTGCTCCGTCCAGCCATACCATTCCAGGAACTCCTCGACTAGTTCCTCTGGAGCTCCGAAGGGTGAGATCGACGTTTTGTGCTTGTAAACGCCTATCCCTGCGCCTTTGATCGGAGCGCCGAAGGAGAGAGCAAGTTTGGTGAATCGGTGGTCGCCGAATGCTCCATCGGTCGTCTCAACGGTGATCTGCTCCGTTGAAGCTTGGCACTGGATGAGAAGAGCAATGTCTGGGCGGGCACGCGCGATTCTCTCCTTCACGGCCTCGCAGAGCAGGACAAGTTCCTGGCTGGTCTGTGCAGCGGTATTGTCGTCATAGGCAGTGACTATCGGGAACTTGCGCGTCGTAGAGAAAGAGAAACCGGCCTTACCACCGTACTGAGCAGCTGCCTTTGCCTCTTCCAGAAACTCAGCCCGGTCAGGGGCGATTCCACAGGAAAGACCAATGCGCCTCTTGTCAATGACGCGGAGTGCGGCGGATGACAGGTCATTCTCGCTGATTCGCTGCAAAGTGTAGTTCTCGTAGCGAACATCAATCTTGTGCTCGCGATGCCAGTAGAGCTCTGCTTGATCGACCTGAGAGGTGGCTAGTTTGATCAGGTCGGTCATTCTGTCCCTCCGATCGTGACGGTGTCGACCTTGATGTGCGGTGCCCCTTTGCCCGATTTGCGATTGAGTTGCATCGGTCCCCCGCCCCCCTTACCGCAGCCGCCCCGCTCGCTGAACAGAAGGTCATTCCCTACCATCGTGATTGCTTGGAGAGTCGAGAACAGCTCGCCGCTCATGTTGATGTCGCGTACCATTGAACCGAGTCGGCCGTTCACAATCCGGTAGCCCCATTGGGCGCCGAAGCTGAATTGGTCGCCCGAGGTCTGGCCGCCTTTCGCTCCGACCAGATAGTAGCCGTCGTCAATCGAAGCGACCATCTCCTCGAAGCTCGATTCCCCCGGATCGATGAAGATGTTGGACATCCGGATGATCGGAGTGAAGTGAGCATCGACCGCACGCATGTTTCCGGATAGCGGCTCGCCAAACTCGGCCGCGGTTTCTCGTGAATGAAGACGTCCGGTAAGAACCCCCTCCTTAATCAAGCGGGTTCTACATCCCCGCACGCCCTCGTCATCGATGAGATAGCCTCCGGGATAGTCCAGGAGATGCGGATCGTCGCTCACATTGAGGACGGGATTTCCAAGGACCGTACCCATTTGTAGCTTTTCCCGAAACGAGGGGTTATTCTGGAGGCCATCGGCCTCGGAGAGGTGACCGAACGCTTCGTGGATGAACACGCTGGCTTCATCGGGATCAAGAACAACTGGATAGACGCCAGCTTTGGCCGGCTCGGCGCCCAACAGCTCGCAGGCACGGGCGATCCGCTTTTCGAGATCTTCCTCACGGTTGAGGAGTTTTGAATAATCGTCGTTTCCGCCAAAAGCGAACCGCACTTGCTGAACGAGATCAGCTTCTTTCACCACAATCAATCCAGCAATGTTGACGATGAGCAATTCATATTCAACGGCCGTTCCGTCGGTGTTTACGAAGGTCCTATGAGAATAAAACTCGTCGTATTCGCAAACCGTTGTTATCACCTTGGGTTCGGCCAGGATGATCGTGTTGTAGTGGGCAAGGAGTTCCTTTTTTTCTTTTAAGGAGAGTGTTCTGGGGTCTTTCTTGGGAGAGAGCAAGAATGTGCCAGTCACTACAGGAGCGTCAGCCAACTGCAGTTGCTTGTCGCGGTGCTTGGCGATCAGTTTGGCTGAAGCGATGCTTGCTTGTGCGATTGAGCCTGCACGTTTAAGGTCAGTGAAGGACGAAATTGCTTTTCCCCCATCGGCGTACGCCCGCAGATGCCCACCAGAGGTCGTATACGAGGCAATCTTACGCAACTCTCTTCCTTCGTAGCTGATGACGGTCTTTTTGTTCTCCTCGTAGCGGATGTCAGCGTAGTCTGCGTCCACAGCGGTAAATACGTCCAACAAGGTTTCTCTCACGTTATCTCACCTGTCGGTTCATCGAGATACCAACTATTCTAGGAGGTAACCCATTCAGAAACAATCAAGAAAAGATCAGCTGTAACGATCGGTTGACCTCATGCCAGCTAACGGTTTATATTAGATGATTTGCTCATTTTTCGCGGGATCCAGTGCGGCATTTGGAACTGTTGCCAAGGAGGCGGTTGGCGTGTTCGAGAAGGAAGAAGAGCTCAAGAGATGTCGCTCTCTCACCTGCTGGGGGTTGTTGCTGGTCATGGTGTTGGGTCTGTGCATCCTTGGGGCGTCGTTCAGGGCCGCTGCGCAATCAAGCGAACATTGT
>Ga0209636_10003005_pt1 | contig 17204 bp, 15 predicted proteins | sample DeeMarSWOR152_54_FD_187464 | JGI IMG/M metagenome (GOLD analysis project Ga0209636, IMG submission 187464) | Marine sediment microbial communities from White Oak River estuary, North Carolina - WOR-1-52-54 (SPAdes) (version 2) | ecosystem: Environmental > Aquatic > Marine > Intertidal zone >...
CGAGACTGTCTCCCGAGCTTTGATGCCGAAGTGGTGGAATTGGTAGACACGCTAGCTTGAGGGGCTAGTTCCTGATATTCGGGAGTAGGGGTTCGAGTCCCCTCTTCGGCATTTCTTTTTTCAACTGAGCTGCCCCCCATTATTGTACCACCTGTAAAGTTAAATTTTACAGCCTCAAAGGCCTCTGGAGCCGGTGGTCTGTACTCCAAAGAACTGTGAGGGCGATACAGGTTATATTCCCTCCGCCAGCGCTCTATTATCACACTGGCTTCTAAGAGCGTATCAAATATTTCAGAAGCAAGGGGCAGATGATAGAAGCGTACCATTACTATAAATCTTTAAGATCAGAAAATTTTGATTTTTTGTTCTAATATTCCTATCTGTTACAATTTAGATTATTTTTTTGTAAGATATAGTTGAAATATATATTTACTCCAAATTTAAATGATTCATATATTCTTGAATCCTTAGTTCCCGCAAAAGATTCCAATGATTTATGAAGTAAATTTGGTACTTTCCTTTGAATGAGTCTTACTTTGCGCTTATGGTCCAGCTCCATGGCTTTAAGAACATTAGGCGTTATGACTTCCTCTTTCAGCAATTCCAAGCCAGACTTGTTTAGTTTCTCACGTAAAGAGGGGATTTCTTCTTTATGACGAAAGTCAGCGAACAAAAAATATCCATCTAAACGAAGAACCCTGTATATTTCGCTTAGGAAACGTTCCATAGATCCATAACAACGAGAGGACTCTATATTAATAATAGCGTCAAATGTATTCTCTTCAAAAGGGAGGGATTCAGCATCTCCATGAGAAAAGAGGAGTCCTTCAATAGAATGATGTCTTTTGCAAAAATCAATAATTTTTTCAGAAAAATCCACACCTATCATAGATCTTGGCTTAAAGTGTTTCATCATATAAAATGAACCTCCTCCGAATCCACAGCCAACCTCCAATATGTCCTTTCCTCTCAGATTAACAGTACTGACAACATGATGATAGAGCTGGATATTAAAGCTGTATTTCTGATCTAAATCTTTTAATAATAACTTTTTTTCATTTGAATCGAGGCAGGCAAAGCCATAATTCATGAAGAGGAAATCTACACCCCAATCCTTAGTTGCTAGATATTGATAAAAATTTTTCCACAGTAAGCGTTTTATTTCTGGTGAGATACAGCATATTTGTTGAAATATTTTGGAAATATCGAATCTCATTTTAATCTCTATTATTTTCTATATATTAAGCGTAATTTACAACTACAATATAGTAATAAACTAAGAATGTTTCACTTATTCTTGAATTTTGGTATGAATGCCCTCTCAATGCAGCTTCAGCTTGGACCAGATCACGGGTTGCACCCAATCCGGTGAAAGTTTCAAAGGCACGGCCCAGGCACTTCTGCCGCTTAGGCCCGCTGTCATGCCGTCCGATCTCGTAACGGGCCGATCCTTGTAATTGAACATGTTCGAGGATGAAGGAATGAGATTGAAGTTGTGAATAACTGCTTTTAGGAGAGCTTTGTCAAAAGAGCTCAGGAGAGTTTTTCCTTCGCTTTTTCCCCAAACAATTTTAATTTCCATTTTTTAAAACACTCCGATATCAAAAAGAAAGCTCGAATTTCTATGTGTAATGACCTGCATTTGTATTGAATCATCCTGATGGATGAGCCATGTTTTATTCTTTTAAAAAGCTCTTAATATTACTGTAAAATGTGTTCAATATCAATAGAGTTAAGCACGGATTGTTTTTCGTTTGCTTAATAAAAAACCTTGTGCTATAAATACATTCTTTAAAAAATAATTAAACGTAGATTATTGCCATAGAAATAGCAACAAAGGAGGTTCAGTTATGAAGAAAGCCGTCATAATGGGAGCTGCTGGCAGAGATTTTCACAATTTTAATACTCATTTCAGGGACAAAGAAGAATTTCGGGTTGTAGCCTTCACAGCAACCCAAATCCCCGACATTGAAGACAGAAAATATCCTGCTCTTCTGGCTGGAAAATTATATCCCGACGGAATTCCAATCTATCCTGAAGAAGAACTCATCTCTCTCATCAAAGAACAAGGAGTCAATGAAGTTTATTTCTCTTACAGCGATGTTTCCCACGAGTATGTGATGCACAAAGCTTCTGAGGTTCTTGGAGCTGGAGCAACATTCGTCCTCCTAGGCCCAGAGGAGACGATGCTGAAAAGCAAGCTCCCTGTGGTTTCTGTGTGCGCAGTCAGGACCGGTTCTGGAAAAAGCCAAACAAGTCGAAAAGTATCCCTGATTCTCAAAAAAAAGGGTAAAAGAGTGGTCGTCATTCGACATCCTATGCCCTATGGGAACCTGGTACAGCAGAAAGTCCAGCGTTTTGCTCAGTATGAAGACCTGGCCAAGCACGAATGCACGATCGAAGAGAGGGAAGAGTATGAACCTCATATCAATAACGGAATCGTGGTCTATGCCGGTGTGGATTACAAAGCCATTTTGGACGAGGCAGAAAAAGAAGCAGACATTATTCTCTGGGATGGAGGAAATAACGATTTTTCTTTTTATCAGCCAGATTTAGATATTGTGGTCGTTGATCCTCATCGCGCCGGTCACGAACTCCTTTATCATCCTGGTGAGACCAATCTCAGAAAAGCCGATGTGCTGGTTATCAACAAAATTGACACGGCTGATAAAGAGAAGGTCGACCTTGTCCTCGAGAATATTAAAAAAGTAAATCCTGGGGCAAAGATAATCCGTGCTAACTCCCCAATCTCTGTTCCCGATGAAAAGGAAGTAGCTAATAAAAAAGTTTTAGTTGTCGAGGATGGTCCAACCTTGACTCATGGTGAAATGTCTTATGGCGCGGGCATTGTTGCTGCTAATAAGTTCGGTGCTGCAAAAATAATAGACCCCAGGCCTTTTGCAGTCGGAAGCATCAAGAAGACATTCGATAAATTCACTCATCTCGATCAAGTTCTCCCGGCCATGGGTTACGGAAAGGAACAAATTGCCGAGCTCACCCAAACTATCAATAATAGCGACTGTGACCTTGTCGTCAGCGGGACTCCTATTGATCTCAGTAGATTAATAAAAACAGATAAGAAAATCCTCCATGTGCGCTATGAAATTGAGGAAATCGGCTCTCCTGATTTGGAAGAAGTTCTCCAAGATTTCTGACGAAGAGAAAGATTGAATCAACCCATAAATTCCTTTGGCTAATTATTATAGAGTACCCGACATCCTTGGAAAAATAATCTCAGTGGACTTTTCTAATTGCAAACAGCACATGGGTTTCAATTGTCAGTGGAGTTCATTCAGCTAGAGAATGGACAAACAAAAGCCATTTGAAACTAAATATTTGCAATAATTTCACTTCTTATAAACAATGTCATTCTATTTCTTAAAGACATGTGAAGGGAGAGGGAAATATGGCATGCAATTTAAAAAATCGAAATTTTTTAAAGCTTTTGGATTTTACGCCAAATGAAATTAATTATTTATTGGACCTTTCTTCTGACCTAAAAAAATCAAAATACGCCGAAACAGAGAGCCCGAAATTAACTGGTAAAAATATCGTCTTAATTTTTGAAAAGGAGTCAACCAGGACGAGGTGTGCCTTTGAAACAGCGGCTTATGACCAGGGAGCAAGAGTGACCTATCTCGGACCGACAGGCTCCCAGATTGGCAAGAAGGAATCAATGAAAGACACTGCCAGAGTACTGGGTAGGATGTATGATGGTATTGAATACCGTGGCTTCGGACAAGAAATAGTCGAAGAATTAGGGAAACATGCAGGGGTGCCGGTATGGAACGGGCTTACGAATGAATTTCATCCAACTCAAGTTTTAGCCGATTTATTAACGATGATGGAACATTCTAACAAACCCTTGAACCAAGTGAAATTTGCCTACTTGGGTGATGCCAGGAACAACATGGGGAATTCACTACTAATAGGAGCTGCAAAAATGGGAATGGATTTCCGTTCTGTAGCGCCTCAAAGTGTTCAGCCTAATGAAAAGCTGCTCAAAGATGCTGAGAAGATAGCAGAGGAAACAGGGGCAAAAATATCTGTCACCGATGATTTGGAAAAAGGAGTGAAAGATTGCGATTTTCTCTGCACAGATGTCTGGGTCTCCATGGGGGAACCAGAAACGGTTTGGAAAGAAAGGATTGAGCTGCTAAGACCCTATCAAGTGAACAAGGAAGCAATGGAAATGACGGGCAATCCTCAAGCGAGATTCATGCACTGCTTACCCGCCTTTCACAATCGTGAAACAACTATCGGTGAAGAGATTTATCAAAAGTTCGGCCTTGAGGCGATGGAGGTCACTGATGATGTATTTGAATCAGAAGCATCTATAGTTTTTGATGAAGCTGAAAATAGAGTCCATACCATAAAAGCAGTTATGGTTGCCACTTTGGGAGATTAGCTGGCACAAATCGAAAAAAGAACGTTTTTGCAAGATCCACATCTAAGGCTAAAGTTATCCTATTTTGGTGCTATTTGATTCATTTTAATTTCAAAGCCTCAATGCCGTATTGATCGAAATATTTTTCAACTTCTTCCAAAACAGGATCAGAGGGCTTTAAAACATCTCTTGCCAAGGGAAGCAGTTCTGTAGAATTCCCCATGGCAAAATATGAAACATTCAACTCACCAACAGCTCGTTCAACAGCCTTCCCATCATCTCTCTTTTCCATCCTGTTCACTAATCCGATTGCTGCCACCACCTCAATGTTTGATTCCTGCAAGTGTTTTATTGTATCAATCAAAGAACTTCCCGTTGTTGTTACATCCTCAATAATAATAACCCTGTCTTTTTCTTTAACAGGCCCGATAAAGTATTTATCTTTAGGATCTCCGTGCTTTTTTGGTTTTCCTCTTCCGATAACCAATGCCTGATTTTCATTACTATCTAATTTTCCCTTTTTATAATTCAGAATTACGGCTAGCTTCGTAGCCCCATCAGGAACACCATAAAAATAATCTGCTGTAATTCCTTTTTCAGCTGAAAAAGCAAGAACAAAGTCAGTCAATTGATCTATTAATCCAACTCTGCTCATCAAATCCCTGCAGTTCGCATACCAAGGAGAGATTCTTCCTGATTTCAAGGTTATGGGATTTTCAAAAAACCCAATGACTCTATTATCGATGAGGAATTCATTGTATTCAGCCTGATCAAATTCTCTCATCAAAAACTACCTCCTTCCCTCTTCGCATTATTAGTTTCCAGTATCTTGATCACATTTCCATAGGCTTCCTTATCTATCTCGGGTCTAAATATTTTCTTATCGTCGTGAATCAAGAACGAAATTTTATCTGCTCTATCTCCTTAGGAAGTGAATCAAGAAATTCTTCTCTCTCTTTCGAAGAGATTTTCTCACTTGTTATTGAATAAGGTTTTCTACAGTATCTGCATCTTATTGTCCCATTATCATTATAGAATTTGGGAGAAACATCCTCATTAATGACTCTTGTTACGCAGTTCTTATTCTTACATAGAAGATAGACAAATTTATCCGCAACTTTCCCATCTTTAATATGGTTAATGGTGGCCTCTGAAGTTATTAAACTTATCTTCTTTAATTCTCTCTCACTGAGCACGGGCAAATCAGTTTTTAAAAAAGACTTTCCTGCTTTGGGAAGATGGGCAGGAATAGAGCTGCAGCCTCTATTCGTCAATTCTAATTCAGCGACTATCTTTTGCTCTGTACCAGGTAACAAATGATCAACAACAGTTCCCTCAGCAATATTATCAATAAATCTTCTTCCTTCTTTAGCGTTCTCTTTTATTGTTCTTTTTAATCTGTTATTGCCGCGTTCAAGAAGAGGATTTAATTTCCCGCTGAATTGAATGCTTTCTGTTTCTTTCAACATCTCATACAACAATGCTTTTCTAAGAAAAATTCCATTTTCCGCTTGGGGAAAAAATGCCTGGGATTCATCAAAATATACTTCATAGTCAATTTCTGCAATTTCACTGTTTACAGGAAGAGGATGCATCAATTTCACCTCGGACTCTTTGACTTTATTAAGGTCTATCCTGTACTTTTCCATCATTTTCATGACATCTTTCGAAGTTATATCTCCCATTCGTTCCAATTGCGGTCTGGTCATATAATAAAACTGGACTTTAGACAAGACATCCTCGACCCTCTTTTCCCTTATGACATTAACTCTTCTTGAATTAAGAAGTTCAACCAGGTCTTCAGGCATCCCCAGAAAATCTTCAGCAGCCCACCTTATCGTAATATCTTTGAAATTGGACAGGGCAAGACTTAAGGATCTTATTGTTCTTCCGTGAGATAAGTCCCCTCCAAAACCAATGCTAATTCCATCCAGGTTTTCATGGTTTAAAAGATACAACGTAAAGATATCAAGCAGTGATTGAGTAGGATGCTCATTTTCCCCGTCGCCCCCATTGATGACAGGAACGGAGGCCACATCAGCAGCCCATTGCAATGAACCTCCAAGAGGATGCCTCATAACAATCACATCAAAATGATTTGCTTCCATCATCATGATGGTGTCTCTTATGGTTTCCTTTTTCATCACTGATGTGCTCTCTATACCAGAGAATCCGTCGCTGCTCCCTCCCAATTGACGCATGGCTGTAATAAAACTTGTCTTAGTCCTGGTGCTCGGCTCGTAAAACATGTACGCCATGGCCTTGTTCTTCAGTTCATTCGACAAACCATCTCTTTCCTTATTTTTCTCTAAACCATGCATCTTCTTTGCCTGTTCACATAAATAGAGAATTTCTTCTCTACTGAAATCAGTTATGGAGATTATATCTCTGTTCTTGAAGCTAATTTTCATTTTTGCCCTCTAAAAATCAATAATATTCATCACGGTTTTTTATACGAATCTCAGACGCGAGTATCATCAGTATTTCTATCGCAGGGGGGAATGAATGTCAAATATGAAATTAAGATGGGAGACAAGGTTGAGTAAAAGTCAAGATAAAAAGACGATTTCGATTGAATAAAAAATATTTTTAAGGTAACCTTTCCAGGCCAATGTCGTATTGAATTATAGAGACTTTGAAGATTCTCTAAAATAAAAGGAGGTAACTGCATGAAGAGGCGTAATTTCATGAAAATTATGGGATTTACGACCATTGCTTTAAGGATCGGACCGCCCTCTTTTGGCAAGGCTCTCTCGTCAAAATCAGGAATGCTCTACGATAAAGAACCACCCATTTGGGGTTCTCCATATTATAGAGACACGCAATCCACTTTGGACCCGAGCAGAGCCACCTATGAACAAATCCAAAGAGAATTAGCCCATTTTCATATGAGTGAAAAACCAAGAGATATGTATTTATTTCAACTGAGTGGTTAAAAAAAATTCTCATGCCTTCCCATCAACTCTTTCAGTTATTAAATCAACAAATGATGTTTAATCAATTCAATCGTTAAGGAGGGAAAATGAAAGATTTAACTGATTTAGCTTTAGACGCAGCCTCCGGTCAAGGTGCTGAATACGCTGATATCAGAATCACCCGTTATAATTATCAAAATATTTTTGCTCGAGATAAGATCATCAGATCAATCAGCGAGTCAGAGAGTTTCGGCTTCGGTATCAGGACTTACTATAAAGGAGGCTGGGGATTTGCCAGCAGCAATGTCGTAACCAAAGAAGAAATCAAAAAAATTGCTGCTTTATCTGTGCAGATTGCTAAAGCAAGTTCAGCCAGCGTAAAGACGATAGTTCCTCCGGCTCCTGTTAAGGCCTACGTTGATAACTGGAAAACTTCTTATAAGAAGAATCCTTTTCAGGTTCCGATCGATAAAAAAGTAGCAGTTCTCTTAGCGACCAATAAAGAAATGCTAAAAGTACAGAATGTCATCAGGGCCGTATCAGACCTGGGATTTGAATCAGAACACAAATACTTCGCCAGTACGGTTGGTTCTTATATTGAGCAGGAGATAATGAGAACAAACGCTTCAGCCACTGCTATTGCCAGAAAAAAAGGAGAGGTCAAAACTCGAACCTATCAAGTCGCTCCTTTGAATATAGGGTATGAGCATATTGAAGCCGTCGATATACCGGGTAATGCTAAAAGAACTGCCGAGGAAGCTGTGGAGCACTGTATGGCTGCTAAAGGTCCTGTCGGTAAAAAAGACATCATCCTTTCACCTTCTCATTTGGCTTTAACTATTCATGAGTCTGTTGGTCATCCAACAGAATTAGACCGGGCTTTAGGCTTCGAGGCAGATTTTGCGGGAACAACTTTTGCCACACCGAATAAGCTCAATAAATTAAAATACGGCTCTGAAATTGTTAATTTTATCTGTGATAGGAATCAACCCCATGGAAGGTCAACCGTAGGCTATGATGATGAAGGAGTCAAAACAGGAAAGTATTATCTCGTTAAAGACGGCGTGTTCGTTGGCTACAGCACTACCAGAGAATTTGCGCCGATGATCGGAGAAAAAGAAAGCCGAGCCTGTGCTTATGCCGATTCTTGGTCGAATGTCCCTATTCTAAGAATGGCCAACACCAGTTTAGAACCAGGCAAAAAAGGGTCTCCTACTTTAGAAGATTTAATCGCTGATACTAAAGATGGAATCTTAATCGATGGAATGGGGAGCTTTAGTATTGACCATCAAAGAAACAATTTCCAGTTCGGGGGAGATGCCTTCTGGGAAATTAAAAACGGAAAGAAGACAAGAATGTTGAAAGAAGTCACTTACCAGGCAATCACTACCGAATTCTGGAATTCATGTGATGCGATTTGTGGTCCTGAATTCTGGGAGCAACAAGGAGTAAGGAGCTGCGGTAAAGGCCAACCTATGCAGAGAGGACAGATGACCCATAGTAGTGCCTGGGCCAGGTTTAGGAATATAGAAGTGGGAGGTGCGCAAAAATGATATTAAGTAAAGAGGAAACAAAAAAAATATTAGAGGGTGTCTTAAAATTATGCAAGGCAGATTCAGCTCAGGCAGGTCTCTCAGGAAGCGAGGAACAACTCGTTAGATACGCCAACAATATGGTATTTACTAATTTATCGAAGTCCACCATGAATTTAGGCGTCCAAGTGGCTTTTGAAAATAAAAAAGGCAATTCTTCGACCAATCAGTTTGATGAAGATTCTTTGAGAAAATGCGTTCAAAGAGCAGAACAGATTGCCAAATTTGCGCCTCCCGATCCCGAGTTCTTGCCTCCTTTGCAGCCTCAGAAATATAAAAAAATTAAGGCCTTCATTAAAGACACCGCAGAAATCAGCCCGGAAGAGAAGACAAGAAAAGTCATGGATATCATCGAACATGGCCATAAAAAAGAGATGAACTTATTCGGGACGTTTTCCAATTCCGCCTCCTTTTTTGCGGTTGCGAACTCAAAAGGTCTTTTTGGTTATCATAAATACACTTCGGCAAACTGTACGACTACTGCCCGAACAAAGGATGGAACAGGTTCATTCAGAGCTACCAAGGATAATCGAGACATCAAGAAATTAGATGCTTTTATAGTGGGAAAGGAAGCTATAGATAGGGCTTTAAAATCTAGGAATCCTAAGGAAATAGAGCCCAGTGACTATACTGTTGTTTTTGAACCCGAAGCCTTAGCTGATTTAATACTCTTTATGTATTTTTTCATAGATGCCAGAGCAGCAGACGAAGGAAGAAGTTTTATGTCTACTAAAGATGGAAAAAGCAAACTGGGAACCAAAGTCTTCGGAGAAAATGTGACCGTAAAGTCCATTCCTGACCATCCTGATTTACTGGCCTTTCCTTTTGATAATGAAGGTATTCCCTCTCAAGAGATAACCTGGATTGATAAAGGTGTGATCAAGAATTTGTACTATTCAAGATATTGGGCAAAGAAAAAGGGGAAAAAGCCAAGCTCGTTTACTGGTGGAATTGTTATGGAAGGCGGAGATGCGACTATGGAAGAGCTTATTAAATCGGTCAAAAAAGGAATTTATGTTCCTCGATTATGGTATATCAGAGAAGTCAATCCGATGACTCTTCTCTTGACTGGCTTGACTCGAGACGGAGTTTTCCTGATCGAAGATGGCCAATTGAAACATCCTTTATTAAATCTAAGATTCAATGAGAGCCTGGAAACAGTTTTAAACAGCATTACCATGATGACTAAACCTGAAATCGCCATCGGCAGTGAGTGGGAGCTGCCGATGCTAGTTCCAGGAGCAAAGGTGAAAAATTTCACTTTTACGAGTATTGCTCCTTCTGTTTAAGCCGAAGAAACTTCCTTTCAAGCAATAATCAGTAATCTCACGTCCATGACATTGGTATAGGTAGGCCCAGTCATGATTAAGTCATTAAGCGATTGAAAAAAATGATAGGAATCATTCTCTTGGAGGGAAGCCTGGGCATCCAATTGCAATGCCTTGGCTCGGCTCACCGTCGTGCCATCAGCAATGGCTCCAGCAGCATCGGTAGGTCCATCTGTTCCGTCTGTGCCGCCGCTTAATACTACAATTCCATCCCACCGATCTATCGTAATCGCAGCTGCCAAGGCAAACTCTTGATTTCGGCCACCAAGCCCTTGGCCTCTGATAGTAACCGTTATCTCGCCACCGGAAATGATACAGGCCGGTCTTTTTATAGGATGTCCGGTGATTTTGATTTCCTTGGCTATAGCCGCATGAACCTTAGCGACTTCCCTCGCCTCCCCTTCTATGAGAGTGGAGAGGATAAGGGTCTCATATCCCAGTTCTTGGGCTTTTTGCTTGGCAGCTTTAACAGCCATAATGTTGTTTCCGATGATGACATTCTGGGTTCTCTTGAAGGCTGGGTCCTCTGCTTTGGGAGTTTCTTCCTGTCTGCCTAGAGCTCCTTCCTCTAAAAATTCAAGGACCTTGGGCGAGATTTTGTCCTGAAGTTCATATTTCTCCAGAATATTCAGACAATCGCCGAAGGTGCTTTCATCAGGAACTGTCGGACCAGAAGCAATGCTGTCCAGGTTATCACCGATGACATCGGAGAGAATTAATGAAATTAAAGCGGATGGAAAAGCCAACTTTGCTAGACGCCCGCCTTTCACTCGAGAAACATGTTTTCGTAAAGCATTAATCTCATGGATAGTTGCTCCAACTTCAAGAAGGCATTTTGTCATTTGTTGTTTATCTTCTAAAGTCAAACCTTCGGCCGGATAGGGCAAAAGTGCTGATCCGCCTCCGGAAATCAAGAACATTACTAGGTCTTTCTCTCCAGTTTGGCTCAATAATTTTACAATCTTCTTGGATCCGGACAATCCTGCTTCATCTGGAACTGGATGGCCTGCTTCATTGACTTGGATGATATTTAAGGGAAGAGTATGTCCATACTTGACATTGATAAAACCTGATTTTATTCGTTCTCCAAGAAGCTCTTCAATTGGTTGAGCCATTGCGGCAGAAGCCTTACCCACGCCGATGACATAAATACCCTCAAAGCCTGCTAAATCATAATTTTGTTTCCCCACAGTCAGCAAATCATTTTGAATTTTGACATGCTCTCTAATGGCATTGACAGGATCAACTGCTTTCAAGCTTGCCTGAAAGATTGCCAGAGCATCTCTTCTCAGTTGTTTAAGGTTCATTGCTCTGTAAATGTACGCCTTGATTTGGATACGTCTATCAGAGTTCTTTCTAAAAAGCTTATAGCATAGGAAAAAAATGAAGTCAAAGAAGAGTCGTCCGAGCAAAATAAATCAGATAACAAGACTTCAGTTGGAAGAGGATTTGGATAAATCGAAAAAGCAGTTTTTTGTATTTGACATTCACTTTCTCCTGATATATAAATCCTGAGGTTTGGGCTATTGAAATTCAAGTAAAAAAGAGAGGAAATCTTTGTCAACAAAAACTTCTTTCCTCGAAATTGAATAAAATTATGTAAGAAAAATTGGCAAGGCTCAGCAATTGAGCTCATAGAGGAGGAAAAAAGGGATAGTGCTTAAGGTTTGGGTTAGTATTCTCAATTTACTCTCAGCCATAGAGTTTAAGATTGCTGATAAACTAGGAGAAGCTACAGCCATAATCAGCCACTTTTCTTTCTTTTGGCTATTTCCTATCATGCTTCTTTATTTACCCCTCAAGTTATTTACTGTTATGGGAATCTTCTTGGCTCTATTTTATATTTTTGTGCTAGCAGGAGATATATTCCTATCTGTCTTTGGCCACGAAAAACTGGAAAAGAAGCGCGGCATGGTTGATATCACTAATGTCCACGAAATGAGAGCAGAGATCATTAGTGCTCTGGTTAAATATGTAGGTGCAATCATAAGCTTTGCTACCATATTCAATGGACTCCAGAAAATATTCGATGGGAGCGCCTTTTATATCACTCACCCTTCCTCTTTTCCCTACTTTGATCTCCTCTATTTTAGCCTCGTCACCATCACTACCGTAGGTTATGGTGATATCCAACCGACTATCTGGGTTTCAAAATCGTTTGTTATCTTCGAAATCGTGTTTGGCCTGGGATTTGTGCTTCTCCTCTTTACGATGCTCATTTCTCTCTATATTGATATTCAGCGGAAAAAGAAATATAAATAATATAACCATATCCAGTTAAAGGAATTATTTATGGTCCTTTTCAGGAAAAAGAAAGAGTCCTGCGACGCAAACAGAATTGTTCAATTAACCATTATCGAGGGCAACAATGATACAGGAGATCCTCCTGGAAAAGTCTTTGATCTTCAATGTGGTAACAATTTCATAGGCCGAGATCCTCTCTGTGAAATTATCTTAAATTCGGGAACTGTTTCCAGAAGGCACGCTAATCTAAAAGTAAGCTATGACAAGCAGAAGTTTTCTATAATTGACCTTGGAAGTTTCAACGGAGTGATAATAAAACCCTCAACAATCATAAAAAAAGGGAAGAAATCTATTCATTCAGGAGATGAGATCCAAATAGGAGAGATTCTTCTCAAATTACTCGCCATTGACCAAGATCAACAGCTTCAGACCATGGGCGTGGATATGCAAGAATTACTGAACCAATCTAAAGAGCAATCAAAAAAATAATTCTTCTGGTTCTTCCTCATCCGATAGGCATATTTTTTTTATTTATAGCTAATGGACATCTTGGCTAAAAATTAAATAAATATAAAAAAACTAAATGGAGTGAGGTTACTGTGAAAAGCCATAAAAATCCAAAAATCCTGTTCATACTATTCGCTATTCTGATTAGCTTTGCATCCTTACATTCGGCTCAGGCCAGCCAGTCAGAAGCGCAGTTCGATGTTGTCATCCTCAATGGTCGCCTTGTGGATGGCACTGGCAATCCCTGGTTCTACGGAGATATCGGAATCCTTAGAGATCGGATTGTTCGAATCACTCCTGCAGGACGACTCAAAAATGCACTTTCTCATGAACGTATTGATGCCAAGGGATTCACTGTCGCCCCTGGATTCATCGATATCCAGAGCCATTCCCGAGGAGACTTTCTCACTGGAGATGGACGAGTTATCAGTAAAGTCACTCAAGGCATCACCACAGAAATTCTAGGTGAGGGCTGGACTAACGCACCAGCAAACGAATTAACACTGTCCATGTATGATAGCGTTGATCCAGAGGCTCGAAGGCTGACCAAGGAGTTCACAGGAACTCGGGGCTTCAATAATTGGCTGGAAGCGATGCAAAAGCACGGAACTTCCCCTAACTTCGGTTCCTTCCTCGGCGCCACGACTGTCCGCATGTATGTCAAGGGAATGGCACCTGGCGCTCCTACTGCTGAAGAATTGGTAACTATGTGTGAACTCATGCGTAACGCAATGCAAGACGGAGCGTTCGGCCTGGCCACTGCATTGATTTATCCGCCTGGCAATTTTGCAACCACGGAAGAACTCGTAGAATTGGCTAAAGCCATGGAGCCCTATAGTGGTATCTATATCACCCACCTCCGCTCAGAGGCTGACAAATTCCTGGACGGCATTGACGAAGCCATCGAGATCGGACGGAAGGGCGGTGTCCCAGTAGAAATCTATCATTTAAAAGCTGGAGGACGACGCAATTGGTACAAGATGCCGCTCGCCATAGCTCGCATCAATGCTGCCAGAGCTGAGGGTCTAGATATCGGTGCCAACATGTATCCTTATATTGCTGGATCTACCGGTCTTGTTGCCTGCATTCCGCCTTGGGCTTCTGCCGACGGAAAGCTTACTGAAAACCTCACTGATCCTGAAATGCGCCAAAAGATCCATGATGAGATTCTTAACCAGAAAACAGAATGGGAAAACCTTGGTTACTTAGCCACGCCTGATGGCGTCTTGGTCCTTGGCCTTGAGAAACCAGAGAATAAGCAGTACATCGGTAAAAGGCTCTCCGAAATCGCCGCCATCCAGGGTAAAGACTGGGTGGATACAGCCATTGACCTGATTCTCTCAGAAAATCAAAGCATTGGCACGATCTATTTCATGATGACCGAAGAAAATCTTAAGCTCCAGATGCGCCAGCCTTGGATCAAATTTGGAACGGATGCCGGAGGCGCTGATCCCGACAATCCCCAGGAGCTTGTCCATCCCCGCTCCTACGGTACTTATACGCGCATTCTCGGAAAGTACGTTCGAGAAGAACGCGTGATGACGATCGAAGACGCAATCCGGAAGATGACATCAGCTGTCGCCAAACGGCTTAAAATCCGCGACCGCGGTCAGTTACAGGAAGGCTTCTACGCAGATGTGGTCATCTTTGACCCAAACACAATCAGCGACCGAGCAACTTTTGAAAATCCCCATCAGCTCTCTGTCGGAATTCATTACGTCTTTGTCAACGGGACTGCTGTCATCAAGAATGGAAAACCCACGGGGGCTCTTCCCGGACGGATTGTCCGTGGCCCTGGCTATGTTAAGCATCGAAAACATTGAATAATGAAATGCTGTCGATTTCCAGGAAGTTTTGTCTTTTAAATAAGTTAAGGTGAAGGACAAATTTACTTCTGATACATCACTTTCCCGCCAACAATAGTGTAGAGAACTTCGGAAGACAGGATTTCATCTTCAGGAATAGTCATGATATCTTTGAAAAGAACAGTGATGTCAGCAAGTTTTCCTGGTGTTAATGAGCCTTTAATATCCTCTTCGAAGGCAGCGTAGGCACCATTAAGGGTATAGGAACGCAATGCCTCTTCCCTGCTCATCCGCTGATCAGGGTAAAAAACTGTTCCATCTTTCAACTTCCGGGATACCGTTGCATAGAAACAAGCGATAGGATCCACATCCTCAACAGGAACATCAGTTCCGTTACAAATGATTGCCCCGGATTTCAAAAGCTTTTGCCATACATAAGCTCCCTCTTCAGCCCGTTTCTCTCCCAACCGCTTGATCACCCAAGGCCCATCAGAAGTGCAGTGGATTCCTTGCATCGAGGCAATCACGCCCAATTGGCCGTACCGGGGAATATCAGCTGGGTGAAGATGCTGGGAATGCTCAATGCGCCAGCGCAGGTCTTTTTTATCTGCATGAGCTTTAAACGCCTCTTCGAAAATGTTTAGAGTTTCCCGATTACCTCGATCTCCGATAGCGTGAATACAGAGCTGGAAACCGTTTTCAATCGCAATTTTGGCGGTTTCATTTAAGTCCTCAATTGAGTTTGTGTTCAATCCAACACTACTGGGAAGATCTGTGTACTGTTCCAATAGCCAGGCTCCATGGGTACCCAGAGCTCCGTCAATATAGCTCTTAATGGCTCGAACAGTTAAATGATTCTCTCCCATTCCAATGATTTTGTATTCAGAAAGGCTTTCCTTCAAACTCTCATTACTCACCCTAACCATGACATAGAGTCGAATCCCAAGCTTGCCTTCTTCCGCGAATTCCTTGAATAAATCTATTGTTTCGAATGAAGAACCAGCATCATGGAAGCTAGTAACGCCTTTTGATAAACATTCCTTCGCAGCTAACTCAATTACCTTTCGTCTCTCTGCTTCAATTTGCTCAGGAGTGCGCTTCTCTAAATATCTACTCAACGCTATTCGCACAAGATCTTGGGCTGTCTCCCGGAAAACGCCTATTGGATTGCCACCAGCGTCCTTGACAATTTCTCCTCCTGAGGGATTTGGAGTTTTCTCGGTGATTCCTGCTGCCTCCATCGCTTTAGCATTTGCAAATGAGGAATGTCCGCTGGCATGGTTCAACAAAACAGGATTATCAGGAGAAACATCACTCAAAGAGTGATGAAACGGCAGTCCATCAACATTTGGAGTAGGTGTTTCATCCCATTTATCCTGATGCCAGCCTCTACCTAAGATCCATTCACCAGGCTTCGCCTTATTCACGGCTACTTCCACGATGTTCACAACTTCATCCCAATTTCTTACATTCATCAAATCCAACTTCAATTTGCTTTCTCCAAGGCTGGTGAAATGACCATGGGCATCGATGAAGCCTGGTATGGCCAATTTTCCCTCAAGATCAATCACTTTTGTCTCTTCAGAAACGTAAGGCTTAATTTTACTATTGCTTCCAACAGCGACAATGATATCTCCTTGAACTGCTAGGGCCTGGACCTCTGGATTTGCCTCATCAACCGTAACAATCTTTCCGTTCAGCAACACCAGGTCAGCTGGTTCTTTTTTCTGGGTACAACCAAAAAATAAGCCGATAACTGGAAGTATCAGCATGAAAAATAACAGTTTAGAAGAAAAACGATTAAACATGATAATGTTCCTCCTTGTTAAAAATGAAATCGAAAAAACATATAGCACGAGCTACATATAATATCAAAAGAGGACTGAAATTATTTCATTCACTCATCGCCTCTTTGATCGCTTCAAAACCTTTTAAGCAATTTTGCCACCAGGAAGCCCAGTATAAAGCCTGCCAGCAGGAGGAAAGAGATAAAAATAATCCGGGACATACTAATCTTCCAGAAAAACAGCTGCAGGGTGACAATCTCGGTGTTTTGGAGAACGACCACTACAGCTAAAATAACTAAGATTAAGATAATAATGGTTTTTGGCTTCATCATGCCTCCTTCTTTAACAAGTCCCTGGCATTCATAAAGGGCACTATATCCCTTTCACAGCCACTTCTTTTTTCTGAAAAAAATGACCATATAAGCTGCAACTATGACAATCACCAGCCAAACTATAAAATATGCCCACCGCCATTCAAGCTCAGGCATAAACTTGAAATTCATTCCATAAATTCCAGCGATGAAAGTTAAGGGGATGAATATGGTGGCGATTATTGTCAGCACCTTCATGATTTCGTTCATTCGATTACTGATACTGGAGAGATAGGTATCATGCATCCCGGAAAGCATGTCCCGGAAA
>Ga0209636_10003007_pt1 | contig 17199 bp, 22 predicted proteins | sample DeeMarSWOR152_54_FD_187464 | JGI IMG/M metagenome (GOLD analysis project Ga0209636, IMG submission 187464) | Marine sediment microbial communities from White Oak River estuary, North Carolina - WOR-1-52-54 (SPAdes) (version 2) | ecosystem: Environmental > Aquatic > Marine > Intertidal zone >...
AGCTTTATTAAAGCTTGAAACGGACCCGCCGGGATTCGAACCCGGGTCAGGGGATCCGAAGTCCCCCAGGATATCCTGGCTACCCCACGGGCCCCTAAAGCAATGATATCATGAGCTTAATCTTATTAATTTTATTTGTTCAGTGCGACTAAGCGACCGAACGAATCATAGATTCGTGGGTCCCAAAAGTGCATAGCACTTTTGCGGAAGCGCATGTCGCACCTTTCTCGTCGGGAAACTCCGACCTAGTTATAATAGGGACATAGAGAATTAAATGTCTGCAGGGATAGAAATATCCCTACCCTTCGAGCTCCTTGAGTTTGAATTCAAGCCTTCCTTTGATCCGTTTATATTCTGCCATTACCCTCTCTTTGCCCTCAACCTCTTTAACCATGATCTCAATTTTCTCATCCGTTATCCTTATCAGATTATAACTCTGAGGAATGTTAGCTCGAACCTTCTCCGTGGAGGGGGAACCCGCGGTAACGATAGCAATATTATTTAAGAACCATGCATAGGGTGTGTGCCTGTGTCCGCACAGGACGAGGTCTGCGCCATTCTCTACTAGAATCCTCAGGACATCTCCTGCATCGGTCAGGACAGACCTCTCCCTTCCAGTCATCGGAACGGGAACTAAGTGATGATGGATTGCAACCACCTTGATCTTCTCCTCTGGAACCCTGCTCAATTCTTTTTTCAACCATCTCTGCTTTCCCCTGCCTACTGTCCCCTCATCGAGATCTGGAACACTGCTGTCTAGTCCAATAACGCTCAGATCATCGGAAAGGTTCATCACCCTGCTCCCGTGACCGAAATATTTCTCAAAATAGATATCTCCCCTGTACCTTGCGTCATGATTTCCAGGAATTACCAATTTTTCCTGTTGAAATTGGTCTATGTACTCCTTTGCGCGTTCGTATTCATCCTTAAAACCGAACATAGTGATATCCCCAGTCAAAACAAGAAAATCAGGAGAAATTTCATTAACCTCCTTTATACAGCTTTCCAGCTTCTCTGGCAGAAAATTTACCTTACCCACGTGAATGTCGGAGACATGCGCGATGAGGACATCCATCGAAACCACCATTAATCTATGGTATTGGTCTATTTAAATACCTCTCCGGTCTCCTTGAACCATAAAAGCAAATCCAACTCATCCATTGGAATTTTAATTCTTTCCGAGAATTTCTTCACATTCTCCTCGATCTCCAGATATCCTTTTCTCGTCAGGCTATTTGGCATCTCATCTATAACCCCCAATCTCACTAAATTCCTCAGTATATGTCTGTCTAAAATAGCCAGACCCTCTCCGAGACCGATATTCCTGAGGAAATGGCTCGCCTCCTTTAGACCCAAACCCTTCACATTTTTAACCAAGAAATCTCTAAGCTCAAAAACATTTTCAAATTCATAGAGCTTTAATTTAACGCCCTTTCGACCAAAGAGTCTTCTCGCAAGAACAATATAACCGGCCTTTGTACGATGGAATCTAACACCCGATTTCTTTAAGCAGTTCATGAGTTCCGATTTACTGCATGTACGGAGTTTTCCAGAGTTCATCAGGGGGTGGATCGCATTAAACCACGCGGATTTTGCTCTCGACTGTGGGGTGCAGATACAGAAGCACAGTTCGGCAAAGATTCTCTCATCTGACTCTTTGCTTGTCTCTCTGAATTCTTTAAGCCGTTCCTTAATGACCTTTTTCTTTGATTTATACAAAGCTTTTAAGTCAGAAATATAGTTATTCACTCTACCAAGGCACTCTCTTGAGTTTCCAGATCCATGCGATGAAATTGGCAAAAAGATGGATCACTGGGGTTATTACAACGATAACAAAGAATCTGTCGTAATCAATAGTTCCTGTTAAAAGCCAAGCAAAAAAGAAGGCGCCGAATACGAAATCGAGCTGATCCAAGAGCGGGGCGGGATCCCCCGGCCTAAGTCTGACCCTCCTTTTTGCAAAGCTTGCGGCCATATCCCCCATCAAGGCTCCAGCACTCAGCATAAAGGCGAGCTCGATGGACATCTGTGGCAATGAAACTCCAAAAAATCCGGTTACATCTTGTTGAATCAATACCTGAATTAACCCAATAAAAGTTCCCATAAAGATTCCGGAAAACAAACCCCTCCAGGTTTTCCCGTTCCCGAGGATTCTAGTTCCCAACCATTTCCTGTCGCCATCAATTGGCCTTCCATATCTTTCCAATACCTTAACCTTAGAGATTTGTACGGGCACAGAATTTGCGACATATGCGGGCAGGATAAACCACAGAGCCTGCAGAAGTCTTATCTCAATACTCATAGTATTTAATTATAATTCAAATAATATATCATGTCAAAGATGAAATCACTTCTCATAATCTGCGATGGTTTAGGCGATAGACTGACAGACGGAAAAACGCCCTTAGAGGTGGCGAAAGCACCGAATATGGACAAATTTGCGAAAGATGGAATTACGGGGATAATGGATACCGTACGTACTGGGATACGTCCTGGGAGTGATACCTCTCACCTCTCACTATTTGGCTATGATCCCTTTGAGATTTATACGGGGAGGGGGCCCTTTGAGGCCGCCGGCGTGGATCTGGAATTGAAAAGCGGGGATGTTGCACTTCGTTGCAATTTTGCAACCCTGAAAAATGGGAAAGTTATAGATCGTAGAGCCGGTAGAGATGAATACGGTCTTGAAGAATTGGCAAAGGAGGTATCAAAGATCAAATTCAAAGATGTAAAAATAATATTCAAAAAATGTGCGGGACATCGCGCCGTTCTGGTCCTGCGTGGAAAAAATCTGTCATCAAGTATAACCGACACAGACCCAGAGGCGTTAAACGTTCCTCCAGCTAAATCAAGATCCATCGATGAAAGACCAGATTCAAGAAAAACTGCAACGATCCTGAATGAATTTACCAAAAAAACCGAGAAGATTCTTTTCGAACATGCAATAAATAAAGGGAGAAAGCTCCCGGCAAACGTAGTCCTCTGCAGGGGAGCGGGAATAAAACCGGAGCTTGAGAGCTTTGAAGATAGATATGGAGCGAATGCGGCCTGTGTATCCGCCACGACCCTCATAAAGGGAGTATGTAGAAGCATGGGTATGGAAATTATAGATGTTAGGGGTGCTACCGGTCATGTTGATTCCGACATATCTGGAAAGGTAAAAATAGCAATAAAAACCCTGAAAAGATATGACTTCGTATTTTTACATATAAAAGGGACGGATGAAGCATCCCACGACGGAAATTTTGACTCAAAGAGAGAGATGATCGAAAGAATCGACAGGGAGGTAATCGGTCCGATTCTAGAAAAAGTGAAAAATACGACTATAGTGCTTACTGCAGACCATTCAACCCCAATAACTATAAGACAACACTCCGCAGACCCGGTTCCAATAGCGATCCTCGGCGATGTCCGTACGGATCAAGTCGAGAAATTTACAGAGAGGGAATGCTCTAAAGGGGGATTAAACAGAATCTGTGGTATAGATCTGATAAACATTATTCTTGACCTATCTGATAGAGCAAAATTATTTGGTGCTTAAATTAATTTATAAACCTCTAAATACATAGATTAACATGAAACGAGACGTAGGCAGGTACCACAAACTTCCGTGGGGCGGCGGGCAGCTGACAATTCCAAAAGATCTGGTAAAGGAGCTAAAGTTGAGTAATAAGGACAAGGTTCTTATTGAGTACGATCCCAACAAAAAGGAATTAAAGGTCACAAAGCTTTAGTTTTATTTATTCCCAATGATTACAACCTCTTGACCATCCCTCAAAGGTAGCTCCTTTTCCTGTAAGGGAAGTATATATATCTCACACTTTCCAGAGCCCTTTATGTTGAGCAATCCAACCACACCTTTATTCTCCATATTATTCATTCTCATTTTCCAACCTCCTGAATTTTTGCTTTATGCATTTATCTGTATATTTCACTATACAGTTCCAACCAAATGTAATTAGTGTTATACCCCAGCACACAATAATGATCAGTGGTGCTATGATCACAATCAAGATTACAATGGTTAGTGCATCCATCTCATTTCAACTTTGAAATTGAGGCCCTTAGTATATCACTATTAGAGATTAAACCGACTAACTTATCGCCATTCATGACCGGAAATCTCCTTATATTAGTTTTTGCCATCAACATGGCAACATTTTCTATAGTTAGATCACGAGAAATTGCTATCAACGGCATCGACATTATATCAGAAACCCTTATCCTCTTTGGATCCTTATTGTGTGCAATTACCTGATGTATTATATCCTTTCTGGTGACGATACCGTACTCTTTAGCACCCTTTTCCTTCACAAAGAGACTTGTAGTCCCCTTATGGTGCATTTTCTTAATCGCCTCCAGTATACTTACATCTGATTTAATCTTTACTACATTCTTCACCATGACGTCCTTAACTTTCACTTTCTCCGATCGGATTTCTATCTATTTTGGACCAATTTTTTTATCGTATACGAAAGTATACGAGTCAAAATTGCGAAGCAATTTTTTTACTTTTTATATATTTGAGTACTAAAGTATAAATATATGGATAGTAAATTGTGATATCACTATGTATACTAACATCATCAAAAATATCAAAAATGGAAAACAATGAACTAAGGAAGGTTGCCAAGTGGTTGGAGATTACAGATCAGCAATTTGAGATTCTCTTATCGATATACAAACTGGAGGTAAGGAGAGATGAAACAACCCCAAGAAATATCGAGAGAGAATACCTAAATAGCTATGGAAAAGTACCGCAGAGGTCCAATCTATTCGGACAAATTCGACAGCTTTTGGGCAAAAATCTGATAACAAAAGAAAGACAGGGACTTTATTCCGTAAATTTTGACGTCATGTATACCATGCTACAGGACAGAAAGGATAAATTTATCGAGGAGCTAAATGAATTTAACAGGGTCTCTGAAAGGGTAAAGGACTATTTCAAAAAGGCTGCTCTTCAAACAACTAAACCTAGAGTGGAATATCTGAACCACGGTGAACTCTATGATGCCCTTGCAAAATCCATAACGGATGTAGATCGCTTTTATGCAACTGCAAATTTCCCAACAATATTCTATACCTACCCTCTCGCAACTGGAATTGGCAGAAGCAACTATACGGACATGGTTTGGAGGCGTTGCTTTAAAAAAGCTGAACTGGGTGTCTTCTACCTAACAACCCTGAATATCGACTTTCCCTTTAATCATGCCTTTAGGATATACGGTGATCCAAAAAAAGCCTATAAGGAATGTATTATCATCATAGATCAACTCTGGAACCAGATTGAAACTCACGACAATCTGGACATCAGATACCTCAAAGAACCTCATGGAATGGACGTTTTTATCCCTGAAAGGTATGAGCCTAGGGGATTCTTTATCTTCACCAGGGATGAACACAAAAACATAGTGGGGGGTATAGAGGTAAGATCCCCAGAAACTGCAATAAGTGCAAAACAGATGTTCATGCGGGACTTCGAATATGCCGAGCAGCTAAGGGGCAAAAAGGGTGAGGAGATCATAGGGAATATAAAAAAGGAGCTTGAAGAAAAATACAGCATCTGTAAGGTCTAAAGATGAAATGTTCTAACTGCGAACAAAGGATCCAGAAGACCTGGAACTTCTGCCCCCAGTGTGGAATAAAATTAAATGTTACAGAGGATATCAGAGCATACCCCTTCAAAGGAACTAAATACCTAGAAGAAAGACAGGAATACTATGACCTCATATTCAACAACTTCAAAATTCTTAGAAACCTGGGCGATGTTCTATACAGAAAAGCTGAGCCGGTGCGCCCCAAACTCAACGACGTTGGGCATATAACTATACTAAACCTAAGGAAATTCTCATTTCCATACCTCTCTCCAGAGCATGGATATGCGCTCTATAAAATTGGAAAAATCATCGGTCATTATCTTGTAAATGCAGGTATAAGGAACGATTCCAGAGTAGGGAAATTAATCGATAAACTGAGCAAAGCAGAAAAACCTTGGGGGATCTTTGAAAACAAAACACTACAGAAAAAATGCGAGGAATCCTGGATAAAACTTGGCATAGGGCTCATAAAATTAGACGAGATCAACAGAGAGGAAGGAAAATTAAAATATATACTAAAAGAATGCTCGTCATCCAAAATTCACTCCGCAAAATCCCCCTGCTTCATGGAAACTGGCATATTATCTGGCATGGCTGAGGCCCTTTTTGGCAAGTTCTGGGATGGGATCGAGCACAAATGCAGATTCCTTGGCGATCCCTATTCTGAAATTGAGATATACCTGCATGACAGGGAGAAAGAACCAATGATAGAATTGCTAACAAAAGATGAATCAAATTCAATATTAAACGAAATTGTAGGACTTACGATTGACAGATCAGAAATCCGTAGCGATAAAATAGGGGACTTTTTTTACATAGCAATAGACCAGGCTATGAATTATCTTCTGGTAGCTCTATCTCCGGGTCATGCAATCCTCTCCAAACACTGCGGGAAGATCTGCGGCGAACGTATCTCCAGGGAGGCTGAGTTGAAAGGCATAAATGACACCCTCAACTACCTGAGAGACCTCTTCCTTTATTCCGGTGTGGGGATCATCCAGGTAGAGGAAAGGATAGACAGGATTATTATCAAAATGGACGAATCAATCTACGCATCCGGGGTTGAAAATACGCACATGAACCTATGCATCTCTCTGGCAGGATTCATAGAAGGCGTATTGAATGAAGCAACCGATCAGAAATGGGACGTTACTGAGACAAAGTGCATCGCAAACGGCCATCCAAACTGCGAATTCCAGTGCAAATTAATCACTTGATAGATGTCGCCAGTACAAAATAGAGACACGAACAGTATTGATCCGTGATCCTTGACCTGTAAGGCATTGATCTCTAATCTGTGATCTGTGAAGCAACACAACACATCACGTCCAAGTTTCCAGCTTGGGGATTCAAACCCATCGTTCTATCCATGTATTCGCATTTGGTAATGCACTCTACATTATACTGGCGACCCCGATTTATTGAATTAAATCCACTTCCCATAATCTTTTTTGAAGCTTATTATCTAATTGAACTTTCTCTAACTCCACTCTTTCCAGTTTTCTTTCAAGTTCCTTCTCATCGAAGGTTGGAATATATACCTTATTGTCTCTATCCCATCTTGAAAGGAAACTCTCTCTTTCAGTTACATCACTTAGTTTTGCTATCTGGGATCTTAGATCACCGATCTTTACTATAGCCTCTGCCAGAGTTATCTTCTCATCCAACATGATCTCAACATTTGTTTTTTGTATTTGAATCTTCAGTTTACGTATCTCCTCTATCTTTTCATCGATTTCATCGCTCAGGGTATCAAAGCTGTAGGCTGGCTCAATGCCTTGCTCTACATATGCATTCTTCTTTCTCAGATTGATCAGTCTAGCAAGTTTACCTTTCTCTGACTTCAGCTTAGACAATGCCGCACCCAATTTCATTTCAATCCCTCTCAGATGTTCACAGTTTTTAACTATACTCCGTTCATCTATAAATACTATGAAGCGAACAATTTTCCGAATTGTTCGAGAATTGTTCGAGAGAGAGTAATCTGAATGTAAATAGCGAATTATTAAGCCTAAAATCTAAGTTTTAATACAAGACGATGGAGGGACATATCGAAGTATTGGACAAGAAAGCAAAATCTGGTACAATAAAGGGTGTCATCAAAGGTAATGTAATCGAATTAGAAAAAGATCTAATAGAATTTGGATTCAAACCAGAAAAAAAGATCGTGGTGAGGATAGTGAAATCCAAAAATCCATACAAGGCTCTGTACGGTATCCTAAAGAAGCCCATAACTGAAAAAGAAATTGAAGAGGCAAAGAAGTCTCTCATGAAAAATGTATAGATACGTTTTTGATACCGTAGCCTTGGTAAGAATTCTAGATGGAAATGCCACACCGAGGGTTAAAGAAGTTTATGACAAAGCCGAAAAGGGGAAAGCTGAGATAATAGTCCCCACAATGGTTTTAGCCGAAATAATCTGGATACTCCGGAAAAGAAGAAATTATGATCTGATCCATGAGATTATAGCTGATCTAAAAAGACAACAAAATACCCTCATTGTGCCTTTTTCTTCGGATATCGTGGAGGAGATGGCAAAACTAAAAAGAACCCATGAACTTCACGATGAAATAATTGCCTTAATGGCATTTGTCTATGGCGTAAATAAAGTCTGCACAAAAGACGATGATCTGGTGAAGATAAAGAATCTGGTGAAGATTTGGTGATCTACATTCTGATATGGAAATTGCAATCATCGGTGCAGGTCCTGCGAGGATTCTGCTATATTCCTTTGTAAATCACCTGAAGATTAGCGCCTTTACCGTTCCCCCGTGAACCACGTTCTGCTCTAGGCCTTTGTAAGGCAGATCGGTACCGAATCCTCCAAAAACGTGAGAAATTAGAAAAGGATACTTAAACTTACTTAGTTTCTTCTCTAATGCCTCAAAATCGAAATTGAACCAGAAGGGTCTCATCCCACATGAACTTACGAGCATCGCTTTTTCTTTAGGAAATCTTTTATAGAGCCTATCATAGACTGCCAACTGGTTTTTTGGTGATGTGGATAGGTGCCTTAATACACTCCCCTTGGTTTTATATGACTGTGTTAACATATGCCTCTTATTTTTCTCATCTAATCCCAAAGCAAAAAGAATCTCCGCTACTCCTCCATTTAAATCGGTTCCCAGAGGCTTCATAAGCATTTGCATAATACCCTCATATAACACCTCGTTCAGTTTGGAGAGTATCTTAAAAAGTTTGACTACATCGGGTCTAGAGCTTAGATTATGCAGCATGTTTATAAAGTAGGGCTGCATATGCTGTATTTTAGAATATTCTTCAACGGCGTTCTTTCCCTCTATTTCATAAATATAGTATTCATCAGCTCTTGTGACTACAAACTCGGTATCCTCATTTTCATCAAACTTAAATCCCGAATCCAGATCAAAGTAAAAATCAGGACCATTTATGGCTGCAAAGACCATAGTATTCCCATGTATACCCTCATTCGTCACCACAATCGGTGGTGGAGCAGAAACCATACCCCAGATCTGTAGGTCAGGAAATTTATATTGTACTCTCCTCAGGATAGCATCAATGAAAACATTCTGTTTATAATAATTCGCAGAATATACCAAGCACAACTCAGAGCCCTCTAGCCGCGGAATTATCTCATTGGCAGTCTTTTCTGGATCCTTAAAATCTATTGGCTCATGAAACACCTTCACATCAAAATTACCACAGAGAACGGCAATCGCAACTGCATCCTCACAGTAACCTTCCTTCGGCGTCACTGTCCCGCTGACTCGCGTCCCGATAAAAGGAGTTTTCAGATTTTTTACCAGATGATCGAAATAATCAAGCGACACAACCTCGTCTTTAATAGAAGAATGCACAATCGCCAGCTTAGCTTTTTTATATTTTTCTATGAACTTAATAGCTTTTTCTGCATCAGGTTTATCTTTTTTCTGTACAATGAGTTTCATATCCATAGTATGTATAAATTTTATTTCCAAGTTTAAAAAGTATTTATCTTTTTGTACAATCTCTCCAGGATTTTATGGATATTATTCGTCTTCAGATGGTTATAGTAGATCCGGCAGGGGGTGTCTACTGGTTTTATTGTGAATATTAATGTGATCTTGTTCTAATTAGTTAACGTGACAATCAATCTTCTTGATACCTCTGTCTATGGTGTATTGCCCGATAAATATGAGAGGGATCATGAGGTTGTAAGAGAGATCATCGAATACGCTAAAAAGAATCGAGATCTTTTTGTCACAACATTTATTATCTCCAAGGAGTTAAATTCTGATAGAGTTAATGAGAGAATTAAAAAACTTGTTCTTCCGGAATATTATTCTTCAGTTTCCACGTCTGGTGTGATAGAACTTTTATACAATGATGAATTCGATTTTGCAAAGAAACTTGCTTGGAACTATATACAAAAACTGGAGAAAAGGGAGGCCTCCCGGGTCATGGATGACGCATTGAATTATGCATGGGCAAGCATTGCGGAAATAGATATCTTTGTTACTAGAAACCGCAGGGGTGTTTTAGCGAAGAGCTATCATCCTGTGCTGAGAAGAAGTAACAAAAAGATGGGACTCAACTTTGTTAGGATAATACCACCCTCCGAGTTTTATGAGACTTTACCTTAGCAAATTCTGCAGCCAACTCCTTATATAATTGCCTACTTACCTCTAACTTAGCTGCCCTAAACTGCCTTTTTATCTCCTCGCTACTCATTTTCTGTTCTTTTGTAACCATCTTATATAGATATGTGAACTTCATGTATAAATAGTGGGTAGTAAATCATCTGAAAGCCAGCGCCTTAACCGTCCCCCCGTGAACCACGTTCTGCTCCATCCCTTTGTACGGAAGTGTTGCTCCGAATTCTCCAAAGACGTAAGAGAGCAAGAAGGGACATTTGAATTTTTCCAGTTTTTCCTCCAAGGCTTTGTAGTCGAAGTCGATCCAGTATTGTGTTGCAGCACATGAAACCATAAGCATTGAATTTGGCTTTGAGAATTTTTTATAAAGGTTATCATATACTGCTAATTGATCCTCCTTTGATGTTTTTGTTCGCTTTAATATCGTATCTTCTGGTTTATAAGACTGAGTGAGTAGGTAACTCTCTTTTTCATCCCCCAATTCAAGAGCTATAAAAGGTTCTATCACACCCTCTTCTATTATAGTTCCCAACAATTTCATACCTACCCTCAATCCACTCTCACGGATGATAGCACTCGCCTTAAAAAGGGATTTAGCAATTTTAGCTAGATCGGATTTTGTGAGAAGATACTTCATTAGCATATTCAAGAAATAAGGACGCATATGTTGTATTTTTGAGTATTCTTCTACTACATTTTTTCCATTAATCTCAAGCACATGAAATTCATCACATTTTGTTATTGTAAACTCTTCACTAGCCCCACTAAATTTAAATCCAGTATCTACATCAAAATCCGTTTCGAGTCCATTTAATGTAGTACATAGTACACAGTCGCTGTGTATCCCATCATTAGTGGCGACAAGAGGTGGTGGAGAGGATAGCCCACCCCATATCTGTAGATCTGGATAAGTAGATTGTACTCTCCTCAAAATAAAATCCATAATAACATTTTGTTTGTAGGTATTGGCGGAATGTATCAAACATAATTTCCATCCTTTCAATTTAGGTGTAATCTCTTTGACAGTTTCGCTCGGCTCATTAAAATTAATCTTCTCATGAAAAACCTTCACATCAAAATCACCGCATAAAACTGCAATCGCTACTGCATCTTCCACATACCCTTCAGGAGTTGCAGTTCCGCTAACTCGCATTCCAGCAAATGGAGTTTTCAACTTTTCAACCAAAGACTGAAAGAAATTCAGGAAAACAACCTCATCCCTAGCAGAAGAATGCACAATCGCCAGCTTCGCATTCTTGCATTTTTCGATGAACTTAATAGCTTTTTCGGCATCAAGTTTGTCTTTCTTCTGGACAAGAAGTTGCATGTCCATTTGACCACCATCTGAGAAATCAGGTAATTCGTATAAGAGATAGGGGCTGAGAGGTTAAAAGGCAATACAGATAACATATTTATTCTCGGATGTTGTGATATTAATTAACGAGAGAATAAAATGGCGATCTCCTGTGATGTTCTGGTTGTTGGGGCTGGGCCTGCTGGATCAAGTGCTGCAAGAGCTGCGGCGATGAGTGGAGCTAAGACTATTTTTATAGACAAAAAAGGAGAAGTTGGTATCCCAGTTCAGTGTGCTGAGGGGATTGGTAAGTATCTCTTTCCATACTTACCATTTAAAATTCCAAAAAACCAGCTGAAATGGAGAATTGATGGAATGCTCTTCTGGATCGATGGTGTTACTATTGAACGTAAAGGTGAATTCTGGGAGGGGTATACAATTGACAGAGAAGAATTCGATAAATGGCTTGCGAAAAGAGCAGTGGACGTAGGAGCTGAATTATGGATAGATTGTGAATTAATAGGTGTAGAATTAGATAATAAAGGTGATATAACAAAAGCAATAGTTAGAAGATCTGATACGGAAGTTGGTATAGAAACCAAAGTAGTCATTGGGGCGGATGGAACAGAATCTACTGTGCTCAAGTTATTGGGCTTATTTAATCCGAGTGAGGGGGACATTGGGGAAATTTATAGTTGGGAGATGAAAGGTTTGAACAATACTAATCCATGTATAGAACAGATTTTTGTGGGCAATTTTACTCCGGGAGGCTATGCATATATATTCCCAAAGTCGAGAAGTACTGCTAATGTCGGAGTGGGTGGTTTGCTGCCCAAAAAAAACATGGAGAAGTATTTTGATGAATTCTTAGAAGTGCCTTATGTAAAAAAACAAATAGAAAATGCAGAATTTGTAGTTGAGAAGAGCAAATCCTCTATTTGGTCGGACATAGTAGATAAATGGGTACATAACAACGTAATATTGGCAGGTGATGCTGCAAATCATAGTCTAAAACCATTTGTAGAGGGTGTGTTGCCCGCAATAATCTGCGGAAATTTAGCAGGAGACCTAGCGACGAGATATTCTCATTTGGGAGAAGGAACAGCTAGTATGTATGTAAAACATATTGAGAACATATCCCAGTTAGATTACCACAAGTCTAAGATGTATATGGAAGTAGTAAAAAATTTGTTCAAATCAGAAATACCTTCAAAACATTTACTATTTGGGGGCATATTGGCGGACCTATTTGAACTAGAGAGGATTGAACTGCTACAAGAGATGGACTATGAACATCTCCTATCTACTTTATTAGAACTCAAAGATGGAATGTGATGTGTTTATTATCGGTGCAGGATCTGCTGGACTATCAACAGCTCTGGAATGTTCAAGAAGAGGGTTGGATGTAATCATTATTGAAAAATGCAAAGGAATAGGTTATGGAATCAAGACGTCAGGACATACATGGATTGGCGAGGTTATAAGGAGATTTGGATTCCCAAGAAATACCTATGCTAGAGCTATTAATTCCCTTTATATACACTCGATTTCATTGGATGATTATGTTAAAATTAAATGGGATAGAGATGTTCTCTGTACATTAAATCCCACGAACTTCTATCAGCATCTAACAATAAAATCAGTAGAACACGGAGCAAAGATATTACTTAATTCTAAACCCCTACAAACGTCGATTAAATATGATAAAATCCATGAAGTCAAAGTAGCCTATAATAACAAACAACTAACCATAAATCCTAAGATTGTTGTCGATGCCAGCGGGTATGCTGCAGTTATTGCTAGAGAATATGGATTATGTGGATTCGTAAAAAATGAGAATATTGGGTTTGGAATTGAATATGAAATGGCTAATGTCGACATCAAAGAACAAAACACTATAGAGTATTACACAGGTTATGATGTTATTCCTATTTCATATGCATGGATTGGTCCAAAGAGTAAAAACAGAGCAACTGTAGGTATGGCTACAATAATTAATAGTCCGACAAAGGAATATGAAAAGCTTCAAAGTAGTGGGAAAGATATTTACGATTGCTTTACAAAATTTCAGTTAAATCATCCAATCGCAAGTAAAAAATTAAAAAATGCTCAACCTCTTGAGTTTCATTATGGATTTACACCATTAATTGGAGTATCAAAAAAAGTTTATGATAAGAATATTCTGCTTGTAGGGGACTCCGCATCACAGGCGAGTCCACTTCTTGGTGAGGGGTTAAGATTTTCACTGATCTTTGGTCAATATGCTGGAGAGGCTATCTTTAAAGCAATAAAACTAGGTAAGAGTGAAGATGAAGCCTTCAATGAATATCAAAGAAGAGTTGATGACTACCTTAATGTAGGGCATTATGATGCAGTCGATAGCCTTAGAATCGAAACAGATGAATACTGGAATGAATTAATTCTGAAGCTCAAAAAAATGATTAGAAACGGTGATAAAAACGCTATATTACCCTATTTGAAGTGCAAAGGTAATTAAAAAAACAGAGTACTACAGAATAATTCATTGCCATATATTAAGATTTTATCGTTAGTATAACTACATTCCCCCCCCATATATAAAACTAAAAAAGGCGTATCTTTAAAAAAAGATTTTAGATAGTCTTGCTCCTTATAAACATGAGATCCTAAAGTGTACACTCTTGTAGCACACTCTGAGAACAAACCAAGTTTTGGTTTAACTATACCTGACTTCTCTAAAGTCGTTCTTATAGAATTAATTATTGTTCCACCAGATCCAGTAAGTATATGAACGTTATTATCCTCAACTGGATAGGAAGTTAGTATGTAATTCCCAAAAAAATAGGGAGTAACTGCGGGCCTTATGTAGTCCCCCTTATCGAAACCTAGTGGGTAATAGGGTACAGTCGTATAAACTTTTTTTTCATCTAGGAAGTCAGATGGCCAACTTAAAACACGTAAGAACTCCTGTACAGCAGGTTTGTTATTAATTTCTTTTATAACATGTCTATTTTTATCTAATCTAGTCACATTTAAGATTACTCCTGATTTTTTCATACCATGATCAAATGATGTGTATATGCCTAGGTCAGTACTAATTGCTAACAAAACTACAGAATTGGAACTAACAGTCTTATTGAAGAACTGGTAGTTCTGGATGAAATCCATACCATCCATTGAAGAGCCACCCAAGATGCTATAGTCTGGAAACTCTTCTACGATTCTCTCTAGAACCTCATCCTCACGACCCAAACCTTTTTGGAAATAATGAGTAAAATTCAAAGAATAAGTAAGGATCTTACTTAGAATACTATTTTTTATTATTTTTTTTCTGCCAATAATAGGCAAATCCATAACTAGGCTAGATGATATAAGGCAATATATAAATTTATTAGGATACTGTGAATTATCTAACTTCTTTTTTATGGCAGATATTACCTCTTTAGCAGCTTTTCTAGGATTCCTCTTAGTGTTATGTCCAACACCTACTACAGCATCCATATTTGCATAGGAAACGGCTAATGCAGATGCTCCCCTCATATAAGAACCATATGGTGTTGTAAATCCTGGTACAACTCCTCCCACTAATGGAGTTCCTTCGGGCAACACCTCCCAAACACCATTTAGAAATTCCTGAAAACCACCGTATTTTTCGTAATGGATGGTGCTGAAGAGAAGGAAGAAATCAGGATCACAGCCCAGCTTTTCTAGGGTTCTGTTAGCAACCTCTCTTCCAGCTTTTCTGGCGTCCCATTGTCTGCTTAATCCGACAGCAGCCTTGAATTCGGGCTTAGAATTAGAGCGGAGAATCTCTCTCTCAACTGTATTAAATTCCATCTCCGGACTGGATTTTAGTTCGGGCATTTTCCGATAACCGGAAATTAGCCAACCACCAAATACCGACTGTTAAGAATATTATACGTTCGGGATAAAAACCTTTTGGTTTTGGGATATACTTTCAGGGATATAGCAGAATCAGATAAAACCAGAACCAAAAATCAAAACAAGTAGTATTAAGATTAAAATGCCGACTTCGGCAAACATAGTTTTTGATATTATTCCATACTTGTCATCTAATCCTCCAACGACCTTGTTAATCCCTCCTATGTCATCTTTCATCTCCTCAGTATTGTCCTTAACTTCTTTATTTAGACTGGTCAGTTTCAAAATAGCTGAAATTCCTGTAGAAAGTTGTCCGTATAGTAAGAATTGAAATTCTTCTTGAGTGAAGTTCTTTACCTCAAAATCTCCGAGTTCTAATCTTGAAAGCTTTATCTTTCCAATGTCTTCGCCTTCTGGTTTTTCTTCTTTCAGTTCCTCATAAAAACTTTCTATAGTTTCCTTATCACCTCTCACAGTGACACGAACACCATCATGAGGTATATTCTCAGGAATTGGTCCAATCAAACCATAACCCCTAAACTTCTGAATAATAAAAAGCCTGTAACCTACTTTCTGTACCTTTCCATCATCTGCAGAAATAATGAAACGGGCTGAAATCTCTTTTTTCATTTCCCAATTAACTAATTATAATGTTAGCTTATAAAAAAGTTTACGATTTTCCCTCATCCAAAAACCAATTCTTCCTTTTGTGCTTGGAGCAGAATTCGCACATTTCGCTAAGATATTAGCCCTTCACAGGCAGCCCAGGTTTCGTCAGGCTGTATCTCTTTATGCTAAAGCTGTACTGCTCCACAAGAAGGTACATTACGTCGAAGAGGAGGAAGGCAAAGAGATAGATGTATTGAAAGAGCCCAAACAGGGTGAGAACGAGGACAGCAATCTTCATTACAAATCTATGCAGAAAGAATTTTTCCCCAAATTCTTTTAATGTGGAGTTATCCATATTGTTTCTTGGATTGTTGAGTCTTTTTTTCTTTCTTCTTTTATCTGCCCAGTCATTTCCAATCTCATCCAGAATTCCCGAGAAGATTAGTATGCCGAGGGGGAGCCATGCGATTTGGAGAATGTCGTGAAACACCAAAGGAAGGAAGAGGAGGATTCCCGTTCCTATGTAGAAGGCGATATTGTCAATTTTCTTGGTGATTGCTACTATCAAAAGAATAGAGAAGAAGATTGTTGCAGATGATGGATCGAAGATGATGAGGTATGCCATTAAACCTGCTGTGGGCACTGCTATGAAATTGGCTTTATCTCTGCTAAAGACTTCAATGTCATATGCTTGGTCAATGTATTTTATTCCCGCCCCAAGAAATGCATAGCTGACAAGGATGAAAAACTCATTTAACATTTTAAAATTGGCTTAGGTAGTAGATTTTTTCACCATTAATGTGTTTGTGAGTAATTTTTTCCTTTTTTAATAGTTCTTCTAGTGTGGAATTGATTATGTCTTTGTGATGGCACATATCGGCCATTAGGTCATATGCCGAAAGTCCATCGGGATGTTTTTCTAATGCCCCTAGGATTCTTTTATCCATACTTTTTAGATTGTGTAAGAGATGATGATGGCTTAGATAGTAAACCTTGCTTTTTCCAACCATCCTAAATCTGAGTTTTTTACCCTCCAATAACCTCACCTTGGAGGAAATGGTATTCCTGTGAAAGCCGGTTTTTCTGGCTAAATCGGATATGGACAACCCGGATGGATTTTCTTTTAACACATCCATAATCTTGTCTTTGGACATTTTAGGCAATATTGCACAATGAGGTACTCAATATATTGTCTCTTTCTGTATAAATATGTATAGGGTTTTCA
>Ga0209636_10003008_pt1 | contig 17196 bp, 16 predicted proteins | sample DeeMarSWOR152_54_FD_187464 | JGI IMG/M metagenome (GOLD analysis project Ga0209636, IMG submission 187464) | Marine sediment microbial communities from White Oak River estuary, North Carolina - WOR-1-52-54 (SPAdes) (version 2) | ecosystem: Environmental > Aquatic > Marine > Intertidal zone >...
AAACGCCATATCCTTCAGCGGCAGGACTATCAGCAATATATCCGCCGGAATTCTGCGCTAGACCGACTGAAGGATATGGCGTTTTGCGTCCTCTCACTTGTCGTGGCCCTGCCTCACCTCGCATCTGCCAGACCAGTTCAGCGATTTGACCCAATCCAGTTGCCCCAATGGGGTGACCCCTAGCCGCTAACCCTCCGCTGGGATTCACAGGCAGATCCCCTGTGAGAGTGAAGTAGCCTTTATCGACCTTCTCACCTATCTCACTTGGCTCGCACAGACCGAGTTTTGCTATGCGAATCATTTCCCCTGGTGCCATGGCATCGTGCACTTCAGCCACCTCTATGTCGGCTGGTCCCAGACCAGCCATTTCATAGGCCTCACGAGCCACCTGTTTCTGACCATCGTTATCTCCAGAGACCTCCCCGCTTCGAAGACAGCAGGCTGATATGTTAATGGGGGACCTCTTGCTTATCTGAGCTGCTACTTCCTTGGCGCACACGATGGCCGCCGCAGAGCCATCGGCCATGGTTGAACACATATAGAGGGTAAGAGGCCAGACGATAAGCCTTGAATTCAGTATTTCCTCAACCGACATGGGCTTTTGATACTGTGCATACGGGTTCAATGATCCGTTGTACTTGTTCTTTGAGGCGACCTTTGCAAAGTGCTCGCGTGTCCAACCATACTCCTTCATGTACTTGCGAAGTCGCATTGCGTAGCTGCCGGTAAACTGAAAACCGATCCCTCCCATGAACTCGACATCTGTGTTCGTTGACATCGCCTGGATTGACCGCGAAGTATCATCGAGATAGAGCTTTTCAGCACCTACCGCGAGAGCCACATCGTACAGGCCGCTTGCTATGGATAGCATAGTCTCGCGCAAAGCGATCGTCGCAGACGCACAGGCGCCCTCCACATTTGCTATTGGAATGCCTTCAAAACCGGCATCTCGAAGAAAAACATGGCCCCGAATAGCCTCTTGCCCTGTGATGAGACCTCCGAGTGTGTTCGAGAAGTAAGCTGTCTGGATCAGATTGGGGTCTATGCCAGCATCACGAATGGCATTCCAAACTGCAACTCGGGTCAAATCTTTCAGGCTCTTATCCAAGAATTTCCCAAACTTATGCATACCCACACCGATGATGCAGACTTCTCTCGCGAGCTTTCTCAACTCGTTTCCCTCCTCGTAGGCTTGAATTTCCAGCCCAGCAGCTCGTTCCCTTGCTCATCTTCTTTGATTCTCTCGATGACGAGTTCCATGTCCTCATCCAGGGTCAAAGCGTCATCGCGCGCATCACACCCTGTTATTGGCGTGAATACAAGTGCCCCTTCTTTCGTCCTGACATATCCTATGACATATGGGGCAGGGAAGTCGGGCATCCCGACCTGCATGACCGCAAAGGTCTCGAGAGTCCCATATGGGCCAAGCTTCAGTTCCTCCGTCGTATCATCCCGCCGACACCTGACACAGACAGGACTCTTTGGAAAGCAGGTATACCCGCACACAGTGCATCGGCTACCGATGAGATATGGTTTCTCGTCTGGTGACTCAGGAATATGAAATAAACCCTCCCTTAGCGGTATGGCAGCCATCTCTCCTCCCGTCATTATGCAGTGATTGACCAGGATCGCATCTACTCCCTCAGTTGGAAGTCACCTTTCAGATGGACAACCACTCTTCGCTACGCATGAACAGATCACTCATGTTCTTGGATCAATCGACAAAGCCGACGGGATTGACGCCCCCGGCAGACGCGGGGTCACATCTTATCGGCAAGTCCATAGTCCCACGCCGTTCTGATTGCAGTATGAAGGTATTACTTTCGCCAGGCTTTCACATCAGCCGGCCTGAAGACAGCAGCCTGGGAGAAGGTGAAGCTGAGGAACCACCACAGTTTAAAGCAGATGAGATCGTATTGCAACCAGCAGCTTGTCCTATCCCCAAGCCAGATAGCAACAGGCCCTCTATCGTGCTAGATGACAGTGTTGAAGGAATATTCAAGGAAGTAGCAAGGTGCATAAGAAAGTGAAAGCAGAAACGGAGTGTTTTCAAATTGATTGTATCCATACGTGAAAGCATTTTTACGGATTATGCAATTCGAAAGCGCTTAGAGAAGGGTCGGAAGGATGTCGTTTCAATCGCAAGGGTTTCATGATCGAAGAGCAAGCGCTCTACACGACAGATTCCCAGAGCGTCAGGGTACCTTGTTTGTGCGGAGGAATTGGATAAGAGATTGCTTCTATGAGGCCGCCTTCTGTCAAGTTCCATTTTTCGTTTTAGAGGTCCACGTGAATTTCTCCTTTGGTAGTCAATCGAGCTAGCGGCTTCCTGATACGTGAGGCCTTTGTTTGCCTCGAACGAACTTCTATCCGTGCTGACTTACACCGGGGCTTTGAACACCTGGGGTCCGTAAAGTACTGGACAGACGGATATCGGATGTCGAATTGTTATCCATCGCATGTGAGGGCGTTGATAACTGAATTCGTAACCTACCAGGCTGGTCCGAAACTCACGAATCCCGGATCAAATAAACACTACCTTTCCCCTCTCCCATCTTCTTAACCTTCCCCATCAATTCACCCTCGTTGATTTTTCGCTCTGCACATCAGAATGCACCGCGAGACATCTAGCGCTGGGACCTTCCGGTCTCCCAGGTGTTTTACATAAAGCACTACGTGGATTAGGAACACAGTTCCCCTGTTCGAGGATTCCCGCACGGTATAAGTGTGCCTTGGACAGGGGAATTTCATTAGAACTCATGAGGAGGTTTGTGAGATGGATAGGAGGGAGAAGGCTGTTTTGTATCACAAGAATGCGATTGACGCATGGCTACATGGTGGTGATCGTGGCTCAAGTGGGTTTTCCAACAGTGGAAACCCTTCCAGTAATTGTAAGCCCAACCGCCAACGCTCAGGACTCACATGTGTCTCTAATTCTGCTTACGAATGCGATAAATCTCACCTCCTGAATCGATCGATTGGTGTAAAGATGCCCCTCCACCGGTCAGCCGAAGATCCTCTTTTCGACACGGTCATTTTGCCCGAGAATCTCGGGTCAAAAGGTAGACGAAGGCCCCCAAAGCGAGACAGACCGAGCAAAAGATAAAGGCGGACTTGAAGGCCTCGGGGCCTTGAGAAGCATTGGGATATAAACGCTGCATAAAGGCTCCCAATCCTTGGAGAAAGAGCGCAGCGCCAATCATGGTGAAGAAATTGACACCTGTCATGGCTGTTCCTGCCAGCTCAATCGGCGTGAGATCCTTGATATGGGCAAACACTACGATGCCACCACCTCCGAAAAATCCAATGCTGAAAAAAAGCAAAGCCAGGATTGGGTAACCAGTTCCGGGTGGAAGGATAGCCGTAAGAAACAGACAAACAGCGAGCATCAAGACAACGGACAATACGACCCATTTACGGGTCTTCAGAATCCGATCCGAAAGTGCACCCCATCCCAAGCTGCCAAGAACCATTCCGACATTTATGAGGAAGAGTAGGTTGCCAGCATCCAGAGCGTCAAGTCCTAAAACTCCCATTAGATAAGGCCCTGCCCATAGGGCCTGGAATGCAGCAAAGACGCCGGACCGAAAGAAAGCGGCACATGAAATGATCCAGTACTCCCTCATCTTGAGGAGACCGCGCATGCCGGAAAGGGTCTCGCGCAGGGTGTCATAAGTTTCGGTAGGGAGAGAGACCTGCGTCTCCCCTCGTGGCCTATCACGAACCACCCGATAGAAGATCACTACCAGAACGAGGTTGATACCAGCGATGATGCTCAGAGCCCATCGCCAGCCACACCATCGAACCAGGAGAACCAGCGGCGTTGTGGCCGCCACGTTTCCCATAGTGCCGATGGCCAGAACAATACCGGAGAGGGTGGCAAAGCTGGCGGATTCGAACCAAAGGGTCAGTAGCTTCAACGTTCCCATAAGATTGCAGCTCATGCCGATTCCCATCAGAATACGACCCACCAAGCCACCGGCTAACGAATCTGACCAGCTGAATACAAGGGCTCCACACACGGCGACAAGGGACAGGACGCTCATGGTCCGTCTGGGACCGACTCTGTCCAAAACAATCCCGAGGGGAATCTGTATCAGGGCAAAAGCATAGAAGAAGGCCGCCGAAATCAGCCCTAGTCCTTCAGTATCGAGCCTGAGATCCTCCACCAGATCGGGGGCGATAACGGCATTTGTCGCCCGATAAAACTGAGAAAGGGCAAACAATAATGACGCAGTTATGAAGATGCTCCAACGACGTGACAGCAGTTTCCTCATCGCGGAAGTTCCTCGGTGGAAGGGAGAAAAAGAACTCTGGATTGGCTCTCTGCCGAACCGCCTCTCGTGGTGAAGGATGCGCCGTAGAACAACCATTCGGTCCTCGTTCTGACGAATGGCGATTCCTATTTCAAAGAGTACCCTTCCAACACCGTTGCGATCATCCGTAGCATGGCCTTGAATCAACTATAAAAAAGCCGACCCCGTTCCGTGACGCAGAGTGCAATTGCGTCAGAATCAGGGTCACTTCGAAAGGCGGCGAAGGACATGTTAACCGTTCGTCTCGCTTTTCACAAGTCTTTTTGATTACGGCTCCTAGGGGTATACTGATGTAAAAGTGTCACCGTAACACGGCAGTGTATCTGCGGGGTTCAGGACCATGAAACGAACGATCCTCCATATTGACATGGATGCCTTCTATGCTGCGATTGAGCAACTGGACGACCTAACCCTGAAGGGCAAACCTGTGATAGTTGGAGGCGGCGTCAGGGGGGTTGTTTCAACGGCATCGTATGAGGCGAGGGCCTTCGGTGTTCACTCGGCTATGCCTATGTTTCAAGCAAAACGTCTCTGCCCTCAAGGGGTTTTCTTACCCGTGCGCATGAGCCGCTACCATGAAGTGTCGGCCAAAATAATGGCCTTTTTGAATGCAACCTCGCCGATCATGGAGCAGGTGTCCATTGATGAGGCTTACCTGGACCTTACGGGGACGGAGAGGCTGCTGGGAGATCCTGTTACTCTGGCCAAGCAGGTCAAGGAATGGATCCGTCACGAGACGGGTCTCACCTGTTCCATCGGTATTGCTCCGAATCGGTTTCTTGCCAAGATAGCCTCGGATTGGAAAAAGCCAGACGGTTTGACAGTGATCGAAGAGGATCAGGTAGAAGGCTTTCTGAAAGACCTTCCTGTGGGGAAGCTCCCTGGGGTCGGGAAGAGAGCAGTTGAGATTCTGCACGGCCTCGGGATTATCCGAACCGCTGATATACGAAAGGTGCCCGAGAGTATTATGCTCAAGAAATTCGGCAAATTCGGCCGCCGTCTTATGGAGCTATCCAGAGGAATTGACGCATCTAGGATTGTCCCCCAGAGCGAACCAAAGTCTATCAGCAGTGAACACACCCTGGAAGAAGACACCGATAACCTGAATATTCTCATGCAGCACGTCCTATCCCAAGCCGAAACCGTAGGAAGAAGGCTCCGAAGACAGGGGCTGAAGGGTCGCACAGTCACCCTAAAACTCAAATACAGCGACTTTCGCCTTACTACCCGAGGCCGCACCATCGACGGTCTCACAGATTCGACAAAGGTCATTGCAGACACGGCTCTCGAAATCTTGAGAAATGAAAAACGCCTATTAAAGGTCCGACTCATTGGTGTAAGCGTTTCCAGTTTCGAAAAATCAATCCAACAACTCCCTTTGTTCAGAACATCCGTCGATCAAGAGGAAAAGCAGACCCGCCTCGACAGTGCCGTGGATGAGGTAAGTGAAAAGTTCGGTAAGGGTATCCTGAGAAGGGGAAGTTAGAAATGACCGTCTCGGCGTGAATCTGGCAAGTATGTCCGTACCCCTGCAGACGTCAAACATGTTTCATATTGACACATTGTTCCTGTTGCATTATGATGGCGGCAATGGACATGCACTCCTTTTGATGCAAAGATTTGAGCAATATCTCGAACCCCATCCTATCTCCAGGCTCGTATTCATTCGTTATGTTTTGTCAATTCTCTCTTAGGTTTCCACCTCCTCTGATTGGGCACAGTTATTGCTTTTTTTCTCTATCATGCCTGATAGTTCCCCAACCTCATGTCAATGAGGATATATTGGATCTCTCACGCAGAACTCCTGCCGTTGCTCGATCCGATGTGGGAAGCTCTAGGAAGCCAAAACATTTCTGAGTACCACTGAAGAAGCCCGCTGGCGCTCGGTATTGTAGGGAGATCAATTACTTAGTTAATTCTGAATCAGAGGCAAAACAGTGGAGAACTTTCACTATTACAAACCTTCGAGAATGAAGGATGTGTGGAAACTCTTGGAGGAGATAGATGGGGAAGCAGTGTTTCTGGGTGGCGGTACCGATCTGTTTCCTGAGATGAAGCGTGGTTCGAAACATGCGATTCATGTAATTGATACGAAAGAAATTTCCGAACTGGACTATGTGAAGACGGAGAAGAATCAGAATGTACGAATAAGCGCAAATATCACTCTTTCCAGGCTATTACAGACAGACATCTTGCCAAAATCCCTGCCCTTACTTACCGACGCTCTGCGTACCATAGGTTCTCCACAGATACGAAACAAGGCCACCCTAGTGGGGAATATTTGCAGGGCGTCACCTGCCTCCGATTCTGTTCCCCCTTTAATCTGTCTGAGGGCGAAGATAAGGATAGAAGATAGTCATGGCTTCCAATATAGAGATCTGGAAGACTTCTTCAAAGGCCCCGGGCAAACGATCCTCAATAGAGGGGAGATGGTCACTGAAGTGATGGTTCCGTACGAGCCCGTTGCCTCGAGGGGGATATTCATAAAACTCAGCAGAGTGGAGAGGGATCTGGCCACGGTAAACGTTGCCGTTTTGATTGAACTAGCTTCTGACGGGATCACGTGTTCGGATGCAAGAATTGTTTTGGGCGCTGTCGGGCCAACTGCAATGCGAATGAAGAAATGCGAGGACTTGTTGGTCGGGAAAAGGATTCATGAGATCCCACTCGAAACGGTGGGAGAGACTGCCATGGCTTCCTCCAAGCCCATCGACGATGTACGAGCAGCATCGAACTACCGAAAGGAAATGGTTCGCGTTTTAACAAAGAGAGCCATAAATCAGACACTGAAACGATTAAAGAATGAAGGACCCTAGTCCATTTGCGACGCTCTGGATACTCATGCAGAAGAGTTTGGCGGTAGGTTTGTTCACGATGTGTTGGGGCATCTTGATCCTCTGCAATTAGACACATTCCAGGGCAAAGGAGGCAAGAATGCTGACGCACAAGATTCGATTACGAGTCAATGGGACCCGCTATGAAGTAGAGGTGGAATCTCGAGAATTCCTTTCGGAGGTCCTCAGGGACAGGCTATTCTTGACAGGCACCAAAGAATCCTGTGGTCTCGGAGACTGTGGATCCTGTACCGTGATCATGGATGGAATCCCCGTGACGTCGTGTCTCATCCTTGCGGTGGAAGCCGAAGGCAAGGAAATCGTAACAATCGAGGGGATAGCTCCTGAAGTCGGAGAACTCCATCCAATCCAGAGTAAGTTTTCGGAATGCGGTGCGGTTCAGTGTGGATTCTGCACACCTGGGATGATTATCTCGGCCAAGGCGCTTTTGGATCGGAATCCTTCGCCATCACAGGAGGAAATCAAAGACGCCATTAGCGGTAACATATGCCGCTGCACAGGCTATACCAAGATTATCAAAGCCATCTCCGCAGCATCAGATGAAATGAGAGGAGAGACAGCCACGAGTGATGAAAGATAAACGATACTCCATAATAGGCTCTCGTTTACCCAAAGTGGATGATCGGCCGAAGATCACTGGAAGTGCAACCTATGTCTTTGACGTGGATCTTCCAGGGATGCTATACGGGAAGGTATTGCGTTCGCCCCACCCTCACGCCGAAATCCTGAAAATCGACACCTCAGAAGCATGGAAGGTTCCGGGGGTTCGATCAATCATAACGGCCGATGATACACCAAAAAAGAAGTTTAGTTTCATCCAGGATATGGCCGACAAGTTGTGTTTGTGTGAGACGAAGGTTCGGTATGTAGGCGATGAGGTTGCCGCGGTTGCTTCAGAAACCAAAGAATCGGCAAATGAAGCCCTAAAACGGATCAAGGTAGAATATAGAATTCTCCCCCACCTTGACGATCCAGTTGAGGCTATGAAGGCTGGCTCCATTAGGATTCATGAGGACCGAGGGAATGTCGCCTTTGAAGTCCACAAGGAATTTGGGGATACCAAGGCTGCCTTCCAAAAAGCTGATTTCATTTTTGAAGATACCTTCACCACTCAGAAGGTGAGTCACAGTTGCTTAGAACCAAGAGGTTGCGTTGCGCAGTTCGATCCCTCCGGCAGATTAACCGTATGGTCGCCCACCCAGGCTCCGCATACGGCAAAACAGGAATTATCCAGAATACTAGAGATGGACCCGGGGAATATCAAGGTAATCAAACCCTTTGTTGGGGGCGCTTTTGGCCGGGGGTTGGTCATAGATATGATCGAGCCTATTGCGGCGATTCTTTCGAAAAAGACCAAACGCCCGGTGAAAATCATTAAAGAAAGGGCGGAGGATTTCTCTACCTCGAGAACCCGATATTCATTCGTCATACGGTTGAAGACCGGTGTTAACAACGATGGACGCATTGTGGCCAAACAGGCTGAGGTCATTGCAGATAATGGAGCCTATAATGATAAAGGCCCATCCGTCGTTAACTATTCTGGCGTCTGTTTAACCACTCAATATAACGTGGAAACCCTCAAATACGATGCATATCTTGTTTATACGAATAAACAGTACGGTACCGCCTTCAGGGGTTTCGGTAATCCACAGACACAATTTGCCTTCGAATCACATTTGGATGACATTGCCCACAAACTGGGCATTGACCCTGTAAAGATCAGGTTGATCAACGCTAACCGACCGAATACAAAGACTGTTACAGGCGGACTGATTACCAGCTGTGGAATGGTTGAATGCCTTGAACGGGCAGCCATTGCCGCAAAATGGGACTCGAAAAGGTTGATCGATGACATCGCCCACAACCTGAGCCGGGACAAAGAAGGTAACAAGAAAAAAGGGTTCGGCATTGCTGCTAACATTCACAGTGGCGCAGGGAGCCGCTATTACGGTTACAACTCAAGCCACGCCTTCATGAAAGTTTCTGACGAGGGGAAGGTTTCCGTGATCACACCTGCCGCTGACATGGGTCAAGGGGCCGAGACTGTCATGGCTCAGATAGCGGCAGAAACGATAGGCCTAAAGGTTGAAGACGTCACCGTTCATACCGGCGATACCGACCTGACCTCATACGACCTCGGTGCATTCGGAAGCCGAACCACCTTTGTCTGTGGAAACTCCGTCAAAGCGGCGGCGGAGAGGGTAAGGAACGAAGTTATGTCATTCGCCAGTGAGATGCTAGGAGTGACCGAGGATGATCTCATCTCGATCAATGGATATATCAAATCAAAGGAAGAACCCGCCAAATCTAAGGGGACTGTTTCATTCCAAGATGTCATCAAATACGGCATTAGTCAGAAAGGTCGGAGTATTTCAGCCTCTGGGGAGTATTTTGATGCTGTGGCCCCCACCGTGAGTCTAACAAAAGGATATGGCTCTCACATCCCAACTTTCGCTTTTGCATGCAACGTGGTGGAGGTGGAGGTGGATACTGAAACAGGGGAGGTTAAGGTACTGAATGTTTGGGCTGCGCATGATTCCGGTAGAATCATCAACAGGAATACCGCTGAAGGACAGATTGAAGGAGGAGTTGCCCAGGGCATAGGCTATGCGTTGACCGAGGAAGTAGTTATTAGTAACGGAAAAGTGCAAAACGATAGCTTTGTTGACTACAAGATCTTGGGCTCCAAGGATATTCCAAAGATCCACTGCATCTTCGTTGAGACAGACGATCCCGAAGGCCCTTACGGCGCGAAGGGTGTTGGGGAGATCGCTTTGATTGCCGTTATCCCGGCGATAGCCAATGCGATATATGATGCTGTTGGGGTGAGATTTAGAGATCTGCCGATTACGCCTGAGAAGATTGTGTCAGTCTTACGACCTCAATCGGTGCAATAAACAAATGCGTTTAACTAGGGGAGCAGACCCATTGAGCTAACGAATAGAGCTCTGGCCATGCATCTGGAGGCTGTAGTCGAAGAGCTTGGTGAGGTCGTAAAGGGGCACACCTACCCTTTCTGAGGCGATCACGGAGGCAGCGCTGGATTGGAGCAACCTGTCGATCCACCTTCCGAAAAAGCACTAGCAAAACACACAACGACAAGTTTCAAAGAATCAAGAATACTATCGTTAAGGTGTCGAACAAACAGAGGCTTTGAAAGACTCGAGTTCACTTGCCGGGAAACAAAACATACTCCTACACCAAGGTCCCAAGCAACCCCTGAACGCTTATTTCGATTTCTTGAAAGCACCGCCTGAAATCGTCCGCAGACCCTCCGTACGGATCGTCAATCTCTTTAGCAGAGCTGTTTCCTGGAGCGAAACCCCCAAGGAGAAACACCTTATCGAGATTCCTCTGTGGCCACATTCGGTGAATCTCGTCCCTCATATAGGATTCCATGGTCAGAACGATGTCAGCCCAATCGAGCAGAAATGGGCTCATCGGTCTAGACCGATGGCCACTCACATCCAAACCATACTCCCGGGCCACCTCAACGATCGGACGGGGGGCTGGATAATCGGGGAGGGCTCCAATTCCGGCCGAAGCAACTGCAATGTGCCCAAGCCCCCTGTCGCGCTGCAGTCTCTTCATGACGGCTTCAGCCAGTACACTCCTACACAGGTTGCCGTAGCATACAAACAGGATTCTCTTGACGGGCTTTGGGAGGTTCATCAGAAATCGATCTTCACCCTCTTCTGATTCACGCTTCGGAGGTGACAGGTATCATTGAGGCAGGTGAGAATGAAACGCCCTCTTTTCCAGGTGAGAAGGTTGATGGCCGTTGTGTCCTGACCAATCTGCCAGAAGCGTGAGAGGTCGATCCCAATCAGCCCGCAGATGAGGACCCGGTTGACCACCCGGTGAGAAACCATGACAATGGTGTCCTCTGGATGGTTGGGGACGACCTCTTTCACAGCCTCCACAGCCCTGGACTTCAAAGCGCCGAGGCTCTCTCCGCCGGGGAAGGTTACCGTGTGGGGTTCTTCAAGCCATCGCCGGTAGAGGTCTGAATATTGCTCCCGGACCGTCTGGTGGGCGACACCCTGCCACTCGCCGAAACAGATATCCTTGAGGCCATCGATGGTTCTCACTTCCAGTTTATGGAGGCGGGCAATGGCTGCGGCTGTCTCTTTTGCTCGTGCCAGCGGACTCGAATAAACTGCCCTGACTTCTATATCTTTTAGCGCGTGCGCTGCGAGAGAGGCCTCCCTTAGCCCCGTCTCATTGAGGGGGACATCGTTCGTTCCCCTGAAAATCTCCTCCTTGTTCCACTGCGTCTGGCCGTGGCGAACCAGATAGATCTCCGTCATCGAATTCTCGCCTGCCCATCCATTAGAACGGGGTGGATCTCGATGGTTTTGAAGTATTCATGCAATTCCCCCGTCCCCAAGATTCCCCTCTCCGTGATCACTCCCGAAACCAGTTGGAGGGGGGTGTGGTCAAAATAGAAGTTCAGAACTTCGATCGGTTCATCACCGTCAAATATCTCACTCGCTGGTCTAATCTCCATCTCTGGTTCAAGACGAGCATCCATACAAAGGCATTTCTCAGTACCGGCGAGCACATAGAAGGGTACCTCCTGACACTGGGCGGCCACCGCAAGGCCACGGGTACCGATTTTATTCGTTACACTGAAAGGAGAGATCGTATCGGCACCAACGAATACCAGATCCACCTGTTGCAAAAGCTGAAATGCCGCAGCGTCCACGACAAGCCGGACGGAAACGCCCTCTTCACTTAACCGGCGGGCCAGGGTTATTCCCTCCTGGAGGGGCCTCGATTCTGTACAGATAACCGAAAACGCTTTCCCTCGATCATGAAGGGCAGAGAGGGTTCTGTAAAGCGTGGCACTGTAAGAATGAACCAGAATTGTCGAATCTTCCCGAACAAGGTCCGCTGCAAAGGTGACCAAGGTCTCCCGCCCTTCTTTTAGGGTCCGTATGAATTCTTCAGCCTGCTCCCTCACAGCAGCCTTGCATGCCTGGAGATCCTCGATACCTTCGGCCTTCAGGAGGACACCATTGACCAAGTTGAAAAGAGGAGCCATGGCCGGCTGGGCCCTAATGACCTCCAGACCAATCCCAGAGAGCTCCGCTATGAAATCTCGCCGTGCCTGTCCTTCGAAAGCTTCAACAAAAGTCGTGAGGCATTCCGCGGCCCTTTCGGTGATTTCCGAGGCGCCCGACCGGTTGTCATCTCGGATCTGTCTGAGGAGACTGCTTGTCGCCTCACTCACAGATAAGCCCCCAACCTATCCCATCTTCACGATCTACTGGTAAAACAGGAGTACGCCGATGACACTCCCCAAAAAACGCTGAAAATATAACATGGCTAGCCTCTTTTTGTAAACGAAACTGTCACTAATGCCCCTACTCCCAGCGGATCGCCACTTCCCATGTACCTCTAACCGAAGCATGGAATTGTAAGGAAGCCACTAGCTCGTTTATCCTGAGAAGGAGAGATCGAGTTGAATAGCCAGTAAAAGAAAAGACCTTGACACCAGGCGGCCTCATAGAAGAAGAGGCCAACGAAGAACCATTTGACAAAATCTTCCAGTCTGCTAGAATTACACTAGCTATAATGGCATAGCTTGTACGAGCTGCAACAGGCGAAAGCGGAAGCTGAATCTCACCCTGATTATCTTCTATAGCCTGAATCAGATCTTTTCTATCCCAATCTAGCAAACGCTTCAGTGGCTCAACAAATTGGGAAAACGAGCAGGGAGGATATTCATGAACAACGAGACCTTCCGCTTTAAGACAGGCAAGCTAGAATGTGTTGCTGTCAGCGACGGTACCCTCACTTATGCACCTCCCACCTTCCCTCCCCCTGCCACCCTTCTATTTACCAACGCGCCAAGAGAGCGTCTTGAACAGACGCTTCTCGAACATAACCTACGGCCAGAACAATGGTTAGAGTGGACGAGTCCGTATATCTGTCTGGCAGTTGACACGGGTGACCATCTGGTGCTGGTGGACACGGGTGCAGGCGGTCTTTCCCCAACCACAGGCAGACTCCTTCCGAACCTGCAGACCGAGGGGATTGCCCCTGAGGACATTGACACGGTCATCCTCACGCATGGGCACCCAGACCACATTGGCGGAAACACCGATGGCGAGGGCAAGCCAGCTTTTCCCAACGCACGCTATGTCATGTGGAAAGACGAGTGGGATTTTTGGACCTCAGAACAGGCGAAACAGAGACTTGATGAACACGTCAGGGAGGTCCTCCTCAGATTTGCACGCGAGAACCTCCCGCCGATTCAGGGAAAAGTCGACCTCTTTGATCATGAGATTGAAATTGTACCTGGTATACGTGCAGTCGAGGCGCCCGGCCACACTCCAGGGCACATGGCGCTGGAGATCTCTTCGGCGGGAGAGCAACTGCTGTGCATCTCCGATACCGTGCTTCATCCAATCCATCTTGAGCAGCCGCAGTGGTGTGCAGCAGTCGATTTTGCTCCCGAGCAAGTGGTGACCACCAGGCGGCGGCTCCTGAGTATGGCTACGGCCCGGAAGGCCTTGGTGCTCACCTTTCACTTTCCCTTTCCAGGTCTGGGCCACGTCGTCCAGAAGGGTGATGGATGGCAATGGCAGGCGTTGGAGACGACCGGCTAGGGTTCCCTACGACTAAGATGTTCCGTCTTCGAATCTCCAGATTCTATCCCTTATCCCATTTGACATCTTCATGCACCTGAAGTAAGCTGTATAGAGATAGGCCATTGTTCCTCCTGAAGACCTCTTCCATATCTTTGAGCTAACCAGACCTCACCATTCTAAATGGCCTTCCGATAAAGCACTTCAGGCAAGGGAGCGAGTCCTCGTGCCTATTTTGCCCCTGGCGGGAATCTTTGCAAGATACCCGGTGCAACGGATCGTCTCCTACCATCATGCTGACAAACGGTTCTTGACCTTGACCCTGGAGCTGGGGATGGACGGCATGAGGATCGAGACCCACGATCGCCTGCCTCACGGTGAACAGGTAAACTTCCAACTGGTGCTAGGGGAGCATTCCATATGGTCGAGGGGTCGGGTGGTTCGCAGTGAAGTACTGACTCGGAATCGGACGGTTTCAGACATCGAGTTTGTCCAACTCACGGAGCCGAACCTGGCCGCACTCCAGGAGCATCTAGCCGCCTTGGACAACCGGCCAAAACCTCCAGGGGGTATTCTCTATGGCTGAGAGGCAGACCCTCGAAAAGACGTTACAGAGGCTTCCAAGGGCCAAGAACATAAGAAGGGAGATTCCAAAGACGCCGATCATTGAATTCGGGCCATGATCCGTTCTGGGAGCTTGGTTGAGATGAAGGAGCTGGTGGAAAAGATAGTCCGAGCACTGGTGGATTTTCCCGAGGAGGTTGAAGTGCAGGAGATCAGCGGGATTAACGCCTCACTTCTGGAGATCAAGGTGTCCAAGCAGGACATGGGATACCTGATAGGAAAGAAGGGGAAGAATATCAATGCCCTAAGAGAAATAGTCTCGGCCGCTGGTAAAGGGAAACGGTACATGGTGGAATTGCTGGGGGAAAGGGGTCACCAAACAGGAACAAAGGATAAGGTCGAAAAATCCTGATCTTCCCATACCTTCGACCTATCACCCGTGGATCTTCCTAGACTTCTCTGCAGGCATTCCGCCGTTCCGAGATCTTCAAGTATTCCTATCCTCTCAACTTCGGGAAGATGACATCCGGCATACTCTTATGGACACACGTCTACCGTTCCACCATGCCCTGTGGGAAGGGGGTTTTGAGCCGCTAAGAACGTGTTTTCGTAGGATTTTCCTCCATGTTATCAATCCGGATATGTGGAAATCTCTTGATCTCTTTGTCAATAGGTGTAATTCTAACTTTAACCAAAGCTACTCCTGGAGGAAAAACTGTGAGACCATTCTTCTCAAGGCTCAGCCATGCCTTCGCAGCTGGCTGTTTCGGCGGATTGATTAATAGTGTGGTCGTGTGGCTTTCTGGCCACTACCACATCACCTCGCTTTTCGGGGTAAGGCTGGCACCCACCCTCTCTCTTCCTTGGCTTTATCCCCGCATCGTTTGGGGAGGGATCTGGGGATTCCTCTTTCTCCTGCCTCTTAGCGGGGGGGCTACGGTGAAAAACGGCCTTTTTCTGAGTCTAGGGCCGACATTGGTCCAACTGTTCTTCGTGTTTCCGTACAAGGCACATCAAGGCTTCCTGGGTATGAATCTGGGTGATCTAACCCCCTTGTTCGTTTTGATCTTCAATGCCTTTTGGGGCGTGGCAACCGCCTTTTGGCTGAAGACGGTCAGGGGCTAAGACCGGTCAGTTCTCACGGGATGGGTAGCTTTGCAGCCGAGAGGCAATTATGCTTTCTTGACAAGGGGAATCCCGACGGCCAGATGAACCATCAAACCGTTGAGAATTGCCTCTTACCTACATTGAGTGATTCTCGTTCTAGAATGCAAATAGTCGCCGGGCATTTTCTGTCGTTTTTTCGGTTACCCGCTCGAGAGCTTCTCCTCTCACCTCGGCCACCAGTTCCGCCGTGTGCTTCACGTGAACCGGTCTGGACTCCATTCCCTGATAAACAACCGGGCTATCGGTTTCGATGAGTATGCGATCGAGCGGTGCATAGCAGACAGCCTCCCGGTGGGGGGGACTGTATGCCAGAGCTGGTGTGGCCGAGATCGAATAGCCATGGTCCAGGATCTTCCGGAGGATTTCCACAGACCCAGTGTACCAGTGGAACACGGCCTGCTCGAGGCCACATTGCTGGACAAGTTCCAAGGTGCGCTGGTGGGAGAAACGGCAGTGGAGGAGGGCGGGTTTTTCGTGGCGCGAGGCAAGTTCGAGAAGCCGGCAAAGGACCTCTCTCTGGAACGTCTTTTTGACCCTTGCTTTGTAGTCGAGGCCCACCTCTCCGAGAGCGACAGAGGTGGGAAGGTGTTTCTCAATAAAGGCCAGTGTCTCATCGACCGTTTCCGGTCTGATTTCCCATGGATGGTAACCGATGGCAGGGTAGATATAACCCGGGTATTGACGGGCCAAGGAGAGAATTCTCTGATTCGACTCGACCGTCATGCCTACCCCGACAATGGCCACAACACCTGCGGCCCGAGCCTCAGAAATGGACTCCTCTAAGTCATCAATCTCATCGAGATGGGCATGTCCGTCTATGAGCAGTGGTCGTCCTCCGCCAGGAGTGTCGCGGCTATTCTACCGAAGGAACGATGTTTTCGCAAATCGTGTGATCTTCTTGCCTTTGTGGTGATATACTTCGAATAACAAGGCAGTTTTTTGGGTAGATTCGGTGGGACTCCTGAAACTCAACGAGCACCTCTTCCTCGGAAAGCTCGCCCGGATTCAGGGAGAGGCCTTAGACCTTCTAAGGGAGCGTGCCGGAAGGGTCGGAGATCTGGTCACGATAAGAGATCAGCGGGGAAGAGACTTTCGAGGCCGGGTCGTCACTTTGACACCGCAGCATGGTGAGGCCTTCATCTTCGAGTCCTATGAAGCTTCCGTCGAACCACGCCTCGAGATTCACCTGATTCAGGCCCTCCCCAAGAAAGAAAAGATGGAGTGGATCATTCAGAAAGCCACGGAGCTCGGAGTTTCCTCCATTGTACCCTTTGAGTCAGATCGTTCCATTACCATGGCGGAGAGGAACGCCTCTCAGGAAAAGTCGCACCGCTGGCAGGCAATTGCCACAAAAGCTACCCAGCAGTGTCGCCGGGCAAGGATTCCCCTGGTCTATCCCGTGTTTTCCTTCCGTGATGCCATGGAATATGGCCGAAAAAGTGATCTGAAACTTCTGCTCTGGGAAAAAGAACCCTCCCAGGATTTGAAGCAGATCCTCACTCAATTTGAAGGCTCAATCGGAAAGGTAGCCGTCGTGGTTGGGCCGGAGGGTAGCTTCAGCCCTCGTGAACTCCATGGGGCGAAACAGAAGGGATTTGTGCCGGTTGGCCTTGGTCAACGGATCCTCAGGACTGAAACGGCAGCCATCGCAGCAGTCGCCATAATTCAATACGAACTGGGTGGTCTGGGCGGGAGGAA
>Ga0209636_10003009_pt1 | contig 17195 bp, 27 predicted proteins | sample DeeMarSWOR152_54_FD_187464 | JGI IMG/M metagenome (GOLD analysis project Ga0209636, IMG submission 187464) | Marine sediment microbial communities from White Oak River estuary, North Carolina - WOR-1-52-54 (SPAdes) (version 2) | ecosystem: Environmental > Aquatic > Marine > Intertidal zone >...
GGGAACATACAAGCTTTGCCTAGACCGTTATCTGATCATCTTTGGCTTGCCCTTATGCGAAAGTAACTATCAGGAATTTTTGTTTAGAATCTGTAGAAGCCAATAAAAAATAAAGAACGGATAATAAAAAGCGTATCTGAAAGTATGGGAATAAACTAAACCACATTTTATTTCTAAAGCAGCCAGTGAAATACTTTCTTTCACATTCCAGTCTTCAGACGGCCTATGGTGCAAACAGTAAATGTCGTCTCCAATTATAACCTTATAACCTTTCTTCTTAATCCAATTCACAATATACGCATCTTCATAAGAATGTAGTTGCCATGGAATCCTAATGTCTCTTACAAGTTCACGCCGAATAAGTGTGTCATGCATTCCACCTCTGAGGTTAAAGCATTCTCTTGCAACTAAGGCAAGCGATTTTAGAAAGAGCTTGTTTTTTACATTTGGAATAACATCAATGTTTAATCCCCAGACCGCACCGACATCATCTTTAATGTGCTTTTCAGCTTTTTCAAACCAGTTCTTACAAAGTATTACGTCGCTGTCTGCGAACATGAACCACTCTGTTTTTGCCTCTGCTATGCCTCTTTCTCTTGCTACAGCCCTTGAACCCCCTTCAGTTATAATCTTAACGTTTCCGTATTTTCTGTTGAATTCATTTATGATTTTCAGTGTATTGTCGGTTGAGAATCCATCAACAACTATTAGACGTTTAACGGGAACATTTCCATAAATTGATTTAAGACATTTGTTTAGCAAGTGTTCACTGTTCTTTGTGAGCATTACTACATCTACTGGTTCCATAAGCTTCTCTCCGCTGTCTCTTAATGAGGATTCTGATGTCTAAACCAAGGTAAGGTACTTTAAGTGATTTAAAAAATAATAGTTTATCTGCAACTCTTAAACTTGTATCAAAGAAAGATTCAACTTTAACGAAATTAAACTGCAGATTCTCATGTAGATGTTTTTTCCATTCCCATGGAGTTTTAACGGCGATATGTGTTTTATCAAAATCTCTTAAAACTCTCTTGATTGGTTTTTCCACAGCTCTATTTGGTGTCGTACAAATCATTGTATTCTTGCAGGAGGCAAACATGTTCTTAATCGCCTGTAATGGATTTTTCAGATGTTCTAAGACCTCAAAGCATGTGACCAGATCAAAAATTTCCTTTTTGAATGGAAGATCTTTCTCTACGTCACAAACTGTAAAGTGAGCCGTATGATTCTCCTTTGCTTGTTTTATGCTGTACTTTGAAATGTCAACGCCGTAAGCATCGTAGCCAAAGGATTCTAAAATGTTAACAGCATACCCATAGGCACAACCCACATCTAATGCCGTCTTACCCTGCCCATCCAGAAGATTGGAGTTAGAAACTTTTGACCCCCATTTGAGAACTTCCAAAATATGTCTCTTTATCAAGCGTTCCCTCAGTGAATATTCAAAATCTCTAAAGTACTCCTCATCGAAGTGCAAGAGCTCCTTCCTTCCATCTAATTACTTGCTATTACTCTAATTTTATATAGCATCTTTAATCTTACTGGTGATAAGTAATATAAATATAGGCTGTGCACCCTTTGGTTATGACCTTGGGAAAAGCTACCCGAATCCTCGTTCATTCTCTAACTCCAAACAGGCCCTATCATGTGCAATGGTTTATTACAAGAAAATGTAACTATCGTTGTAAGGGATGTGATGTTTGGCAGGAACAAGATGTAGAAGAATTGACAACAGCAGAAATCAAAAGGGGATTAGACATTCTCAGAGAACTTGGCGTCATAGAGATCGTATTATCTGGAGGAAACCCACTTTTAAGAGAAGACATAAAAGAGATCATAGAATACACTTCACGCTTCTTTATCACCACGGTGTATGATAACGGCAGCATGGCTGCTGAAAAAATTGATGCTTTACGTAACGCTGATCTTGTTGCGATTTCCATAGACAGTTTAGACCCGAGAAAAAATGATTATATAAGAGGTGTTAAGGGTGCCTGGAAAAGAGCCATACAATCCGTTGAAAAACTGCATAGAGAGGGAAATCGTGTAAGTGTAACACCAACCATTTCACAGTTTAACCTATACGAAATTGTTGATTTTACTAACTACTTTTTACAAAAAGGGATTCCACTGTGGTATTCTCTATATTCTTACGATTCTTCTGGCGACGCAAGCCAGCTTTTTAGAATTGGAAAGGAGAACGATGAGTTTGTAATAACTGATAGAAGAGCAATGGTTAAACTCTGTGACTTCCTTATTGAGATGAGAAAGAAAAACAGCAATATCCTCATGACCACTAAAATGTTAGAAGCTGTCAAGAATCTTTACTTGACAAGCCAGAGAACGTGGAAGTGTCGTGCACTTCAAAACTTCTTTGTCATAGACCACTTGGGCAGGGTCGCTGGGTGTCATCTCCATAAATCAGTAGTGTCGATTTTTGACTTGCCAAAAGTTTGGAACAGCGAAAAGTTTGATGCGTTGCGCAAAATTTACACTGAATGCACCAAATGTACCTACCTTTGTTACATCTTTTATTCTCTTCACGGAAGCGTTCTCGGCAACATATGGATAGCTCAAGAACACTGGAGAAATGCGAAACTATTTTTGAAGAAAAACAGCCTCAGGACTCTAAGTTCGGTAAAACAGAAATAACATCCGCTATTTTCTTAGTAATCATTTGATCGAATTTTTGCTCCTCTTCCAAGTTTACCATTAAAGTTGTCTTTCTTGTTCGAGGATGTACCAGAAGGACATTGTCCATTATTACTCTAGGTCCAGCATCCCTAGGCTTTTTCAATTCCAAAAGGGCAGGTAAAAGCATGATTAACATGAAGATAAAAACTCCTAAAATGAACATGATAAAGGTCATTGGATTCGGATTCAGAACCATTCTTATCTTTTAGAGGTTTTACTTCAATTTATTATATAACTATTTCCATTGTGTATTGTTTTCTCCCAGTGATTGTCGTTTTTTCCGGTGATTTTTGATATAAACAAATCTGCGAGGGCTTTTGTACATATGAATATGTTGTATAAAAATATGAATGGCAGTAGTGGAATCAACAGGTACGCTCTAGTCCTATCGTCCAAGTATAGACCAGTTCCTACTTCAAAGAACGGAGCAAAATTTCCGACAAAACTGTAGAGGGAAATTGGTATAAAAGTCCAAAACATACTAAAGCATTGCGAAGATTTTAGGAAAAACAGTGGAATACCAATTATCCAAGAAAGCAAAACTAAAACTGGCATAAAGTACACGTTTAACAAAAGTAGACCATCAATTTTCTCTCTAAGCCTTAGGTTTCTACTTTTCAAAACTTTTGGGAAATGCTTAAAAAAACATTGCATATGTCCCTTAGCCCACCTGTATCGTTGCTTCCAGTAGTCCCGCCAGTTTTCAACAGCCTCCTCATAACATTCCGCATCGTTGACGTAACGAATCTTATAACCAGCAAGATAGACGCGAAAAGTTAGGTCTGTATCCTCTGCTAAAATGGATTCATCCCATCCACCTAGATATTGCAATAAGCTGTGTCTAAATCCTCCCACAGTTCCTCCGAACTGTGTAATCAATCCCAGACTGTTTCGTGCTTGTTGGTCAACACGGTATCCACCTGTCCTCTCCAGTGCCACAAGTCTTGTTACAAGGTTTTGCGGTTCGTTTAGAACTGTGACCCTTCCTTGCACTGCTCCCACCGTTGGGTCAGCGAATTCTGCTACAAGTTTTTCTATGACATCCTTCTGCGGGTAATAATCCGCATCGAAGCAAAAGATGATCTCGCCTTCTGCTTGTTTCAGTCCGATGTTTAAAGCTGATGCTTTTCCTCTGCCTCCTTCATTTTGGTTTCGGTGTATAACTTTGATGTAATTATACGTTTTTGCGTATCCTTCTGCTACCTCCCCGGTGTTATCCCTTGAAGCATCATCTATGACTATTACTTGCATCTTATCCTTTGGATAAGTTAGTTCTGTCATTCCTTTGAGTATTCTCCCAATTACTTGTTCTTCGTCACGTGCAGGAATGAGAATTGATACTAGAGGTCGATAAGTTACGTTTTTTGCAGCGGCGACTGTTACTGCTTTTTTACGCCTATTGGCATGTTTAAGAACGGTTAAAGTGAAGATATAGTGACGGATAAGGTAGGCTACCATCAAAGCTGTTAAAACCAAGAATAGTGCTTCCAAAATTTCAACTATCAAGTTTCAGCTCACATCCGCTGTTTAGAGCTAGACAAAACCGACAAACTAATGGACCAGAAAGAAATAACCCAAAGGAAGTTTAGCAGAGGATTCAAAATTACATATAACGTATTGAAAAAATTTCCGAAGTAGCAATCAGCAACATAGGCAAATGAACAGAAAATACTGTTCCAAAGTAAGCCAATTACATTGCCAACCAGTAACAGCATTATTTTCTTTGCAAATGTTCCATCCAATGGAAAAACTAGAGATATAAACAAAAAATCAAAAATTATGAGCATGAGAGCCGACTCGCCGTTGACATGAGAGAAAGACAAAGTTATGACATACGTTATAATTGCTCCAGCGAAAAATCCAAGGATTAGATGTTTAATTCTTGATGCATTCTTTTTGAGCAACGCCTTCTCCCCCTATCTATTGATAGAACTTAATTATAGAATAATGATATGGAATATAAAACCATAAAAAGCTTCCGCAAACTGAAACGAAAGAATTTTAACTTGTCCTTCGTAGAGGTTTCAGCGATTTTTAGAAGATTTTAGAGTGTTATTTATTACCGTGCATAAAATGTGAAAAACCTCATCCTCACTAAGGTCGTTTGTGTCCAATATTAAGTGGAACGGTGCGAAATCCTCTCCTAATTTGAAGCCGTAAAGCTTCTTATAAATGGCCTTTGTCTTTTCATCCTTGCTTTTTAATGCCTTTAAGGCTTTTTTGACGCTTATACCGTCTCTTCTAGCTATTCTCTCCGCCCTTTTTTCTGAAGAAGCCTCTAACAGTATCTTGAAGCCTTCTTTAAGAAGCCATGGCATGGTCCAACTGTCTAAGATTACGTTCCCTTGCTGTGCCATTTCCAGAAGTCTTTTGTCAACAGCCTCGTCAAATCTTGGGTTTTTGCTTCTCCTTTCTAGGAAACGCATCCCTTCCTGGCTTTCCCACCATCCACGTTTAATTGGCTTATAGCCTTCCTTTATAGCAAGAACTTTTAATGCGTCTCCACCTGAATAATATTTGAGCTTATATTTTTTAGCCAGTTTTTTTGCTAGCGTGCTTTTTCCGCTTCCAGCCATTCCACAAATACAGATTACTATAGATTCTTTGACCATTGTCTTGGAGAAACCTCAATTCAGTTTTTAGAGGGTTCTTGCAGCTTGTTTTAAGAGGTTTTTAAGGCATTTGGAGCATAATTGTCCCCCATAGGGACGCAGAATTCTTCTTTTGCTTCGATTAAGCTTGCGAACTTCTGATGTTGAGAGAGATGGAATTCCACCTATTGGTCGACCGCAAAAACAACAATGTTGTGAGGATACAACCTCACTTTTGTAGTGAATTGTTTTTCTGCCGCCTGGTAAAGTTTTGTGAACACGTTTTTTGCTTCTTGTACGTTGACTAGGTCTAGGCATTTCCAATCACTCCACGCTCACCAGCCCAAACATGTGAGAAAACAGTGTTCCACAAAGAAAAGAGCATAGCAGATACCACCAAAAGAGGGAAACCATATTCAAAAATGGGAGAATAGGTCCAACGCCTGGGAAGTAGGCAATGTGAATTGGGCCTTCAGGTGAGTAGTAGAATCCTCCTAGGAATTGCCAGATTAAAAAGATTGGGACTATAAACAGCAACATTACTTTCATTGATTGCCACATCATCTTGGATTGAAGCTGCAAAATCTGTTTTTGCTTCTTCATGAGTTTCTCTATACGCTTTTTGTCTTTACTCTTTTGAGCTTTACGTAACTCCGTATTCCACTCTGCAATTTCCTTTCTCCGACCCTTGGATTCTTCTGGGTTAGTTAAAAGACGATTCGCTAGCGAGGTTAGTAAGGAAATAGTAGCCGCTAGTAGAAATATGAAAATCGTGGAGAAAGGAATATCTACGGGCGGGAACATTCTACATAACCTCTAAGGCTTCTAGTATTATACTGGTAACTATAATTGTTTTGTTCATCTTTTTAGCCTCCGAATATCCTTCTGAAAGCTGGATACATTTCAGCAGCTCTTTCCCGTGTTAATATCTCATAATACTGATAGACTATTCCGACAGAAAGCAGGATGCCCATTCCTGAACCGAAAACTCCAAAGAAGTCTGAAATGCCGGCAATCAACCCTACAATTACTCCGCCAAGAATTGTGACTACGGGAATGTAACGTTTAAGAACGGATTCAACAGCCCTTCCAGATCGCCTATATCCCGGGATCTGCATACCTGCACCTACGAGTTGTTTGGCAACTGTTGGTGGGTCTAAGCCGCCAACCTCAAGCCATGTAAGCGAAAAAACAATGCAAAAAGCGACAAGAATCCCAAGATAAACAAGAGCCTTCAAGGGATCTGCCATGACGTTTGCAAAACTGCGCGGTGAAAGCACATAATAGGCTAGCCCACCTGAAGGCACCATTTGACCCCCCTCGTCTCTAGTATACGTTCCCAAAAGGTTAACCCAGAAGTTTCGTCCACCTGTCATGCTCCAGAAAATTTGTGAAAAGAAATACACGTTAGCGAAAAGAGCGGAGGCAAAGATTACTGGAAGGTTGGATACGTATAGAAGTTTTATTGGATATCGACTGCGGAAACCTCTGTAACCAGCATAAGACAACGGTAATTCAACTCTCACTCCTTCCATGTACATGATCACTAGAAAAGCAGCTATTGTAGCTATAAATCCAATTAGGGATGGGTATGCGCCTTTTCCATATATCCATGATGTTATCGGCTCGGTGCCAGATAACACGGTTGAGAGACTTCCAACGAATAGACCAGTTGGGGGATTAAAACATTGCCAGAAAATTTGCTGTGCGACACCAGCCATAATGAATAGGCTTATTCCGCTGCCGAATCCCCAGCCTTTTTGTACAAGCTCATCTAACAGTAGGATAACCATTCCGGCTGCTAAAAGTTGCATAAAAATGAATATAGTGGATGTGCCCGGCAAGTCTGGCCCGTACATTCCGCCAATTACGTACGCAGACGCTTGAACTCCTGTGAGAATTATGGAGAAGACTTTGCTGGCTGTTGTGAATAACCCTCTATCTTCAGGTCTTGACATATCAGCTTCTATCATGTTAGAGCCTACTAGAAGCTGTAATATTATTCCCGCCGTAACTATCGGACCTATACCAAGCTCCGTCAAGCGGCCGCGACTAGAAGCAAAAATTATCGAGAGAGGAGCTAGTTCTTGGAGCGTTTGGGCTGGTAGACCTATGAGTGGGGTTTCGGACATCACCAAGTAGATGATGAGCGTTATTGCTGTCCAGAAAAGTTTTTCGTTAAATCCTACTCTGCGTTCCGGAACTTTAATTTCCGGAATAATTCTAGCAATAGGTTTGAATAGACTTAGGAATCTGCCAGCCATGGTTTATCCGCTGCTCTCCAACTCTTCAGATTCTATTAAGATTTGTCCACCAGCTTCTTTTATCTTTTCAGTTGCAGACTTTGAACAGGACGATACCTTTACAATCAGTGGTTTTGTAACATTGCCTGTGCCGAGAAGTTTTGTGTAGCCGAGACTTTCTAGGTCTATGAAGAATTTGCCTTTATCCTTCCTTGTTGAGAGCTTTTCAGCTATCTGGTCGACTACTCCAACATTTATAACATTCACTTTTCGTCCGACACTTTTGGGTGAGGTGAAACCTTTTTTTCCGAAGTAGTCTGGTTCATATTTTATCACGTAGGACCATTTATGTTTATGGAACCCTGCCTTCCCATGTCCCCCTCTTGATCCTCCTGCTCTGTGCTGCCCCACTCTGCCCCAGCCATGAGTTCTTGAACCACGTTGCTTTCTGATCTTTCGAAGTTTATGCGGCATTTTAGCTAACTACCCTGTCGACGGCTTTTTCTTCAAAAGCCTTTTTTAATTGTATTTCAACCACACCGTTCTTGTATGATGTGCGTATGGCGTCTGGAATCACTCTTTTGGGAAGATTTAAACTTTTGTAGTATCTTCGATCCGAAGTCTCAGCAGACAATGTTAGCCGTCGATCTTTCAGATGGATTTTTAGGTTTTCCTTTTTGAAACCTGGGAACTCGGCGACAACTATTATTTTATCCTTTTCCTCAAAAACGTCGATTAAAGGTTCAAGTGCCTTCCATTTTCTTCCTCTATAAGTATTCAGAAGGCTATGTTTGTAGGGGTATGTTCCTCTTTTAATCCTTGGATTCTTAATTCTGAATGGTTGATGATCTTTTTTATCCTTAAACCTATCAGAGTCTCTGGAAATGTTGAATCTTTTTGAACGTTTTTTATATCTCCGCCACTTCGCGCTCAAACTACATTCTCCTTGAATAACATGGCATTTAAAAAGTAACTATAAAATGTATCGCAAACAAAAGTGTTTAAAAATAGCAGTTTAAATCATCCGCTTTATCAATCCGTTGATTTTTTCTCCACGGTATCCAAGCTCGCCCCCCATGACGTAGCCCTTTTTAACTTTTCCTTTGAAGCCCTTACTTGGTGGATGCAGCCTAAAAACTGATTTCACATCTGGAAGTTTCCAGTATTCTAAACGACAATTAAATATGGCTTCTGCAAGCTCTTCTAAAGATTTATAACCAATTTTCTGTGCGTATTCATCTGTTAGCTTCTTGTCACCGCCAAGTCTTCCCCTTTCCTTTATTAGCATACTCAAAATTTCCTTTGAGGCTTCACCCCAAGTAATGAAGTTCTGTGCCGTTTTCAACATTCCAAGAAATGAGGGGCGATTGTCAATTAGAACTGCATAGTTATTTCTTGTCAGGCTAAGCATTTGAAGAGTTTCCCTCACTTGCCGTGAGGCACGAATTGTTCCACGGATTCTTACAGCCACCATGCATTTACGTTCCTTCGCTTCTTTAACCACTTACCTCACCCAATCCATTGGAGTTATCAGGCTGTAGGTTTTCTTTAACGCGTCGAAAACAGCGTACGCAAAAGATGGAACAGTCCTCGTTGAGCCGTAACTTCTCGTCCAGCAGTCCTTTACGCCAGCAAGTCCGAGGATGACCTTTGCAACTTCACTTGCTACAAGACCTAAGCCTCTCGGTCCAGGGAGGATAACAATTTTCACGCCGCCGCATTTTCCTTCAACTTGGAACTGTACTGAATGCGGTCTTCCACAGCCGCATTCCCAGCTTCCACAACCCCTCCTAACTGGAACTACATTTAAACGAGCGTCTACCGCAGCCTTTTCTATGGCTGCTCGCACTTGGCTTGTTTTTCCAGACCCTAAGCCAATGTAGCCGTCCCTGTTTCCAACGGCAACTATTGCCTTAAACCTTGATTTTTCACCAGCATCTGTTTGTTTTTGAACTAGATTTATGTTTATGACCTCTTCTTGAAGGTCTGGAAGTAAAGCATCAACAATTTGTGGCTCACGTATCTTTAAGCCTTCCATAAAAATTTCTTCAATGGATGCAATTCTGCCCTCTTGTATCATCTTTCCAAGACGCGTTTTGGGAACCCATGCTTCATGGCTTTCAGTTGGTCTTCTTGAATATCTCTTTCTTGAACGTGTCAAGCCTTTTTACCTCCACTGAGCGAGGCGGCTATATCCTTTTTAACTTTTGCAAAATGTTTAGTAAACTTTTCCGGGGGTAGCTTCTGCTTCAAATACTTCGAAAATCTGGTTTGATATTCTTCAGGGCTAGACGTTAAAATTTCTGCATACTCCGCAATATGCTTGCCTTCTATTCTCCCTTCATCCGGCAGCATCTCTTCACTATAGGGTACATTTACTCCAGCGTCTAAAACACCCTTTAACGCCGCAAAAACTCTGGCGCCTTTTATAGGCGAACGCAATCCTATGTCTAAAATTGCTTCTTTTACACCTTTTGCTTTGGCTTTCAATCCGCAGATAAAACCAGTTAAATAGGCTACTGGAATGTTTCCCCTCGGAGCTTTCCACCCATACTTTCTGATTAGCTCCCTGCTATATGCTGAAACTACAACCTCGTCTCCGTAGGGTTTAGCCACAATTATTTGGACAATCGTGTTTTTAAGTGAACTGCGAGCTACTAAGCGTGGTTTTCCGGAGAGCAACAGTGCTTTTCTTGCTTTGTAATCTGTTTTTCCCTCCCTTCTTCTTCGGAATGGAACACAATAGCGTGGTCCCTTTGCCATCAGTGTTTCCTCCAAAGTTCATGTGTCTTTAAGTAGCGCTCCATGTCTGCGATGGACTCGAATCTTCCGCTACTCGCCATCATGTATAGCTTTCGATATATGTTTTCAGTGATTATTCTGTTTGTTTTCAATTCACGAAGCCTCTTTCTTAAGGCGCGAATTTTCTTCATCCAAGCTTCTTTCTTGGATATTTTTGCGTGGAATGAACTGCTTCTGCTGCCTGATCCGCGTCGTCGTCCTTTCTTTTTCTTTTCATGTAAAATTCGTGCTCTTGCACGGCTTACACCCTTTTCTGGCAAGGGTTTAATGACTTCTTCATGAATTAGTTTTCGAATTTCCTCTCTGGTTATGGCTACTTCCACATCATCTATTCTTTCAGGGTTTATCCACACACGGTTTTCTCCAACTTTTAGTATTTGTGCTGCTAGACGTCGCTGACTTTTAAGCCCCGCCACTGTTTTTCTGTCCTCCTTTTACCTTTTTTGTCTTCTTCTGTCTTCTTTTTCTGCGTTTTGGTTTTTCTTTTTCTTCTACTCCCTTCTCCTTTCCCTTTTTCTCAGTTTCCTCCTCTTCTTCTATTCCTTTTTCTTCTTTAACCTCTTCCTTAGCTTCTTTGAAATTCAGAATTTTTATCTTTCTTTTTCTTGCCTCAACAAGAATTTTAGCTCTTTTTCTCTTACCAACTGCGTGTGCAATTCTTATCGCTTGAGTTTTTGGGCTGATTTTTTTAAGTTCTTCAGCATTTTGTACTAAAACTTCTTTATAGCCTGAGGGGTGAAGGCCTCTTGCGACTTTTGGTCCTCTGTATCCGACGCTTACGGTGGGCGGCCAACCCTTAATTTTCCTTCGCATTTTGTTGTCTATTCCTCTTGGTCTACGCCAGTTTTCCTTTAAGCGTTTGTAACGCCAGCTTTCCTGCCTAACAAATTCAGGTTTCTTCTTTTTTATGCGGCTCCTTAGTTTCAATGCTTTTTGTAAGGCAGCTGTGTCTTGTTCTGTCATTCTTCCATTCCCTCGCTTCTTTCGTAAACGTATATGCCGTCTAAGAAGACACGGGGGTCTTTTCTTTTCACTTTGGTGCCTTGTTCGATGTTTGTCGCTGTTTGGCTTACATTTTCGAGATTTACGCCTTGAACGATTATGTCTTCGCTTTGAACTTTAACTTGGACATCGCCCATTATTTTGACTTTTCTTGGGCTTCGTTCACCTGTGAAGTTTTCAATCAAAATGGTTTGGTTCTTAACTTTAACTGATATTGGAAAATGAGAGAAAACTATTTTTAGTTTGTATGTGAAGCCTTTCTTTACTCCGGTAATCATGTTCTGGATATGTGAATTAATGGTGCCTACGAGAGCTGCCTCTTTTTTCCTCGGCCATTCAGCCCAAATGCGAATTGTTTTTCCTTCAAGTTCAACTGAAATTGGAGCGTGAGAAAAGTCACGGGTTAACGTTCCTTTTGAGCTTTTAACTGTGACTTTTCGTCCTTCTACGGATACCTCTACATCATCTGGAATTTGAATGGTTTTAGAGACTTCTATGGCTCGCATTTAAGGCACCTTTTCTAATAAGCGAATGCTAGTAGTCTACCTCCAATGTGTTTTTCTTTTGCCTCTTTGTGAGATAGCACTCCCTTTGGAGTTGAGACAACTAGTATGCCAACTTCTCTTGATGGGAGGAACTTCTTTTCCCATTCTTCAAATTCTTCCACTTTAGCCGGGAAGCGGGGTCTAACGGCTCCGCATTTGTTTATTCTTCCTAAAAGTTGAACCTTGAACTTTCCGGAGCGGCCATCATCTATGAATTCGAATTCTCCAATGTAGCCGTTTAACTGCATAACCCTTAAAACTCTGCCTAAAAGTTTGGAGGCTGGACGAATTACACACTCGCGTTTGTTGCGCATCTCATTGCTTATGATTGTTGTTAAACCGTTTGCCAAAGTGTCCATCTTACTTTCCTCTTTACTCATATTTCTTGAAACCGAGATTTTTAGCTACTTCTCTAAAGCATCGCCGACATAAATATAAATTGTAACGTCGAATAACAGCTCCGTGAGACCCGCATCTAATGCATCGTCTTGTTCCTTTGCCGTATTTTCTTTCTTTTTTAGGTTTCTTTTTGCCCATACTCGTCTCTCCAATAAACTATACTGTTTCAACTCCCAAAGAATCTTCAATGAACAGCATGGCTTCTTCCTGTGTTAATATGTGTTTTGAACCGATTTTCGCTTTTTCTCTCCGTCTTTTTTTCACTCGATATCCGGGGCGGCTGAGGGAAACGCAGACATCCATGCCGAATATACCGATTTCAGGCTCGTATTTTACTCCAGGAATTTCGATGTGTTCTTTCACACCGAAGGAGAAGTTGCCATACTTGTCGAAGCAATTTTTGGAGAGTTTATTGTCAACAACAGGCAAGACTTTTTTCAGAAATTCTATTGCTCTCTGTTTTCTAAGCGTTACAATGCAGGCTATTGGTTCACCTTTTCTTATTCCAAATTCTCTGATGGTTTGCTTAGCCTTTCTCTTGCATGGATTCTGACCTGTTAAATCTTTCAGAACTTTTGCGGCTTTTTCCAGAGGTTCCCCTGACTTGCCAACATTGATGTTAACGACAACCTTCTCGATTTTCGGTTTGAGCATGGGGTTTTCTTCCCATCTCTTTGGTGTTCTCTCCTCAGACAATTTGCGCTGCCTCCAGTATGGATATGAGTGGCTGTGCTTCGCCTATTGCAAAAACGAAGTTCAAAATTGTTTGGTAACGATTTCCCCTTTCGTCTTCGATTGTTACAAGGGCGTTCCTACGCTTTTTTCCCTTTGTTTCTTCAATTTCAGTTATCTTACCATATTTTCCTATGTTTTTTCCGCTTGTTATCATCGTAAAATCGTTTTCTTTCATTTTTATGTGTTTAAGGATTTGTCTTTCTGGCAAGCTTATTTTCACAGTGTCTAAAGTCTTGTAGGTGTCCTCTTGTGGGTTCTTTGGGTCGGCAACTTTCACCATTATATTTGAGCCGTCATGTAGGTTGAGTTGTATATGCCCGTTTTTAACAACTTTTTTGTTTTCTATTCTGGACAGTTTGAAGTTGGATTCTTCTTTGCTGATTGAATGAAGGATTAAACCCTTGCTGGAAGGCACTATACGGAAGCATTTGTCAATGTCTGGTATGGAAATAACATCCATTAAACCCACTGGAAAATTGTCTTCTCGCCTAATTTTGCCATCAACATACACCTTTCCCTGCGAAACTATCGTTTTAGCCTCTTTCCTTGTTTTGGCGAACCCAAGAATATCACGTAAAACTAAGGCTAACGGTAAGCAGTTTTCAAGAGAATGTGGACCAGGGGAAGGCTTTACAACCCAGACAAACTCTTTCCTATGGATTGGCCAGAACCTCGGTGCAGGTTTACGTTTTAACCCTGTGGATCCTCCTTTTCTACCCAAATCATTTTTCTCCTTTAGTTTTCTTGGTTGTTTTACGCCTAGCCCTTGTTTTCTTTGCTTTAGGCTTCTCTTCTTTTCTAGTTTCTTTGGTTTTCTTTTTCCTCGCTTTTTTCACTTTTTTCCGTTTCTTCGGTTTTTCTTCTGCTTTCTTTTCAGCTGGCTTTTTAGCTGCTTTCCTTTTTCTTCTTTTCAGCTTTCTTTTCGGGACTTTCTCTTCTACAGCTGCTTTTATTTCAACAATCTCTTCTGAAGGAGGCTTCTCTACAACCTCTTCTATTATCTTGCCAGCTTTTCCTTTCCTTTCCAAAACTTGCTTCCGCCACTTATCCCCAAGATCTAAGTTTATTATCATAACCTTTGAAGGGTGAATGGGAACAAATATTGTGGTTCCATCAACCTTTTCTCGTGACAGCCCTTCAACGTAAATCCTGTATTTTTTTCTCTCCACTCGAGTAACCTTTCCTTCGAATCCCTTACGGTCCCCTCGCATTACACGAACTGTATCTCCACTTCTAACTGGCAGGGCTCTCACCCCATGTTGGTCTCTTAGCTCTGGTGAGAGGGGTGCCGCAAAATGTTTGTAGCGTGTATGGTCTGGTGCTTGGAAAAGTATCTTTCTTTGTTTCGTTGGTTTTGTTACACGTTTTGATGTCTGCATGTTTTTCCTCCTATATTATTATGCTTGCTGCACTTGCTATTCTCGGCCATCTTTCAGCAGCCTCTTTTGCCACAGGTCCACGAATTTCTGAGCCCTTCATTTCTCCATCTGGGGTTATTATTACTGCTGCGTTATCTTCGAATTGAACCCAGATGCCTTCGGCTCTTCGGTAGGGTTTTCTTTGTCTTACAACCACTGCTTGAAAAATTTTCTTTCTCATGTCTGGTGTCCCACGTCTAACTGAAACGGTTATTCTGCCGCCTACAGCGGCTGATGGGACACGTCGTAAACGTCCTTTATAACCTATAACTTGGACTAGCCTTAGTTCCTTGGCTCCGGAGTTGTCTGTGCATTTCAGGACTGAGCCAGTAGGCAGTCCTCTTGAGATTTTTGGTCTTTGCCCAATCATTCCCTTGGCAACTAGCGCCCTCATTTTCGCCCTTGCAGCCATTTCACTTCTCCTCCAGTTTTTCAACGACGATAAATGAGACTGTTTTGCTTATCGGGCGGCATTCAGCTATCCTAACGCGGGTTCCTTCTTTTGCGTTTATGCATGGTGGATTGTGGCATGGGATGCGGCTGTGTCTTCTTTCATATCTCCTAAACTTTTTGACGTAATGAAGATAGTCACGTTTAACTATGACTGTTTTATCCATTTTTGCACTGACAACCACACCTTCTATGACGCGGCCCCTTATTGAGAGGTCGCCGTGGAAGGGGCAGTTTCTATCGCTACATGTTTTCTTAGGCTTTTTGAAGGTCAGCGACATCACCATAGTCTCCTAATACGTTTTTTAAGGCGGTCTTCTGGTCGTCCCACAAGGAGTTTACCGTCAATCTCAACAATTGTTCCGTCAGAAAACTTGAAGTGAAAAACAGCTGAATCCTTTATGATTCTTTTTCTTTCTCCCTTATGTAGAATTACAAATGTGTTTCGTGTTTCATCTGTAATCTTGCCGGAGATTCCAACATAGCCTTGGTGTTTGCTTTTTGCAACTTTGGCTTCGGTTCCAATGAATTCATAGTGGATTATGTTTGGCGTTATCTTCATTTCCTTTTCTTTCCCTTAGTCTTCTCTTCTGCAAGTCCAAGTTTTTGTTCGTGTTCAATGGTTAGTATTCGGGCAATTGTTTTGCGTAGCTCCCTTATTCTAGCTGGATTTTCTATTGTTCCCCCTGCTTTTATCATGGTTTTTAGTCTGAGAAGGTCTGTTCTAAGCTCGTTGAGTCTTTTCATTCGCTCTTCAGAAGACATGTCACGTAGTTCTTTGACTCTTATTATTGACATTTACTTGGCTGCCTCCTCTTCGCTTGTTTCTTTAAGCTCTTCGCTGGCTGTTTCTTTAGGTGTCTCTTCTTCTGTTTCCTCCTCTGGAAGGTTTTCAACTATTTGGGTTTTATCTGGGAACTTTGCATCTGGGGGCATTATTCTAACTTTCACGCCCAACATGCCGGGTTTCAGTTGAACGTGAACTTCGGCTTTTCGCATATATTTTAATGCTGGTTCTCCACATTTCGGTAAGTATCCAGCTCTGAATTTTTCATACCTCGCCCTATCGGTTCTTAGTTTTCCACTTATGATTATTTCGACACCGAGGGCGCCAGCTTCCATGACTCGGTTTAGCGCCCAATATCCCGAGCGTCTGTAGTGTACGCCTCTCTGCAAAGCTGATGTTATGCGTGAGGCTACAACATAAGCGTTTAATTCTGGGATCTCCATCTCAGAAACAGAAATTTGTGGATTTGGAACTTTGAATTTCTCTTCTAAAATTTTTGCGAGTTCCCTTATTGTTCCCCCGCCTCTGCCTATTACCAAACCAGGGCGCATGGCGTAAATCACTATGTGCGTTCCCAACGGGGTCTTTGATATGGTCACTCCGCCATAACCCGCACTTGCAAGCTCTTTTTGGAGGAACTCGTCTATTTCAGTCTTTTTTATGGACTCTGATATGAAATGTTTGACAACGGACATTACACTTCCTCTCCAGTTTCTGGTTGTTCTTCTAGGACTATTTCAACATGGCATAAAGTCTTAACTTTTGGTGAACTCCTTCCAAAGGCTCTCGGCATGTATCGCTTAATTTTCATGCCGGGATATGCTGATGCATGAATTATGCGTAATCTTTCGGTGTCTAAGCCTTTGTATTCGGCGTTGGCTTCTGTTCCTTCAAGTATTTTTAGAATATGCTTTGCTGCTTTTACTGGGTATCTGCCTGCATAAGTCTTTTCTAGTCCGTGGCGATGCCCAGCCTTCTTTTTGAATCTTCTGAAGGGAACAGGCTTCTTTTTGGCTATAACGTCTTTGAGATACTGTTTTGCTTGGGTGAGCATCATGCTTTTAATTGTTTTGCATATTTCTCGTGCTGATTTATGGGATACTCTAAGCTCTCGTCCGCTTGCTTTAACGGTTTTTTCTGGGTCTAGTTCCTCTTCTGTTATGGAGTATCCCCATTTTGGCAATTTATGGTCTCTCCGACTTTGCAATTGAACAGCGGCAAGGTGATTTATATGGCTTTCCATCAGTGTAAACATTTTTCAGGCTACTTTGCATTTTCTAAAACAGCATTGAACCCTATGCCTTCAGCGTGGCGTTATCTTTACATTTCCTCTCTGCAGAATTTTGCGGAAGGTTTGGGACTAGACCCCTCTACGGTTTTCATGTATCATCGTTATTTGGTTTCTAATATGTTTCCTTTCCATGTTTGCGGATGGTAGAGTGGATGTGCAATGCAAAAGGTTATACCTCCTAGGAATTTTTGCTTGTTCCATGTTGGTGGTTCAGCGTTTTCTGTTGTTGGCATCCACA
>Ga0209636_10003010_pt1 | contig 17194 bp, 9 predicted proteins | sample DeeMarSWOR152_54_FD_187464 | JGI IMG/M metagenome (GOLD analysis project Ga0209636, IMG submission 187464) | Marine sediment microbial communities from White Oak River estuary, North Carolina - WOR-1-52-54 (SPAdes) (version 2) | ecosystem: Environmental > Aquatic > Marine > Intertidal zone >...
TACAGCACCCAAAGCTGCCCATCAGGTTTGGCCAAACCCTTAAAATACCTAATATGCGTCGCGAAGAACACCAAGTCATACCCTGCAAGGAACTCTTCTCTTTCTTTAGGTAAAGGCGGCGGAACAATCCGGAAAGATTCAAACTGCTCTGGATGATGCACAAGATTACCTGTCAGATGAATCGTCACATCAGGCCTTTCTCGCAGTATCGCCCTCGCGAAGTTAAGTATAGCTATTACTGTTCCAGCAGGACTGCTATTAGAGTTGCCTAACCTATCAAAATAGAAAAGAATTTTTGTTTCCGAAAGTTTTGCTCCTTGCTTGCCAAAAAAAGCCCAGTGCCAATTTCCTCGACCATACATTTCCTGTGTGTCAATTGAGTTTTTGGTTAAACCGCACTCTTCTATCAGTTCTTCAATTTCAGTTTTACTCCAGCGAACGTTAGGTTCATAGGGCCTCAATTCAGCATCATGTGTGCTAAGAGCTAACTCGCCGAACTGACATAAAAATTTGCCGTCAGGGGAAAGTTTCTTTGCAAGCCCCTGGATATAATCTTTAACTAAATCTCGAGTTAAATGCTGAAAGACTATTATCGAGTAGACAAGGGCTATATTGCTGGGAACAACATCTTTCCACTCATCTGCTAAAACTGAAGTGAAATTCGTGATGCCTTTCTCGGCCAAAAATTTGTCAGCTTTGTCAAGGATGGTCCGGTTCACATCTATACCATACACATGTTTTACATGAGGTGCGATAAGAAGGGTTTCTCTCCCATAACCACACCCTATAACAACGACGTCCATTTCTTTGGAAAGTGCTATATGTTTACTGATAAGCTTATAATCACCTCCATATTCTTTCAGCCCACCATAATGCGGATGTTTTTCAAAATATCCGTTGTCCTGAAGTTGTTGCCAATACTTAAGATTACTGCAGATATCTGTTTCTTCTTCACCGGAGCCTATATGTGACAAGTATCGCTCAAGACTTTTGGCTTCCTTCAACTTGCCTGCCGAGAAAAGTTTTTTTACATGTTGAGCAGTTTCTTTTAAGAAATCATGGGGCCTAAATCTAAAATCATCTCTCCTAATCTTCTGAAGCCTTACTAATGTTGCCTTTATTTCCTCAGGCAACGAGGAATCTAGCGCGCTATTGATCATGTCATCCAAATTCGATATCAAAAACAGCTTTAAATTCTCAGGACAATCCTGAGAAAGCCACTCCCCCAATCGTTCAAGTAATGAGGTGTTAAAACAGCATTTGTACATCATAGAATCCAAATAAAGTGCGGTGCTCAGAGTTTCTTTAAGAACTTTTACAATTATATGCGGATTGTTCAAATCAATCAGAGGAAAACATTCGCTGAATTTATGAGAATTTAAAAACTCTATGCATGCTCGACAAGATTCATAAAAACCACCTTCTGGAAAGTCATTGGTAGTCTGACTGGCATGCCACCGCGTGACACATGTTCTCTGGTCAATAAAATGAGTCCTGTAGCGTGCGCTTATCCTAAGCCACATATCAAAGTCCTGACCCTGGCGGTAAGTTTCATTATACAAACCTACATGGTCAAAAACTGAACGATGGATAGCAACACTATTGCCGTGTATATAAGCTGCAATAAAAAATCGTAATACTTGGAATTCTGGCCCTGGAATTGGATGCCACAACCTCGGCCTGCTTTTGACACCTGTCTCATCATCAAAATAATAAAAATGTGTGTAGAAAAATTTTATTTCAGGATGTTCTTTTATGGCTTGCAGGTGAATCTCTAATTTGTCCGGTTCAAAAAGATCATCAGATGACAGCCAGCATATCCATTCACCGCGGGCATTTCGCAAACCTTCATTCAAAGCAGAAGCTACACCACCATTTTTCTTATGAAAAATGCGAATCCGCCTATCCTTTTGTGCATAATGTTGCATCACTTCAGTTGTCTCATCGGTTGAACCGTCATTGACCACGACTGCTTCCCAATTATCATACGTTTGGTTAATGAGGCTATCCAGGGCTTCGGGCAGATATTTCGCCTGATTATGAGTTGGCACAAGAACAGTAAAGAACAGCCGATCCCTTGCCGATATGTGTGTGTTTGTGTTTTGTGAAATCTTAGAAAGATATTGTTTTACGAAAGACGCCCTCTTAATTTCTCCTGTTTGCTCCAATCTACCCGCATGCTGTTTCATTTCACTTAACGGCTCATAACTTCTATACCTAAAAGGTTTTTCTAAGAACTCCTGCATCGACTGAAGTGCTCTTTTAATCTCTTTCGACAAATTTGCTTTCTGCACACTATTAATCATTTGAGCAATTTGTGGCCTGAATAGGGACTTTAGTTCTATAGAAGCTGAATTTGTAAGCCACTCATGTAAACGGTCTATCAGGGCAGGCCCATATCCGCAGCGATTAATAAAAGAAGATGGGTTAATAACAATCATCACAGTATTTTTAACCGCAAGCAATGCCTGTTCTGTAACCGACAAATCAAGAAGTGGAAAAAGTGCAGGAAATTCATGGCTATTTAAAAACTCCAAACAAGCTCTGGCAGAATCATAAATACCCGTGGAATCATAACTACCGGTTTCCGGCGAAATATCAGTACCCTGAGCCGGATGTAACCGAGTAACGCACGTGCGCTTATTGATGAAGTACGAACGATACAAAGCACTTATTCTCAGCCACATATCAAAATCCTGGCCGGCGCTGTATTCTTCATTGAAATGGCCCACCTCATCAAATACTTCACGATGGATAGCAACGCTAATCCCATTAAAATAGTTGATCTCGAAAAATTTCAACACTTGCAACTCTTCAGTTGGGATGAAAGTCTTTAAGTCTAATTTTGCCGGGCCCTTCGACCCTGTTCTCTCATATAAAACTGAATAGTGTGTATGGAAAACACGTATATTCGGCTTCTCTTCAATAAATTCAACATGTGTTTTTAGTTTATCAGGCTCAAAGAGGTCATCAGAAGAAAGCCAGCATATCCATTCGCCTCTGGCATTTCGCAATCCTTCATTCAAAGCAGAGGCCACACCACCATTTTCTTTATGAAAAATGCGGATTCGTGGCTCTTCTTCTGCATAACTCTTCACCACTTCGGCCGTCTCATCTGTTGAGCCATCATTGATTACAACTGCTTCCCAATTATCGTAGGTCTGCTTGATGAGGCTATCCAAAGCTTGAGGGAGATATTTCGACTGATTATAGGTTGGTACCAGAACAGAAAAGAGAGGTTTATGGGATTTATTTGACTTGCTCTCAGCGCGCTTGAAATCTGGTTTGTGTTTCTTCGCGCCTGTAAGAGTTTTATCAAATTTGCAGTTAAGGATTTTTTCAAATTCTTTCACAAACATCTCATATTGGTTTTTAAGCGAAAACCTGGAAGCTGTTTCTAAACCATTCTTAATTAGGCGCTCGCGGAGTTTATTGTCTTTAATCAACATTTCGATAGCTTCTGCCATCCTCCGGGGATTATTGGGTGGAATCAAGAGGCAGTTCTTTTTATCAACGACTATACCATTCAAGCCTTGATTATCCGCCTGGATTACAGGAATTCCACAGGCCATGGCCTCAAGGCTCGGCAAGCCAAAGCCCTCGTACCAGGAAGAATTGATATAAATGTCCGAAGAGTAGTAGGTTTGGCGCATCTGCTCTTGAGATAAACCGTATTTTACTTTACAGGTAAAGCTGTTTGGGCCCGTGCCAAAGTAATAGTTTGTCTCGCAGGTGAAGTTGCCCGCATCTGACACAAAGCAATCTTTATCAAGCTCTTTTTCACCACTTACAACTGTTAAATAAAAGTTTACATCGTTGTGAGCTTTAGTCATTAAATCCAAAGCCTTCCTGATATCAGCTTTTCCCTTTAAAGGATGTGAAGGATTTCCGCTACTCAATATGCTTATATCTTTTCCAAAAGTATCTTTTGGTTGAGGCGTAAAAAAATCAAGGTCGATTCCATTGAAAATGTTATGTGTTTTTTGGCCATAATTTTCCTGAAAATAATCTCGTATGTGCGGCGACATTGCTAAACGGCCAACTGGTAAAGAAAAAAGAAATTCAAATATCGGCTTTGAAGCAACCAGGGAGGCATAGGTTGATGCACAATAATGATATTCCTCAATCCCCTGACACAAATGATATATCAGTTTATTCTTTGTCTTACAGAAATAGAGTAAATCCTGTAATTCCAAAACAGAATAAACAATTATAACAGGCTCAGTTATTGCTGGATATCTCTCTCGTGGATCTTCGATGCAATAAAATCTGCCTTTAACGTCTATCCAATCCGGCGGCTCATCATCGGAATAAACAGCTACATCCACACCCAATTCATATAACCAGTTTACATAATTGAAAACATTTATTGTTCCTCCACCTCTAACTGACGAGTTTATTAAAGTGAATGCCACCTTCGGTTTCGAATTACCTTTTGCCCAATTTTGATGGAAAGTTGAATAGGCAGCAGCAAAATCGTAATTCTCTTTTAAAGAATGATAAATGTCGTGGGCTGTTACAACCATTTTCTCTTTTGTTCTTGGCCCGATTAATACCACATCTTTAAAATCCTCGCTAAGTTGTAGCTCCTCTCTCATATGATGCGTTTCACCACCATCATGAATAAAAAGGTGCAAATGATATATCCCAGCTTCTCCCAGACCTTTCGGCCACATCCCACAGTGCAACAGTTTAGCTTTCTTGACCTTATGACTACTTTCCCTCAATATGAATCCTTTCGGCGTGGGTATCAAAGCAGAAACTACACCGCCACTTTCCTTATTAAAAGCGGGAATTCTTTCGCCTTTTTCCGAATATCGTGCCACTACCATCCCTTTACCAAACTCTTATCAAAAACCACGATGGTAACTCTTACAGCTCCTTCGAATAACAACCACCTAAAATCTTTGACCACTTCATATTCTAGGTTTATATGGACTATGCAAATAACCCAGCAGAATCTTGAGCACTAATTCGCTGACGTTGTCCCTAAGATACTCCCATGGAGCCGTCCATTCTCTATTTAGCAATAATACACTCCGCACACATTCAACTACTGTCTCAGTTTCAGTCCCACTAAGCAGATTACTGCCGCATTCTATTGTCTCAGGACGCTCGGTCACGTCACGAATGGTAACGCTTGGCACCTTGAAAATGGCACATTCTTCCTGTACTGTTCCACTGTCGCTAAGAACACAAAGGGCATTTCGCTCAAGAGTGATAAATTCGAAAAAACCGAATGGGGGCATAAAATGAATTTTCTTGTTGCCCGCTAATATGTCAAATTCTTCCATCCGCTTTTGTGTGCGTGGATGAGTACTCACAATTACTGGAACATCGTATTCTTTCTGCAGCCTATCTAATGCACTTATTACTCCGGCTAAGCGTTCCTTTACGTCTACGTTCTCTTCCCGATGCATTGTAACAAGAAAATACCGTCCCGCTTTAAGATTTAACTCTTTAAGAATTGAAGAACGGCGTATCTGTGCATCGTAATGCTGGATTACCTCATAAATGGGGTTCCCCGTGACATAGATGCGTTCACCAGGAATCCCCTCACGTAACAAATTAGCACGGCTGCGTTCAGTATAAGGAAGAAGTACGTCACTGGAATGGTCGATAATGCGGCGATTAACCTCCTCCGGAACCCGGTCATCATAACAGCGATTTCCGGCTTCCATATGATATACCGGTATCCCCATCCGCTTTGCCATAATCGCCCCCATACTACTGTTCGTATCCCCCAAAACTAAAAGTTTGTCCGGCTTTTCATCTCCCAGAACTTTTTCGATTTCCGCCAAAATAGTACCGATCTGCTCTCCAAATGTGCCCTTCGCACCTAAAAAATGATCCGGCTTTCTAACTCCAAGCTGCTGAAAGAAAATATCATTGAGGTTGAAATCGTAATTTTGCCCCGTATGCACGACTACATGGTCACACAGCTTATCGAGCTTAGCAATAATACAACTCAGGCGTATTACTTCAGGTCGTGTGCCAAGAATCGTAAGAACTTTCATGCGAGCAAACCCCGAAATCTATATTCAAACGCTGCCATCTCTTCGACCATTTCTTCAATCTCCGGCGGATGTGCTCCATATCCAGAACTTTCCCACAGTTTGGTATTCAGTTCTTCGTTTTCCGTAGCCAGTCTCCTATCAATCATCTGTGGTGCATTAACAGCAGTGATTTCAATATCAGAACGACCATAACATCGCGCAAAGCAGCACAAAAGGGCGTGCTTTTTTATATCACCACTCGGCAGTAGATGCTGGATATGAGGCAGAACAACATTATTCTTGATAATTCCATAACAAATTTTGGCAAAATGCAGGGTCGTTATACCGTTCCAAAAATGATTTATAAAGCCGGATACCTTCGCATTGTGGGGTTGTCGCCGGAACCATTCGAGCAATGATACGTAACTTTTGGGTTCAGGACCAACTATTGAACAGCGAAGATGATTTACATTTGAGAGCAAAGCCTCACCCAGACTTTTGGTTTTACCATAAACATCAAGCGCATCATGTTTATCATTCTCTACATAATGTCCCTTAGTGCCCGAATAAGCACAATCTGTAGCGATTTGCAAAACGCGGGATTTTTCAAATGTCCTTGCCAACCAATGTGGAAAAGCAGCATTTACTACAATTGCCCTCTCAACTTCCCCCGGCCGGTCATCGCGAGCGTAAGGCTTAATTACACCTATCGCATTCACAACCCAATCAGGCTTTCCTAATTCATGCAGTTGGTGGACCGTTTGAACTTCATCTTTGATCTCAAAGAGTCTCCAATCAACATTTGTAACACGTTCGCGAGCCTTCTTAACAAGTTCCAGCGAGCGCACAGTGGCAATAATAGACAAACTCTCATCACGCGAGAGAAAATCCGTAACCATCGAACCAAGCATACCGCTTGCGCCAAGAACAAATACACCGGTTTTATTCACAATAATCCTCACCTTACATATATCTTACCGTTCGATAACATTCCAAATATCCCAGCACTTGGCATCATAGCGAATATCATCCTTGGCACTTTCCTCAAGTGTAGAAGTTGAGAAGAACATCAATTTCAAGTCGGAAGTAAGCGACATAAAACCATTGGCATACCCCGCAGGAATATAAAGCACCTGCGGCTTTTTCGAGGAAATCACATACCGCTCTACCAGCAAATCCTTGGATGGCTTGTCCCAATCGTCAATCTTTACCGCGCCGACAATTGCCTCACCAGATACTGCCGTTATATATTTTGCTTCACGTCTATGGGCATGCCAAGCTCTTACAAATCCAGCTTTATGATTAGACACCATATAAAAACGCTTAACACCCTCAAAATTGAATTCATTAACAAAGACCGTTTCGCCCCGATCATCTACAGCTAATCCACCATCGAAAATTTGAGTTCTGTCCTTCATCGCGGTCTCTCCATAATTCTCTTACCAAAAATTATCTATACCTGCTGCAACTCCGGCACACGCTGTGTTAAAAAAGCCTGATTAGCATACCGTGGATTGGAAACATCTTTGAGACGCCGCGTTTCTATCAATTCCTTGACTTCAATAATGCCATCATCGATAGAAAACTTTGGCCTCCATCCTAATTGTGAACGCATTTTTTCGCTGCTGACACGGTAATTCCGAGCATCCTGGAACTCTATATCGGTTCTGGTCACCACTGTATCTGGAAAATGGTTCCGAACCTGATACGCCAAATCCACAATACGAACGTTCTGGCGGTGCAAATTGTAAGTGCCCGTATATTCGGTATCTATATAATCAACTATTGCCTTTGCCACATCTTTTACATGCATAAGTGGACGGAATTGTTCACCTCCAAATACCGTTAGCTCCCCTTCAAGCGCAGCGCGAACAGTCAAAACATTAACAACCAAATCAAGACGTAAACGTGCAAACAAATCACTAACACCAAACAAAGTGCCGAGCCTAAAAATAAGCGCATTCTTATCTTTCAAATATCCTTCTGCCGCCAATTTCGTAGTGGCATAAACCGAAAGTGGTTCGGTCGGTGATTCTTCGGTAAGTATGCCACTCTGCACTCCATACACAGAACAGGATGAAGTAAAAATTATCCTCCCATCATAATTGTCGCAAAGCCACCTAACCGTATTCTGGTTAATTTCCACACTTAACTGCGCATTGACAGCACATGCTCCATCGCCTACTAAAGCTGCCAACCAAATAACAGCATCGGCCCAATCCAACTGTCTTCGCAAACGCTCACAATCTCGGACATCACCGTAAACAAACTCAATTGGTTTTCGGTACGACTCCTCATAGAGTAAAGAGTCATAGACACGAGCTTTGTGATTTGTTGTTTGGAGAACATCCGTGACTGCTCCACCGATATAACCAGCACCACCTACAACTAAAATATTCATTTGTCCAATCACTCCTTAGATAAAATTAAACGCAAATCCAAATGGTCGCTTAACGATATTTCGTTCAAATAATTAATCACTATTTGAAAATATGCGATCACAAACACATAGTATTATTTTACAAGCTCTAAAGTTTCAGAGACTTTATTTATGTTTTCGATAATAGTTAAATTACAGGGCTCCAATTCCAGTGCCATTGCAAAATACCTGATAGCATCTTTGTACTTACCCTTATGGTAAGAAAGCAGCCCAAGATTATTATGAGCAATGGCAAAGTCAGGATCCCGTTCAATGGCACGCAAAAAAGCCGCCTGCGCACCATCCATATCTCCCGCATTGAGCAAATCTATCCCCTCTCGATTGAACGCTTCCGCGGCCTCGCATTTTTGGAAATCTTCTGTTTCTTTAAAAGCTGCAGTAAAATGGGCACTGTAACTGTCAAAGGGAATAAAAGGCACACATTTCTGACAAGCTGGTAGGAAACGCTTCCTTCGAAGCTTGCAGTATTCCTTGCCGAACCAAACATCCTCGAAGCTCGTTTCATAAACATTTCCCATGTAATAGTTTCCAGAAAAACAACACGGCGAAACATTTCCATTTATTTGTATAAAACACTCATCGAATGGCGAACGACATTCTTCGACAGATCGTTCCTCCTCAGTAAAAAATTTGCGAGCAGCGACTGTAACTCCAAGCTTGCCCCCCAAATCTCGTGCTCGATCCACTGTCATATTGTATGCTTCTTTAACATGGAGCAAGCTATACCGAAACCGCTTTGCACGGGAAATCAGGTAATTTCCGACAGATATAGCAGCTACGCCCAGTTTCTTTGCCAAAACAACAAAATCAGGTATCTCGCCAAAATTCTCAGCATGAGCTACGAAGTGCAATTTGACTTTACGACGGTCCTTTGGTTCAAGTCCGGACAAGAAAGCCCGAACTGCTGACAGCGTCGTTTCAAAATTACCATTTTTCATGTCTCTGTTGTAAGTTTCCGGTCTTGCCGCATTTAGTGAAATAATAAATGAATTCAAATGCCCACCAAGCAAGCTTGCTATATGCTCCGATAGTCTCGTGCCATTTGTTGTGATAAAAATCAGATTCTCGCTGGGATTCAGTGAATAAATGTAGTTCAGTACATCGTCAAATCTGGGATATAAAAAGCACTCACCCCACCCAGTAAGGTCGACCTTGCGGGCATTTTTGATGGCGTTCTCAAGCTTGTAGATATTCTCAAATTTCAGGTCTTCGCCCTTGTGCCCTTCCCTGTTGCATACAAAACATCTCAGGTTACAACGTGTAGTGAGGAATATCGACAGTTGCGATGGGTACTCGTCCGACGGATATTGGTTTAATGACAGATTCATAACTTCTTAATCAAACGAATTGTATGGATATATTTCCTTTATTTTTTTGGTAATTATATTGTCATAGTTAAGAAAGTTTTCAGAAGTTAATTCATTATTAAACTCTTGAGAAACTGGATTCCCGGCATACCAATGGATGCCTATTGTTTCTGGCTTTAAGCAAGATAAATCCCCGGAACAAAATACCTCAGGGATATTATGATGAGCTACCGCATATACAACGCTCATCGGCATATTCTGAAAAACTAAATCAGGGAACATTTTATTTATACAGTCCATCGTAGGATAAAGCGCATTAACCATCGGTGCGCTTATTGATTGATAATTCTTGTCGTTAAAAAACCTCTCACACTCCAACAACAACTCCTTAAAAAAGGGATTACCTTCGGAAGATAACAAGAATCCTATAATATGTCCCCACTCCTGCAAACACAGGGCTACATCTAAATTTTTCTTCTCTTTTAAGTTAAAAAACAAATAATTCATCGGCTTAAAATACAAAATATCAACATCACTATAGAGACCACCCTCCCGGCTTAGTATGTACCATCTGAACATGTCAGATTTATAATTCTCAGCAGCATCTTTGATAAACGGATAGCTCGAGAAATCAATCTCCCTAATATTTATGCCCTCTAAATTGAATAACTCTTGAGTATAATCTTTGCCTTTAAAGCTCACTCCGTCATACAATTCTCCCGTCTCCCAAGGAATATCTCCTTTATATTTCTCTAATGGAATATATATATTCACTTCCCAATCAGGATTTAACCTTCTAAAAGAGTAAATAGTGAGATACCTCAAAAATGAGATGGCCTCATTACCCCAGTAAAAATGCGCTTTTTTGGGAATTTTGTTGAGTTCCCACACTAATGGGCGTTCACAAAGACAAGCTACTGTACCTTGGTCATTAACTTCTTGCCCAAGATAAAGTTCTTCATTTTGGCCTTGTTTTCTATACTGCCTCACTGACGCTACTCCCTCGGCTCTTTTACCAAGCCGCTCCAGAATGCGAGCATGTTTGAATGCCTTATCCGCAGTTCCCGAATCACCAAATCTAATAGCTAAATCACCCATCTTATTCCATAACTCTATGTCGTTGGGATTACATTGTAGTACCTTATAGTAACAACGTGCCGCCCTGCCATATTGACCTCCGGCACAGGCCGTCTCCGCCAACTTCATAAGTTCATCAGGATTAATCCCAATTTTATCTTGATATTTATCAGAACATCCTTGCCGGTTGGTATTCGTGAAACTAAAAACACACTTGTGTTCCTTCTCAAGTTGAAAGAGTTCTATGTCCTGTTTATTTAGCACAAATAATGGTATTCCTATAAGTAAATCCGGCTTATTTACATGATGAGCCTCTGTGAGCTTCCCGCAGATATTCTGAGCAATCGGATGATTTACTCCTTTAAGCCGCTGCACCAATTGCATTGACTTGTCCCATTGTCCAGACCGCCCATACGCTACTGCCAGATTGCCAATCGCCTCAAATGAATGCGGGGACATTGAGAGGACAGTTTCAAATGCCTGACATGCAAACTCAACCTGAGTAAGCGGTGAATGCAGAAAGGCCGTCCCTAAATTAAAAGAGGCATAAAGTTTTGCGACTTCTTTATCCCTGCATAGCCCCAGAGTTGGATACAAATCCACAAGATTCAATTTATTATTTCGGCGATTGATAGCTTTTTGAAACGTTCGTCGACCAGCCCTAAATACCTTTTCCGGTATCTTATTTGTCATACTGTCACTATGCTGTCGGTAGTAACATAGAACTTCAGGAACGTAAACCGTCTGGTATTGCTCAATAATCCTTATCCACATATCCCAGTCTTCCGCTCCCTCTAACTCAGTGTCATACATGCCTACCTTTTCTTGACAATCGCGCCGGTATATAAACGAGACAATGCCAGGATTGGCTGCCAGCACACTGTGATAACTAAGATCTTGGTCACGACTGACACATGTGATTTGACCATCCTCATCGATTCTGGCATATGCTGAACAAGCAAGGCCGGCATCAGGAAAGGCATCTAATGCGGCTACCAATGCTTCGAGGAAAATGGGAGAACAATAGTTATCTGATGAAACCCAGGTTAGTAGCTTGCCCCGAGCTGCACGAAAACCCGTGTTCAACGCTTCGGGAAGGCGCTTATTCTCCTGATGAATGACGGTGATACGCGAGTCCTGCAAACTATCAAGATATTCACGCGTGCCGTCGGTGGAGCCGTCGTTAACAATGATAAGCTCAAAATCATCATAAGTCTGAGCCAAAACACTTTCGACAGCCTTTGGAAGAAATCTCAGATGATTAAACGTTGGCAAAATCACAGAAACCCGTGGATTTGACTTTTGTGCTAAAAAGGGCTCAAAACTAACCACCGCAAATTGTTGTATACCGTTACTACCCGTTTTTACAATTTTACCGTAATATTGCCTCAGATGCTGCCGAAACTCAGAAGTAGTGAACCCACGCACATGGTCGGGGTCGGGCATGAAGCCAATCGGGGTGGTTATAATTAGCGTAGTGCCTCGTTCGAGAATCGCACACAATTTGCCAATTAATTTCAGTTCTTGAATGATTGTAAGGTGTTCAATAAGTTCAGCGATTACCACACAGTCAAATCTCTCAGAGAACCGGTACGTCAGGATATCTGCGCAAACCGGCTCAACTTTATCAAAGCCATACGCACAAAGCTGCTCTATGTACTCGCGCTGCATGTCAATAGCACACACATACGAAACCTTGTTGCTTTGGCTTATATATCGTGTAATATTGCCGCAGCCGCAACCTAACTCCAGTACTCTTCCTTGACAGTTTTCGGCGATAAAGCTGACACGCTTCCAATAATTTTCTAGGTTGGTGTCTCTAAGACCAGCGGTCCTTAACTTAGCTGCTAATTCCGGTGATTTGCGAAGAGACTCATCGTCCAGATTTGCCTCAGTAAGAACACGGTAGGCGGGCAATCTGCTAAGATAATGTGCAACTTTTAATCTTTCGGTCTGGTTTAATAAATATTGGTAACCAGTATTGCTTTCCTCTAGGTAATCTGGTATATTTTGAATTTGTTCTCCAAACTGCTTTAATTTTTGTGCTATTTCTTGTACCGTTGGAAGTTCAGGGGGATGATACTCCTTTCTTGGTAAATCGCCTGCCATATGAGGGCGACACTCAAAATAGAAATCACTACATTCCGAAGGTATAAGGAAAGTCATTAGTTCCAGCAGTTGAAATCCCCACTCATATTCTAACAAGTTGTAGTAAAGATTATCATCACCAATGTAGAAAACCTCGCGCATTACATTATGGACGAAGAACCCAGCGCGTTGTAACCTTTCGACAATTTCGCCTTCCACATAGAAATGAACATGATCAGTTTTGTATGATTCTCCCAGCTTCTGTCTTCGCATCTGGTGCAAAGAACTTCCTTCATTGGGTATTCCCAGAATGAGCACTCCATTTTCGCTTAAGAGTGTCCGCATCTTATATAGAAGCCCCATATCATCTTCAACATGCTCTATCATCTGACTGAGAAGTATGACATCGAATGGCTCTTCCGTTTCAAAATCCATAATATCACAAAGATGAATCGTAATCTGCGGGACCACGCGTTTAGCACGCTCAACTCTTACGGGGTTATAATCAACTCCTGTGAGATGAAGCCCTTCCATATCCTTGAAGCGATGTAACCAATAACCATCCCCACAACCAACATCCAGCATCCGGAGCGTCGGACCCAGTCTTTTTCTCACCTCACCAATGCAACGGATGAAATAATCAAATCGCCTCTGGTATATTGGGCGAATGGAGGGTTTTTCTGCCCATTCAAATTGGCTTCCTATATACCAAGGATTTTTTTTCAAAATATTATCTTTTACTTTGGAGTTAACTTTCGTTCCCTGTACCGGCTCATTGAGGAACTTTTTGTACAGAGTTACCTCAAGCTGGTCGACTCTTTCTTGGCTAAACGGCTCAGCAGCCTTGCGAGCATTGGATTGAATATGCTTACGTAATGACTTATCGGTACATGCTTGAACGATTGCATCGGCCAGAGCCAAGGGGTTTTCAAAGTCTTTTACCAGAATTCCGCTAACATTGTTTGTAATATATTCGTTCATCGGCGCGATATCCGAAGTGACTACCACCGCTTTGCACGCCATCGCCTCAATGAATACTATTCCGAAACCTTCCCATCTGCTGGGTGTACACATACAGTCACAGAAAGAGTAGTACCTAGCCAGCTCAGCGTTTGGAACCGACTCTATGAAATAACATTGCTCCAAAACCCCATTCTCTTTGGCCAAAAGTTGATAGGGCTCGGCCTTGCCTTTGCCAGCAAACATGCAGGTATACTCCGGACCAAGTTCGCCTAAAGCCCTAATCAGTGTGTCAAGGTTCTTTTGCTCTGACTTGCGTCCGACATGCAAAACACGATACTTGCCGGGATAACGGGCATAAAACTCTGCTCGCAGTTTTTCATCACAGCACCGATTGAAAACCCGCAAGTCCGCTCGATTGGCAAGGTCATAAATACGCTGTGGACTCACACCCTTATTCAAAAGCAATTCCTTTACTGCGTTGCTCACCGATAGAACATAATCAGCATTAAGAATGCTGTCATGCAGCAACTTCGGGTTCGTGTCGTGGACTGAGACAATGACTGGCACCTCATCAACCTTGTTCTCACACGCCATGTCACACGCCCAATATCCACCATACGCACGCACAATGTCAATGCCAAGTTCTCGAATACGTGAAGGAAGCTGTTGGGGCGTCGTGGGGATTATGTGCATTCCGTACTTAAAGCCCGCGGTTTTTTCAAGTGGCGAAAGGCAATAGACCTTATCGAAATAGGAACCTGGATTATAGTAACTTTCCAATAAGTTCCCCCGGCCCTTTTCCACATATGCCTGCAACGGGTCGCTCGGTACTACTGCCAGCACCTTCGTTTCCGAATTTGCTTTTTTCCTTATCATTGATGCTGAATTTGCCTCAGCCATAGCCACGTCCCAACAAGTTTTTATTCTCTATCCAAACTCATAGGCTTATCCCTTTACCCGGAATAGAATTATTTTTAATCCACTGGACCGCTTTTTCTAACATACACAAGTCACTTTTTCGTTAGACGCAATTAATAATCCTTCACAAATCCTCTCTGCAGCGTATCCGTCTCCGTAAGGATTCACGGCATGAGCCATTTTCATATAAGCCGCAGAATCATCCAACAAACTCTCAACTTCCTGAACAATCCGTTCTGTTTCATTACCCACAACCTTTGCGGTGCCTGCTTCCACAGCCTCCGGACGCTCGCTGATATTACGAAGAACAAGAACAGGTTTGCCCAAGCTTGGTGCCTCTTCCTGAAGCCCCCCTGAATCGGTCAACACAATATAAGAGCGATTCATCAACTGGATAAAAGAGAGATAGTCAAGAGGCTCCGATAAGGTAATATTTGAAACACCACGTAGTAAAGCATGTACCGGCTCCCACACGTTTGTGTTAAGATGTACAGGATATACAATATGGACATCACCGCTATAACGCTCTGCAATCACCTGAAGCGCTTTGCAAATAGATTGTATTGGTTCGCCAAAGTTCTCTCGGCGATGCGCAGTCACTAACAGAATTCGTTTATCCAAAGGAATTCCCCCTAGCAGACCCTTGACAAAATCAAACTTAAGCTTCACAATCTGCAATAAAGCATCAATCACAGTATTTCCTGTAACCAGAATATTCTGCTTATCAACGCCCTCGCAGAGCAAATTCGTCTTTGCCATTTCAGTTGGTGCAAAATGTAAGTCTGCCACAGCACCAGCTATCCGACGATTAATCTCTTCCGGAAATGGTTGGAACTTGTCGTATGTTCGTAGCCCAGCTTCAACATGGGCAACCTTGACCCGATGATAATATCCAACCAAGCTTGCTCCCATTGCTGTCGTTGTATCACCTTGCACAAGCAACCAGTCTGGTTTTTCGCGACAGATAACCGGATCAACAGCCTCAAAAATGCGAGCAGTGAGGTCAGATAAAGTTTGCTTCGGCCTCATTAAGTCAAGGTTATAATTCGGTCGGATATTAAAAAGCTCCAAGACAGAATCCAGCATTTCCCGATGTTGAGCTGTTATGCAAATACGAACTTCAAAAAGCTCAGGCTGTCGCCCCATAGCTTCAATTATCGGAGCCATCTTGATAGCTTCAGGCCTGGTACCAAAAACGAATAAGATTTTCATACCGATTATCCGCCTATCTACAACTTGGTTACTAAGATGCATACCACAGCCCACATCCCTACCAACTATCTCCTCCCCAAGACCAACTCACAAAGACGAGCTTTGATAAAAATCGCCTTGGCTGCAATACCTTTGCTTAAGTCATAGCTTTTCACAGGATTCTACTCTTGTTAATATTGTTTACCTATAATCAAATATTATCACGATACGCCACGATGGTTCTTTTGCCCTTACGAACTCGTCTTAGCTTTTCGCCGGTTTCAGCTCTATGGGCTGTAATGGCCAAACATAATTCTTTATACAATTTTTGCAATTGCTCTCGGCGACTCTTAAACTCAGCCAATCCGAGAATCCCTGCCCGCACAATCCCTTCTACAAGAGAGCCGGCTTGCTTGCTTAAAACCTCAACATTACTTATGTTGCCTTGCCGGGCCAGTTTTATCTGCTTCTCTAACAGGCTCTGTAACTCATCCAACAAATTTACCCCTTTATCTATACGCATCACGCTTGCACTTGTCTTGTTTGAGCCAAACTGTGTTCAACCTCTTCCAGAAGATTAGCCGCATCTTTATAGCTCCCGTCCAAAGTTAAAATGTCCAGTAATATTTTTTTAGACTGCTCAAACCTGCTATCTTTCATATATAGCGCTGCAAGAGAAAACATCACAGAGGTATCGGCCGGGTGCATATTCAAATACACCTCCAGATAGTGAATAATCTTTGAAAACGAGCCCATCTGACAGGAAGTTTGAAACAGGCCCAAAAGAGCTGTCAGGTTGTCGGTATTTAACTCCAAGCATTTTAGATACATATCAAAAGCCTGTTTATAATCGGTTCTTTGCTGTGCAACCATAGCCAAACCAGCATAGGCTTTGGCACAATCACAGTCCAGCCGACAAGCAACCCTAAAGGCTATTTCAGCATCATCGAGAAGATTCTTCTGCAGAGCAACCACACCAAGCCCAACATAGGGACCGGATTCATCGGAACCCAGTAATGCCGCTTTTTCGTAACAGCGCTGTGCCTCCTCCAACTTACCGACAGAGGTATAACAATCACCAAGCTCCTGCAAAACATCGTAATGCTGGGTCAACTCATCTCCAACGCCATTTTCTTTAGATTCCATTTTCCAGGCAGTGGCAAAATGCGAACTTTCTTGTGTTATGTCCATAGCAATTCTTTTCCTTCAAGTAT